>ERZ1034878.201-NODE-201-length-33361-cov-218.209001_pt1 | contig 33361 bp, 32 predicted proteins | sample MGYA00520593_ERZ1034878 | MGnify/ENA primary metagenome ERZ1034878 (study PRJEB33766, sample SAMN09781724) | gut metagenome | biome: gut microbiome | host: Homo sapiens | place: Madagascar | study: EMG produced TPA metagenomics assembly of the PRJNA485056 data...
AAGCCATGTCAGAATGGGACAATATGGGGCAAGAGTGAATATCAATCTCCTTGGGGTGTTCCCTCAAACAGCTGACAGCCGATGGGATTTGGCAGTTTCACCTCATATATATGCAGTAACGACCAAAGCTGACATCCATACTATAGACGATGAAGCCAAAGTGATGAAAGGTTCAACCAACTGGCATTTGGGTTATGGCGCAGACTTGCAGGTGGGCTACCAACTGACCTCATGTCTGAAATTGGGCATCTATTCCGGTCTGACCCGTCTTACTGGCGAACGTATGGATGGAATGCCAGAGCATCTGCACAAGAACAACTTCGTTTGGGAAAGCGGCATCAGACTGGGCATCAGCTTCACCAAGGCAAAGAAAAGGAAGATGATGGAAACCTCAACCATTCCTCAGCCAGAAGTCCAGCAACAGCTGACTACCCCAGAGGAGAACACCCAACAGCAAGAGTCGGCTGCCAAGGCGGATAAGGCAGAAACCAAGGTTGCAGAACAAGACATTACTGAAACCTCAGAGGTGAAATTCCCTGTTATCTACTTCGATTTCAACAGTATCGCCATCAACCTTGACGAGGAATCCAAACTGAACGAAATCCTCCATATATTAAAGGAGAATCCGGATATGAAGGTGACGGTGACAGGCTGGTGCGACACCAGGGGCAGCGTGGCGGTGAACAGGCGCATTTCTCGCCAGCGAGCAGAAAGCCTGAAGGCCTGGCTGGTAAAGAAAGGCATAGCGGCAAGCCGCATTTCGGCTGCAGGTAAGGGAAGCGACGGATCTCGCGAAGCCCAGAAAGCTCGCCGAGTAGAGACTAAAGACAATAATAAGTAACCCATAAAACACGGATAGAAAATGAAAGCAAAAAGAAGATTTAATATTTGGTTATGGGTGCCGTTATGTGTCCCATGCCTATTGGCAAGCTGCGACCATGATGTTCATGACGGTGAGGATGAGGGTGGCTTGTCAGCATCACTCACTTGGGCAGATGAAGCCGACCAAGGTACGGAAGTGAAAGACGTGAAGCTCTGGATATTCAATGCCGATGACGGTTCTTTAGTAGAGGAAAAACATTATGGCAGTGCGCAGGAGGTGGCAAGCCAACGCTTCGCTCTTCCTGTAGGGCATTATCAGATTCTGGCTGCCACTAACCTTATAGAACCATTTTTTATCGGTGAGGCTACAAGAGCAAACCTCAATATGAACCAAATCATGTTTGGATTGTCCAATCCAAGTGCCTCTCCCGACCATGCCTATTATGGTGTTACGGACATAGTTATAGACAAATCAAATGTCAGTTATGTCACAAAAGACGAGATGCACCGTATGCTTGCAGAATTGACCATCAGCATTGAAGGAGTTCCTGAAAATACAGCAATAAGCGGTAAGATTCTGAATGTTGCAACCGGACTCCTGCCCCTGCAAAAGAATGAGGATGGAACATTCGGGACTACCACCTATACAAAGGAAGAATGTGACATACCTTTGGGAATCGCAGCGCAAGACAAGAGGTTGATAACAGAAACATTGCGCTTGATGTCGACCGCCAATGGCTTTCTTACCACCCGGCTGTTTATACAGCTGATTGCTCCTAATGGAAATGTTAGCAACTACGACATCGAAGCACCTGTCATGAAGTCTGGTGGCAAGTACCAGATAAACTTGGAATACGGGGAGATGAAACCTTACATGTATCTTACGAGCACGAAGATAGATGATTGGACTGAGGGATGGATTTATCGTGGTGAAATTCTGAATCCTGAAGATTAAGCGGCCATATCATTTAAGCAAGAATCAAAACAAGAATATAAACATAAAATAATAAAAGACAATGAAAACGAAGACTTATCTCTTTGCCCTGATGGCAATGGCTTTGACATTGGGCAGTTGTTCTGACAATGAGAACGGTATCGGTAGCGAGACCTCCAAGTATATCACCGTTTCTACCAGTATCGGCAATATGACACGTGTTGCCACAGATGCGAATGGTGGTCAAACCTTTGAAGAGGGTGATGAAATCAGTGTGTATGCCTGGACTGGTGCCCCTACTGTAGCCCCTGAGACAAGCGAGCGTGTAGTGAACAACGCCATCAACAAGTTGACTAACGGTTCATGGGTATCCACTCCACAGATGCTTTGGAAGAACAACCGTGACAAGCATTATTTCATCGGTGTTTATCCTACAGCAGCAATATCCGACCTTTCTGCCGGAGAATATACATTCGATGTGACGAAGCAAACTGAAAGCGACCTCTTGGCGGCTGTTAATGCTGATGGCCTGTCCTATAATGCAGATAAACAGCAAACAGTACCTCTTACCTTTACCCATGTAATGGCTAAACTTGTGGTGAACCTTACCTATAAGAATCAATGGGGTGGCATACCAACTGTAGAGAAAGTGGTTGTGGGCAATGCGGCAAAAGAGGCAACCATCAATTATCTGACAAAGGTTGTTACTCCTTCCACTACTGCAAAGGAAGATTTCTCGCTTCCTGAGATTACTGAAAACACCAAGTATGTTTCTGTCATTATTCCACAGGAAGAAGTCAAGCAACTCACCATTGTCATCGGTGGCAAGAATTTCGTTTATGATAACGGCACACCTTTCAAGTTAGAAAGTGGTAAGATTACTACTGTCAATTTGGAGGTTGGACGTGACGAGATAAAACTCGGAGATGTTAAAATTACTGATTGGGAGGATGGCAGCACATTCAGTGGCGAGGCTATCAACTAACATTGTACAACGGTTAAATACATATAGAATATGAAAGCAATTAAAATATTAGCAATGGCAGCTTTGGCAACGGCAGTTTTTGCCAGCTGCTCCAACGATGAGGATTTGGCACAGAGCAGTTATCCTGCGGATAATGTTGTACGAGTTACAACAAATGTAGAGGATATAACTACACGTGCATTTCACACCACAAATACTCTTGATAAATTCGCTTTTTGCATTGGCAATGCTAACAGTAGAAAGTATTCCTATAACAACATCATGATGACAAAAGAGGGAACTAAATGGAACCCTTCTGTTCAGATGCTTTGGCAGAACTCTACTCAGCCCGTTGATATAATGGCTTATGCCCCATTCAACAGAGAAGGAGATCATGTAACAATGATTAAAGTAAATAAATATCCAGTTTCTGTTAGCACGCAACAGATGGCGGGTACTTACGAATCTGACTTTCTTGTATATAAGAAAACGGGGTTTGTGCCAGAAAAGGATTTGACAAATGGTGCAGTTGACATCACTTTTACTCATGCCCTCAGTTTGCTGAACATAAAAATTGAGTTCGGCACAGATTTTAATAACACGACCCCTTTGGCATCTAATCCGATAAATAATATAATTATCGGAGGAAGCATCAACCAGGCTTATGCTGATTTGACAGCAGATCCTATCACTGTGGCAGTAGATGCAACCTGTGCTCCTGTCTTGATAGAACCTGAACGTGGGGAATTCACAGCAGCTGCCAACAAAAACGCCCATGCAACAGCAAATTATTCAGCTATCCTTATACCTCAAACTATTGCAGACGGATTTAGAGTAGAGTTTGAAATAAATGGAAAGATTTATGTGTGGAGAGCTCCTGAAAGTGTGATTGCGAGATTGGAAGCAGGTAAAAAACATCTGCTGACCCTTACTGTAGGTAAGGATTTCGTAAAAGCTGGCAGCATGAAGGCAAGCCCTTGGGTAGAAGGAACTGGTGCTACTTTAGAAACAGAATAAGTAACAGAATAAAAAGCGAAGAATATGAAAATATTTAAATATTTAGGAACCTTTGCATTTCTCGCAATGCTTGCTGCTTGCTCTACAGAAGATGAGCAGGTTCGCTTTGCAGGAGATGAGGTAAAAGTGAATGCAACCATTGGTGGCGAGAGCGTTTTTACCAGAAGTAATCCCATTGGCAGTACAGAAGAACAGAGTGAATTTCAAGATTTTGACCAAATTGGAATTAGCGTGAATGGTGGTGCCGCTCATAAGTATGAAATGAAAAATGGAGTTTGGGGAGTAGCCGAATCCGAAGTTCCAATAAAATGGGAATCCGAAGCTACAGAATTCAAGGCGTTTTATCCGTATTCTTATAATAATGTCAGCAATAGTTTCGACAAGGGATACATCGCTCAAGACCAGAACACAAAGGAAGGATTAGCTCTTTCTGACTACATGACAGCTAAGAAGATATATCCGAACATACCAGAAGATCGTCAGCTCGATTTGGATTTCGAGCGCCAGACGGCACGTGTCATTATCGATATAGAAAATTCGACTTTCACGAATGAGTTTACCAATCCATATGTAGCTGGGGTGAGTATATTTTCTCAATTAGAGATACCTGCAACTCAAGGCGCAAATGTTTCATATATAAAAACATACAAGATGGATGCCTCTAACCCAAAGAGTTCTTGGGTGGCTTTGGTTGCCCCAAATGCAGAAGATGCAGGCAAAAATTTCATATTCATAAAAATACAGGAAAACCCTACTGAAACGACTGGCATATCATACTATATTAAAGGCATTCCAAATCTTGAAAGAGGTAAGAGCTATACCTATAAATTGAAGATTGGTAAAGATAGAGCCATAATAGATAATGTTACAGTGACAGATTGGAAAGAAGGAGCGGTAATACCTGGTGGCGAAGCTTCTGTGGTAACGGTAGAGAGTATAAAAGAATCAGTCTCTAAGCAATTGGAAAACGGCAATAAGGTAGAGTTGACCTTACCTTCCAATGCGTCGTCAGATATATTTGCTGCCATAAAAGATGCCATTAAAGATAAAGGTGTTTCGGAAGGACAAGTAGATTTAACCTTAAAAGGTGTTATGACCATTCCCGAAAAAGCTTTTGATAATTCAAATGGCGGTGCACCATGGTTTAACGAAGTTATCTTGCCAGACGTTACCATTATTAAAGCTTCTGCTTTTGAAGGCAGTAATTTGAGGACGATAAATGCTCCAAATGTCGAAGAGATAGAATTTAAGGCTTTCTACAAATGCACACAACTTAAAGATGTTTCTATGCGTAAGGCATCAAAGATAGGACTATTTGCATTTTGGGAGTGCGAATTGTTGAGAAGTGTCAGGTTCGGTGCACTTAGTTCAGTTATGTGTCTCACAGAGCGTGGTGAGGCAGGAATATTTGATAAAGTTAAAACCACAAATATTGAACTGACGTTGTCTACACGACAAGCTAAGCTGGGTCTTATTCCTACATATGATGCTTACTTTGAATGGTATTCAACTGGACAAAGCTACTGGGATTCAGAAGACTACTCTAAAAACAAGATTCTTGGTTATACATTTGCACGAATCATTCGTGCAGACGATTAATTAAACTCCTAAGCTGGGCAGGAGTATAAGGTGCCAAGTAAACATATATTCACCCGCACTTCACGGGAAACGACAAGGGTCTATATGCCACGATGATAGGTGGGCGTATAGACCCTTCATCGTGTCTTGATACCTGTTGGGTGGATGATATGGCAGTGTGGTGGTTTCGTGCTACCTGTTTTCATGGTTTGAAGTACCTTTGCGTCAATCGTGAGGTGCTCAAAACAAAATCGTTATGAAAACAGAAATGAAAGCATCAAACGAGTGTTTGTACCCTACCGATGTATTCTTGATTAGTTGCGGTATGGGATGCAAGCGCATCACCGTCAGTGACATTGCTTATATTGAGGCAATGAAGGACAACTGTATTATCCACATGGTTGATGGCAAACGATACACTCAATCTTGTCCTATGGGTGACATTGAGCCAGAGTTGAACCCGAACATGTTCAAGCGCATTCACCGTTCTTTCATCGTTAACATTAGCTACATCGACATATACTATTATGGGCATGTCGTTTTGGAGAATGGTATGGAAGTACACATTGGAGACAAGTATCGTGAGGAATTGAAATCCTCATTTCACTTTTGGGGTTCGAGAAACCGAAACAAGTAAGATTTTGATGGTATAACAGGTTAGTATAGCCTGTTCGATGGACACAAAGCCCGTCTGGTGGAAATAGTTGCACCAGTCGGGCTTTCGCTATATCTTTGCAACATCAACGTTGAGAGGCGGGTCCTGAAAAGCCTAATAGTAAACGAGTAAGGGAAATATATTATCAAAATGTTAGATAAAGATTTTATAACTGCTGTAGCAAAAGGGTGGAGTTGTAAAACTTCTATCGATTGGAAAATTGTTTCAACAGCTGAATTAAGCAAATACTGTAAACAAGTTGAAGATGCTATATCACAAACAATGAAAGACATTCTTAAAATTTCTGATTTTGAATGTAAAGTCGAGCCTAAACGAATCGTTTTGCTTGAAAAGGAGGCATTCGGACAACTTGGTGTACTTGTATGGAATCAAAATAAGTGTGATGTAATAAGAGAGCTCATAGTGAACGAATTCTCTAATGACATTATTAAAGAAAAATACGATGCTTTTGAAGCAGATTATAGTAAGGAACAATGTCGAAATTACTATGGCAACATTCAAGGTGCAGCATGTTTTGGCTACCAAATAATCAATAAGGATACAGCTCTAAAAGAGTTGGGGTTGCATTTGTTATGCCATGAAGTTCTTCACACTTTAGCAAATCCTCAAGCAGTTCTAAAACTGAGAAAAGGAAGCCCTACTGGTGACGAAGCAACAAATGAGTTTATTGCAAGAATCATTAGTCGCCATGAATGTTTGGGTGGTACAACAACAGAAGAAATGAAGAACAATTCAGACACTGATGACTACCATAATAATCATGGAGTGTATGGAAAATTAATAGACAAGGAAGGATTTGCACAAAAGACTCCTGAGGAAATAATTCAAATAGTAAGAGATTATTTAGTTTTTTAAATTATGGCAATTGACACAACTCCTTCGCAGGTAGCAACCAATGCGTTGCAGGCGATTCCCTTCGGTAGTATTATCGGAGGTCCATTGAAAGCATGTATCGAAGCGCAAGCTATGGCTGCGCAGACATCATGGCAGTTTATTCAAGAAGTAGGATTGAACACTGACCCAAATACTGGTCAGAAAGAAGCAGTAAATGTTTCTTTTCAGTTCATGCAGAACGGTCACATGGTTCAGTTGAATGTTCCACTGTTGACGATTGTACCTATCCCGTACATCGCCATCCACGACATTGACATCAATTTCAAGGCGAACATTTCCGCATCCTCTTCAAGTGTTAGTGAGCAGTCAAGTAGCTCGGCTCTTGATGTTGGCGCTGAGGCAAGTATTGGTGCAAAGTGGGGACCTTTCCACATGGATGCCAAGATGAAGGCTAACTATTCATCCAAGAAAGACTCAAAGGCTACACAAGAATCTAAGTATAGCGTAGAGTACACGATGGATGTGGCTGTCAAGGCAGGTCAAGATAGTATGCCAGCAGGTCTTGCCAAGGTTCTTGAACTTCTTGGTAATACACTTGACGTTTCTGACCCAGAGGGAACATTGGAGGTGAGTGCCCGTAAGTTAGTGCTATCGAAAGATATGGAAGGAAAAGCCATCCCTGTCTCTCTTATAGCAACTTACAAAAATGGCAAGGGTATCTTTGAGTCAGAGGCTATAGGATTATTCACCAAGTCTAACGATAAGTTGGAACCTGTTGACATCAAGACCGCAAATATCGAGAAGAATCCGCAAGACGATAGCGTTGTCTATGTATTCCCAGAAGCAAATAACTATATCGTAAAGGCAGGTAACAAGACTATTGAAATCAAGATTGAAGATGCTGGCGAAGCATAATCTGTAACGTAAATTAAAGGAATCTTATGGCTCAATTAAGTACTATAATCAGTTCAATACTTCGTGATATGATAGTGGCACAGCATGAAGCGAATATGTATGCCATGTCATTAGAAAATATTTACAAGCAAAATGGGCGTTTGGAGCAGTTCGCCCTTCCAACAGTTGCTGTTGGTGAGGTGGAGCTTGACTTGCGCTATGGTGTGAAAAGTGACTCTGCCCAAACAGAGCAATACGAAATCAACTATCCTCTGTTGCGCAAGGTTGCCAAACAAATAAGTACTGATTTTGCCAAGGCAATCATCAAGAGCACCCTTCCTGTGTTGCAATCTCTCTTTCCTGAGGATGGTACGGATAGTGGCACAATGGTGTTGTCAAACTTTGCAGTAGATGATAACTTGAAAAGAAAATATAGAACTTTTTTGAGTCGTAAGATTCTGAAAGCAATGCAAATGAGCTTCACTTCTCTCATCAAGGATGATGGAAGTATCAATGAAAGCGTTCTGCTTGACTGTATTCTTTCCGTGTGTGATGAAAAGTTGCTTGGACTCGAAGACCTACAAGTCTTTTTCAACAGACCAGATGGAGATGAAGCTCATAACAAGGCACACAAAGAAATAAAAACGTTCTTGGAAAATATGATGCCCTCAATCTTGAAAGACATCAATTTGAAGCGCAAGCGTATCATTCCATCTGTAGATGTGACATTGAACTCGGAAGAATTGGCAAACTTGCCAGAGGAGTGCATCCATACCTTACACTTCCACGTTTCGCCAAATAACATCAAACTATATTCTGAGGAATAAAAATATTGTAGAACCATAAAAAAGAAAGATTATGCCTACAGGAAAAGATATTAAACGAACAAGCAGCCAAGTGATGGAGTTGAAAGACCTTATCTCTGGTCCATTGGCAGCTACCATTGACGCAGACTCTATAGCGACCAGACGTTATTTGAGTTATCTGATGGAATTGGCTTTCGAGTCATACGACAAGGAAACAGGCAAGGTTGGTGAACTGCGTATGCTTGAGTTCAACTATCAAAGCCACGATGTAGATGGTACACATCAACAACAGGTAAAGATACCATTGCTGACATTGGTTCCCCTGCCTTTGCTTCAAGTGAAAGAAGCTGATTTCGATTTTGACATTCAGATAGTTGATGCCCTAAGTGCAGATACAGATGCCACATTTTCATTAAAGAAAGGTGCAACACCTCAGGAGAAAACAGCAGAGGGTGTCAAACTACGAGTTTCAATGGCTTCCGCAAAAGTCGAAGGCTCACGCAAGAGCAGTTCACAACAATCGCTTACTGCCAACATGAAAGTGAAGGTAAGGATGGAACAGGCTGATATGCCTGGAGGTTTAGCCAACTTTCTGCATCTTACTACCAACAATTTACAGATGGAAGCGGTAGAAGAAGGAAAGGAGGCAAACCATGATGAATAATAAGCAGACGCAGCAAGTGCCAGGTATGGCTTGCCCACAATGTGGCAAGTTTATTCCAACCACCATCACTGAGTTGCTGACTTCTGGATACCTACGTTGTCCTTATTGCCTTTTGAAGTTGGATATAGACAGGCACAAGTCGGCTACGGCTCTGAAAGCTCTCGCTAAGGTGGAGGCTGCACAGAAACGAGTGGAAAGTACAAGTAAGTTTAACCGATAAACTCTATATAACAATGTGGTTGAGAAGAATATGGACAAGAATAAGAGACACGGTCGTTAAAAAGTTTGGCGTATGGGTGGTTAAGGAATGTCCCCTCATTGAGGATAAGGACGATTTGGATGGCGAAAAGGCTATCAAGGAAGTCGTGGATAAATCCTTGTTGGAAGAATCCATTATATCGTCTTTGGAAAAGGCTAAGAAGGAAAGGGTTGTCAAGGTAAAGAAAAGGCAAGGGCGCAATATTTGGGAAGTCAGACCTGCCACCATTGTGGATGCCTACCTATTCCTCATAAACCTGTCGTGCATGAAACGTGAATGGTTGCAGAGACATATCAAGGCAGACAAGACCACGTTCAGCATGGAACTTGCCGATGGCTATGTCCTTGAACTGACTGAAGGTTGGAAGCGCATGAACGCAGAAGCCCTGCTACGTATCAGCAAAGACAGAAAATATACGATGAAAGTATATTTCTACAAGGAGAATACGGCATGAAGAAGAAAGCCGTGTTTTACAATAGGTCAAAATGACAATAACATTTAAAAATTAGAAATTATGCAAACATTAAAAAGAGGTGCATCTGGTACAGATGTTGAGTTGCTTCAGCGGTTGCTCTGTAAAAGAGGCTATCATGTTGGAGCAGATGGTATATTCGGTAATGATACAGAATTGGCTGTTCGTAAATTTCAAAAAGACTACGGATTGGTATCCGATGGAATAGTCGGTCAACTCACATGGGATATATTGCAAAGTGACAGTGCCCAGTCTTTGGCTTCCTTGCGTCTCACAGAATCAGATTTCAAACACGCAGCAGAGCTGCTTGGTGTGGAAGTTGCCGCAATTAAGGCTGTGCTTGAAGTAGAAACAGGCAACAAGGGAGGTTTCCTTGCAGTTGGCAAACCTACAATTCTATTTGAGGGACACATTTTCTGGAGTCAGTTGAAGAATAGAGGCATTGATCCTGCCAAACATCAGAAAGGCAATGAAGACATCCTCTATCCCAAATGGACGAAGACCCATTATCAAGGTGGCTTGAAGGAATATGACCGTTTGGAGCGTGCAAGAGCTATCCATCGTGAAGCTGCCGATTCATCTGCAAGTTGGGGATTGGCTCAGATTATGGGATTCAACTATCAAGTGAGCGGTTGCAAATCCGTCAGCGAGTTTGTGGAGATGATGACGGAAAGCGAGGGCAAGCAGCTGGAACTGTTTGTTCGGTTTATCAAAGGCAACCGATGGGATGGCTATCTTCGCAAACTTGACTGGAAAGAGTTTGCCCGACATTATAATGGCTCTGGGTATGCCCAGAATCAGTATGACAAACGATTGGAAAAAGCCTATGCAAAATACAAATAGGAATACATCTGAACCTCCCACTATATAGAAAAGTCTGCTATATAATGGGAGGTTGAATTGTATTATACACGTCTAAATTCGTCCAAGAGAAGGGCTTGTAAAGTGGAGTATGGATTTGTAAACTACAAGAGGTCCTTTAATGCAAGAAAGATTACTAAGAAAGTCATAACGAAGCCAATTATGAAGAAGAACCAAAAGAACCACTGGACATAGTGACCGAGGTAGCAACCATCATATTCCTTGTATCGTTCACGAACTTTCTTCCGTTCATCAGCAAACATGGAATTGACCTCACGGATATGCATCAGCATCTTTTACGATCAAGTCTCACAATCTACACTTTGTCAGCTTTTGGCTTTCTTGTAAATGGTTATTATTCAATAATGGCTCTTTTTCTAACGATATGCTGTTTTTACCAAGAAAATACATAAAAGTTGTTATAATATATATAAATATTCGTCTTTGATACTTCCTGCCATTATCTTTGCCGATTAAAATGTTAGTGCAAAGCAATAATGAAGTAATAGAAATGTAAAAAGTAAACAACATGGAACGCAAAGAACAGACCGGGCATATCTGTAGATGGATGGCTTTAGGCATTATGACTGCCATCGTCATCGTAGGATGTACCATTGTAATCGGCCTATTTGAATGGCGCGACAGAAAGGAGATTGAGTGTAGAAATGCAGAACTGCATCAGTGGCGAAAGAATGTGCATGACTTAAACTTGCACATAACGGAATTGTCACTGCTTGGTGAAATGGTTGCGGATTGGGACTCAACAGATGTAAATGAGTATCATTCGCTTCGATTGGAAGTGGACAGTATGCTTGAAGGCATCGCAGGTATTTGTCCGAAAGAAGATTCTGATACGATCTGCCGTCTTCTTGCAGAAAAGGAACAGCTTTTTCTGGATATAAAGGATGCCATGCAGGATCTGAATGCCACTCAAGAAAAGCTGACCGCAGAAGTTCCAAGAATTGTAGAGCAGAATAAGACTGAAAGCAAAAGACTTTCAGCTATGCCACAACAGGCAAAGCCAAAGAAGCGAGGTTTCTTCAGCAGATTGTTCGGCAAGAAAGAAAATGCAGTAACAACAGGCAACCGTTTAACCCAAACTGAAAAGATGCTCACCAACCTAAACCAAACGGTTGTTGCTAAACATCACCAGCAAAGCCGTAAGGTAGTGGAGATATTGGATAGTCTTGGAAACAGAAATGAAAGTATCAATAAGCAGTTGCAAAGAGTAATCAGTATAGCTGATGAGAATGTGGATAAAGGCATCAAAGTTCGTGAGCGACAAATCGCAGACTTGGAAGGCAATTATACCTATTATTATATAGGGATGATAGGATTGTTGATATTGGTGTTTTTCGTCTTATTCCTATTGGTATGGCGATTCGCATTCAAAACACGTAAGAGCAAGGAAGAAACAAGAAAGGTGATGCTGACAGTAACGCATGAGATGCGCAGTCCTTTGTCTGCCATCAAGGATTATGCTCGCAAGATTAGCGGACTTGAAGATGCTACGGATGAAAGCAAACGATATGCCGACTTGATTGTTGACACATCGAAAGGCTTGACTTCTATGATAGACAGTTTCCTGGTTTACTCCAAATTAGCGAATGGAAAGGCGACCGTCAAGGAACGCCCTTTCCGTATGATGGACATTGCCGAGCAATTAAAGATGGAGTATGAACCCTTTGCTGCGAAGAAACAACTGGAATTGAGCGTCAGCAATAAGGCAGATGGTGTTGTCAATGGAGACAAGGAAAAGGTGCTTACAATAGGACGCAATCTGCTTTCCAATGCCATCAAATATACGGGAAAGGGTGAGATAGTATTGTCCACAACCTATAAGAATGGTGTGTTCATGCTAATGGTTAAGGATACAGGAACAGGATTGGATGACAAGCAACAAAAACAAATCTTCAAGGAATTTGCAAGATTGGGAAATGCGGTCACCCAACCGGGATTTGGCTTGGGGCTTTCCATTGTCAAGAACCTCGTTTCACTGATGAAAGGAAAAATCGATGTGTCCAGTCACCAAGGGCTGGGAAGCATTTTTACCATTAGTCTTCCTATGGCTGCAGCCGAAAAGCAGAATGTGGAACCAATCCAGTATAGAACGAAACGACAAGATTCGTTTACTGTCATTGCCATTGATGATAGCCATGTGCAACTGAGTACCATTCGTGAGGCGTTTGCATCAAACGGCATCGTATGTGACACTTGTAATAATGCCACGGATTTGTTGGATATGATGCGCAAAAAATCTTATGATCTGCTGATAACGGATTTGAAGATGGCAGAAGTGAACGGTATCGAGATTCTGGAAATGATGCGTATGGTGAACGTGCGCAACTCCAAGACCATTCCAGTTGTTGTTATGACAGCAGCACCAAATGTGAGTGAGCAAGAACTGCTTGATGCGGGATTTGTCGCTTGCCTGTTCAAGCCGATGTCTGACAAAGATTTGATAAACACTGCAAGAAAGTGTGTGAACGGTAAGATAGCAGAAAAACAAATAGACTTTTCTATGTTGCTGACCTATGGCAATGAAAAAGAGACTATGGAGAATTTCGTAAAGGAAATGACTGATACATTAGGCAGTATCCGTAATGCAGCCCAAGAGGAGAGCCGCAAGAAAATGTCCGATGCCATTCACCACGCAAGAAGCTCGTGGATGATGGTACAGTCTGACGAGTCTTTGAACCATCTCTTTGACCTGATTGAAGATTCCACATCATCAGACGACGTTATCAACCAAGCGGTTGAGGATGTTTTCGCACATGGTGAGGCAATCATCAAAGCCGCACAAAAGAAAATTGAGGAGGTAACAGCATGAAGAAAGTAATAATCATTGAAGACAGCCCGACATTTTGCAATATGTTGGGCAAGAAGTTGGAAGCGAAGGGATGGAAAACAATCTTATGCTACAATTACAGAGATGGTCTGAAAGCTGTGAAGGAATCCTTTGAATGGGATGTTGTCATTTCGGATATGCGCTTGGGTAATGATAACGGTATCGACCTGTTGGAATGGATGCGTAGTAACGGCTACCAGAATCCATTTATCATCATGACATCTTACGATGAAAGCATGAGTGCCGTGAGGACTATGAAATTGGGAGCGGAAGACTATATACCGAAGAAATTGTTGCTTGATGTAGTTTATGAACGTTTGGAAGAAATCATAGACAAGCAGAAACGACTCGTAGAGTTGAATAACAAGATTGTTTACCGCAAAAGTGAGAAGTTTCGCCGTATATACAAAATGGCAGAATTATTTGCCAAAAGCGACATGGCTGTTATGATATTGGGCGACAACGGAACTGGCAAAGAACATATAGCGGAAAAGATACATCTGCAAAGCAAAAGAGCCGACAAACCTTTTGAGGTAGTAGATTGCGGTACGCTTTCTGCGGAACTTGCCGTTTCCGCTCTCTTCGGACATGAGAAAGGTGCATTCACAAGTGCAGACGCAGCAAGAAAAGGTTACTTTGAATTGGCTGCTGGAGGTACGCTGTTCTTGGACGAGATAGGCAACCTGCCGAAAGACGTACAGGCGATGCTGCTGCGTGTGTTGCAATCTAAGAGCTACCGACCATTGGGAGCTACAAAAGATAAAGTGGCTGATGTGCGCATTATTGCCGCCACCAACGAAAACCTGCAAGAGGCAGTTCGGGAAGGACGATTCAGAAGCGACCTGTATTATCGACTTCACGAAGCGGTTATTGAGATTCCACGGTTGCGGGATTGCAAGGAAGATATTATGCCATTAGCTAACTTCTTCCTGAAACTATATGATAGGCATACGGACAAAGAAATAAAATGTATCAGTAAGGAAGCGCAAAGGGCACTTGTAAGCCATACATGGCCAGGTAATGTGCGTGAGTTGAAATCATGTATCATGCGAGCTATGCTGTTATGCGAGAATGAGATAATAGATGTCGAGGACTTGCAGTTGTCACAATCGGCATTGACAGAAGAGGCTTTGGACTTTGATGAACAAGAACGCAAGATCAATCGAGAGCGTATCTTGTGGGCTTTGAAGCAATGCAATGGCATCAAGCGTGATGCGGCAAAAATGTTGGAAATGAGCCATACTACATTCTATGCCCGTATGAAAGAGTATGGTATTCCTACTAACAAGTTGTAACGGTATAAGAACCGTGTAAGGAAGATTGGACGAGTGTCCGGTTTTCCTTACACTATTTCTGCTTGCAATTTCCTTGTGAAAATCTTATTCTCTTGATAAAGTTGCTGATTATCAGGAAATATCATCATCCAATTGTTTAGATTGTCTTGGAATGGTATAGGTATTGGACTAATAAATGATGTGCGCACAGAAACATCAAATTAGTACAAACCCATAAAAGAGACAGCAACATGGAATACAACATATTGATAGAGACTGATTTTTTCAACTTGCTGAATGCAGGTCATAAGAACAAAGGTGGTAACGCTTTGGAGAACTCATATCGTGAGTTTATCAAGGTTGTGGTTGATTTATGCAGCACCAACGTGAAGCAAGCGGTCTTTGCACTGTCATATGCAGAAACCGAGCTTGACTTTCATCTGTCAATGCCTCATATAAAGGATTGTTTGGGAACCGTAGGCTTGTATGTGCGCAAGGCTATTGCATTTGTCCGCAGAATGCAAGAGCATGTGGCAGCAACATATCATCTTCATGTGACCACATCCACTTCAGAAGCCTCCCCGCCAGTATCATCAGAATCAAAGCCATTAGTGAAATGGACTGGCAATGCCGTTGACCTTGTAGAAATGGTATATGGCATCTGCGTCATGGGAAGCGTGAATGATGGCGATGTGAAGTTCAAGGACTTGGCGCAAGCCATGTACCAGTTCTTCGGCATCAAAGCCAAGGACTGCTATCGTTTCTACACCGACATCAGAAGACGCAAGAACCATAGCCGTACTTACTTCCTTGACAGAATGCAGGAGAAGTTGAACGACAAAATGCGAAAGGATGATGAATTGGAGAGAATGAGGAGATGAAAATGCAAAGCACCATTGGCTATGAAATGTGTAACCAATGGTGCTTTGTGAATCGTTATAGAATTTTCGTTTCAAAGAAATTCTTTATCTTGTATATACCTATATCATGCTTATAGCGTCCGAACAGAAGTTGTGGATTGACATTGTGTTTGTCTGCTTCTGTCTGAATATATGGTGCTATTTTATAAGGTACAACATCACGAGTCCTTGCCATGAACTTTTTCCAGTCCGCATTTGGTAGGGTCGCATTTAAAGCAAACTCGTCAGCCTCAGACTCCTCGATGTTCTTCTTGTCCTCCATGAGATTAATCATTGCCTTACCATTTTGGGTAAGGTGCTTGAATACATGACCGACCTCATGTAAAGTGGTGAAAGCAAAATTGTCAATGGAAGCTATTCTCTCAGTGATGACAATCGTCGGTGTATCTCCTATCCAAAAGGACATTCCATCAACAGGAACTTGCCCAACCTTATTGACTACAAGAAAACGAATGCCATACTTGTTAAGAACCTCTTGGGTTTTGTTCACCGTATTCTTGTTTTCTTTAAACACATTGTTCAGCTCTCTTGCCAGCATCTCTGTATCTGCCCTCTTGTCAAATGTGCATAAAGTTGAATCATCATTTTTAGAGAGATGATAGCAATAATATTTCCAAGACAGAATGTCCACGGGATTGGTTTTCACCTTTTCTGACTTGCGGTAATAAGAAAGTTCCATTTCTTCTGCCTTCAAACCAAAGAAATCATCCAAGTTATCCACGGAAAAGACCTCGAAGATGCGTTTTACATCCTCGATGATATTTCCTCTAACGATACCGACTTTTCTGAAAAAGGGAATTGATACTTGGTCTTTGAGTACATTCCAAATCTCAAGCATTTTAGTCTGCATCACAACCCTTTCGCTCTGTTTGGCGCAATCTAATTCGTATTGCGTCTGGATGTTCATGAGATATGTCGCAGAAATGCCGAGAGCGTTTTCCAACAACAATGCCATTTCAGGTGTCAGAGAACGTTTACCTTTTATGACATCATTCAGAATGGATTTCTGTATGCCAGTGAGTTCGGACAATTCGCTCTGCTTCATATTACGAGCAGACAATTCGTCCTTAATCACCTCGCCCACATGAGTTGCCTCAAATGGGACTGCCTGATTGAAACTAAACTTAGTCATAATGATGTGATATTTCAATTAATTCTATTTCGGTAATGATAATACTGCCATCGGCAGGAGAGCTTTGGAAAATCAATCGCCAGACATCATTGCATCTTACGGATTCTTGATCTTTTCTGTCTCCGTGCAATCTTTCGTAGCGCAAGCCATGATCACGCATAATGTCTTCAATTCTTGTTGCAGCTCTCATTTTGTTGACAGCCTTAACATAACCCTTGATTGCGGCTATAGGAAGTCTTTTATACTTCTTGTCAGATGTCTTTCCATTTTCGAACAGTTCCAACAAAGCCTCGTCTTCACTTGTTATGTTCATATATTATTCAGCCATGTTATTTTTATCTGTGTGCAAAATTACGATAAATATTTTGATTATCAAAATTGATAACTAATTATTAGCTATATTATAATCATTTTTAACTATTATCCTTGACGCTCGCGGAAAAAAGCAATAGGACAAACCTATTTATATTCAACTGTGAAAAGCGCATTTATGCCTTCTGTATCAAGTGCTTCAAGTTCTCATCGTTGGCGATACGCCCCAGTTCATCCTTGACTATCTGCTTGACATCTTCCTTGATTTGGTTGTAGTTGTCCTGTATGGTCTGCTTCATGCAGTCGTTGCCATCGGTATCCTTGAAATCGTTAATGATAGGGATAGGCTGATAATGGCTTTCCTCTCGCTTTACTTTGTCGGTGTCAACGACAATCTCGGCATGGAAGATCTTCTGCTCTATGCGCTCGGTGAAGTTGTCGGAAACAGAGCCGACAAACATACCTTGGGTGAGTCCGCTAATCTTGCTCGGCGGAATGAGACTGTCCATCTGGGTATTGATAGATGTAGAGACATCCTGTCGGTTGATGGAAATGGACTGGCGCTTTTGGAGCACTTTTCCAAAACGCTCGGATAAAGTCTTGGCGGTTTCGCCAACGACCTGTCCGCTGAAGATATTACCAACGGTATTGATAACCACCTTTGCCTCCTTGTCTCCATAATCACGGACCAATTGCGAGAAGTCCTGGAAGCCCAAGCAGACGGCAACCTTGTTGCTTCGTGCCGTAGCAATCAGGTTATCCAATCCCTTGAAATAGATGGTCGGCAACTCGTCAATGATAACGGATGATTTGAGTTGTCCCTTCTTGTTGATGAGTTTCACGATGCGGCTGTTGTACAAACCAAGTGCCGCACCATAAATGTTCTGACGGTCGGGATTGTTGCCGACACATAGAATCTTCGGTTCTTCGGGATTGTTGATGTCGAGTGTAAACTCGCTTGCGGACATCACCCAGTAGAGTTGTGGTGAAATCATTCGTGACAGCGGAATCTTTGCGCTTGCAATCTGACCCGCCAACTGCTCCATTGCCCCACCTTGCCATGCATCCATGAATGGAGAAAGATAGTTCTCCAGTTCGGGATAGCTCGTCAGTATCGGAAAGACATCCTCGTATCTGCGATTGAGCAGTTCGATGGCATGGGGAAAGGTACAATACTTTCCGTTCTTGTAGATTCTTAGGTACCAAATGATGGCTGCAAAGAGGATAATCGGACTCTCCACGAAGAAGTCGCCCTGCTTCTGAACCCACGTCTTGTTGAGGTTGAGCATGATGGTGTATGCACTCTCATAAGCATCGGAAATGTCACTCATGAAATCCGGGTGAATGGGATTGCAGCGATGACTTCTGCGAGGATCATCAAAGTTGATGACATAGAACTGGGGCTTGACCTTATATCCATTCTGATGGTTCATCATGTGATTGTAGGCAATCGTCGAAAGGTCGGGAAACTTGAAATCATAGATATACATTGAATACCCCTTCTCTATCTGCTGTTTGATGTAGTTGTTCACTACAGCAAAGGACTTACCACTACCCGGTGTACCTAACACGATGGTCGCTCGGAACGGATTGACCACGTTGATCCATCCTCTCTGCCATTTCTTCTTGTAGTAGAAGCGAGTTGGCAGATTGACGGAATACTCGTTCTCCATGAGTTTGGTCTCCTGCATGAAACTCTCGTTCTCATTATTGAAGACATCCTCCATGAGGTTGTGTTTCAAGAGCCTGCTCATCCAGAGTCCTCCCATCAACAGGCAGATATAACCCGCTGTCATTGTAAAGATGTACAGCGTGGCATTGCCCAAATGAGATATAGGCAACAATAATATCCACCAGTTGAGGAAGAACAGACAGGAACCAACGGCAAGAACCGTCCAAATCCTGTTCCAACTCATCTTTTCTGCTTTCACGCCCTTGGTTCCCAGACATGAGAGTGCCAGGAGCAGAAGCGAAAACAGCTTGGTATAGAGAATGGAATGAAACAAACCACCTGTACGGTTGAAGTTGATAAGGATCCTGTCAACAACTCCGATTGTCACTCCCCACATGCGCATTGCCTCGTAGCAATACCAATATACATTCATAATTGCGAGTATTATACTCACGGCACGGAGAAAATCCATAATTTTCCCCAGTGCTCTCAAATCGTCTTCTTGTGCCATTGTTTTTCAGTTTTGAAGTTATACAAATTGTTTTTGATTGAAGGCAGGCTTTCTCCATTGTATAAGAAAGCCAACCTTGATGAAACGATTAAAGGTTTCGTCCTTTACGTTTCTTCTTCTTTCTACGTAGCTCTCTGTCAAATGCAGCCTCCTGTGCCTCATTTGAAGAACCTCCTCCAGCCATGAGCCCAAGACCGCTGCCGTACTCATCGAACAAGCCAGAACCATGATATTCCTGTTCCGGCATTATGCCATCTTCCGTTGGAATGGTAAGTGGTATCGGCTGCTCATTCTCGTAAGGTAAGGTGAAATGCTCCTGCATGGCATTGGCAGAAAGATTCTTTCCAAGCCGTGAACCATTAAACACGCTTTGAGTGCGGTGGTCAATAAATGTTGCTCCGTAGATACGGCCGTCAGCTGTATGGCGAAAAACAACATCAATGCCCTTTGCTTTCAGCAGTTCAACAAACTTATCCTTATTGTACGTCTGCTTCAAGACTGCTTCCACGCTATGTTTGGTCATCTCGGAGAGTTTCTTGTCCTCCTTAAACTTCTTGGCCGAATAAGCGAACCGCTTTTCTATCGTCTCCGCACCGACAGACCTGTCAATCTTTGAAGCCTTGAAAGGATTTCCCACCTTGTTGCCCTGTCCGTCCGTGGCAGAATAGACAAAACCATGATACTCACGACCGGCAACTTCGCCTCTGACCTCCTCCAAGGATATATTATATAAGGAGAGAAGTGCACGGTACTCGCCCAAGGACTGGAACCTGTAGGTAGCGCAGAGAGATTTTACTGTGTTGGCAACCTGCTTCTTCACATTGCCTTGGCTTACATCCACCTTACGAAGTGGATTGTCTGCCTGGCGTTGCTTGCGGTCCGCCTTGTGGAGATTGTACTTCTCCTCCAAGTTACGGGTGATAGCCTTGCTCCTGTGATAGTTGTATCGGCTATCCAAACACTTGCCGTTTTCATCCACCCGGATGGTCACGATGTGCATGTGATGACGGTCGATGTCCTCATGCTTGTAAACCATGTATGGCTGGTTGCCATATCCCATGCGCTCCAAGTATTCACGGGCGATGTTCTCCATGTCCATATCCGTCAGTACATCGTCGGGATGCGGATTCAAGGATATATGCACGACAGGTTTCTCTGTTCTGATGTGCGGAGAAAGGTATCGCTGGAAATCACGCAAGGCATTGGCGATGCTCGTCTTTCCCGAACAATCATCGAAGATCTTGTTCGTTGCCAAGAGCTTTCCCTCTTCCTTGTTAATCTTCTCACCATTGTATGCCAGTGCACCATACAATGAACTTCCGAAACTTATCTTTGCGACCATCTTTCCTCAAACTTACGGGTTAGTTCAACAATCTCACGGGTAAGAGAGACCAGTTCCCTGGTGCAGTTCTCCAGCTTATAGAGCAAAGCCATCGCCTTTTTCTCTGAGAAATGACAACGGAGTTCCTTGACAACCTGGTTGTAGTTGTTGCCAATCATTCGGTACTGCGAGTGAAAAGAGGAAAGCTTGGTGTAGTATTCCACCAGTGTCTTGTCCTCGCGCAGCACCTTGAACGGCTCGCCGAAGATGCGTGCCTTGGCAAAAACAGCCTTTGCCTTCACATCAGTCTGCTCATACATGACGAGGAATTTCATCCACTCGTCATCGTCGAACCGAAGCATCACATGGTGCGACTTCGGGTTCAGCTTGGGGATTCGTCCCCCTCGTTTTCTTTCTGTGTTCATATTAAAATGGATTAAGTGGTACATGCGGCAATAATGGAATTGCACAAACTATCGTCAGATTGGAACATGGGGAGCCCGACTTCGGAGAGGCTACCAACCCGGCAGGGCAAGGTCTTTGGAGAGTAACTCCAAAGGTTTTGAGTAACTCAAAACATACCTTGCTATGTCTTTGAGGACATAAAAATCCGCTTAGGGTGGATTGGAGTTAGCCTTGGTAAGAAGCCGTCCCCATCCCGAATGGAAGCTGTTCGGGAAATCCAGTCTTTTGCGGAGCATCAAGCCTTAGTTCTTCTCGGAACGATATGGATGCGCTATCCATCGCTTTGCCTTTCGGGTGCAAAATTACGGCTAAAAAAGCGCCCTTGGAACAGATGCACCCCAGACAACCACTGCAACTATCGGCAACATGCTGCCACAGGATTTGAAAACCATTGTTTTTCGGATTTTTCGTTGTTACTTTGCAGCCGTAAACATCGAACTAATGATTTGAAAATATGGTGAAACAAGCATTTGTAGAAGTGAATAAATCTGTCATTATTGCAGTATCGCCTTGCATCAATGATGCGCTACTGACGTACAGACTTACTGATTCACTGTCGTACTGTCGTATGGAAATGATAAAGCATTGCAATGGTTCAAGGTCTCCATAATGAAGCAATGAATTATAGACATGGACTCTTATGTGTCCACATCGTTAAATTGGCAGAATATTATAGAAGTGAGTTATCAACAATTTAAAAAGTTAAAGATATGAGTAAAACAAGATTTGTTGCATTCGCGACACAGAAAGGTGGAATAGGAAAGTCCACCATCACGGCTCTTGTAGCCAACTACTTTCACAATGTCAAGGGCTACAATGTGGCGGTCATAGATTGTGACGAGCCACAATACAACCTTGCAGACCTGCGAGACGAGGAACTGGAACTCATCAAAAGCAGCGACTATTTCAAGGCGCAAGCCTGTGAGCATTTCAAAAAGCTGGGCAAGAAGTCCTTCAGCGTAACGAGAAGCAATGCAGTCAATGCGCTTGACGACGCAGAGACAGTGTTGAATGAAACAGAGGTTAAACTTGACTTCATCTTCTTTGACATGCCTGGGACTATCAAAAGTGAGGGCGTCATGAAGACCTTGTCTCAGATGGATTACATCTTTGTACCCGTCAGCGCAGACCGCTTTGTTGTAGAAAGCGCAATGAGCTTCATGCAGTTGTTCCACGACAACTTTTTGACACAGGGTTGGTCGGTCACCAAGAAACTTGCTTTCTTTTGGACAATGGTTGACAAACGAGAACGAACGAGTTTGTATGATGTATATGAAGGTATGTTCAAGTCTCTCGACTATTCGGTTCTCAACACACGACTGCCAGACAGCAAACGTTTCAGAAGAGAGCTGTCGGAGAACAGAAAGGCAGTGTTCCGTTCCACCATCTTTCCATCAGACCCAAACCTGTTGCGAGGGAGTGGCATCAAGGAGTTGTCCGACGAGATTTGTGAAATCATAAAGACATGAGCCTATGGTAAGCAGAAAAATCAACACTGACGCAATAGATGAAAATCTGCTCATTGCCTCTATTGGCAAGAGCAAGATTGGCACGACAACGGCATCCATTCTTGACGGAGCTTCCCAAAACCCAGTGAAGGATACCGAAGAGAAAGAAGAGGGTGAAAAGAAAAATCCACGTTCACAGATGGATAAGCCTGCAGCCCCACGCAAGCCATCCAAGGTTTCTTCTGAAAGTTATGATGCTGCATTTCTCAAACGAAACGAGATAAAGACTCGTCAATGCGTTTATATCAGTCGTGAGATACACAAGAGAATTTCGAGGATTGTCAGTGTGCTCGCAAAACATGAGTTGACAGTTGGTGGTTATATCGACCTTATTCTTGAGAGACATCTTGAAGAGAACCAGGAAGAAATCAACGGCTTGCTGAGAAAAGAGATAGATGACTGGAATGTATGACAAATAAAAAGGAATAAGCATGACAATGGAAAGTATATTCATGATAGTTTTGGTTGCATTCAATGTCTGGACTATCTATTTTTACAACAAGTTGCTCCTTGAAGTTGCGAACAATAAGGAAGAAGAGGAAAAGCCACCCATCGACCCGATGGCACTTGTAGGCAAAAGCCTTTTCAAAGTGTCCCAACTGCGAAAGAAAGAAGAAACGGTACAGAAGCAAACTGAGTCAGAGCCTGTGTCTGAGAATGACGTGACATTCGAGGATCCACCAAAGAACACGGCAAGGATTCCTGATGAACTACTGGATGATGTGTTTACAAATGTCCGCATAGAAGATGTCGGTGTGAAGTATTCAGACGATGAGGACGATGCCGATGTACCGCAAGCAAAAGGAACAAGTTTTGAGGACATAGATACAGCCGTGAAGACGGTCAAGGCTTCAAAAGCTACGGACAAGGAGAAACGACATGCAGGAAAGGTCTTCCACGAGATGGATGGTAACCAATTCTATGAGAAATTCATGGAGAACAGCAAGGAGTGCAAGAAAAACATTCATGATTTTGTCACCTTCTACCTGCAAACTCACAAGATAGAAGAAACGTCCAAGCCAAAGAAGGAGTTTAAAGTGCCAGATAGCATAGAGGACTTCAATATCCTCGATTTTGTATAACAATAAAATTTAGAGAACAATGGAAAGAAACAGAAAAAGAAAGAATGGTGTGACAAAGGAATACATCAGTATTCAGTCCACTGTAAATGTAACCGTGTCATCCCAAGCAGAAAAGAAAGTTGGGTATATAGACAAGTTTATGTCCAAAGCTGATTTTACCGCAAGAAATGGTAAACAGGTATGCATCAAAGAAGAGACACATGAGCGCATTATGAAGTTTGTGAATGTGGTTGGTAAAGGACAGGCTACTGTAGCAAGTTTCATAGACAACATCATCAACGAGCATTTTGCTATCCATGCTGCCGAAATCAAGGCTGCATTTGATGAGGGACTCAAGGCATATCGCCTCTAACAATAATTTTAAAGTACACCAATGAAAAAGAAAGACTACGGCTAAAATCTCAGCTCGCCACTGAATCCACAAGTCGGCATTATGCCGCATTAGTAAACAAAAGTATCAATCGCCAAACGGGATCATCCAATCCCCAAGGCACAGAAAAAAAACGATTTATGAACAAGAAAAACAGAATTATTCTTCTCGCTGCGATGATTTTCGCAGCCGTATCACAGACATTCGCGCAAGGCAACGGACTTGCAGGTATCAACGAGGCAACAAGTATGGTGACCTCCTACTTCGATCCAGGCACGAAGCTCATCTACGCCATCGGTGCCGTGGTGGGTCTCATCGGAGGCATCAAGGTGTATGGCAAGTTCTCGTCTGGCGACCCCGACACGAGCAAGACTGCCGCAAGCTGGTTCGGAGCCTGCATCTTCCTCATCGTGAGTGCAACCATCCTCCGCTCATTCTTCCTATAATATAATAAGGTATAAGACTTATGGCTGACTACCCAATCAACAAGGGCATCGGTCATTCGGTTGAGTTCAAGGGACTGAAGGCACAGTACCTCTTCATCTTCGCAGGTGGACTGCTTGCCGTCTTCTTCCTTGTGGTCGTCCTCTATATGGCAGGTGCGGACCAACTGGTCTGCATCGGCTTGGGTCTCACGCTCGGATCATTGCTTGTATGGGGAACATTCCACCTGAACAACAAGTACGGAGAGCATGGACTGATGAAGCTCCTTGCCGCCAAGAGCCATCCACGCTATATCCTCAACCGAAGGAAAACAAACCGAATGTTCAAACATAAAAAGAAAGAAGAATGAGAAATATCAGAAAATCAAGCACCCTTGAAAGTAAGTTCCCGTTGCTTGCCGTGGAGCAAGGCTGCATTATCTCCAAGGATGGCGACATCACGGTCGCCTACGAGGTGACGCTCCCCGAAATCTTCACGGTAACATCGCAGGAGTATGAGTCGGTACATGCCGCATGGTGCAAGGCTATCAAGGTGCTGCCCGACTACAGCATCGTACACAAGCAGGACTGGTTCGTGAAAGAGAATTATTCGCTGGACTTGCAGAATAGCGACATGAGCTTTCTGTCAAGAAGCTATGAGCGACACTTCAATGAGCGTCCTTACCTGCATCACCAGTGTTACCTGTTCCTTACCAAGACCTCCAAGGAGCGCATGGCACACCAGAGCAATTTTTCCACCTTGTGCCGTGGGCATATCATCCCCAAGGAAATAAAGGACAAGGAAACGGTCGCAAGATTCCTCGATGCCGTGGAGCAGTTCGCAAGAATCATCAACGACTCCGGCTATATCTCCTTACGCAGACTGACGGATGATGAAATCACAGGTACGGAACGGACAACCGGGCTTGTAGGTAAGTACCTCTTGCTTTCCACGGAGAACGTGCAATGTTTGGAGGACATGGAATTGTCTGCAAGTGGTATGCGTATCGGAAACAAACACCTATGCCTTCATACCTTGTCACAAACGGAAGACCTTCCCACGGAAGTATCTACGGACAACCGATTTGAGCGATTGTCCACTGACCGAAGTGACTGCCGATTGTCCTTTGCCGCACCCGTTGGCTTGCTGTTGTCCTGCAACCACATCTACAACCAGTATGTCTTCATAGACAACAGCGACGAGACCTTGCAAAGGTTCGAGAAAGCCGCACGCAACATGCACTCGCTGTCAAGGTACAGCCGACAGAACGCCATCAACAAGGAATGGATTGACGAGTATCTGAACGAGGCTCACTCACAGGGGTTGCAGTCTGTCCGTGCCCACTTCAATGTCCTGGCATGGGGCGAGGATATGGAGGAGTTGAAGCATCTTCGCAATGATGTGGGCAGTCAGTTGGCAAGCATGGAATGTGTGCCACGGCACAATACGGTGGATTGTCCGACACTCTTCTGGGCTGCGATACCCGGCAACGAGGGTGATTTTCCGTCAGAGGAGAGTTTCCATACCTTCATCGAACAGGCAACCTGCCTCTTCACGGAGAAAACCAACTATATGGATTCTCCCTCGCCGTTCGGAATCAAGATGGCAGACCGCATCAGTGGCAAGCCGCTGCACATTGACATCTCTGACCTGCCGATGAGAAAAGGCGTGACAACCAACCGCAACAAGTTCGTTCTCGGACCATCGGGAAGTGGGAAGTCGTTCTTCATGAACCACCTCGTCAGACAGTATTACGAGCAAGGCACGCATGTGGTCTTGGTCGATACAGGAAACTCTTACTTGATACCATCCTATAAGTTAATTTTATCGGGTGGTATCAAGTAAGTATTTTATCGGGATATGATTTTCTTTGTTTTACCATTATCTTTAATAATGTAAAGTCCTTGCGGCAATTTAGTTTTGCTCATACTTTTAATTGCTCTTCCATCCATTGTGAAAATTTGGACTTTATTATTCTGAACATTTTCATTTACAACATTGATGTCAGTGCTATTTGTTCCCGACAATCGGATATTATCAACAAAAACACCTCCAGTTTCTATTGAAGCTGAAATACTATATCGAATTTTTGACCCAACAACATTTAAGGGTATTTCTATTGTTGTCCACTTTTCATCCATATCATTCATCTGAAATGTGCTGTATGTTGTATTGTCACCCTCAACATTAAAATGTAAAGAAGGATTTTCTGATGTTGACGATGATACACAGCATACATCAAATGCTATTGAATTTATGACATTCTGTGATACATCTATAAAAGAACTTGTAATTTCTGATTCACTTATACCTACACCTTTAGGAATATACAACATTAAAAGACAATCGCCGTCTGTTGGAGCAGGAATGGAAGATGGGTTCAATACAAAGTTTCCTTTCTTGTACGTTTTCCACACATCTTTACCCGTTATAGATTTAATAGTAAAACCATTGCTTAGTCCATGTTCAAAACTTTCCTTATAGACAATGTTTTCTTCTGGAACATTTGGTTCGTCTGGATTTATTACGCTATCATCTGTAGAAAATAGAATGCTCCCATTTGTATAGTCCATTCTAATATTAGAGATGGAAACTTTTGCTGCACTGCCATTCCAAGCAATTGCTGCTGGAGAAGAACTTGCCGAGAATAAGCTTTTATTGGCATTACCAGGAAAAGGGCATTCTCCTGTATTGATGTTACCATACTTTTTCATACTTGGAAAAGACCCCGATGCGCAAACTGGGTATAAGCATTGTGGGTGCGTGGCATTTACAGTGTTGGACTTCGTGTATTTCTCAATGTCGGGATGAACATGATAAATAAGCAGTCCTTCGCCTGGTATGGCTTCGTCAAAAGAGACCTTCTGTCTATTCTCTAAAAGAAAATAATCATCTTCATCATTCGTCTCCAATCTGTAAATTACTGTCTGTTCTGCATTGTCTAATTCCATTTTAGGGAGACAAACTTGCATATTAGGACTTAGGAGTTCTTGCTTATTCCAACCAAATACACAACTTCTCACATAAGGATTGAAATTAGGTGGTGTCTTGCCATCGTTGTTCCAACTTCCACTTGCCATAATATCCCATTGACCAGTACCAAGATATTCCCCTCCTGTTCCATAGTTCGTATCATAGTAATCCATAGCACCCAAAGCATGCCCCAGCTCATGGCAGATGACACCAATGTTTGTAATATTTGCATTTGTGTTACCTCTTAGTTCTGGAGAGCAAGAATAACCTGCAACAGTAATACCACTACCATTGTTTGCAGATAGTTGATGAGGATATTCATGTGCCCATATTGCAGCGGAAGAGGCACCAGCCTCTTCGCCATACCCAGCATAAATGATATGAACATTATCTATAATTCCATCTCCGTCATTGTCGTACAAGGACAAATCCAAATCCTCGGGCAAATTCTGTAATGCCTCTTTACATAGTTCCATTGGATTGGCATCGTTTCCCATCGCATCGTTTGCTCCATAGAAACGCATTGGATAACTGGATGTAAACGGACCATAAATATCTGATATATAATCTAACTGACCTTGTGAGGCAAAACGGTAAAAGTCTCTCACGCTACCTGTTGCACCATTATCTTTGTATTCCAACGAGTTGAAAAGATAGTCAAAAGCGTCTTTAGAGCATTTGAATTTTACATCTTGATACTGCATTAAAATCACCAAAGCATGACGTTCGCCCACAACAGGAGTATTGCCGACATTTTGTCTTTTATCGACAACCCTACGAAATGTATTAGAAATATTAGCTGGTGGGATTAACTTCTCGGGACAAGTCTGCTTAAAGTTCTTCAATTCCGAGTTCTCATCTTCTTTAGCAACTAATCTAAATGATGATTTCTTTACTTCTCCATTTTCCATTTGGGTTGCATACCACCAACCATTTGAGTCATTAAGAATTGTATAGTTGTCTGTTGTAAATGCAAACTTGTGGTGTTCGTCTCCTTGCATAAATATATCAACCCACTTGCCATTAAATGTTTTTACTGCGACTTTGAAAGGATAGGCAGGTATTGCGACTGCGCTTTGTGGACAAAAGGAAAGGCAAAGAAGCACTAAAATGGCATAACTTATTATTCTCCCCATATTTTTACCATATTATAAACATAAAGTCCTTGCTCAACAAACAAGGACTTTACGTTTGGTTAATATTTATCTGCGCATATTTTTAGCTCGTTGTTGCTCTACAGAACGTTTTATCAGAATATTCTTCTTTTTCTCTGCAGAACGACCTCTAACTTTTTGCATTGCGCTTTCTGTACTTGTATCCCATTGGAATCCCATTAAGTCAGAAGAGAGAGACCCATCCTTGAATACGCCCCATGCATATGCAAAGCAACGTGGGTAAACTGACAGATAGCTCGTACTATAAGTAAAAGTATGGTTATTTGGATAATCTGTTACAATTTCCATTTGCCAATTTTCTGCATACCAATGCTTTTTCTTGTATTTTAGATAATAATTGATTTCAAATGCATAAACAGCACTATTATAAACATAGCTTGATGGAATTATACCATAAATCAAATGATAAGTATTGCAATAACCTTCTTTTGTTGTGTCAAACCAGAAACCTTTTGATTGATTAGAATATACATTGTCAAAACTTACCCAAGCGTCATTTGTTCCGTTTTTGTAATATGGAGTAACAAGCTTTTTCTTCTTGAGTTCTCCAGTCTTGCCATTTGCATCTGTGGCTACAGTTACAACATAATATGTTGAATTTGATACGATTTCATTATTATGACTATCGTAAACAACCATAGAAAGGTAGTCGTCTGTAAATTTAAGTTTCTCTTCTTGGCTAAGTTCTTCCAATAATTCCTTGTCTGTTAATCGATTGTATTCTCTTTCTGACAACAAAATCCATTGGAATGTATTGACATTGCTGGTAGCCTTATATTCCCAACACATACGGTCGTGCAGAACCACTTCGTTTTGTATTTCCGAATAACACACAGGTTTTCCTGCCTCCTGTGTAACATTGATTGTTGCTGTTTTGCCTGCTCCTGTCAAAATAATGGTGGCTGTTCTTGGAGAAGAAGTTTCATTTTCACTCGTTGGATATATTGTCATATCAACGTTTCCATTACCATTTGAAGGTGAAATACTGAGCCAATCGGGTTTGCCAGAAACACTCCAACTTACGTTTGATGCTACTTTTACAGTTTGTTTGAAATCAATTCCGCTTTTATTATCAAAAGCACCTGTAAATGTAATATCTGCGCTTTCTGTTCCATTGACTGTTATTGCCGAAGATGCGCCTCTTTGGATAACGTTTACAGTATATGACATACTTGAAGAAGCCGTTGCTGTAACAACAATAGTAGCATTTCTCGTTTCAGTAGAAGTGTTTTCTTTGGCAGAAAGAGCCACCTTGTTTCCGTTTTTATAAGCTGTAAGCCATTCTTTTCCAGAGCTTACATCAACTGTCCAATCTGTATTTTCTGCTGTTACTGTAATGTCACCAACGACAGTTCCGTCTGCCTCAATACTTGCAGAGCCGTTAACACTCATAGTTGGCTCTGGGTCATCACTGCTACTACTGCAAGAAGTGAATGATAAACCGAGAACCACAAACAAAGTCACGCAAAGGAAACCTATAAAATGTCTAATCTTCATGTTTAATTTAAGAATAAGAGAAGGGGCGTAACCCTCGTCCGACCACTTATTCTAAATCCAGGTACGGCCAAGCACCTTATGCACAAACAAGTAGGACGAAAGGTCACGCCCCTATACGGGACGTGAACCTATCGCTGACTCATTCTCGTGCATCTTCATTTTGGCCGTTTCGGATTTAGAGAACAAGAGCGAAAGCTCATGTATATGTATGTCGAACTAGAGCACTTCCTTCAAAGTTGAATAACTAAACTCCTTTTGCCTAATCAAAGGCAGAGTGGAGTGTAACACTCTTTGGAGGAAAGGGAGAAACTTTTAAGTTCTCCACTCGAAGTTCTATGTCTTTTATTTCTGTTTCGTTCGTCTATGAAATGAGTTTCCTCATATAGACTTTAAATCTATTTAAAGGGTTTGACAATCAGTTTATTTGCAATAATTATATGTATAAACTAAGTTAGTACATTACAAATTGCCCTGCAAAAATAATAAAAATTAACCACAATAAAGAATTTGATATGATATTTTAACGTATAATTGTTGTTTTATGGTCAAGAAAATGGGTAATTGCACCTATATTCATCCCCACAACAACTAAAAGCGTTTATTGCAACAGGTTTCTACCTCCTGTATTCTCAAGAATCTTCATTTGCTGAATGGCAATCTGATTGAGTTTTATCAGTCGCTCAGACTGAAGCATTCCATCATTGATAAACACAGCGTTGAGGTTCTCCATATTCGATAGGCAAATAAGCTCGTTGATGCTGGCGTAATCACGGATGTTGCCTTTCTTGTCGGGATTCTGCTCACGCCATTGCCTTGCCGTCATACCAAACATGGCTATGTTGAGTACATCCGCTTCATCTGCATACTTCATGGCTGCTTGCTCACGAGTTACTTCTGACGGAATGAGATTCGCCTTGATTGCATCCGTGTGGATGCGATAGTTTATCTTGGACAACTCACGTTTGGCAGACCATCCTATCTGCTTTTGCTCTTCTTCCTTTAGTCGTTGGAATTCTTTTATCAAATACAGTTCAAATTCCACAGAAACCCAACTGGCAAACTTAAAGGCAATATCCCTTTGGGCATAAGTGCCTCCATTCGCTCCATTCTTGCATACGATACCTACAGCATTGGTAAGTTCCACCCACCGAGTTGGACTCATCGTAAAAGCATTTGAACCCGCTTCTTTCAAAAGGGGGTCGAATTCGACCCCTTTGAAATTAGGGTTGTTCAACTGTTCCCAAAGTCCCAAATACTCCAAGGTGTTTTTGGAGCGTAACCAATTCTTTACCACATCTTTAGGCTCAACAGGATTCTTCTGTCTTGCTATATCGGTAATGCAGATGTAGTCAACTCCATCTTTGGTTAGCGTTTTTATCGTTTGGTTTCTTACAATAATCTTTGCCATAAGATATTTGTTTTTGCATTCATTCTATGCTACTCAAATCAATGCTGCTCTCAACTTACAGAGAGCAGCATTGAATATTCTTTTTCTGATTTCTAAGCTTCGATAACGTTGTCATCTCCATCAGAAGATGAACTTCCGCCCGAAGTAGAGCTACCGCTTGAAGATGAGCCTGTGCCAGATGTAGAACCGCCACCACTTGGTGTACTTGTGCTGCTCGAATCAACTGCTGAGCTACCAGAAGTTGATGGTGCGGAAGCCTTCTGACCAAGTACCTCACGCTTGTAATGAGTAATTTCAGTGTTCACATAGTCAATGAAAGCCGTATAATCCTTTTCGCCAAAGACCAGGGCGAGGGCATTCACCATCTTTACCAAAGCACGGTAAGCGTCATCACTTGCTGTACGAGCAGTTTTTAATGCTCCAACAGTTATACCTATTTTCTCGTTGGTGCGCTGCAAGGTAAGTGTTCTTACACGCTCGTTTGCTTCCTTCAAGTTGGTAACGAATGCTGTTAAGCCCAACTTTGCTACCTGTGCAGCGTACTTATCTTCAAGGTCGGAAATGAAGTTGACCAAAAGACCTGTCTCTTTGTCAAGTTGGTCGGCAGTATTAATCTTGTAGTCCTTGATGTGCTGGGAAAGAATCTTTGCAGCCTGTGCCATGTCTGCAATAGGCATGGCGAGGAAGCCTTCAACTGCTTTCTTGTAGCCAGCATAAAGGGCATCACGGTCGCAGTCTGCTTTGGCTATCTCATCAGTCAAGAGACTTTTCTGTGAAATCTTCAAGGCTTCGTCCTCTGCTGCAACGGCAGCCTTAAAATTACTGACAAGTTCCGATGCCTTGCCTTTGACGGCAGTGTCTGCCTCGGCACGTGCAAGAATGTTACTTACAAACGTGAAATGCGCACCGTTATTCATGCGCTGAATGTTGATGTCGTAAATCTCTTTCATGATGTTAAGGATTTAAATTTGACAAATCGTTTTGTGCATCGTCGGATTTCTCCGATTGCAATCGCTAAGATATAAAAATAAACGAGAAAACGGCAACCTTATTGCGAAAAATTGGCAATCTTGCGAGAAAATGATTGTTTTTGCCTGTTGAAATCTATTTCGCTACTCGTTTTTGGGGATTTTTGGTACAAGAAGTACCAAGGGATAGTAATCAACAGGGGATTTTATATTTTGTGGACAAAGAAACTTGAATCAAAACCTCCAACAGCTCTTAAAAGTAACCATTGATTGCAATCAACAGTCCCAACGACATATAAAAGTAGGTGTTGATCGCAATCAATGGCTTCAATGAAGCTAAAAGTGGCTGGTGATTGTAATCAATACCTCCAACCGACATCAAAAGTAGAAATATTTTCTAATCAACGGCTTAACGACATTCAAAAGTAGCTGTTGATTGCAATCAAGCCTATGGGCATCGAAATCCGCTGCGAGTTGAAGGCGGAGGGAAAGTTTGACGGCACCATCTACACCATCCGCTATTTTCAGCATGACGGAAAAGGCTCGCTGAGAATGGAGAACGGAACGGTGTTCCAGCCTAACGACCGCTATCTGTTGGAGAACGAGAAGTTCCGTCTTTACTACACCTCGGCAAGTACGGAGACACAGACGCTGACAGTGGTGGTAGAGGACAACTTCGGCAAGTCATACGAAATGGAGTTCAGTTTCAACGATACTGATG
>ERZ1034878.203-NODE-203-length-33194-cov-13.077039_pt1 | contig 33194 bp, 38 predicted proteins | sample MGYA00520593_ERZ1034878 | MGnify/ENA primary metagenome ERZ1034878 (study PRJEB33766, sample SAMN09781724) | gut metagenome | biome: gut microbiome | host: Homo sapiens | place: Madagascar | study: EMG produced TPA metagenomics assembly of the PRJNA485056 data...
AAAATATTGATAAAATGATTCTCGCCTGCCACCAAGGCCCGAGCCTTGCCCGCGTTGATAAAGTCGAATTTGTCATCGGACGCTGGAGTTGCTTTTTACCCCCGATTGAAGACGGTGTTTTTAAGCGCTTTTAGTTTGCAACTTATATCATCAAGAACAAACTTATAAAAATAAAACCGTACATTATCACGCCGGTAATATACATTCCCGCAACCTTAAAATCTGCCCGCGACGGCATGGCGTTTTCAATAATTATGGTTTGCAGCAATACATACAAAACATAATTGGCAAATGTCGGCGGCAGCGCCGGCAAAACATAGCGGTTTATATAAAACCCTATTGGCAGCAACAGCAACGGCGCCATTGAGGCCGGAACCGCATTATAAAACGTTACATTACGGAAACCCACGCTGCCCATAACATAATACCCGTCTTCGCCTCGCCGCGGAAACAACGTAAAATTACACGGGTGGGCATTTAAAAACAACCCTACCATAAAGTGCATCGTTTCATGCAGCAATGTTCCCGGAATATTAACCAACGCGCTCAACCACATGCTGCTGTATGTGGTGTATTTCATTCGCAGCAAAATAATCACCAGCAAAATCAGATAGAAGCGATTATCAAAAAAACCGCGCAAAAAAGCCGGACTATTGATGATTGATAACAATTTGTAATAAACATCAAAAAGCATGGCTACCCCCTTTGCAAACTGTTTAAACCGGCGATATACGTATTAAGCAGCAGTTTGCAGATATTATTTTTATTAACCTGACGCAGCCCTTCCCAAGTCGACGCCGCCACCAAACCGCTCAAAGCAAACAGCGTCATGGTCAAGACTTGTCCTGCCAACCGGCGTTCGGCATATCTGAGCCGACCGAACATCAAGCTCAATTGTGTTTCCAACAATTTCTCGATTCGCTTGATTTTACGAACATACTCAAACGGCAGACCGCCTTTATCCGCCTTCAAATGTGCATCAAACAGCAATTTCCATAAATTAGGATTGTTAATCACAAAATTGCTGAAAATATCGGCATAGCAGTTTAACGTAACGTACGGATTATCCGCCGGAATAATTACCTGCATGGCTTTAAATAATTCATCTAAAGTCTGCATATTCTGCGCCCGAATAAAATTATCCATATTGGCAAATTGGTTATAAATACTGCCGACCGAAATTGATGACGCTTCCGACAATTTGCGGGCAGTTAAAAATTCTGCTCCCTGTTCCACCACCAAACGGCGGCCGATTTTAAGTAAATTATTGCGCACCTGCTCTTTTAAAAAATTTTTAACGCGCTCTTCTTGGGAATCAAAATCTGTCATATCGGGCTTATTGTTTTATTACGTTTAAAGTTTATATGTTTAACAAATTATTTGCAATTACGGATATACAATAAAACAAATCTGAACACCGTTCAATTTAAATTTTACATCATCGGGAAAAAATTATGGCACAGCATTGGAAAAAATTCTTTTTAGTCTTGGCTTTTTACAGTGGTGCGGCATTTGCGCAGGACGCAAATATTTATAAAAACCTTTTGGTTGACGAACAAACCGAGGCTGAAGTTAAAGCTGAACGGCAATCCAATCAGGAAGCCGTTGCCGCCGCTCAAAATCAAGCCAAACAAATGCTCCAAACCCGTCCGCAAATTCTGCGGCAAAAATCATTTCCCAAACTGCGCACCACCACCGGCAAAATTGCTGCCCTGACAAACAATAACAACCGAATTGCCCCTTTCGGGCTGCTGTGGGGCGCAAGCATTTCGGAAACCCGCAATCAGGGAATTTTATTGCAAGCCGTTGATGAAAAAGACTATGTAAACAGCTTCAGCGCCACCCATTTGCCCAAAGGAATTACCGATTTTCGTCAGGTTAACATCACCTTTGGCGAAGACGATAAACTTTGGCGGATTATCGCTTACGGCAACTTGCTTGACGATACGCCCGATGCCGCCAAAGTTATGCGTTTGTACCGCATTTACAACGATTTATTGACCAAAAAATATGGTCATGCCGAACAATTTTTTACTCCGGCGCAAATTGAAGTACCCTCACAGGACGCCAAAGGCCGAGCCATAACCGTTACCGAAAACGCACCGTTAGGCAATCCGCAATTTTTACAACAGTTGCAAAGCGGACAAGCGGTGCTGTATTCAACCTATTATAACGATGAAGTCGGCGCGGCTCTTTCCGTAAATGTTGACGGCGACGGCAAAAGCTATATTGTGCTTGACTACAAAAATCTGCAACTTCTTCGCGCCCAAGAAAACAAAACGCTTGATGCGCTCTGACTTGCGGTGACAGCCTAACCAAGAACTGATAAAAAGGACAAACTACTGATGAAAAAAATCGCATTCTGTGCCGCAGCCGGCAATGGCATAAGCCCGCTTGAACAAATCATGTTGAAAAAAGGCTATGACGTTTACGGCTCGGACAACAGTTTTGAACAAGGACTTAATCTTGACCGCAAACGCGCACTGGAGGAAGTCGGACTTAAAATTTTGCCCCAAGACGGCAGTTGTATTTTTCCCGACACCGCGTGCCTTTATATCTCATCCATAATCAACGAAAACAATCCTGATGTTAAAGCCGCCCGCCGGTATAATATTCCGATTAAAAAGCGCTCTGACTTGTTGGAAGAACTTCTGCACGGCTACGAACACAGTATTGCCGTCGGCGGCACGGCCGGCAAAACCACCACCACCGCCATGATTGGTTATATTCTTGATGTTTTGGGCTTAAAACCCTGTATGATAAACGGCGGTATGCTTTGTAATTATGAACATCAGGCCGGTCTGCCCAATTATATTTATAATGAAGGCGATATTTGCGTGATTGAAGCTGACGAAAGCGACGGTTCCATTCAAAAATACCACCCCTATATCGGCATTGTAAACAACATCTCGCATGACCACACTTCCATGGCCAAACTGCTGGAATATTTCGGCAACTTTGCCTCTCATGTCCGTCATGCGCTGATTGTCAATGACGACTGCCCCTATTCGCGCGAGCTAAAATGCTCTTGCCGTAAGTTTAGTTTTTCATTGCAAAATCCGCAAGCTGACCTGTATGCAGCCGACATTGCCGCCACTGAACACGGCGTGCGATATTCACTCGATGGCAGAGTTTTTGAACTTGGCATCATCGGCGAGTTTAACGTTGCTAATGCTTTGGCCGCCATTGCCGCCTGCATGATGCTCGGCGTCGACAAATTTGCGGCCGCTCAGGCTTTGGAAGGCTTCACCGGCATTAAAATGCGTCTTGAAAAAATCGGCACGACCAAAGATATTACTTTTTACGCCGACTTTGCGCATAATCCCAGCAAAATTGCCGCTTCAGCCGCCGCAATCAAAGCCCATACTCCGAACGGCAAACTGATTATGATGTACCAGCCGCACACCCCTTTTTCGGTTAGCAACACCGGTGATGAAGTTGCTGAAGAACTAATGAAAGTAATTTCTCCCGATGATGTGGTTTTAATGCAGGAAATTTATGAAATCACTCCGCAAGATACTGTTTCCTCGCGCGACATTATCAACAAGCTTCACCAACTGGGCCATGCACAAGCTTATTTCATGGATAGTCATAATGCCACCAAGCAGTTTATTCTTAACCATACCCGCAGCGGCGACCGCGTTGTGATTATGGGCGCTCATGATAATACGCTGGCGGGCTTTTGTCGTGAAATTTTTGAGGAGATGTAATTTATGGATTCGCTGCACGCCGGTGACACTGTCGCCATTGTTTCGCCCTCAGTAATGCTTTCTCCGCGCCGCCGGCTTGATTTGCATAACGGCATAGCTTATTTGGAAAGCTTGGGTTTAAAGGTTAAAACCTATCCTACTACGTTCAATGGTTTGCGGCTTAATTCATCTTCGGCTCAAGACAAAGCCCGCGATATTATGCAGGCCTACCTTGACCCTGAGGTCAAAGCTCTGTTTGCCGCTCACGGCGGAGCGGCATCTTTGCGCGTATTGCCGTTTCTTGACTTTGCTCAAATAAAAGCCCATCCCAAACCTTTAATCGGTTTCAGCGACAGCAGTTCCATCCAAATGGGCATTTACAGCCAAACCGGCTTGCCTTATGTCAGCGGTTTTTTGTGTGAATATGATTTCCGCTCCGGCTCAATTGACAACTTAGTCGCTGCCGATTTAAATCGAGTTATTAACGGGCAAAAATTTGCGGTCGAAGAAGGCGTTTGTCTGCGTGAAGGCCTTGCCGAAGGCATCTTGTTGGGCGGCAACTTAAGTATTTTGAGCGACTTGACCGGCACTCATTATTATCCCGATTTAACTGACAAAATTTTATTAGTGGAAGATGAAAGCGAAAAACCTTACAAAATCAGCTTGATGTTGACTCAATTGCGCCTGAACCCCGCCTTTTCCAAAGTTAAAGCTGTCGTTTTCGGGCGCTTCAGCGATTGTGATTATGCGGATTCGACTTTTGGCACCGTTGATGATGTTATCGCCGATTTTGCGGCACAGATAACCGTGCCGGTGCTAAAAGATTTTAATTACGGACATTTTCCTTCGCGCCATGTTTTACCACTGGGTGTTCCCTATAAACTTGATACCGGCCAATGCCGCCTAGAACAAATTTGACAGCCAGCGCGAAACCATATCCCAGTTTCTGCCGTTAAGGTGGCGTATCAAATCCATATACAAAGAAACTCCGCTCCAACCACGGGTATTAAAGGCCAACATTGAACCGATGGCCCACAGATTGGCTGACGGTAGAAACATTGCGCAGAATTTGTATGAAACCTTGGGTAAATCGGTTTGTTTTTCATGGATTTGCGAACCTACCGTATCCAAATGATAACCGATAAAAAAGCCCATTACGCCGTTAAGAATCAGATTCATCGATGCAAAGTGCGTATATATGGAAATAGCAACCATGCACAAAAAACCGAACAATGGAAAAAAATACGGCGCAATAACAATCAACCAATTGCCTTCCCCTTCAAAAGACATATTGCCGCCGGAATTATCGCCTTCCACCCGAATACCTTTAACCTTATGCAAAGTCAGTACGGCAAACAAGGCGTGTGTCATTTCATGCGCCACAACTTCCATATTGGATTTTACGGATGAATCCATCATTCCGCGGGCAATAAAAAAGAAGAAAAAACCGCCGAACAAAGCCATATAACGTAAATTCATAAAATTAAAATACGATAATGACTGCACATACGCCGGTAACGACAACAGCATATAGATTGCTACCGGCCACTTAAACAACTCAATAATTTTATCTATTAAAGCTCTCATTAAAACCTCTGCTTGACAGTCTACACCTAATAAAAAATTTTTCATCTCGATTCTGCAAACTATTAACACTTCATAAATCATTATTAACTATGCTATATCTATCGCAGATATTTTAGATTGGGATATTTACCATGGATAATATTGAAAAATATGATTTCTTGATTAATGACGAAGATGAGGCAATGTTGTTGCTTTATGTTCATGAAGGCGAACCTGATAACCCGACCATTGAACTTGATATTGAGGGCAAAACCGCCATTCTCAACCGCAACGCCGTTTCTTCAATCACCCTGGAAGATATTTCCGATGAAGTTTTTGATTCACTGGAAGACAGTGATACTTTGTTAGTCTGCGAATTGAGCCTGGATGAAAACGAAGAAGATACTTCGATTGTCTATGCTTATGAAGCCGAAATCACTGACTAAACACTTTTATTTTTACTATCAGCAAACATTTTTAAAATGTCATTCTGACCAAGCGTTTTAAAATTGTCACCTTGAGCGCAGTCGAAAGGTCTCGGCTATATAAAAATTTGCCGAGATCCTTCCACGCGCTTCGCTTGGTCAGGATGACTATTTTTTAATACTCGTACTCATAGAAGTTCGGCTAGCGTGTGTGATTCAATAAGAAATTAGGGCGAAAGTACCGCAGCGTACATTAGAGGTACGTGAGGAAACTTTCGTCCCGACATTTCTGTATTGAGCACCAGATAGACAAACTTCCATACACCAACGCACACACTCCTAGAAGTTTGATATTTGCGGCGAATAGAAACAAAAGTCGGCGTGTAAAAATTCTAGTGTACAAAATAGTACATGAATTTTTACAACGCCGCCCCTTTTGTGATTAGTCGCCCAAAGAGCAAGCTTCCTTCCTCTAGAAAACCTCTAGACGAAACTTCTAAAGATGACCACAAGTCAACAAATTATAATACTTATAAACCGAACCGCCTTCGACATTCCAACTAAAATCTTTGCGCATAGCGTTGCGCTTCATTTCGTTGATTTTCTGCGGATTCGCATAAAAACAGGCTAGGGCTTTTTCCAGAGTTTCGGTATATGCATTCTCGTTATTTTTCAGCCGCTGTGCGGTTAGGTTAGTGCCATAAACACGACGCTTGCCGGTGAAAAACACTTCAGTGCGAAAACCATCAACGCCGTCGTCAATGGTGTCTACCAAACCGCCGGTTGACATCGCTATCGGCAAAGTTCCTTTGGCCATGGCCTCCATTTGAGTAAGTCCGCAAGGTTCAAACCGACACGGCATCATATAAAAATCAGCCGCAACCTGAATAGTATAAGCAAACTCATCACGATAACCGCGGAAAACAAAAATACGACCGGCAATTTTCTTATCTATTTTTGCCACTTCGTCCTTAAGTTTGGTAAGCATTGCATATTGATTAACATCACCGGCGCCGCCCAAAACAAATATCGGATAGCGGGAACGAAAATGAGCATGCTTACGAGCAATATTCAAAATAGCCTGTACCGCGACATCATAACCTTTTTGCTCGACCAAGCGGCTGGTTGCACAAACAATCGGAATCTTGTCGGCGTCTTTCAAAGCATCAGAAATATCTTCGAATTTATAAATATCCACCAGCGGAATAACCTTTTGCTTGTATTCGCTGTCCGTGGCTATTTTCGAAATCAGCTTGATAAACTCTTTTTTGTTTTCGAGCTTTGCCTGCAGGTTATTTTCATCAAAATACTGAAAATTCACATCCCCAAAATAACGGTTAATTTGTTCAATCTTAGCCGGGTTCGGCGAAATCAGTTTTTTATCATAACCATTAACAATTCCGAAAAAGTTGCGGTGATCTTTACGGATTTTCAAAATATCGCGAAAATCCAAACCAAAGCCCAACTCTTTGGAAACTTCTTCCATATAGTTTTTGGAAACGGTAACCACTCTATCCGCCAGATGAAAATTGCAAGAAGCCTGATTGTAGCAGTCATGAACGATTAAAACATTCGTCGCCCGCGGATTGCTGTTTTTTATCGCCTTGGCATTTTTGAACACCATAGTTGCCAAATTTTCATATAAGGAATTAAGTATCCGCGACGTATTGTCATAATCCCACCCTTGATAGCCGAGGTGGTGAGCAATATGCACCACCGGAATGCTTTTAATTTTATCGGCAACTTCGGCTGACATTAACTTGGCATCAACCTGAGCCACCGTAAAATATTTGGTCAGTCCGGCTACGGCTCCGCTGTGCCAATCATTAGCAATTAAGACATTCGGGCTTTCGATTCCCTTAACTTTGCTTTCGCATAAAGTTTTCAGCAACTCGTACACCGCTTTGGAAAAGAACGCAAAACGCTCAACTTCATTAATATTAAACTTATTCAGTACATAGCATCCGTCTTGCGCGGTCGGATTATTTTTATGCGGCGTAATATCAAAAAAGCGGTCATTGGCCAGAAAGATGTATTTAACATTATTAAACTCGCCGGTATAAACCTGCACCTTATATTTAACCAACATTGCCCGATCACTGTAAAACGGAACTTCTATGGCTTTGACTTTTTTGACATTAATATCGCGATGTTCTGCCCCATGATAAACATCATCAACCAACGTTGCTTTCTTTTTTCCGGTATCGCCCAAATACATCGGCGTGACCACTAAAACTTCATCACCCTCTTTGCCGAAACATTTGTTGAAAGCTTCCGGCAGCTCTGAGGCAATCATCCCCAAACCGCCCCACTTCATAAAAGTTGCGGTTTCCGCCGTCAGCATCCATGCCCGAACCTGCTTGATTTGCGGCCAAGGCTTTTTGCCTAAACATTGAACTTTTGAGAGGTTTTGAATTTCCTGGAGATTAGGGTTGCTGGTAACCCCGTATGCTACCGTAAACTTTTTCTTGTTAAAATCTTTTGCCAACGGCTTTAACGCATTTGCGTTTTCTTGGACTAAAGTATCCATGTCATCTCTTTCCGAAATTCAAAAATAATTACGCCTTGCGGTTGCTTAATACAACCTCTTCTTAATTTAATAAACCCTAACACTCTTGACTTGTCAAGCATTAGTCACTAAATTCCAAGTATATATATCAACAAGCTTTTAACATTTAAAGAGAAAAGAGATGAAAAAGAACAAAAAAGACTTTCACCATTCTCATTACGAGAAGACCGAGGATTTAACCCCTGAGGAAGACATTATTGACGAAGCGGAAGAGAGTACGGATGAAAGTGAACCGGCCATTGATTTAACCGCCGAAAACGAGAGCCTTAAAGAAGAAATAAAAAAGCTCAAAGAAGATTATTTACGGGCTTTTGCCGACGCTGAAAACACCAAAAAACGCTGCGCACAGGAAATTGAAAAAAACAATAAATATGCCATTTCGTCTTTTGGCAAAAGCCTGCTCAGCGTAGCCGACAACCTGCACCGCGCGATTGAAGCCGTCGGCTCTGATGACAACAAGGCCAATTGTGAAGCTCTGCTCAAAGGGGTTGAGCTGACGGAAGCCGAACTCACCAAAGTTTTCAACAAATTCGGCATTGCCAAAATGGATATTATGGGCAAAGTGTTTGATCCGAACTTTCATCAGGTTATTCAAGAAGTTGAAGACCCGAACAAACCGGCCGGCACCATTATTGCCGAACTGCAAACCGGCTATATGCTGAATGACCGCCTGCTGCGCGAGGCTATGGTTGTTGTTACCAAAGGCGGAGCTGCACAGTAATCCGCTTAATATCTTTTCATTGAAACCGTCGTTTTCTACGGCGGTTTTTTGTTTTTGGGGTGTAAAAAACCGTATGTATAAAAAAATAGCGCCGATTTATACCAAAAATTTAGATATTCTTTGTAATATTTGTAAAAATTTGTTTCTAAATAAGATTAATCGGTTATAATCATCGGCATGAAAAAACTAAACATCTACATAGCCAAGCAAATAATTGTCGGTTTTCTTTTGGTATCATTTTCCCTGATGTCAATCATTTGGCTGACCCAATCATTGCGTTTTGTTGACCTGATTACCAACAAAGGCATCGCTGTCAGCCTGTTTGCCAAACTCACATCTTTGCTGATGCCGCGTATCTTTACCATTCTCTGCCCGATTTCTTTATTTGCGGCCGTTTTGTTTGTTTACAATCGTATGCTCTCAGACCGCGAGCTGGTGGTTATGAAAGCCGCCGGCATTACTCCGTGGCAAAATGCCAAACCGGCCGTTTTTTTAGGGTTGGCAATGGCCTGCTTTAATTTTTACAATATGAATGTTCTGATTCCTGTTGCCGAAAATGAGTTTAATGAACTGCAGTGGCAGATAAAAAATGATGTTTCACACCTGATGTTTCGTGAAGGTGAATTCACCACTCTGCAAAATAATCTGACTGTTTTTATTGCCTCGCATGAACCGGACGGTTCTATCGGCGGTATTCTGATTAATGATGAGCGCAGCCCCAAGACCAAGTCCACTGTCTCCGCTGAATTGGGTCGCATAGTTTATACCGAAAAAGGCCCGCGCATTATTTTGGTTCACGGCAATCGTCAGGAAATCGACCGCCGCACCAACCAATTTACCTCTATCAGCTTTGACCGTTATTCGGTTGATTTTGGTGCAAAGGAAACACGTGTCCGTAAAGAGGCAGGTGTACGTGAAAAAACCTTATCCGAACTTTTGTTTGCCGCCGATAATGACAAACTCTCGCCGCAAGAAGTCAATCGCTACATTACCGAAGGCAACAAACGTATCACCACCCCTCTTTTGAATGTTGTTTTTGCGCTTTTGGCCTGCACCGGTTTATTGGTCGGCAACTTCAACCGCCGCGGACAAATAAAAATTGTTTCCATCGCTATCACCTCTATGGTTATAACTCAGGCTTTGGATTTGTCCTTTGGCAATCTGGCCGCCAAACATCTCTGCTGGCTACCGTTGGTTTATCTCAACTTACTGCTTCCTTTGGGAATTTGTTTCTGGTTTTTGAAATTTTATCGCCCGTCGATGTTCAGCCGCAAACATCATCATAACGGAGAAGAAAATGCCTAAAAACTCCGTTCCTGTATATTATCGCATTTTGGTTACCATCGGATTGTCGGTTTTGCTTTGTCCCGACACAGCTGCTTTAGCCAAAGGTGAAGCTGCCACCGCAGTAAAAAACTTGGCAAAAAGCACTGTTAAAGGTTTTGCCCCGCAACTGGATATGACCGCCGCCGTCCCTTCTGTTGCTGAAAAAGCTTCATCCAATTCCGAAACATCTGATGAAAGTGAAATTTATTTCAGTGCTGATGAAGTCGAAAACAATCAGGATGACAGCCAGATAACCGCCAACGGCCATGTCGAAATTATTCGCAATGATATGACGCTTTATGCCGATAAAGTTACCTACAATCAGGAAACCGATATTATCACGGCCGACGGCAACGTCGTCTTGTTGCAAAAAGACGGTAATGTTGTCTTTTCCGACCATGTCAAACTCACTGACAAAATGACTAAAGGCGAAATGCAAAACATCAAAGTCATTATGCAGGACAAAACGCGTATGGCCGCCCGCACTTTTCGTCGCGGCAACAAAGATAAAAAAATTATGACCAATGCGGTTTACACTCCTTGTGATGTCTGCCGCGATTCCGACCCGTTATGGCAAATCAAAGCCACCAAAGTTGAACACAATGCCGAAACCAAAGATATTCATTATCAAAATGCCTTTCTTGAGCTGAAGGGAGTACCGGTTTTATATACTCCGTTCCTGTCACATCCTGATCCTACCGTCAAACGCCGTTCCGGTTTTTTGTTCCCTAAAATCAGCAGCAACTCTTACCTCGGCGCCGCTATCCAACCCAAATATTTTTGGAACATTTCCGATCAGGAAGATATTTTGTTCAGCCCAATTATCAGCAGCGACAAAGGCGTGGTAGCCTCCGGCGCTTATAACAAATATTTTTATCGCGGTGACTTATCCGCCAGCGGTTCTTACCTTAAAGATCCTGACACCAAACATAACCGCGGTAATTTGTTTTTAAACGGACGTTATGAAGTTAACGATTATTGGGTTGCCGATACCGATATCAATTATGCCTCCGACAGTGCTTATCTTAAAGATTTGTCGCTTCCCAAAAAAGATGATGCATGGTTGACCTCGCGAGCCAGCCTGCAAGGATTTGACAATCGTAATTATGCCGCGATTGACACCTACTATTACACTTTGCTCAGCTATGATTTACGCCATGCCGACAAACCGACTGTTGCCCCGCTGTTTAATTATGAAAACTACAGCGACCCCAACCGCTACGGTGCTTACAGCAAAACTACCCTGAATATGGCATCCGTTACTTGGGACGACAGCAACTCGAGCCAGCGCGCCACCATGATAAATTCTTGGAACTTGCCCTACACCAGTCCCTTTGGCGAAAAATATAAAATGGTTGCCTCGGTTAAATCAGACTTATACTACGTTGACAATTATCAATATAACAACAATGCTCAGGCTTATGACGGCGCGGTTGCCCGTGTCTTCCCGCAATTAGGCTTGGAGTGGCGTCTGCCTTTTGTCCGCGCCACTGAAGATTCGCGACAAATCCTTGAGCCGGTAATCGTCGGTGTGGCCGCCCCTAATGGTGATAACAAAATCGAAAAAATACCTAATCAGGACAGTCAGGATGTGGCGTTGGATGATACCAATATTTTGGACCTTGACCGCTATGCCGGATATGACCGTAACGATGACGGCAGCCGCTTAAGCTACGGACTTAACTGGAGCGCCTATGGCGAAAAATACGGACGCACTTCCGCCTTTTTGGCACAAAGCTATAAATTCAACAAAAGCGAAAGCTTTACCGATGCCGAAGGACAGGAAGGCGACTTTACCGATTATGTCGGCCGTATTTATGCCGCACCTAACGAATATTTTGATATGAATTACCGCTTTAAGTTGGATAAAGACAATTACAAACTAAATTATAGTGAGTTATCTTCCAGTTTCGGACCGCAAATCCTCAAAGCGTATGTCGGTTATATTTATTTCCAAGCCAATGATTCCGACACCACTTCTTTGGATTACGGCAAGGAACGAAAAGAACTCTATACTTCTTTGAGTGCTATGCTTACCAAAGACTGGTCGGTAAGCATCTATAACCGTCAGGACTTAACCGATAACGGCGGCTCTCTGGAACACGGCGGCACGCTGACTTATGAAGACGAATGTTCGCGTTTTCAGTTTATTGTCAGCAAAGACAATTCCAGCGACCCCAACTATGAAGGCGATTTTGAAATCAGCTTTGCTTTCTTCCTTAAAACCCTTGGCGGAACCGGAACCAAATAGGACTGTTTGGAAAGGAAAAACAGATGAAAAAACTAACTTCTTTACTGACTTTGCTCCTTGGCTTATTGCTCAGCTTTAATGCTGCGGCAACAACCATGAAAATCGTTGCTCTGGTTAATGGCGAAATTATCTCCAATGAAGATATGGACAGCCGACTCAATGCTTTTCTGATGACTACCCGTATTCCATTTAATCCGCAAACCCAAAATATGATTATGCAACGTGTTCTGAACTCCGCCATAGATGAAAAAATCAAGCTGCAGGAAGCCGGCAAAAATGGTATCAACATTACTGACGAGGAAGTTAAATCTGCGCTGAACCAATATGCCAAAAGCCATAATATCCCTAACGGACAGCTTAATTCCGTACTAAAAGCCTCACACATCAGCCCGTCTGCTTTTGCCGAACAAATGAAATCCGACTTAGCCTGGCTGCGTGTTGTTCGCAAAAAACACTATGCTGACGGCAGCTTAACGCAAAAAGAAATAAACAAAGCTTTAGCCGAAGCTCAAGCTGATTTAACCACCCCCAAATATATGGTATCTGAAATTTTCATCAAAAAAGAAAATGCCCGCAATCTTTCGGAGTTGGTTTATAATCTACGCCACGACAATCGTTTTGAGCTTTATGCCATGCAGTTTTCGGACAGCGCCAGTGCGGCCAATGGCGGCAACCTTGGTTGGATTAATCAGGGCAAACTACCTTCCGCTCTCGAAACCACCCTCAAAAAAATGTCGGTTGGCGAAATCAGCGAGCCGGTAATGGTCGGCGACGGTTATTATATTCTTAAACTGCAGCGCACTTTTGATCCTCAAAAAGACCAAGCCGAAATTCCGGACGAAAAAACCATTAAAACTTTTTTGGAAAATCAAAAAATGGAGGCTCTGTCCAAACGCCTGCTGCAAGATTTGCGGCAAAAAGCCGTTATTGAAATTCGAGGTTAAATATGGATTTAGCAACGGCGCTCAACCAATTACCCAATCTTCGCACCACGGTCGAAGCTCACGGACTAATGGCTAAAAAAGCCTTGGGGCAAAACTTTTTGTTGGATGCCAACATCACCGACAAAATTGTCCGTTCCTCGCTTGCCGAGCAAAATTTAAACGACTTCAGCGGCTGCCATGTATTTGAAATCGGCTGCGGTCCGGGCGGTTTAACTCGTTCGGTTTTGCGAGCTAATCCGCAGCAGTTGACGGTAATTGAAATGGATGAACGCTGTATCGGCATTATGCAGGAGATTAAAGAAAAAGTCGGCGAACGTTTGCAAATCGTGGAAGGTGACGCGCTTAAATATGACATTGCCGCTTTGCCTTGTCAGCCCAAGCACCTGATTTCCAATCTGCCTTACAACATATCCGTCCCGCTGCTGACTAAATGGCTCAGTGAGATAACAGCTTATCAAAGTTTGACCCTGATGTTTCAAAAAGAAGTAGCCGATCGGATTCTTGCTCCGACAAGCTGTAAAGATTACGGGCGCCTGTCGGTTTTAGCACAGTTGCAGTGCCACATTACTCGTCTTTTTGATTTAAATCCGAATTGTTTTGTTCCTGCCCCCAAAATCTGGTCCAGTGTCTTACTTTTTCAGCCGCTGGCCCAGCCTTTATCCGTTGCCCAAATCAGCAAACTGGAAAAACTGACCGCTGCTGCTTTTGCCCAGCGCCGCAAAATGATTCGCCAAAGCTTAAAAAACATACCTGACTTGGAATCAAAGTGCGCCGCAGTCGGCATTGCTCCGACTTATCGCCCTGAACAAATCACCCCGCAACAGTTTTTACAATTATCAGAAATCGCTTAATTTTGACAAAATCGATTTTTTTGTTGATTTTTTCATCAAAGCTGTTATGACTAAACCATAAACACTATTATTAATTAAATTAAATGAGTATGGAACTGAAAAGAATTAACAGCAAAAAAGAAGCTATTGAAGCTTTTATTGATGCATATGGTAGTCTTGCCCGCGCTTTGAATCCCTGCGCTCCTTCCTATGACGGATATGACTTTGTAAAATATCGTATCTCTATCAAAGGATGTGAACCTTTTGTTGCTTATGTCGCTCACAATGAGGATTGCAACACTTCGTTCGTTGTTCCGGTCGACGGCTCAGAACCAAGTATCCAGGATTTCGACCACATCGAAATCATCCGCAAAGTAAACACCCCTAAACAAGCCGTGGATGCTTTTATGCTGGAATTTGGCAGCCTTGCCCGTGCTTTGAACCCTTGCGCCCCGGCTTATGACGGCTATCGGTTCGAAAAGAAAAAAATCTCCTACAACGGTGACACTTTCAAGGCTTTTATCGCCTCTGACACCGCTAAAAAGACAATGTTTATCGTCCCTTGCGGCGGTAGCACTCCGGAGATTGCCGACTTCGATGACGTAAAAATCATTGAAAAGAAAAAGTAAATGTTAAGCCCTGATTTTGAGTCTTCCTCTGCGTGGATTCAAATGAGGGGCTTTACTTTTTTAAATTATTTTCGCGATTCGCCAGCGGATGTTTTTGCTGTATTTTTTGTATTAATGCTTCTGATATAATGTGCGTATAAATTTCGGTAGTGGCAATATTTTCATGCCCCAACATTTTTTGCACCGAACGCAAATCCGCCTCATTGTTCAACAAATGAGTGGCAAAAGAATGACGCAAAACGTGTGGTGAAATTCTCGACGGAGATATTCCGGCCTTAACCGCAACTTCCTTCAGTGCCTTATAAAAACCATCGCGCGTAATATGCCCCAAGGAAGACTGCGGCGACGGAAACAGCCAAACCGACTTGCGACCGCCGCGAATAAAATCATCGCGATAACTTAAATAGTCAAATATCGCTTTAATCGCTTTATCCGCAACCGGAATTATCCGTTCTTTGCTGCCTTTACCGCGTACCAAAATTTGTTTTCTATCAAAATTAATACAATTTTCCGGCAACCCGACCAGCTCTGACACCCGTAGCCCGCAGGCATACATCAGTTCCAGCATTACCGCCATTCGCCGATGATGAATATTTGAACTGCCATTCGCCGCATTGATTAAATCTTGCGTTTCCTGCTCCGTCAAAAACTTCGGCAGCGGTTTTTCTTGTTTGGGTATTATCAACTCGGCCGCCGGATTGGTTTTTATCTCTTTTTCGGTATAAAGAAATTTGAAAAAATCGCGAACTGCCGAAATTTTGCGCGCCACGGATTTAGCCGCATATTTCTTACGGCTTAATTCTTGAACATAGTCTGCCATATCATCCGGCGCATAATCCTGCCAATCTTTCCCGCCGATAGCCGCAAACTGTTCCACATCACGTCGATAAGCCGCAACCGTGTTCTGAGCTGCTCCGGTCTCAGCCACCAGCATACTCAAAAAAGCCTCAATCAAGTCACGCTTTTTCATGACCGACATCGTCTAAAATTTAACCGGAATATCCTGCTCCACATGCTGAGTTTCCATCGGCACCTCATGCATAACCACAAAAGCCGCCGCCGCTAAAATTACCAATCCGATAACATAATAAACCAGATTCGATTTTTTTTGACGCATTGTTATTCCTCTCAAAAAAATTATTGCTAAAAACAAATGTTATTATATAGTTAGCATAAGAAATTTGAAAGAAATATTAAAATTTATGTTGAATACCAATAAAATCATTTTGCTCGTAGGCCTTATGGGCAGCGGCAAAACCAGTGTCGGCAAGCGGCTGGCCAAAAAACTTAACTTGCCTTTTGTAGACGGCGACCAAGAAGTTGAAAAAGCGGCCGGATTATCTTTAATTGACTTGCTTAAATGTTTCGGGGTTGAAGAATACCGCGCCGGCGAAGCTCGTGTTATGAAACGCCTGCTTCAGGGTGAGGCTTGCGTTTTAGCTTCCGGCGGCGGCTCTTTTGTCGCGGAACAAACCCGCCGGTATGCCAAAGAAAATGCTATCACCATCTGGCTCAAAGCTGATATTGATGTTCTTTACCACCGCACCGCCGGACGCAAACACCGTCCATTTTTGCGCGGCAGCGATGACCAACTCAAAAACAAACTTGAAAAATATATTCACGATGAATACCCCTACTATTCTGAGGCTGACATTGTGGTTGAAACCAAAGAAGAACAGGTCGACGTCACCGTCAATCGGGTAGTAGACGCCATTGCAAAATTTTTAGCACCGGCTAAGGCTTAAGCGGCCATTGCTCCGATTAGCGATACCGAAGAAATTGTATCGCCCATACCCACCAGCGTAACCGGCTTAGCAATCAAAATTGTAGGTACGGCAATTATATCAAAATCAAGATAACTGCCGATTCCCTCGTCTATAAAATTATCATCGCCGATATATCCGCCGACAGCCTGCAACGCCTCTAACCCTTCAGTGCAGACATCACGACCGTTTGCCCACAATAACTTATCGTGGTTATCCAAACTTCCCGTACCGGCTTTGCCGGCGGCAACCGTTGCCGCCAAACACATGCCATCACGATTCTGTTGCGGTGAAAGGCGGAAATTTTTGTTTTGTATCGTCAAATACATTCCGAACATATGTAACTGAATCCGTGCACATTTAACTTTTTGTTTGATTTTAAGCACTGCCTCCAACAAATTAACTGCACTGGTATCAGCCTCGCAAATAGCCGCCAAATCATCTTCGCCGATAACCTGCAAAACCTCTATTGCCTCTCGTTCATTAAGCCCGATTGAATCAGCCTGTGAGGCTATTTTTTCCACAATCGCCTGCCGCACAAGTTTATCTTGAGTCGATGCTACTTCCAGATGAATTAATGCCCCGTCGTTCTGCCAGCGTTTTATAACCGGTGCTGATCCTTCAACCAGCGACACTCCGTCATTTTCTGCCGTCAGGGCATGATAACCCGACAACACTACGGCATTGACCGGATGCTGATTTAAATAGGCGGTAAAGTTAGCATCCATAACCAAGCGGGAATTAAGCGGATCATAGGTTGCAATAAATCGATTCGCTTTTGGACAGGTTATTTTATACTCACCCAATTCAAAACTGTCGCCGCGGTTAAATTCAATAATCCAGTGGATTAACGGCACATCGGTTGCGCGGTTTATTTTATGTGCTTTTTGCGGCATACCGTTTTCATCAAACGACAACAGATTACCCAAATCAGCAAACAACTTAGCTTGTTGTTCCGGCAGCGAACTGCAATGATTATAAACTTTTTTAACCCCACAAACCGCCATCGCATTAGCCACAATTCCGCCTTGCCCGCCCATTTGCAAACGATCAAAGCCTATGTTTTTTACCATCCAGTCAAAAACTTTTTTATCCGCCAGCCATTCTTCGGCGATTCCTTTACTGAAACAGCGAAAAGCGCCTTTTACAAAATCTTGCGGCGTTTGCAGATAATGATGTTCGGGATTATTAAGTTCTTCCCACTCAACACCCAAATCCGCCGCTATGCGCGCCAAAGTTTTACCGCTTATCTTTAATACCGCGTCAATATTGGTGTTAAAAGCCGTTGCCACGGATTCCACCTTTGCCATTTGCGCTAAAACCTCAGCCGTTCCGGAGTAATGACGATTCCAGATTTTTATTTTTTCCAACATCTGCTTCTCTTATTTTTTCTGTGTGGTATTGCGAATAAAATTAACCTTCATCAACGCCATTGAGCTGGCTGAAATTTTGGTAACTGCTTGATTAAAATCCAGATAATTCTGCACTTGTTGCTGCCATTTTTGCAGATTTTCATTTTGCATCAATTCGGCATTTGACTTGCGGTTAAGCTCCCGCAAAACCGCTTTAAAGTTTTCATCAGCGGTCAATTGTTTAATCTTTTCCAAACCGCTGTCCGCCGTAAACTGCGGCGCATCTTCCTTCACCCGTTTGATTTGCACAATTTCGCTGAGTTTCGAATTAAGACGATCCTTCCAGCTTTTTTCAAATTCGGCTTTTTGGGCTTTAAGCATCTGCGCATAAATTTTGCCAAACTCTTTTTGCAAATCAGCCGGCGCAATGATTCCTTCCGGAGCTAATTTCACAATCTGCGCAATCGGTTCTTTGAACTTAATATCCGACTGTGCAATCTGTTGCAAAACTTCAGCTTCGTACTCAAATTGCCCGCCGCGTTCCGCCGCATCTTTTACCAACATGGTCGCTGTCAAAATCAAAGCTCCCTCGTCTGTAACTTTTGCCATTGTATCGACTTTTTCTTCCAATTTATCGGTACGCATAATCAAACCCAAAACCGTTTTGACATCAGCCTTGGAATCAATCACATTCAAATTTGTTTTTTCAATTGCCGCCACTTTTTCCTGCATTTCGCTATAATCTTGATTATTATTCTGCATTTCGGCTACATAATTTAACCGGCTTTCTAAATCTTTGATTTTATTTTCCAACGAACTGATCTGCTGCTGATACTCATCGGTATGCCAAGATGACCACATTTTTCTTATCTGTGCTAACACCTGCGGATTTTTCCAAACTCCGTAACCGGCAGCCGCCACCACGACAACCGCAATAAGTTTTGCCGTCAGATGACGGTTTTTCTTTTCTTGTTTTGGTGTTGTAATCTCTGTTTCTTTGGTTTTAACCATTTTACTAATCCTTTGCAGTAAATTCTTGGCATTAAACTTTTTCTAGTGTATATAATATAAAAAAAACTGCAATAAATATATGCACTAATTAAACACAAAGGAAATCCATGAGAGTTTTAGGGATAGAAAGCAGCTGTGACGAAACTGCCGCCTCCATTGTAACCGACCGCCGCGAAATACTTGGCTCATCAGTCTTAACCCAACTTGAACACAAAATCTACGGTGGTGTTGTTCCTGAGATTGCCGCCCGCGCGCACCTTGAACATATTGACGAGATTTTGGAAGACACTTTCAAACAAGCCGGCCTCACTCCTCAAGACATTGATGCTGTCGCTGCCTCTTCCGGACCGGGATTAATCGGCGGAGTTGTCGTCGGCGCTATGGCCGGCAAAGCTTTGGCTTTTGCACTTAACAAACCTTTTATTGCCGTCAATCATCTCGAAGGACATGCTTTGGCTGCCCGCCTGACTAATGATGTGGCCTATCCGTTTTTGTTGTTGCTGGTTTCCGGCGGACACTGTCAAATCCTGATTGTTAAAGGCGTCGGTGAATTTGAACGTCTGGGTACAACTATTGATGACGCCGCCGGTGAAGCTTTTGACAAAGTCGCCAAAATGCTTAACCTTGGCTACCCCGGTGGGCCGATGATTGAAAAAATGGCCGAACTCGGTGACGAAAACCGCTTTGTCCTACCACGCCCGCTGGCTAATTCCGGTGATTGCAATTTGTCTTTTTCCGGCTTAAAAACCGCTGTTCGCAAAATCATTGAATCTTACGCGCCTGATGACAATATTGAACATGCCATTTTGCCTAAACATGATGTTGCCGATATTTGTGCCGGTTTTCAATTAGCCGTAACCGACAGTTTGGTTCACAAACTACAAAAAGCCATTGCCGTTTTCAAGTCCAAATACCCCGAAGGCAAAGATTTGGTGGTTTCCGGCGGTGTGGCGGCCAACGCTTATTTGCGTCGGCATTTGCAAGAACTGGCTGATAAAAACGGCTTAATTTTTGCCGCTCCGCCGATTAAATATTGCACCGACAACGGCGTTATGATTGCCTGGGCCGGAATGGAACGAGCCTTAAAAGGAATGTATAACAATCTCGACTTCAAACCCCGCCCGCGTTGGCCGTTAGATGAAAATGCACCCAAAGCTGCCGGTGCCGGTGGAGTAAAAGCCTGATGCGCCCGCTTGATGAAATTTGCCGGATTCTTGATATTTTTAAACAGCTTGATCCCAATCCCGATACGGAATTAAATTATACCAATGCTTACACCTTGTTGGTCGCTATTATTTTATCCGCACAAAGCACCGATAAAGGCGTAAACAAGGCTACGGCTCAGCTTTTCCCTTTGGCCGACACGCCGCAGAAAATGTTGGCTTTGGGTCTTGACGGCCTGAAAGAGCATATTAAAACTATCGGCTTATATAACAACAAAGCCAAAAGCATTATCGCCATGAGTCAGGATTTGGTTGCCAAATATAATGGTGAAGTTCCTCACAATCGCGAAGCTTTAGAAAAATTATCCGGTGTCGGACGCAAAACTGCCAATGTTATCTTAAACGTCTGGTGGCACGAACCGACTGTGGCGGTTGATACCCATGTCTTGCGATTGGCTGAACGCTTGGAATTGAGCGACGGCAAAACGCCTTTAAGTGTTGAAGCTGATTTAAACCATTTGCCTGATGACTATAAACTTCATCTTAATCACTGGCTGGTCTTGTTCGGACGTTATACTTGTAAAGCTCAAAAACCGCTTTGCTCCGCTTGCCCGATAAGCGCATTTTGCCGCTCGACTGCTAAAAAACTTTAGTGCTTAAATAAATTTAAGCAGCAGAAAACCGCCAATCAGCAAAACTAAAAACAATACCGACAAAATACCGAGATTTTTTTCAACAAAAGATTTCATCGGTTCACCGTATTTTTTCAGCAGCCACGCCACCAGATAAAAACGCATTCCGCGCGCCACTACGGAAGCAATGGTAAAAGTCGCCAAATCCAGATTAACCACTCCGCTGGCGATTGTAATTATTTTATACGGAAATGGTGTAATTCCCGCCCCGAAAACAATCCACGCCCCCCATTGGTGGTAATAATCTTTAAATGTATCAAACTGCTGCATATAGCCATAGAAATTCAATATCGGTTTGGCAATCGCATCAAACAAAAACATTCCGATTCCATAACCGAAATACCCGCCCAAGACACTGGCTATTGTAGCGACACCGGCGATTCGCCATGCTTTTTGCGGCATTGCCAAAACCATCGGTATCAACATAATATCCGGCGGAATAGGAAAAAACGAACTTTCAATAAACGCTACCGCCGCCAAAAACCACAAAGCATGCGGACTTGACGCCAAATTTATCATGCCGTCATAAACCGCTTTAACCATATTATGAAACCACAAACTGCAGCTTTTCATTTTCAACTCCGCTTAATGATGACAGTGGCCGTTGCAATGGCAATGTCCTTTATGATACCCGCACTCGCAATGATGGTTATCTTTTTGCTGCCGATAAGCTTCCCACGTGTTTTCCAACAGCATTGCTACCGTCATCGGTCCAACCCCTTTCGGTACCGGCGTAATAAAAGCAGCTTTCTCCTTAACTTCTTCAAAGTCGACATCGCCGCACAATTTACCGTTTTCATCTCGATTTATGCCGACATCAATTACGATTGCCCCTTGCTTAACCCACTCTTTTTTCACCATCTTAGCCTTGCCGCAAGCCGCTACGATAATATCCGCTTCGCTTGCCAAAGCTGCCAGATTTTGAGTTTTGGAATGAGCGATTGTCACGGTGCAGTTTTGCGCCAGCAACAACATTGCTACCGGTTTTCCCACAATATTTGAACGGCCGATAACCAAAGCTTTTTTTCCGGATAATTCCACTCCGGCTTGTGCCAACAGGCGCATGATTCCTTTCGGCGTTGCCGCAATTATCGCTGACTTATCGCCTTTGACCAAACGCCCGATATTAACTTCGCCGAAACCGTCGACGTCCTTTTCCGCCGGAATCAATTGCAGGATTTTTTCACTGTCCAAATGTTGGGGAAGCGGCAGTTGTACAATAACTCCGTTAATATGCGGATTCGCACATAGTTCTTGCAAACTTTCGCTCAGCGCATGCTCGCCTATACCTTCGGCAAATTCCACCACCTCGCAGGCCATTCCCACTTCAGCGGCTGCCTTTTGTTTGTTGCGCACATAAATTTCGCCGGCTTCATTATCACCAACCTTAACCACCGCCAAAACCGGCATATCTTCACCATCATCATCCGCAATTTGGCGAGCTAAATCACGGCGAATTTGTTCAGCCAGACTTTTACCGTCTAAAATTTGCGCTGTCATTTTCTAACCCTCTAACCATTGCTGAATTTTGTTTTGCAAATCTGCCGTATCGCCTTTCACTAAAATCTTTTTATAGCGATCGGTTTCACCGCTGACAATCTCAAAACTGCTTTTGGACACATGCAGCTGTTTGCTTAAATACGCCAACAGTTCCTGATTGGCTTTGCCTTTTTCAGGAACACTGATAACGTTTATTTTCAAAAACTCGCAGCCGGAAGAATCAACAAAAACATCGCTTTTTTTACAAGAAGAAGAGTTAGGCGTTAACCTAACTCTTAATAAAATACCTTCTTGTCTGTTTTCAAAAACCATTAGACCATCATTGCACTGAGGCGATAAACCAAACGGCAGATAAACAGCAGCGCCAACAGCAAAATAAACGGTGAAAAATCAAAACCGGCAAACGGCGGAATTTTCTCTCTGATTTTGCTGTAGACCGGTTCTGTAAGCTTATCTAAAACTTCTACGGTTTTTTGAGCATATTTGTTAGACGCTTCCAAAACCTTAAAATGAATCAGCCAATAAACAACTATTTGCACTACTACGATTTTAAAATAAATATCAGCCAACAAACCGATAATATAAAGGAAAGGTTCAAAAATCGCACCCATAAATATACTCCTTAAAATAAGTCAAACTCTATGTTTTTCTATTCCAAATGCTTTTATCTGTCAACCTTTTTAACTAACTTCTGCTAGTGTTGGTTTTGCATCTGCATTTGCTGCAATTGGTGAAAACGCTCAACTGTCATGCCCTGATAACGTTTGACGCGCGGACGATATGCTTCCCTTTCGTCAATCACCTGATTATCGATTATCTGATTCTCAATCAGATTTTCATCTTCAATATCCTCTATTTCGGCTCTGTTTTTGCCATAGCGATAACCCATTATCAGCAGCCGCATAGCCGCCCGTGAGTTGCGGCGCAGATTGTTAACTTTTTGCTGAGCTTCTTCATCATTTTGCGATACCGGATGAAAGACATTAACATCAACCAGACTGTTTTCCAATTCATCACCGACTTTGTCTTTAATATATTCGTTTCCGCGGTTGTCTTTTTGTTTTTCGGCATCGGCATGAGCTTTGGTTTGCGACATTTTAGTACGCAACCGCCGCAGTTCACTCAACTTGAAGGTCATAAACGCTAATTTCTTTTGCGCCTCTTCTTTGTAAAATCCCTGCCCATGCAGTGCCGCCGCGCTGTACAAATCCATAACCCGTTTCATTTCGGTTTCGCGTATATCCATAAAACTGATAAACATATTGCGGGCATCAATTTCGGCAGCCGTTGTTCCACCGGCATAAATATCCCTTTCAATTTTTTGCTCCGCCATAACCCAATCACGATATTCCGTTTCGGGATTTTCACTGGCATCAATACGCTGCAGTGTATCCGCCACCATAAAATCCAAATCATATGTGCTGACAGCTAATTTTTCACCGAGTTTTGCCACCGCATGGTGTTGGTTTTCCAACAAATTATCTGCACTACTTATTAATTTTTCTTTTGATACCTGACTTAAAGCCTGCTTAACCCGCTGTTCTTTTTCTCGATCCATAGCGCTGAGTTGGTGCATATTGCCGACACTGGGTTTGATTTTGTTCAAACCCTCCTGATACCCCTTTTCAAAATCGGCGTACAAAGCGGCATATTCTTGATTATAATCCGTGGCAGACATGATTCGTCTCCTCATTAAAATTTTTCAAATATAATTTTGCCTTCTTCCAACCAGACAATCCGATCAATTACCCATTGGCTGATTTGTTGGATTTTATCCAGCTCCAAACCCATCGCCTGTCCGACGCGGCCGATTAACATAACCTCGTCATCCGACAAATCGCCATCCGTATTCGCCAGCATGCACATTTCCTTAACCAGCTCCATGGCAATGTGCCGATCTTTAATCACTTTAACCTCTTCCAACAAAGCCTCATCGCTTTCAACATTTAAAATCTCATCAAAACGGCTGGCCGGAACCGCATATGCCAAGGCCACTTCACGCACAAACTCGCGTTCATTTTCATCAAAATTACCGTCTATCTTGGCCAGTCTGACCAAAGCTTTTAAAAAGACAACTCTGACGTCTTCGCTCATATCCGCTAAATTTTGCATATCGCTCTCCATTCTAAAGCCTGACATAAAATTTCTCCTCATATTAAAATTTAATCATATCATAACAGATTATGCTGAAAATTCAAACAAAAAGCACCTTTTACCCGTTAAATCTTTTCTGCCGGCAAAAACTATTGAAATTCCTTTGCGCTTAGCGTAAAATATAAGATAATGCAACTTAAACAACAACTGAGAATAACGTGAAAAAATATTATATTAAAACCTTCGGCTGCCAAATGAATGTTTACGATTCGCAGCGCATTGCCTCCATTTTGGAAACTCTCGGCTATCAGCCGACCGATCATCAAAACCAAGCGGATATTGTTATTTTTAATACTTGTCACATTCGTGAAAAGGCCGCTGAAAAAGTATTCTCCGACTTAGGACGTGCCGAACTTATCAAACAAGAACGCGCCGCCCAAGGGCTTGATACGGTCATCGGCGTCTGCGGTTGTGTTGTTCAGGCTGAAGACGAGCAGATTGCCAAACGCGCTCCGTTTGTTGATTTTGCTACCGGACCGCTGACTTACCATCGCTTGCCGGAGATTTTGGCGCAAGTCGGTCGTTCCCGCGGTATTCCGATTATTGACACCGAATTTCCGGTTGAGTCCAAATTTGATTTTCTGCCCGATTACCATGCTTCCGGCGCTTGTTCTTATTTGGCCATTCAGGAAGGATGCAACAATTTCTGTACTTATTGCGTTGTTCCTTATACTCGCGGGGTTGAAACCTCGCGGCCGGTTGCCGATGTGGTTAAGGAAGCCCGCAATCTGGTTGCCGGCGGCACTCTGGAAATAAACCTGCTCGGACAAAACGTTAATTCCTACCATGGAGAAGATTCATCAGGCAAAGAACGTAATTTGGCCTATCTGCTGCGGCAGCTGAACGAAATTGACGGCCTGAAACGGATTCGCTATACCACATCCTATCCAGCTGATGTCGATGACGATTTAATTTCCTGTCATCATGATATGCCTAAACTTATGCCTTACCTGCATTTGCCGGTTCAGTCCGGTTCGGATAAAATTCTCAAAATGATGAACCGTCGTCATACTGCCGGTCAATATTTGGAAGTAATAGCCAAACTGCGCGATGCCAATCCGGAACTCCGCTTTTCTTCCGATTTTATCGTTGGTTTTCCATCTGAAACTGATGAAGATTTTGAAGCAACACTGAAAATCGTTAATGAAGTGAAATTTATTCAGGCTTTTTCGTTCAAATACTCGCGCCGCGCCGGAACTCCGGCCGCTTTAATGCCTAATCAGGTTGAAGAAAAAGTCAAAAAAGAGCGTCTTGACGTGTTGCAGGACTTATTATTTTCATATCAGTTAAAGTTTAATAAAGAAAGTGTTGGTAAAGTGATGCCCGTCCTGTTTGATATGAAAGGCCGCCACAAAGGGCAGCTTATCGGGCGCACCCCGTATATGCAAAACCTTCATGCCGAACTCGGCAAAGATTGTCTAAACCGCATTATTAATGTAAAAGTAACCGAAGCCTCGACCAATTCTTTGGCTGGCGTAGTGGAGGAATAAAAAAATGGCTGAACTTAATTTTGAATTATTTAACAATACGCTGGTACAACAACTGGTCGGACCGCAAGACAGCAACCTGCGTTTGATTGAAAAAATTCTTGGCGTCGAAATCGGTTCATTCGGCAATCAGATGACTATTAAAGGATCAGCCGAAGCAATTGAGCAGGCCAAAACCGCCATTGATGTCTTATACCACAAAGTCAGCAAAGGTATTGAGATTAACGAGCAGGAAGTTAAAGCCGCTTTGCGCATGAGCGATAACGGTATCGGCGCGGCTGATGCTCAGAACTTAAGCGACATTGTCTTAAAAACGAAAAAACGCCATATTTATCCGCGTTCAGCCACCCAAGCCGCCTATATTCAGGAAATGATGAAAAATGAACTAGTCTTCGGCTTAGGCCCTGCCGGTACCGGTAAAACCTATTTGGCGGTTGCTTTAGCCGTATCAATGATGTTGGAGGGCAAAATCGATAAAATCATTCTCTCGCGCCCTGCGGTTGAAGCCGGCGAAAATCTTGGTTTTCTTCCCGGTGATTTGAAAGAAAAAGTCGATCCTTACCTGCGCCCGTTATATGATGCTTTATATGAAATGCTGCCGGCTGAACAGGTCGACAAAAAAATTGCTCTGGGCGAAATTGAAATCGCTCCGTTAGCTTTTATGCGCGGTCGCACTTTGTCCAACGCTTTTGTAATTTTGGATGAAGCCCAAAACACTACCCCGATGCAGATGAAAATGTTTTTAACCCGTTTGGGTGAAAATTCCCGCATGGTTGTCAACGGCGACCTATCACAGGTTGACTTGCCGCGCGGCACTATTTCCGGTTTGCGTGACGCGCTTGAAACCCTCAAAGACACATCCGGCATCAGCTCCGTACGTTTCAGTGCTACCGATGTTGTCCGCCATGGTTTGGTTGCCAAAATCGTTAAAGCCTATGAAGAAAAAAGCAAAAAAGAGTATGGTGATGAATAATAACGACTTGCGCATAACCTTAAATGACGAGCGTTGGCAAACCGTTCTTCCCGACTATGAAACTGTTTCCAATCAGGTTTGGACAACGGCATTGGCCTATGTCAAAGAACATGAGGATATTGATTTTCTGCAATCAAACAAGCCGATTGCGGTAAATTTGGCCCTGAGCAACGATTCGGAAATTCAAAAGCTCAATGCCGAATTTCGCCACTTGGATAAACCGACCAATGTTTTATCGTTCGCCAATATTGACGATGAAGATTTTGATAATCAAGTCGCTTATGATGATGTTATTGAGCTTGGCGATATTATGATTGCGCTCGAAACCATGGAACGCGAGGCCGAGGATCAAAAAATCAGTTTTGCGGATCATTACAGCCATCTTCTGGCACACGGCATCCTGCACCTTTTAGGTTTTGACCACCAACAAGATGACGAAGCTGAATATATGGAAAGTTTTGAAATAAATATCCTTCAGCAGCTTAATATTGCCAACCCTTATAAGGAGCAATGATTTGTTAAAAAGCAAACTGCTAAACCATAAAACCGCCGCCGCTTTTTTTGCCGGTTGGTTAGCGGTTGCGGCACTGCCGCCATATCATTGGTTTGTGGTATTGTTTGTTTGCTTTCCTCTGCTCTTATGGCTTTCCGAACAAGCCGGAAATTTCAAATCATCTTTCAAATTAGGTTATGCCTTCGGCTTTGCTTATTATGCTTTTGGTTTAGCCTGGATTGGCAATGCCGTCTTGATTGATGCCGCCTCTTTCGGTTGGCTTTATCCGCTGATTCTTCTTGGCTGCGGAGCTTTTTTCGGCTTATTTACCGCTCTTCCTTTAGCTTTGAGCAGCTTTTGTTCTAAACACTATGCCCGTTGGCTGGCGTTCGGCGCTTGGTGGACATTGTTTGAATGGATTCGCAGTTGGTTTTTAACCGGTTTTCCGTGGAATCTGCTTGGTACTGTTTTAGCTTTCAATAACGAACTTATTCAAACCGCTGCCTGGGGCGGAACATATTTCTTGTCATTGCTGGTTATTCTCACCGCCTCATCCCCTTATTTATTTTGGTCGGCAGGGCGCAAAAAACAGCTTATTTACTTAATTTCGCTTTTGAGTATTTACGGACTGCTTTACCTTTACGGCTATTACCGTTTGCATGCCGCCGAACAAACTGAATCGACAACAACCGTGCGTATTGTTCAGCCTGCCATTCCGCAAGCACAAAAATGGGATAAAGACGCTTTAGCATCCAATTTTCAAAACTATATTAATTTGAGCCGTCTGCCCGGACAAGATGATGCCGATTTTATTATCTGGGGCGAAACCGCAACACCTTATGCCTTAGATATGGACAACTATGCGCTTGAGGAGATTAAAACCGCAATTCCCACTCACGGTTATTTGATTACCGGTTTGGTTCGCTACCGCTTTGACGGCACACGCTATATACCCTATAATTCAATGTTTGTTTTGGATAAACAGGGCAACATTCGCGGTCAATACGACAAATCACACCTTGTGCCGTTCGGCGAGTATATTCCGCTGAAAAAACATCTGCCGGCATGGATTAAACCGGTTGTCAACGTAATCGGTGAGTTTGGTGCCGGCAACGGACCGGAAAAAATATCCCTGCCCAACCAACCTTCTTTAGGAACACTTATTTGTTATGAAGTGATTTTCCCATCTCAAATTATTGACCCCCACAATAAACCGCAATGGATTGTCAATTTGACCAATGACGGTTGGTACGGTGATTCGTCAGGCCCGCGGCAGCATTTGGCCAGTACCAGATTACGCGCCGTCGAAGAAGGTATAACCATTGTCCGCGCCGCCAACACCGGTATCAGCGCTTTAATATCGCCCTATGGAGAAATAAAACGGCGGCTGGATTTAAATCAACGCGGCGTTGTAGACTTCAAATTACCTTTGGTTGCAGAGTTTTCCACAACCTATGGTCGGTACGGAAACTCTATAATTTTGATTTTATGCACTTTTATTTTATGCTTGGCATACGGCGCATGCCGTCAACAACACTCTTGAAATACGCCGCAAAAGTTCCTATCTTATCAATTAGAGTACGTTAATATAAAATATTATATAAAAAAACTTATTGACGATTTAGCTTGAAAATTTTATTTATAGTTAAAGTGAGACCAACCTTAAGGGATGATTAGATATGACAAAAGAGATTAACCGAAAATCTAGCCGCGGCCGTACACCCCTCGGTGAGCCGAACCCGATTGATGTTCACGTTGGAAACCGCATCCGTTTAAGAAGAACGTTGTTGGGATTGAGCCAAGAAAAGCTTGCTTCTTTGCTGGGTTTGACTTTTCAACAAGTTCAAAAATACGAACGTGGCATGAACCGCGTTGGTGCTAGCCGTTTGTGGGACATCAGTAAAGTTTTGGAAGTTCCTATCAGCTTTTTCTACGAAGACATGGACAGCAGCGTTGCCAAACAAAGTCCGCGTATGTTCAGCCTGCCGGAAAGTCAGGTAAGCTTTTTGCAGGAAGAAGAAGTTCCTTTTGATGCCGATCCGATGTCGCGTCAGGAAACCATTGAACTGGTAAAAGCTTACTACAAGATTCCTAACCGTAAAGCGGCCAAGCATTTGTTTGATTTGATTGTAGCCTTGTCGAAAACAACCTACAACAATGAAGAACCCGAAAAATAAAAAGTTTTTTCGCATTTTAATAAAAAAAGCTGGTATTTTGCCGGCTTTTTTTTATGATATAACAAACTAATTTTTCAGGAATACAAAATGCTTTTAACCGACCATCAATCAACCGCTAATCCCAAATTTTACGGCCGTCGTCAGGGACGCCGGATTCGCAAAGCCAAAACTACCCTGCTTGACGCTTTTTTACCGCAATTGAAAATCAACGCGCAACAGCAATTTTCTCCTCAGGAAATTTTTCCGTTTACCCCGCGGCAAATCTGGCTGGAAATCGGCTTTGGCAATGGAGAACATTTAGCCGGACAAGCCTTAAAAAATCCTGATGTCGGTTTTATCGGAGCGGAAGTTTTTAAAAACGGCGTGGCCAATTTGCTTTCACTCATCACCGGTATTAAAGAAGGCGATAATCTTCCTGCTCAAATCAACCTCTTGCCCGAACGCCGCGACAACATCCGTATTTTTGACAATGATGTCCGCTTATTGTTTAAGAACCTTCCCGATTCGTGCTTAGACAGGGTTTTTGTGTTATTTCCCGATCCTTGGCCGAAAAAACGCCATGCTTCCCGTCGTTTCATCAACCAAAATAATTTGAATGAGATTTCGCGAATTTTGAAAAAAGGCGGAATGTTGCGCATTGCCACCGATCACCCGATATATAAAACCTGGGCTTTACGCCAGACACACGAAAACGCAGCTTTTCGCTGGACGGCATCTTGCGGCAACGATTGGAAACACGCCCCTGTCGATTGGGTGGAAACCAAATATCAGCGCAAAGCTCTGCGTGAAGGACGACGTCCGATATTTCTTGATTTTGAAAACCTAAAAAGCTAAAGGATTAATAATATGCACACTATGGACTTTTTTTCATTCTGCCCGCACTGTGGTTCTGCAAACTTTATAATTAGCGCTCCCAACGCCAAAAAATGCTCTGATTGCGGCTTTGAACTTTTCAAAAATCCGGCCATCGGCGTTGCCGCTTTTATCTTAGATACGCAAGGAAGAGTTTTAATCACGCGCCGCAACACCGAACCTTATTTCGGCGCGCTTGACCTGCCCGGAGGCTTTGTTGATTTGGGGGAATCCATTGAACAGGCTTTGGAACGTGAATTACAGGAAGAGCTTAACATTACCGCCAAAGCCGATAAATATTTGTTCAGCCTTCCTAATTCCTATCCCTACAAAGGCTATGATGTTCAGCCTTTGGATTTCTTTTTTGAGGCTCGCATTGTTGACGATTCGCAAATGCACCGCCAAGAAAGTGAGATTGGCGAAATTACCTTTATTGCACCGCAGCAATTAAATCCTGATGACTTTGGTTCGCCGTCAATAAAAAAGGCCATTGCAACCTATATCCAAAAATTTAAAGCCTGATATCCTTTGGTTTTAGAGTATTTTTTCTTGGTACGATTATATACAAAGCAACCAAGGAGGAATACCATGAACAACAAACCGCAAATCAAAGATTATAGCCAACAACGTTATCAGGATATTGACGATAAAGATTTTATTGTCCGCACCATTACGGAAGAAAAATTAATTGATTCCGTCCCTTTGCTTGATGCGGAATTTGATCGCGATATGTATAATTTCGGCGATGAAGAAGACCTACCCGACAGTGACCGCCTGATGCAGTGTCAGGCCAAAGGTATTAATCAAGAATCATGTTTTGATATTTAAATACATATTGACTTTCATATATATTATATTTAATATATATCATATAATATATGAAAGGAACTAAATTATGCCTAAAATTTTGACCTGTCTTTTGCCGATTATTCTTCTGATTTCCGCCTGCAATTCTCAGTCCTCTAGTCAGGAAGCGCTTGACAATCATAAAATTTATTTATTTTACCATAACGAATGCCCTTATTGCATTCAGGCTATGGACTATATCAATCAAAACTACCCTGATTTAGAGGTAACTATGGTTAACATTTACAATAACGGCGGCATGAAACTTTTGCAGCAATGCGCCGCCAAATTTAACCTTGGCGAACAGATTGGCACTCCGTTGTTTTGCTTTGGCGACAAATACATAATGGGTTGGTCGCAAGAAAATATCAGCCTCTTTAATCAGTATGCCACTGACTTTATCAACGCCAAGCCTTAAATTTGCATTGCGAAAAATTGCATATCGGCTATACTGAGCAAAACAGTTGAGGAAAAATATGAACGAACAATTACCCTTAGACATCATGAAAAAAGCGGTTAAAGGCATCTCACAAATTGCCCACCCGCTGCGTTTGCGTATTTTGGAATATCTGGATGTTTACGGCAGTTCTTCGGTTTCGGAAATAACCAAAGCTATGCGTGAGGAACAAGCCATTGTTTCACAAAGCCTCAAAAAAATGCGTGAAACCGGTCTTGTAAAGACGCAACGACGCGGAGTTTTTATTTATTACGATATCTGTGAAGAATATCCGGCCAGCATTTTTACCTGCCTGCGTAAACTTTATGGCTATATGACCGATGATTTTCGCTATCTGCAAGACGGCTATAAAGCTGTTTTGCCGGCAGACTATATGATGATGACTGCCAACCGCATCAAGCTTTTTGCCAATTTTGATAAAATGCGTATTATTGAGTTTTTGGCTGTCCACGACGCCTGTAATGTTACGGAAATTATCAACGGCATCGGTTTGGAGCAGTTAAAAGTTTCGCAGGCACTGAAAAAAATGCGTGATGATGGTTTTGTCACCAGCACTCGACAGGGACGTTTTATGATATATGAATTGACCGGCGGAGTACACAAAACCTGCATTCAATGTATTCATAAGCGCTATGATTCTTTAGCTGATAAAAGTAGTTTTTAATACTAAAAAAGCCGCCCTATCAGGCGGCTTTTTTACAACCATTTGCAAATCAAATTATTTAGAAGCTTTTTTCTTAGCAATTGATTTTTTGATTTTCTTAGCTTCTTCCGACAACTTGGTATTTGAAGTAGATTCCAAATAAGAATCCAAACCACCATTGTGTTCAATTGAACGCAAAGTTTTCGAACAAACTTTAAGTTTGAAAATTTTACCCAAAGTGTCACTTAACAAAGAAACAACTTGCAAATTCGGCAAAAAGCGACGGCTGGATCTGTTGTTAGCGTGGCTGACATTGTTTCCGCTCATAACGCCTGTACCGGTAATATCACATTTTTTAGCCATAATTAAATTCCTCATAAAAAAACCAGTTGCCTTTTAATACTCATAATTTTACGATAAGTCAAGGAAAAAATGTACAAAAAACTATGTTTGCCCTGCCGGAAAAGCTAAAATCAGCTGTCATATCATAAAAAAAAAGATTGTTTTTCATCTTCAGATGATGTAATTAAAGAAAAAGTTAATGTACCCGTAGCTCAGTTGGATAGAGTATCAGCCTCCGACGCTGAGGGTCGTGGGTTCGAATCCCTCCGGGTACGCCAACCACCAAGCCGCCATTCAGGCGGCTTTTTTTGGTGGTTGGCGTACCCGTGGATACGAAAA
>ERZ1034878.204-NODE-204-length-33111-cov-10.014218_pt1 | contig 33111 bp, 21 predicted proteins | sample MGYA00520593_ERZ1034878 | MGnify/ENA primary metagenome ERZ1034878 (study PRJEB33766, sample SAMN09781724) | gut metagenome | biome: gut microbiome | host: Homo sapiens | place: Madagascar | study: EMG produced TPA metagenomics assembly of the PRJNA485056 data...
AAATTACATCACAACCATGTTATTATTGTGGCGAATTAATAGATTATAATGGAATTGATAGAATTGATTCAAACAAAGGATATACTGAGGATAATTGTGTACCTTGCTGTATATATTGCAATAGAATGAAATTAGATTATTCTACAGAATTCTGGTTTAATCAAATGAAAAAAATATTAAAAAAACATAAGGAGATTTAATATGAAATATATACAGATTCCAACTACTTGTCCTTGCTGTGGACATCTTACACAGGTTAAATATACAGACAACAGTAAGGTTCTTATGTGTACAAATCCAGATTGTGCAGCAAAGAAGTTGGCACAGTTTACTCACTTTGTAAGCCGCAAGTGTATGAATATTGATGGGTTGTCTGAACGAACCCTAGAAGCATTAATTTCTCATGGATTTGTAAATAATTATCGTGATATTTATCATTTGGCAGATCATAAAGCCAAGTTATATAAGCTGGATGGCATGGGTAAAAAGTCTGTTGATAATCTACTTGATAGCATTGAAAATAGCCGCAACGTTAAACTAGAGAATTTTATTACAGCTCTCGGTATTCCAAACGTTGGTCTTTCTGCGGCCAAGACTATTTCTAATTACTTTAAGGGCAGTTTTATTGAATTTAATAATGCCTTTTGGAATAGATTTGATTTTACAAAGCTCGATGATATCGGTGGAACAACCGCTCAGAGCATTGATATTTATATGTCGAACAATTCAGAAGAGGTTTATTCACTAGCTCAAGAAATGAACTTTATTGTGGAAGAGACAAAAAGTTCTGGAGTAGACCTTGGTGGAAAGGCTTTCTGTATTACTGGAAATCTTGAACATTATTCTAATAGAGATGCGCTTGTTAAGGCCATTGAAGATAATGGTGGCAAATATGTTTCTGGCGTAAGCAAGAAGACTGATTATCTTATCAACAATGATAAGGCTAGCACAAGTGGTAAGAACAAGAAGGCTATTGATTTGAATATTCCTATTATTAGTGAACAAGATTTTATGAGTATGATTCATAAATAATCCCCCTATTGACAAACTCAAATATTTGTGATATACTCACAGTACAAAATTAATTTAAGGAGGTTATTACAATGGACGAAGAGAAGATTGTAACAGAGGAAAAGGTTGATGCAGAGCTAAAGGATAAGCTCACGAAGGAAGTGGAGAAGCTACGAAATCAGGCTATGGTTCTTGGCGGTAAGACAATGGCTACAGTTATTTACAATATGATTCAGAAGTTTTATGCTGTACCTGGTAAGCGTACTCTAAATGACCATCGCAGACTTATCAAGGAGATTGAAAAGTTCTGCAAGACAGCCGTAGATCATAAGGTAGAGACTCCAAAGTTTGGAGACGAGGAAGAGACCAATGAGTAATCATAAGTTATTTTGTATCATGGGAGAATCTGCTTCTGGTAAAGATACATTGACAAATAGACTTTGTAATGAAACTGGCCTAAAACAGATTATCAGCTATACAACTCGCCATCGTCGTAATGGCGAGGGAGATACTCATATCTTTGTAGATGATACCGCATATGAATCAATGAAAGATAATAGGGCCGCATATACAGAAATCAATGGGTTTAAATATTGGACTACTATTGATCAGTTATACGATAATGACGTATATATTATTGATCCTTTCGGCGTTAAAACTCTTGAAGACCTTGGGTTAAAGGACATTGATTTATGTTCAATCTATATTAATGTGCCGCTTGATATCCGCATGTATCGTGCCATGAATCGTGGGGATGACTTAAGTACATTTTTAGCTCGTACAACAGATGAAGCAAAACAGTTTATTACAATGAAGTCTTATGGTGGATTTGATTATGCTATTAGCAACCTTAACGAGGACAAAGCATATTCAATTCTAAAACACATTGTTGAAACAGTACAAAATTAATGGAGGAAATTATGAAGTATAAGATTGCGGTTGACTGTGACGAAGTTCTAAATAATCTCAATGAAATTACGACCAAGGTATTTAATGAAGAGAACAATACAAACCTTACAGAAGATGTCTTTACTTCATATGATATCTATAAGTGCTTACCTTTTGAAGATGCAGAGAAGTATGTGGCTCTATGGAGACGAGAGGACATTTGGCGTTCTCTCACTCCTGCATATCATTCTCAGTGGGGAGTAAAGAAGCTCGTAGACAGTGGTTTCGATGTTTATATTGCAACTGCAACTCATCATGAAAATTTTTCATGGAAGGTTGAGTGGCTACAGAGCTATTTCCCGTTTATTGAGCCGTCTCATATTATTTGCATTGGAGATAAGAGTATTTTAAACGTTGATGTAATGGTAGAAGATTGTGCAGATAATCTCATTAACAATATTCGTTGCAACAGAGTTCTTTTAGAAAAGCCTTGGAATATGAATATTCATGATGAGGTTTATGGAATTAAGCGTTGCGCCAATTGGGATGAAATTGTTCCAGCAATTGAAGAGTTTTATAAAAATGATGAAAGGCTGATGTCAAATTGAATGTAAAAATTCTTAATCCAGAAGTTCTAGAAAATTTATATAAGAATCATGGTGAATTTGCTTGTGAATGCTATGCCACTCCAAAGAAGTACGCAGAAAAGGTTGGCAAGTCATGCGAAGAGTCTGGGCACATGAGTGGTTCTCGTTGTGAGTATATTAAGTTCGAGATTGAGGCAGATCGTGGAACTCTTGAACAGATGATGCGTTCTGAAATTGGAACTCGTTATGACAATCAAGATAAATATACTTACATGGATATGATTGAGGCGATTCCACGTGTAAGTCCTGATGAAGTCGTGAAGAATATGCAATCATTCAGATATGTAGATAAGAATGATTTTACCTATGTTACACCACGAAACATTTATAAAAACCCGCAAGCTCTTGCTTTGTATCAAAATTGTATGAGTAATATTGAAACAACTCGCAAGGCGATTAAGCAGCTTTTGATTGAGGATGGAGTAAATGTTCATAAGGCGGTTGAGGATGCTAATTTTGTTCTTCCTCGTGCAACAAATAGCAAGCTTACTATTGGATTTACTCCAGAGGCACTTATTAGATTTGAGCAGAAACGTCTTTGTCTAAGAGCTCAGGATCAAATTCGTGAAATTGCTGTTGAAATCAAGAAACAGGTCAATGAAATTAATCCTGACTTTGCCAAGGAGTTAACACCACATTGTCAGTATTTGCTTTGGTGCCCCGAAAAAGACAAGTCTTGTGGTGCTTATCCTACAAGAGATGAGTTAAAGAAAATTATTAACAAGGAGTGATGCTAATGCACGTAATTAAACGTGACGGCAGAGAAGTAGAGTTTGATAAGAGTAAGATAGAAAGGGCAATTCTAAAAGCACATAAGAGTGTTTTTAATGGAGAAAATAAAGAAGATATTAATGAATTCGCCTCCAAAGTTGCATCAGATATTGAAACTCTTAGTTTAAACTCAACTCTTTCCGTTGAAGACATTCAAGATATGGTAGAACGTAAACTAATGGCTTCTCGTTTTAAGTCAACTGCACGAGCATATGTAAACTACAGATTTCTTCATAAGATGGCACGAAGCCAGTATCAAGAACTTATGCAAGCAGTTTCCGAAAAACTAACAGCGGATAATGTTCAAAATCAAAATGCCAACGTAGACGAAGCATCATTCGGTGGTCGTATTGGAGAAGCAAGTGATGTAGTTACTAAGCGTTATGCTTTGGAATATCTGGTTTCTCCTATGGCAAAGGCCAATCATGAAAATAATGAGGTTTATATTCATGACCTTAATGCTTATGCAGTTGGTAGTCATAATTGTCTAAGTATTCCATTTGATGATTTACTTGCAAATGGTTTTAATACTAGACAGACTGATGTGCGTCCAGCACAAAGTATCAATACAGCATTTCAGCTTGTGGCTGTAATTTTCCAGTTACAAAGTTTACAACAGTTTGGTGGAGTAAGTGCAACGCATCTGGATTGGACAATGGTTCCTTATGTAAGGAAGAGTTTTGCAAAGCATTTTAAGGATGGTGTTAAATATTTACAGCCGAATGACGATCCAGAACGAGTTCCAAAAGAATTATCATTTAACGATCCAGAAGCTAATGATGTTCATAATGTAAAAGCATATGCTTATGCGATTGATATGACAGAACGTGAATGTTATCAAGCAGTTGAAGGTATGTACCACAATTTAAATACACTTCAAAGCAGGTCTGGAAATCAGCTTCCTTTTACTTCAATCAACTATGGTACTTGCACACTTCCAGAGGGACGAATGGTAACAAAGGCTCTGCTAGATGTATCTATTAATGGTATTGGTAAACTTCATCGTACAAGTATCTTCCCTTGTGGTATTTTCCAGTGTATGAAGGGCGTAAATCGTAAGCCTTGTGAGCCTAATTATGATTTATTCCAGCTTGCGTTGAAGTCTACAAGCCTTAGACTTTATCCAAACTATGCTAATGTAGATTGGAGTAATAACGCTGGATATGATATTAATGATCCTCGTACATATTTCAGCACCATGGGTAAGCGTAAACTTATAGCTCATGTAAAACCTTTTGAACCTCGCCAGAGGGTGTCTAGTTTAGGCTAACGGTTAGGACTCTACGAGTTGAGACCGTGCCAAGTAATTAAGAATAGTAAATATACATTAATGAAATTCAATTTTTAATTGATAATTATCAAATTACTATTCTTAATTAAAGGTGTATCGACTATCCCTGATGAATGTATGGGAGTAGGGGCAGAGATTGGCACTGCCGTTGTTTTAGGAAACGAAGCAACTGAGAACCGAAGCGGAAGGCTGTCGAAAGATAGAAGATATAGTCAGTGCAGGTGGCGACATCTGATAAACACGTGTAGAACAGCAAACGGTTATGATATTAATGGTTTTGGACAACTCAAAGACGGCAGAGGAAACATCTGCCCAACTACAATTATTATGCCAACTCTTGCTATGGAAGCTGTTGAGTTAGCGTCTAAAGAAAATCTCAATAATGGAGATTATCTTGATGATAATTTAGTTGTTGAATGTTTTATGAAAATCCTTGACAAAAAGATTCACGAGGCTAAGGATATGCTTCTTGAACGTTTTGATTGGATTTGCTCTCAATCTCCAGAAGCCGCAAAGTTTATGTACGAGAACAATGTCATGGCTGGATATGTACCAGAAGAGGGTATTCGCTCCGCTCTAAAGCATGGAACTATTGTTATTGGTCAGCTTGGACTTGCAGAGACTCTGCAAATTCTAATTGGTTGTGATCATACAGATCCTCGTGGTATGGAATTAGCAAAGCGTATTGAACAGCTATTTAAAGATAGATGTGCAGAATTTAAGCAAGAATATAAGCTAAACTTTGGTGTCTATTATACTCCTGCTGAGAATCTTTGTTACACCGCAATGAAGAAGTTTAGAGAAAAGTATGGAGTAATTCCAAACGTATCAGATAAGGACTTCTTTACTAACTCAATTCACGTTCCTGTCTGGAAGGAACTTAATCCTTTTGAGAAAATTGATATTGAATCACAGCTAACAGGTTATTCAAATGCTGGCTGTATTACATATATTGAGCTAGAGAGTAGTTGCAAGAATAATATTGAAGCTCTTGAAACCATTGTTAATTATGCAATGGACAAAGATATTCCTTATTTTGCAATCAACGTCCCAAATGATCAGTGTATGAATTGTGGATATTGTGATGAGATGAACGATATTTGCCCAATGTGTAATAGCAACGATATTAAGAGACTGCGCAGAGTTACTGGTTATTTAACCAATGATTATAAGACAGCTTTTAATAAAGGTAAGCAGCAAGAAGTAGAAATGCGTGTTAAACACGACAAGATTATCAGTAGGTGATTCTATGAATTATTTAGGAATTAGTAAATGTTCCATCGCAGATGGCCCAGGAGTACGAGTAGTACTCTGGGTCTCTGGATGTAATATACATTGTCAAGGATGTCAAAATCCAAGTTCATGGGATTTTAGTGCTGGTGATGTTTTTGATGAAGCTGCTAAAGAAAGACTATTTGAAGCATTAAATCATTCATGGGTAAAAGGATTAACAATATCTGGTGGGCATCCTTTAGAATTTGAAAATTTACAAGATATAGATGCCCTTATTCAAGAGGTCAGAGAAAGATTCCCAGATAAAGATGTTTGGCTTTATACGGGATATGAATTAAATACAAACAACTTTACAACAATAATCAAAGGACTTACTCGACAAGACACACAACACAATTATATATGTCAAATATTAAATAATTGTGATGTTGTAGTTGATGGGCCTTATATTGAAAGTCTTCGAGACGTTTCTCTAAAATTTAGAGGCTCTTCTAATCAAAGACTTATTGATGTAAAGAAAACACTTGAACAACACAAAATTAATTTATTGGAGGATTAAAATATGAATGACAAGATTAATATGAAGACTTATACATGTGATGTATGTGGTAAGATATACGATACAGTTGAGGAGCGCAATGCTTGCGAGACTAAGTGTTTAGCAGATAGAAAGAAGGCCGAGGCAAAGCGTAAGGAAGAGGAGCTTCGCAAGATTAAGGAAACTCGCAAGAAGGAGATTGAAATGGCTTATGACCATTATAATGAGCTACTTAAGACATATATAAAGGATTATGGTTCTTATTCTTTTGTGCGTGAATTTAACAATGGAGATTGGACTTACGACCCATCTGACAACAGCAGTCGAACATACAGCATTGATCGTCTATTTAGGTGGTAAGATATATGGACGTAAAAATTAAGAGACTAACAGAAACAGCGACAATTCCAACTAAGGCACATCCTACTGACGCTTGTTTTGATATTTATGCCGACTGTCCAAATGATAAGTATGAAACTGCTAGCGGCGTTTATAAAGAATCTTATGGTACTTTTGTTATCGAAACTGGAGACGGCATTGCGATTGAACCAAGAAATGCTGTTACTATTCATACTGGATTTGCAACAGATATTCCAGAGGGATATTTTGCCGCAGTATTTCCTCGTAGCGGTATGGGTATTAAGCGTCATCTGAGACTATCAAACAGTACTGGCATTATTGATAGTTCTTATCGTGGTGAGTGGATGGTAGCACTTTATAATGATGGAGAAGAAACTCAGATTATTCATCATGGCGATAGAATTGCACAATTCACACTTCTTCCTGTTCTTGATTTTGAACTAACAGAAGTAAATGAATTAAACGAAACAGAACGTGGAGAAGGCGGCTTTGGATCAAGCGGAAATTAAAAAAATAAGGGGCGGCGTTTTGCCGTCCCTTGAAATTTTCTTTAAGAGGTGATATTATGAATTACGTCGATAGGGGAATAGTATATATTCCAATAGGTAAAGAAACCACTAAAGAAGAAATGGACAAACTTAAAAATCAATATCCAGACAGAACTGTAGTCTTTTTAAGAAGCGGAGATAAAAATATGAAATCAATTCTATCTGAATTAATAAAGGCTAGGTTAATGCACTAGCCTTTTATATATATCTTTGTATCCATGTACTCATCTTACTTAGTGTTTCTAAACTAGTACCTACATTTGACCATCTGTGGATGCTACACATGTCAGTACGTATTTCGAATCCGTCTATCATTTTATCTCTTTCCTCAACACATATATATGGTGGGAGAGTATTATTCCTTTTATTCTTTTCTACCTCAATAACATATCCCTTTTCAATAAATTGATCTAATATACTCTTCAGATTATCATGTGATATTGAATCATTTTTTCTAATTTCTGCAATAAGCTTTGTCATACCAAAAGCAGAAACATTAGTTATGTAATTAATGATATTAAGCTTCATACGTTCTTCCTTGCTCATTCTTATCATAACTTGATCCTTAAATATTGATTTCAATTCTCCTTTAAGTTGTATTTCCACAACATTATCTTCATAGACATAAATATTATCTATTATTGTATTTAGTTGTCTATGTGTAAATTCATCTGCCTTTAATATAGAATCAAACACTTCCAATGCGCTTTTAAAGTTGCGCTTAATTTCGCTCTTACTTTTATCTATGTTTTCATATTCCTTTATTTGTTTTTGCATAGAATCAATAGCCATCATTTTTTCTTCTTGCATCTTATCATACATTTCAGATACTATATCTGCCATTGATGGATTAGATGTTATATCCTTGATTTTTCTTTCCATAATTGTTTTTAATTCTAATTTTGTTGCTTCAATATTCTTCTCCAAGACATTTAATCTATTATCCTTGCCTGTTGCTTGTTTAACTTGCTCTTTCAAAATACTGTCAAGTGACTCTATCATCTCCTTTAGAGCTCCTCGACATAAGTATAAATAATCCTTCACAATTATATTTAATTCTTGCATTTTAATGCTATGAGCACTACAGAAATCCTTCCCATTCTCTCTATAGTTTCTGCAAGCATAAGCGGTGATTCCATCTTTATTATAGTTATTTACTGTTAAACCTCTTCCACAATCTCCACAAACAAGTAGTCCAGCATATGGGTTTTCGTATTTTCTAGTTCCTTTATAGCCATTTCCTTTGCTTCTCTTTTCGTTTAATTCCTGTACTAAATTAAAGAGTTCCTTTGAAATTATAGGTGGGTGAGCGTTTTCAAAAATACAATGTTCTTCTTTCTCTCTTCTTTTCTTCTTTCCATTAATACCTTTTGTTTCTCCCTTTTTAGTTCTAAGTGTTCCAATATAAAAATCATTAGTAACCATTCTTCTTATCATGTCAACAGTCCATGTTTTACTAATAGGTCTTTTAGATGATAATCCCTTTTCTTGCTGGCGACGAGCATACATAACATTTGGAGTAGGGGCTCCCATTTCAGTCATCATTTTTGCTACCTTTAAATAACCAGCTCCATTTGCATATAGTTCAAATATTTTCTGTACATATATTGCCGCATCTGGATCTACATGATATGCATTTTTAACAAAATCATCTTTTACGTATCCATATGGAACTTGACCAACTAAAGAAGCAGTTTCTTGCATTACACCAAGAGCTCTTCTTACTTTACGGCTTCCGTCTACAACATATCTTTCATTAAACCAAGTTTTAATACCTATCATATCATCAGAATCTTTGGAACTATCATAATTATCATCTATAAGAATTACTCTTACATTATGAGCCTTTGCACGTTCTAAGAATAAAAGCACATTTGCATTATGTCTCCCAATACGTGATAAATCTTTGGCTATAAGAGTATCAACCATATTACTATCTATTAAATATTTGATTTCATTAAATGCTGGTCTGTCCATTGTGTATCCACTATAACCATCATCTTCAAATGATTTATCAATAACAATTCCATTTTCTTCGGTATATCTTTGAATTATTTTCTTTTGATTTTCTATGGAGACATAATTTGCTTTATCTTCATCTCTAGAAAGTCTTGAATAATCAATGTTCATTTGAACACCTCCTTAATTATATAATATATCACACTTCAGTACAATATGTTGGTACAGAAAAAATGGTCGTCTTCGACCACTTTAATTATTGAGGAAATTCATCAATAAACTTCTTGAATCCATAACCTTTTCTTGAGGAGCATTGGCAGATACTTTTGGAGCTAAACTTTCAAATAAGTTATTTGATATTTTCGGTAAACTTAATGCATCTACACGTTCTTTGTACATAGCCAATCTTTCCATAGGCCAGCTCATTCCACACAGGACTGTTACTGTGCGATTTTCTGCAACTCCATAAAATGTATCGTATAAAGAAGTTTGAAACTCTTTTGTAATATCAGAAACATCAAGGCTCTTATTGCAAGTAGAGATACCCATAAATGTAGGAGTCTTGTTCTCGATATTTACATATATATTATTATTAAAGCTGTGTAATATTTGTGACGAAAAACTCTTAGCCTTTGATAACTTTGAAATAATTGCGATGCCAGATGTTGATAACATCGTCTTTATTTCAGAGATATCAATATTGCCGTAAGAGCTGATTGTTGTCATATTAACCATTGCATCAAACTCTCTAACAAATTGTGCATTAATTGCAAACTTATCATCTTTTTCATTATCTAAAAGGAACATTGAACCAAGTCCTTGTGCAGTGCTTAAATCCTTACAACAATTATAGGCGTTCTCGCACGTTTTAACGCTTTCTTTCTCATGGTCAGGTAAAACTACTACTGGAACAACTATTCGTCCTGTCTGAGCCAAATAAGAGCATAAGAAAGGGGATAGACCGCTACCTGTACCTCCACCAGCAGAGAAACATACTATTAAATACTTTTGTGGCAATAATTCGTTGACTTTTTCTATTATGTTTTCAATTGATTCAGCGACAAGTTGTAATACGGCTTTTCTGTTCTTGCTAGCTCCTTCGCCACCTTTAACGTGGATCTTATATTTTGCATTTTTAAGACTATTTAAGTCCTCCATACTAGTATTAATATAAACGCATTCATAATTCTTTTGCTCGAATAGGGAAGCAACATTACCTCCGCATTGACCGATTCCTAAAATTCCTATTTGTTCTTTCATATTATATCACCTCGTTAATTAAATTTATTCCATTTTGATTAATATAAAACGTATGACTATTAATTGTTTTTAATCCTTTATTAACATATTGCATTTCACATAAATATTTCATGGCTCTTGATAGAGTCGTAATGGATTGAGTAATTTTACAATATTCTTTAATTTCTGATAATGTAATTGCTGTAGGGATAGATATAGCATCTATCTTTTGTAATGATAATAAAATAATTAAATGTAATCTGTTCATTTCTATTCTCTCCTTTTTTCTCCCCTGCACTGCTAAACAATGCTATGCAATGCAAATTATGTATATAATATACCATTCATACAGAAAGATGTCAATAATAATATTGAAAATGCATTGCAAAATATGTTATAATAACGGAGAGGGGAGTGATAAAATGCAAAAACCTGAAACAATAAATTTTACATTAAGAATGTCTGTGAAACAAAAATTAGATCTTGAAAGAATGGCTTATGAACAAGATAGAACTGTAACAAATCTAATTAACGTTATATTAAAAAAACAAATAGAAGAGTGGGAAAACCAAAAAAAATAGGACAGAGATTAATTCTCTGTCCTTATTATTTATGTCTCAATATCTATATTGTTAAATTCTTCTATGAATTCATCACATATTTTAAACATTAATTTATTTAAAGTCCTATATTGTGAATCAGCAATAAACATAAGACGTTCTTTCATTTTACTCGGAAGTCTTAACGTTAATGTCACGCTGTTATCATCATTCTCATCATATCTTGTAAATGATTGTGTATTATAACCAAACTCAATATTGTCAGTTTTGTATTGCTTAATTAATCTTGACTCAAGGATTAAAGCATCTACTTTACATAAATTTTCTTCAATAATCTCATGTTCAAAATTATCCCAACCATATTGTTCTATGTCTTTATAGAAGAGTGTATTATTTATATAGCCATATCCATTGCCCCATCTACGTTCATAATTCTTACTAATACCAATATATTTTTTATTGTTTATTTTATTAGTATGCATATAAACCACATAGCCGTTTTCTTCATTATTTTCCATAATAATATATCCTCCATCATAGGTATTTATTAAAGAAAGTGGTTAGAGAAGATGATGGCTTCTCAACTTTGCGTCCAAAGCTGTCCCACTTTTTTATATTATAACACATTATTTTTGTATTGTCAAGTGTTTTGATAGGGCCGCACTAAGTGCAGCCCTTTAATTATTTCCAAGTGCCTCTAGCATCAACGGCCACTTCCCATGTAATAGCATTAGGATATGATACAGGATACATTAAATTGATACCAAAAACACTTTTAGTCGTGGTCGATCCACGAATTGCAACTGTTAAAACAGCAGTGCTCGTAGAGTTTGCAAAAACAAGCGGTTTGTTGATAAATAATCCACTTGGAAATGCTATATTTTCAATTGCAGCATAATATATACTTCCAATAGAATCCGTAATTGCAGTATTAATAGGAATATTTCCCCAACATTCTGCTCGTCCACTATTCCATTTACGATAATACCAATTTCCAGAAGTTCCTTGCTGGACAACAAAATCGGAAAGCGCTGCTCCTTTAATTGATATAGTTGCATCAGATGAACCAATGGCAAACGTATTAGAAGAATCATTATAACTCCATATATTTCTACCATTTTTATTGTCCCAACAACCTATTGCTGTTTGAGCGGCAGGATTACCACCATAAATATATGAATTATGAGGATTTTCAGAAGAATCTGGGTTAGAAAAAACAATAGACAAACCAGAAGTTTGCCCTTTTAAGCCACCCATATAAATATTTTTATTAGCATTTAGGATACCATCAATACTAACGCTTTTATCGAAACTAGCATCCCAACCACATTCGAACTTACCAGCAGCTCCATTTGTAGAAACTGTAGACATCTTACCAACGGCAACACCATTACCATATTTTGCGACGTTTAAAGTACGAGTTACACTAGCAAGCCTAACGGTTCTCTCTACGGCATTCCCAAGAGAATCTTTTAAAATAATTTTAAGATCATAGTCATTTGCTATTGCAAACGTACTCGATATAATATTCCCGTTAACAGAGCCTCCAGAACCAGTAGCAGAATTAGTAAGTGAAGAAAACGTCGAAGCAGATGCTAATTTATATGCAAAATTAACAGTTGCTGTATTATTACCAATTGCTGAATAATATCCAACAAAAGATAGTTTTGCACTAGTCCCTTCCGCATTAATATTCCCATTAGAATCACAACGAACAACATTAAATGATTGTATTGTAGGAGTAGAATAAGAAGTAACATTAATTGTTATAGATTTGTTTCCAGTAGAACGACCTCTTGAATCTATGGCTTTTACAGTAAATGTCTTAGTGCCACTACTTGTCAAATTGATATCATAAGATAAAGAAGTTCCATTTACTGTCACTGTAGTATCTCCAGAAATTTGAAATCTACTTATAGTAGAACCACTATTTCCAGATGCAGAGCATGTAATTCTTGCCTTAGAATAATTAGCAACATAAATATTCCATCCATTAATAGTTGCATTACTATTAACTGGGGCACTAGAAACAGCTCCAATTGTAGGGACAACGGATGCTGGTACAACCATAGAAATTGACCAATTATCTGTTCCTATAACGGACGTACCATTTAACGTTTCTAATTTACAAGCTAAAGTACCTGACTCTTTATTGGAGAGCCATGTATGAGGTATATTTACTTGATAATATTGTTGAGAAGTAGAAGATACGGATACTCCAGAAGCATTATTTTGAACAGAATTACCATTCATAGAAACAGTTACTCTGTATTTAAATGCCGTTGATTTAGGGGTGAAATAAACACGCACATCATTGCCTGTATTTAATGTAGAAATTGTTGTTCCGCTTGTATTTGCAACTTTGTCAATGTTAGAAGCTCTAGGTATAGTATCAAGAGCCCAAGTACCACTTCCACTACAATTTTGCGCATAATTATAAATTGCGGCATTAATACTTGCAGAAAATGATTTAGAACCATCTGCATTATGAGAAATTGTTGTAGTACCACTTGCTACAACTCCTCCAAGCCATACATCAACACGATCACTAGGAGCGCTATTATATACGGTAGTACCGTTAATCACAATATCAATATCTCCGCACGTAACATATCCAGAATCGCCGCTACCAGTTACAGACCATGCAATAGTAGATGTGTTGTTTGCTATATTTGAACTAGTCCTATTCCAAGAAAATGTTAAACTTCTTCCCTCGTAGGATGTAGTTCTAAAAGAACCACTTGTTGCCATTTATTGTCCCTCCTTATACATTAGTGGCAATTGCCAACGTAATTGCATCGCTTCCAACATCGGTTAAATCATAATCAGAATTTGCCTGTCCAATATTATAAACAACATGATATGGCAAACGAACATTTACATTTTGTGGTAAAGTATCTGAAGCAGTTATTCTTATATATCCAGCTCCAGTTGCTGTTGTTCTAGTCAATACTGTCCCACTATCATTTACTAGTTGAATGCTATTAATTGCAGTGGCATCATGATTGGATTTATATCCATAAGCAACATTACTAGACCATGGAGTAAAATAAATTGTAATAACTTTTCCAGATACATCATATCCTCTAACTCTTGGTTGAGGAGAAGTCATTAAAGACCTTGCGATACTCATGCTTCCGTTTTCTTCAATAATAAATCTAAAATTACCTAACATAAAATATGGCTTTTGCGGATTTGTTTGTTCATCACTCTTATGTTTTGCAATTTGAATATCATTAGATACTTCAAGAGAAGTATTATACATTTTCTTATTACTTACATAAGCAACTTTTTCTGGGCCTTGATAAAAACCAAGATCATATGGAGTAACTTTAGTATAGAATTCAGTATTGTTCGCACCAATCTTAAGTCCATCGACTTCGAAATTCATGTATGCACTAAGCTTTTGTTGATAATCCGTAATACTATTTAAAGCTTCGTCGTAATATAGTTTGTTGCTCCAATCAACCGCAAGTCTATTTTTCCATTCTGCTGTAGTCCAATTAACATCATCTTGCAAATTATTTATAGCAATTAACAATGTACCAACTCTCGCATTTGTATATTGAGAATCATTTTCTCCAACAATCCAAAGGTCTCCAGCTTTATAATAGCAACAATCTTTACGTACGATTGGAGCAGACGTATACGTTCTATTTTGTCCAGAGTTAACTGGATACCAACCATCATCTCCATAAGCATATAAAATACCATCATCGGTATTAAACCATAACTGACCTTTAGTTGTAACGTTTGGTTCTTCTGAACCAATAATTGGATCATTAGCATCGGTAAAGGTTTCAGTACATACTGATATATTTCCAACAACACACTGAACTATACCAGAACGAGATATAACATCATTTGTAATATATATTACTTTGCCAGAACCTATTTCTTGTTGTACACCAGTATATTTATCTAAAATAAACCACGTATATAAATATTCTTGATTAATAGTATCATCTTTAGACCATGCACCGTTTACGTATTTTTGAGTTGTAATTATACCTCCATCAAGTTTATAATATGTTGTATTTGATACTGGCGTTGTATTATCTGAATAAATTGGACATAAAAGCCTATCTTTTTCATCAGCTCCTTGGAATAATGTAGCATAAGCAATTCTTCCTGTCTCTCCTCCTGTTAATACATTTCCACCAATAGAAATTATGCTTGACCGATATGTATCTGTTTTGTCAGTAATTGTAACCACATCAGTATATTGTTTACCACCATAGGTTAAAACACAACGAAATAATTGAGTACCGTTAACTTCATTTCTCTTAACCAATAATGTTTCTGTGTTAGACGTAACATTCGTAGTATCGCCAGAATCATATTTCCAAGTATTTGTCCAAGTACCATTAACCATCTTGCTCCATTGAATAGTAGTAGGACTACTTATTGTGATATTGGTTGCCCCATATAATTTCTGAGTCTTTAATGTGATTTCGCTTTCGTTATTGAAAACAAAACCAGTATCAGAATAAATTTCAAACGAAACACTGGATGCACCATTTGCTCCCATCTTGCCAATGCTATAAGAAGAAATTGTAGTATTATCAGTATAAGTAATTGTTGTCTTCGTCCACAAGTATTGATTAGCTGCAACGTTTGGAATAGCAGTAGTCCACGTTCCAGTAGGAACAATTGTACCACTAGTGTGTGCCTGATAAGTAATTTCCGTAGACTTAATTCCTTTACCATCATTTCCTTTAGTACCATTTTCGCCAATTTTACCAATACTATATCCAGTAGAAGAAGTAGCATCCGTAAAAGTTGTTATTGTTCTAGTCCACAAATACTGTCCAGAAGAAACAGTTGGAATATTTGATACCCACTCGCCAGTTGGAATTGAAGAACCAGAACTTGAAGCTTGATATGTAATAACAGAATTTGTTATTCCTTTGCCATCAGCTCCTTTAATTCTAACTGGCTCTCCCCAGATTCCAGAAGAAATATCTGCGGCAGTTTTAACACTCATCCATACAGAAGAACTAGTCATACTTGTATGCCATCCATTTGTTGTGCCATTTCCAGTTGGTGTGCTTGGAGCTGTACTACTATCATTGTATGTAACAAATACTGATTGTCCTGCGGTTCCAGAAGAACCAACAACACTTAAACTAAAAGGTTTTTCATCTGTCTTTGTAATTCCATCATAAATTACCGTGCATTTATAAGTAATTATCTTATTCGTATCATTAACAAGAACATTCTTATTAACTGTTAAAATATTATTTGAAACACTTTCACCGCTAATTAATGTGCTAGAAAAATCTCCTCCACCAGAGCGTCTTTGCCAAGTTATTGTTGGATTAGAAAGCTTAACATTGTTTACATAAACAGAAGGCGACAACACCAAGGGTTTGGTTTCCCAAGATGGGTTAATAGTTGTTCCGTCTTTAACCTGTACTATTGGTAAATTACTAGCTACAAATAATTCTAAATTAGTGCCCTCAGATGCATTATTTAAAACTATCATTGGATTAGATTTAAGTTTTGGCATTTTATCGCCTCCTTTATGGTATATTTACTTCACAAGAAAATTGTGCGCTATTATTAATATCACTTAAACTTATTGTTATTGTGCTTTCTGTTTTATTTGCATGAGCTGTATTCCATGTAACATCAGAAGCACTATCATTAGATGAACGTATCCATGAAAAAGTTGTTCCCTCTGCTGGAGTTATTTCAGCATTGTTTAGGTAAATATGACACTTTAATGTTGTACTCGTAACAGTAGTATTCAAAATCGGACTAGTGGTGGACTCTACAATAACGTCATAATGAGGAGCCTCAACAGTAGCAATTACATCATTCAGTTCTCCGCCCCATGCATTAATTTCAACAGTACCATCAGTGTTAACAACTAAGGCATACGTACCGTCTCCACGGTCTCCAACTTTTAAACTTCCACCTTCGATTTCAGTACCTTGGACGTATCCACCAACAACAGCATCTGAAATAATTCCCCACCGTTGTGTTCCTTTATATAGATATTTACCAAATACGCTTTTACTAGTTTTCCAGTTATCATCTGTGTACAAAAATTTATTAGAAACAATCCAGCCTTGTTCTTTATCAACATTACCAAAGGAATCAACACTCTGTAAATGTATACCATATTTATCAATTAGAACATTCTGATTGGCGTCAATAGATTTAATTTCAGTCGCAGCATCAAGTAAACCATTGTTGATGGCATTTTGAATAGTATTGACAGTATCGGTTCCCTTTTGCCAATATGAAGCATTTTTAGAAACAGATTTACCAGCACTAATTGCTAATGATAATAAATCAGCATGAATATCTGCTTCACTACGCACAGATAATAAGTCACCAAAAGTAACATCAAAATCACTCAAATCATGGAAATTAATATTTACTTCCATAAGTCTGGACTTCTTAATATATCCTTCTCTTATTTCTATTTTAATCATATTCCCAAGTTGAAATTGATTTACAATAGGATCAAATTCTTCAAGAGCAAAAAGATTTGCCATAGAAGTTGTAAATGAAAGCCTTGGCTTGCTTAAGTTTGACAATTCTTCTTTTCCAGCATCCAATAAAGCTTCCATTGTTTTTACTTTATCTTCTTCTGTATCAACATCAGTAACTAAAAAATTGTCATCATTATATTCATCTTCTCTTAAAAATGGAGCAAGCCTAATTATTTGTTCTTGTGTAAAATTTTCTTTCATAGAAAGTTTATTACCAAGTTCGTTAATGATTTGCACTCCTGCATCTATTTGTTCATTTAATACTTTAATAGATTCCTCTCTTTGAGTAATTTCTGTTTGAATAGATGTTAAAATAACATATGTTGCATAATATTGGCTATATCCAAAGCTGTCTGGAGATGATAATCCTTGTTCTGCTTGTGCAGCTTGTTGTTCTTTATATTTTTTTTCATAAGTTTTTAATTCAGTTAAACCAGAATTTTCCCAAATTAAATTAAGAAAATAAAAAACATTGTCCCATTTAGTTTCTTCCGATATGTCTGTTCTTTCCATTGTTGTTTTAAAATTATTCCATATTTCCTGGTCTACATATGAAAAGTCAACAGATATAACTGACATTTTTTCTGAATCAACTTTTTTGTTTTTATGAAAATCATTTAAAAACTTCCAGAAGTCTTCTATTTTAACATCGTTCAAATTTTCATCAACAGAATTTTTTAAATTATCTACTTTTTTTCTGTTTTTCAAAACATCTGAACGAGCATTATGATATGGTTCATAATTGTCCTTAATAGTTTGCAAATATTTAGAGTACGCATCATATAAACCTTGTCCCATCCATTCAACAGTATGATAATAAGACAAGTCTGTAATATATGGTAAACCAAAATTAACTTCACGTATGTTTAAATCATCTGAGCCAGTAACAGTAAGAACAGTTTTAATATCATCTGTAGAATATTGAACCTTAATGTTATTAACCAAATTATCAAAAGATATAATAACATCTGTTTCTGATCCAGCATCTTCTTCTTTATATACATTAATAGTATTTTTAAATGTATCAAAAATTACGACACACTTAAAAGTATTACTCATATCATTCATAAGAAAATCATAAACAGATTCTCTATCAATCTCAAAGAAACGGCGCTGTGTGGAAAGTTCTGCATCAACATGACCAATTGACCAGTCTGGTGCTTTTTCTGCAATTACCAAATGTAACAAAGAATGTTCTATGTCATTTGGATTATATAATTGCACCCCGTCTATGCTCCCAGCAACTCCTTTATTAATATAAAAAGTATCTAAATAACGATTAGACAAATCGTACTCCAATGAATATGCACTCATTGTTTTAGATTCCTTTATGCCATCACTTTCTTCTTGTGGGTCTTGAAGTTGGAAAAACCCAAAACCTTCAACTTCAACTAAACGTAATCCGTCAGTCCAATCATAATAAGGATTTACAATAGTTTCTCCTGTAATTTCATTATTAACTTTTCTATCTATGTCAAATGAAATTTCACTATAATCAACCCACTTAAATGTACCTTCAAAATTACGCACATTTAATTCACCAATGCGATCTTTATTTGTTTGACATAGATATATCGCAGGTGGTCTATATGAGTCTGATAAAATATTTTTTGGAAGTCTCAAAACAGACCCCTCCTAACTTCTTTAATAATATAGTGGTTCAACAAGAACGTCACCTTCTGGTAGAACACACGTATTGTAAACATCAGTTGATGTTTCTGTTACTGAAACATTGAAATCAAAATCAGTATTTGGCATATAACCAACCGCATATGCAGTTGCTACGCCGTCCTCATTTTTAACAAAAATAACAGTTTCAATATCATTAAGCAATTCATCTTGTAAGGTTGTCGGCAAGACTTCTACAAATTCATTCTTTTTAAGATTCTTGATATATACTGGCTGAGTATAAACATTATCTTGTCCTTGCCATGCATCTGCATATACAGTAATGGTTTCATATCTTCTACTAATAGTTCTATTAGTTTCTTCCATTGTTGCCTGTAAATCCAAATTAATTGATGGTTTTCCTCCATATGAATATGCTTTAATGTCTCCATTATTGTTTATAATTTGAATTTCAACTCTATCATTATGTAATGCCAATATTTGATCTTCTGTTGGCTGAATATCAACTTTTGAATATTGAGTTGCACAATCAAGAGCAACATTTTGAGAATATTTTCCATTGCCAATCGCAGTCCAATTATTTGCCAACAAGACAATATTTTTCAGGTGCAACATATTCTTATCAACTGGCGCAATATTCATTTCATCATTATCATCAAATGCATCTGCAATTTTAATTACATTACGATATTCTATAATCAAGTGTCCAGTGCCAGTAATGTAAAGATGATTATATCCATAAGCTAATCTCGGCCAAACCAAATTGAAATCACTACCAAATATTTTTATCTTATTATCAGAATAAATAATCTTATTAGTATCCAAAGTAACTTTTTCATTTGCGGCCAAAGACTTAATAGTTGTTTCTTCACCAGTTGTACGATTTAATATACTTAATGTTCCATTAGCATTTTTATTTACAAATGTAATATTTGGATATATATATGATGGATACTCATCAGAACAATTACATAATGGAACAAGTGTTCCAGTTCCATCCAATGTTAATTCGGTTCTTTGAATTGGAGAATAAGCCCATGGGCTAATAGAAGTGAATTCAAGTTGAATACCGATTACTCTGGCATCCATTTTTTGTAACTTAACGTTTGAAACTCTACCAAGAAAAGAATATGACAAAGTTCCATCGTCATCGTTGTATAAATCTAGCCATGAAACTTTTCTTAGACCAGTTAGCCATCCTAAAATTTCACGCAACTCAGCACGAGAAAAATCAGTATAATTATTTTTTACCATTGTAATATATAATGTAGCTGTTTCATTATATTTAGCACCATAATCAAAACGCTTGGTGCCATCAAATTTATCAGTAAATACAGACTCTACAGAAAGGTATGTATCCATTTCTCCATTGTCTGGATTAAAAGAAACAACTTGCAATCCAAAGTCTGTGTTAAAACGATTCTGATAACCAAATTTGCGCTGATATACAGACATTGTACATGTCACCTCTCTTTGAAAAAGGGGAGCCGATTTCTCAGCTCCCCATATAAATTATCTAGCATATTTTCTTACGCCATTATTCATGCGCTTAATATAACTATCAAGCTGCTTTTGAATTGCATCTTGAATTTCTGGCAAAGAATCATTATCCATATGTTCAACATGGATAACTTCTCCAACATTGAGGTTAAGCTCGATGTCGTTATTTACAACGTAAGGAGCACCAACTTTTGGCTTATTACGATCTAAGAGGGCACGATAATCAACACTGCCTAGTTTCATTAGATTTTCACTAATGTCATGAGGAAGTACTGAAGTTCCCTTAGTGAGATAAGCCACTTTGCCACCCTTAGTATGCATAACAATTTCTTCAAGCCCATTTTCATCAATTACGGCGGGGCCACTCTTTTTGACTCCTGTTGTACCCTTTGCGTAACCAACAAGGTCTTTCTTATTAATCCAACCAGTATAGCCATTACTTGTACCAATTAGTACCTCATTACCAGATACTTGTTTGACTGTATAAGAGCTACCTTTGACGAAACTAGCAATCCTTGTTCCGTTACCACCATCTCTTGACCAGTTGGTGGCACTGGTTTTAACCGTTACCATTTGTCCAACACTTGGTTTACCAGATGTAGTAGTAGAAGGTTTACTTGCTGGAGTAGTAGTTTTACCAGAACTAGAAGGCTTACTACTTGTACCAGAATTAATTATTTGCGAAGACTGGGCGTTAGCCATAGCAATTAAAGAACGAGCTGTTGCATCTGCTTGATTTTGAATATTAGTCAACTCGTCTTCGATAAGTTTAAGCTGGGCTACATATCCACTTGTAGCCAATTCTAGACTATCTCCATAAGTGCCGAGAGCAGCAGTGCCTTGATTCCATGGGTCAACAACGCTATTAAGAATTTCAATATTGTATTCTTTTGCCATCTCATTGAGCTTAGTATAAACAACCTCAGAATTAGACAAAACAAGCTCATAACTATCGGCAATAACTTGTTCTTCATGCTTTAGATATTCATCAAGCTCTTCCATCTTCTTTTCTTTGTCTTCTTTATAGAGTTCAAGAGTCTCATCCAAAGCTTTTTGCTGCATCTCGATTTCACGGTCATAATAAGTCTCTTCTAGTTCTTGTTGTGCATTTGTTAGTTCTTCTTGTAGTTTCTTACGTTGGGCCGCAGCAGATGCAGAAGTATCACCATTCAAAGCATCTATCTGACGTTGAATAGAATCAATTTCAGAAGTGTGCTCTTTTACAGTCTTTGCCCAATCGTGTTGATCTTTTTGTGCATCAAGGTCTTCTTTACGCTTATCGATGAGTTTCTCATAAGCATCGATTTCCTTCTGAATGCCATCCTTAACAGCTTCAATACGGGTTTTATTAAGGTCAACAATTGCATCTTTTGCGGATTCATAGGCATCAATACAATCCCACTGAGAAGACTTTAGCTCTTGGAGTTTATCGTTATACTCATCCTGGCTATAAAGTCCTGCCTTATAGTCCTTCTTGAGTTGTTCGATTTCTTTACCATATAGCTCGGCACGATACTTGGCATTCTCCATTTCTTGTGAAGCTAGTCCAAGAGCAGTAATTCCTGCCTCTGTCCAGTTACCAACATCATCAGTAAGGTCATCATCTTTAATAAGATTACGTAGATGCTCTGCTTCGTCAGAAACATTTTCAATAGACTTAATTAAACGCTCAAAGTTTTCCCAATGTAGATCATTAATTGCATTCTGGAAACTTTCGATATCAATCTCAGATTGTACAATAGCTTCATCAACAGCGTTGATGTCATTAACCATTTTGTACCAGTTTTCGCTATATCTTTCGACATCTCCGCTTGCAACGCTTTGATCCAATTGGGCTTGCATTTCTTGTCTTTGTTGCTTTTGTAATTTCAATGCTTCTTGAGCATTTTTAATCATCTCATTATAGTAGTTTGCAGAAAGACGTTCTCCGCTCTCTTCCTGAAGATCCATAGCTTTCTGAATACGATCATTTAGATTTGTAATTAAACCAATCTTATTTTCATATTCAGTAGAAATGGTTTCAAGCATCTGAACATTAATATCAGATATATTCTTTTTAACGTTCTCAAGTTCAACATTCAGGTCTGCGACTTTATCCTTCATTTCACGGTAGTTTTTAATTGCTTCTACTACTTTCTCATTAGCCTCGCCTTGGAAATCAGTAAGAGCAACAGCACCGTTTTGAGCCATTTCTTTATATGCTTGTGGAATATTATTTAAGAATTTTTGGGCTTTACCAGAATAAAGTTCAATGCCTTTGTTCAGTGCAGCCATCTTAGCATAATTGAGATCAACGACCTGCTGATAGAGAGCATTCTTACCGCTTGCATTAGTTGTGTTTTCAATTTTAGCTTCAATTAGGCTGATTTTATTATCAATTTCTGTAATTAAAACTTCGAACCAGTCAAAGAGTTCTTCAAAATCATCCTTGGAATCACTTGAGGCATCATCTACAGAATCAGAAATAGCATCAATAGATTTAGCAAAATCACTCCAATAACTACCAGCACCACTATAGCTGCTTTTAATTGTAACATCTGGGACGGCAGTAATGTGTGCATTTCCTTGAGCATAAGCTTTACCACGAGAATTGATGTGTCCATTCTTGAACAACTCTTCTGTTTGCTTATGATTAAAGATAATGGCACCCTTTGGAATATCAACAAGCTCTGCTCCATTTGTTCCAACAGTATAATATCTACCAGTTCTTGGGTCAACTATTGTTTCTTCTCCAAGCTCTCCAACGAGAGAATCATGTTCACTTTGTTTTATTCCCCAATTACCAGACGCATATGCGGAACCAGAAACATTAGCAGTACCAGAAAATTCTTGGTCACCACTTTGCCCAAACTTCTTAATAATATAATCAATAGTAGTTAAAGTAACACTCTTGTCTTTTATATTATCCCATAAGTCTTTGAATGTAGATGTTTTATCGAATGCATCACCAGTATCTACAGTTAAAGTATATGCTTTTTCAAGTATTTCTTTAATTTGAGACAACACATCAAGAACAGTTGGCATTTCTTCGCCTTGCATAACTTCTAGAGTATACTTTTCATTTAAAAGAGCAAGATATTCATTAAATTTATCAACTTGATCTTGAGGTAGGTCAATACCAGACTTCATTATAAACTTGCCAGATTCATTATCAAATTCAACAGAATCGGCAAAATTTGAATATGATGCTTCAATTTCATCTATATCTTTTTGTACATCATCAACAGCAAACTTAATTGTATATTCTGTCTGTTCATATTTTGCTACTTCTCGACCATATTTTGCAACCAAAGCAACTGCATTTTCAAGTTGTCCCTGAAGACTAGTTAATTTTGTTCCGTCTGCATCTTTTATTTGACTTTCAAGATCAGCTACCTTATTCTTTGCATTTTCATAATTATCAGAAGCTTCTTTCCATTTCTGTGCGTTTTCTCTTGCTGTTTCTCCCTGCTCTTGTAATTTTGCATTGAGTCCTCCAGTTTTTATTTGTGCTTTAGTTGCTGCATCCCCAATCCCATACATTTGAGCAAGATATTGTTCTTGAGAAATTTCACCATTTGCAAGAGCAACATTAAGCTCAGTAATTTGCCGAGTTGTAGTCATAATATCGTCATCTAAGCTATAATCAGATACCATATTATAATACTGTTCTTGCATTTGATGCAATTTAATTGCTTCATTCTCTGCTGTTTGAATATCTCCATATTTCCCTAAGAATATATTTAAATCTTCAACAGATTCCCCATTTTGAATTTTGCCATTAATATATTCCCAAAGGCCATTTTCTCCTCCTTTAATAACTGTGCCATCTGGCAAAATAGGAGTTACATTAATAGCATAATCTTCTGAAGAATATTTATCAGCAAGTCCAAAATCACTAGCTAGATATGTCACTGTATTAACAGTAGAATAACTTCCTTCTTCTGTATCCCATCCAGCATTCTTCATTTCTTCCCAACTTACTTGTGGGCGAACTTTTAAGTCGATTTTAGTTTGATCAAATGCTTTTTGCATTTCTTCGCCAAATAATTTAATGTTTTCAGATGTTGGTATTAAAGAATCAAATGTAGTTGCGAAGTCTCCGATTAACCATTCACCATCATATTGATTTACGAATTGTAGATAAGCAAATGCTGCTTCTTTTGTCATTCCATATGCTTTAGCCAAATCATCTAATGTTTTAATTTGATCAGATAGCTCAAATTGTGTCCAATCTTCTCCAGTCTGAATAAGGGCTCCATTTTCAAATCCATCTTCAACAAATGCCTTAAGATTATCCATGTTCATTGTGATGTCTTTTAAAGCACCATCATCATCAAATTCAAAATTAAAATAATCTTTAAAATTACTTGTTGTAATATAATCAGCGATTGCTTTTACTTTATCTTTTACGGTATCTAGTTTGTCTAATTCTTCTTCAGGAATAAGACCTTTAACCGCAGCCTTAAATGCTTCTGTTCCAACTTTTCCAGTTTGTAAACCATTAATAAGACCAGTGAGCATATCAGTCATTTTGCTGCTATAATCGCTTTCTGAATCTGCAGTTTGAGCTTCTTCAAACTTATCATAAGCATCTGCGGCACCAAGAAGTTTTTGCTCAAGCATGCTATATTTAGAAATTGTTTGTTGGACAATTCCCATTTCTGCATAAAGAGTATTTATTTGATCTTTATTTTTTGCAGCAAGTTCTCCGTTTGCGCCAGACAACTTTTTAATTTGTTTATATAGATCATAGTATTTTAATCTAGCCTGAGTCTTTTCTGTTTTTACATTTTGAGCAGCTTCAATTTTCTTTTTTGCAATTAAATCTTTTACAAGCTTAGCGTTCTTTACAACATATCCATTGCTTGTGTCAACAGCCTCAGCATATTCTGCCTCTGAACCAATAAGAGCGCCTAATGCCTCTCCTTGTTCTTTTGTCAGCTCCATATTATCATAAATTAATTCGTTTGATATTGACTGAGCATCGGTAAGGGTCTCTATGGTTGAAGCATAATTAGTAAATGATTTTCCAACAGATTCTACGACATCTGAAGTTTCAGTTAAATTACTTTTTATCAATCCGAGTTTTGCCAATTTTGAAACTATTTCTTCAACGCTAAAACCATATTCTGATGCTTTGTTTTTTAAAATATTATAAGCATCAACTTGTTCTTGAGTAATTCCATCAATTCCGTCTTTTAATTTCCCATTTTCATCAATAAAACTACCAATATTTAATATTTCGGCATCAGTATCTACACCAATATCTTTTAATGCTTCTTCAATAGTAGACTTTAAAGAAGTTCCAGTATTTTCCCATGCATCTTCAAAATCAATATCTTTAAATGCATTTTCAAAAGAACCAGCAAGATCACCAAACCAATTTGCCATTCTTGTATCATTTCCAGCTTCATTTTGAGCTACGTCAATAGCCTCTTCTAAAGATTTTCTTGCCTCTCGTATTGCTTCCTTATCTCCAGAAGCGTATGCTTTTTGAAATTTTTCTTTTTCATCAAGAATTGCACCATAAGCGTCAGTATATGAAGCAATAGCAGTATTTTCAAGATATGCGTCATAATTGGCTTTTTGCGTTTCGAAATTATCTCCAAGCAGTTCTTCTTTTCCTTCAGATATTTTACCAATCATATCTTGGAAATCAATTTTTCCACCAGTCTTTGCAGCATAATCTCTTAACCAATTGGTTATTTTGTCATAATTGTCTTTAATCTGCTCTTTAGTAACATTTGTAAATCTAATAGTATTTGAATCTAATTCTAATGTACCGCCAAGACTTTCAACAAATCTTTGATACTCTAATGCCGCCTTTTTACTTTCTGCTTTCCACTTATCACTATCATATGCATCTTTGAAAACCTTATTAAATATATTTGTTCCGAGATTTAAATATGTATCTTGAGTCCCTTCAATGGCTTCAATGGCTTGGTCTATTGGAGAATCTCCTTTAAATATAAACCATCCAGGCTGCTGACTATTCTTATTTAGCCAATCATTTGCATTTGCAACAGCTAACCTATCAATTGCATCTATTTGATCTTCAATTGAGCCAGTAACAAGATTTATACCATCTGCCTCTTGACCATATTTGGAAATAAGCTCATCTTGAATTGAGATTAATTGCTTACGAGTTTCATATGCTTCTGCCTCTGAAAGATTTCCTTTATCAAGTGACTTACGAAGTTCTAAGACTTTATTTTTATATTCATCCAAAGACTTATTTGATTCTTTTATAGAATTACCAGATTCTAAAGCGGCTTGGGCAACTTCTTCTTCTGCTTGTTTAAGCTTTTTATTTATAGCAGTAACAGTTGCAAAAGCTCCAGCAGCAATAATTGCCCATCCAACAGGATTGGTAGCTAAAAACTTTAATATAGTTTTAGTAACAAGACTAAAAGATGTAGCCAATCCAGCGTTTGCATTAGTCAACCCCATTGCGGATATAACGGCATCTGCATTTGCTTCAGTAACGCCCTTAGCGGCAAGGACTTCTTTTATTTTTTCTATTGTAACAAGATTTGTCGCAATTTTTTCTTTACCTTTTGCTCCAGTAATAATGGCAGAAGTTGCAGCTTCTTTTATATCGTTAGAAATGCTATCTGCTTGAGCTATATTTGATATAACCTGTTGTGCATTTAACGCTTTAATTGCAGCAGTCTCTCCAATTATTTCTGCAACCTTTACTTTAGTTGCACTAGCAATAGCAGTCCACAACGCTGGAATTCCTTTCCATGCAGCAAACAACGTTCCTCCAACAACAGCTAGTCCTCCAAAGATACCAATCGGATTGTTATTATTTATTTGATCAAATATATTAATCAACGAAGTTCCAACATCAACAAAACCCTTAATTATGTCAGAATCAAGAGCGTTCATCCACATTGTTTGTACGGAATTAGTAAACTGATCAATACGACCTTGAATGCTATCAAGATACTTTTCGTTTTCTGACATTGCACTGCCTTCTGCGTCCAAAGCATCTTCATAAGCAGCAGTTAAGTCATCAAGATTGGTAAGCATAGCCGCCATAGCATTTGAACGATTCTTACCAGCCAAGAGTTCTAGAGTTGCGGCCTTATTCATGTCATTAATCTCTGGCCACACTTCGGCAATTTCTTTGATGATAGTATAAGTATCTTTATATCCACCAGCGTCATTCAAAATATTGACACCAGTTAGCCCTTTGAGCTTGGCCTGTAGCTTACTTGCGCTTTCTACGACACCATCTGTTTCTTCGCCCATTTCTTCTAGAACTTCAACAGAAGTTCCACGAATACGAAGTGAAATAGTACGAAGAGCTCCACCGACTTGTGAAGGATCTTGTAGAACTTTATTTGCAGCAGCAACCATAGCAACTGATTGTTCAAGATTATTGCCAGCAGACATTAGCGCACTTGCGGAGTCTTGTAATGCTGTTGCGATACCATCAGAACTAATGGCAAAATTGTTACCAATTTCATTAAGCACATCAACAACATGCATACTGTCTTCTGCCGCATAACCATATGCCTGAATAGTACTAATTAGAGCTTCGGACGCTTTTTCTGCATCTGTGAATTCAGAGACATTCAATAGAACAGCAGTGCTCTTAGCTAGATTTCCCGCTTCTTCCATGCTATAACCAAGTCTTGCCCAGTTTGCAGCCATATTGGTTAGATTAGCAACTGTAGCTCCAATCTCAGAACCTGTTTTAGACATTGTTTGTAAGAACTGCGCATAAGATGCGTCTGTCTCATCAGTTACTTTTTTAAGTTCTGTTAAAGCAGAATCGATTTCTTTTACATATTGAATACCTTTTTTAATTTCATTAATTCCTCTATAAAATACATCAAATCCAGTAAATCTAGCTATGGCCTGTTTAAATTGCCTTGAAGCACCTGTAAATAAACTTTTGAATATACCGTCAGTTTGCTTTGCTTTTGCATTAAAACCAACAATTGCAGTTCCAGTATCATTTATCTTTGCAGTAAAATGAGACCATGAACCATTTTGATTTTGAACACTATAATCTAATTCTCGAACAGCCTCTCTAAGGTCTCCTATCTTAATTTTACCTTTTTCTGAAGAACGAATTGCTCCTTCTAAAACAGCCTTCATTTTGTCGGATGTAGAAACATCAACACCTTGATTTAAACTTTTGCTCCACCTTGCGTTTTTATTAAGTCTATCAGAAGAATTAATAAGTTCATTTAAAGCCGCATAAGACTTATTAAATTCATCTGTTAATCTCTGAAAAGCGACCCTATCATCTTCTGTTTCTTCACCTGGTTTAAATTCTTTTTGTTTGGCAATTAAAGCGTCATAAGCAGCATTCATTCGAGAAAGTCTTTGTTCTACTTCTTGAGAGCTTGCAAATCTATCACTTGTTGCTATACCAGTAATAGATTCTTTTTTACTTTGAGCACTTTTAATTTCTTTTGTACCATAAATATTTTCTGCTTTTTTTTGAGCTTCAACTTGTTGAGCATAAGCATTTGCTTTATCCTTAACAGCTTTGACTTCTTTTTCAAGAGCAGAAATTTCATCATTAGATAATATTCTACGATTTTTAGCGTAAAAAGCAAGCTTAGAACTTAATTCTTCATAACTTTGCACAAAAGCCTTTTGTTCATCTGTTGCCGCTTCTATATCAATAGAAGCCCCTTTGTAAGCTTTTGCAAGACTATTTTTCATACCATTAAGTATAGTTTTTTGACTGCTTAATGCTAGCCCTTCTTGTTCTTTTGATGCCTGGCTAATTGACGTAGTAACTTCATTCCAATCTTGCTTCCATGTAGACAAGTCTTTGCTGTTAGTAATATTTTTAAGACGAGTTTCCATTGCAGCAAGTCTATCAAGAGTATCTTGAGGAATAAAGTCGAGATTTAAAGAATTGAAATATGAATAAATTGATTCTGATAATTTTTTCTTATCAGCAGCAAAAGTATCTTTTTCTTTCTTTTTTACTGTTTCCTTTTCTTTAACTTTTATTGCTTGTTTTGTACTATCGGATACAACATTTCCTTCAGTTTTAAATGCTGTGGTTTTAGAATCAACTGCATTCTTAATCTCATTGATTTTATTAAGAAGATTATCAAGTGATGCAATTTCTTTCGAAACATTAGAATCAACAGCTTTGCTTTCATTTACAAAAGCTTTAATTTTTTCTTCAATTGCATGCTTTACATCAAAGATTTTATCTTCAAGTCGTTTAAGAGCTTCTATCTCAGATTGAGTATCAATACCAGTTTCAGAAGTAGACTGTTTTTTTACTTGAGCTAATTGCTGTTCAAGAGATTCAACTTGATGTCTCAATTCATTGGCTTCTTGTATGTAAGAATTTTTATCTTGTTCAAAACGTTTTTCTGCATCAAAATAGCCTTGATCATAACTTCCAGAATCTTCTTTAAGCATATTTTCATTACGAAGACCTTCATAAGAAGCAGAAATGGCACTACTTGTTTTTTTATAAGCAGCATCAACTTCTTCCATAACGTCCGCCGCAATATGTCCAGCGTCGGCTAATTCTTTTAATTCTTGCTGTGCTTTATCTAGTTCTGCTTGACTTTTGCCAAGACTAAATTCATCATATTTCCCAGCAGAAAGATCAGAATCAAGAGATTTAGTAAGCTCAAAGAATTTTGTTTTGGCTGCTTCAGCTTTGGCAGTTAAATCTTCGACTGCCGTTCCAGAAGCACCAACGTTTTCAATTGCTGTTCCCGCATTTTCTGCAGCAGAAGTAGTTTCAAGAATTTCTTGCTTTAACTGATCCCATTCTCCGCCATGCATAATTGAGTTATAAATACCTGGTGCAATTTCTGCTAAACGTTCCCATTTATGGGCAATTTCATCTGTCTTGTCTGAATCATCAAGTTTCGCCAATTCACCAACTAATAGTTTAACTTCTTCGTTTGCATTTCTATATTGTTCTGTGAGTGAAACTGCTTGTTTTTTCGCTTCATTATTTTTTTGAATTGCATCCGTTTCTGCATTAATCGAATCAGATTGATTATTATTAATAATTGGGACAGAAGACATTACTCCAGAATAGTCTTTCATTACTGTTTCAAGAGCTTCCCTTAACTGTCTTTGCATTTCATTGTCTACATTACCATATCCACCCCATTTTTGTACTTTTTCAGGAGTTGGATGTTCGAAATCTTCAATAATAGGTTTTGTTAATTCTTTATATTTATTTGCTATTTCTTGTAATGTTTCTTTTGTTAATGAAGAAAAATCAAATGTTAAAATTTCTTTATTCGCAACAATAGCTTGTTTTTTAATATAATCAAAAACTTGCAACCATGCATTAAAATCATTTTCTTTTGAACTAATACTTGGAGCCGCAACATCCCATAAATGAGAATGTATTCTTGTATCATAACCATTTTTAGAAGCATTTTGATAATCATCTAAACTCGTTGAAACAGAATCTTTGCTTCCTTTAGTTATTTTTGTTAATTTTCCAGTTTTAGAATCATAAAATGCTCCAGCTTCAGTATCTTTAATTTCTTTTAATTGTTTAGCTGCAACAATGGCTCTTTCTTCTTCGTCAGCTTTACGCTTAGCTGCCTCAGCAGCTTCTTGTGCTGCTTTAGCCTCTGCTTCTGCGGCAAGTCTTGCCTTTTCGGCTTCTTCAGTTTTTAATCTAGTTGCTTCGGCAGCAGCTTCCGCTGCGAGTCTAGCTCTCTCTTCTTCCTCAGCCTTTAATCTTGCTGCTTCTGCTGCTTTTGCTGTTTGATCGCTAATTTCGTTTATACTAGTGCTGTGGACATCAACATTCAACATGTTTGCTAATTGCTCAATTGCAGAATCTCTACTAAGATCATATTGCATTTCATTAAAAATACTTTCGACCTCAGCATTTATAGACTTATATTTTGTAACAATATCATCTGCTTCTTGTTCAAATTTAGCATATTCTTCATTTGTAGTAGTGGGATTGTTCATCTTGTCTTGTAGTTCCATAAATTTATCTACAGAACTAACAATTTCATCATAAGTAATTTTTGGAAATCTGTCTCCGACAAGATCAGCAATTTTTGTCATTATTTCTTCAATAGATTCATATTCTTCATTAAATATCTCAGATAAAGCACCAGATAATTTACGATCTTTTTTTCCATCAATTCCAAGACTCTTTTTTATAGCACTTGCTGCCTTATCCATTTCATTCGTAATCTTATCGGCTTTTGCTCTATCTTTTTCAGCATTCCATGAGTTTTGTAAATCCCTAAATCTTTTTACTTTATCAAACAATTCATCATATGAAATTGCAACTTCTTTATTTGCTTTTATATCAGACTGCGCAGAGTCTTTTGACGTTGACTTTTTTTTAGTTCTTTTAGGTTTCTCTTGTTCGGAACCCTTTGAAGACAAAGAACCAAGATCAGTTTTATCAGATGCTTTATCTAATTTATAATAAGCAACCGCTAAATTAGACAAAACATCAATCAACTTCTGTGCTTTAAGCCTAGCTTTATCAGTTCCATTTAAAAAATCAAGGTCTGCTTGCATTCCCATTGTTTTGGCAAGTGCAGCAACTGTTTCTCCAAGTTTCTTCATTTCAGTATTAGTTGCCTCAACCTTACCAGATGCTATTCCAGATAACTGATCTCCAATTTTCTTAACTGTTTTTCCAACTTCAGTAGAAGATTTTGCCAAAGGTTCGAGTGCTGCTTTCATTTGAGCGTCAACATTGCCAAAAATTTTATTAAATATATCTGGATACTTTTTTTTCAACTCAGCTAATTGTTTATCCATCTGTGCCAAATAAGCACCAGTTTGCTGAAGGGCTTCTAATTGATTTTCCGCAGACGCAACGCCAGCGGCAAACTTCTTTAACTCAGATGCAGCTCCTTTAAATTGTGCTTCAATATCTGCTACATCTGCTGTGAATCTCAACTTAAATTCTTTCAATTTACCTCACCTTCCTCATGCCATGCGTCTCGTAAATTCTCTAAGAAGTTCTTGATTCATATATGTATCTATTTTTTTATGTATTTCATTGTTTATAAATTCTTCCATTAACTGAATTTGTGATTTTGGATCAGTAACAGGCGCATAGCTATATCCCGTAGTTGTTCTTGGATGTATTCCATGTAAAAAATTATCTAATATCCATTCTGGAGATGGAGTGCCGTTTGCTTGACTATTCCAATCAAAAGACTCATCATTTCTAGAAACCCACGTGTCTCCATTCTGGTGATACCACGAATTACTGCTGTATGTATTTAAATTATTTGCATCATACACAATTCCAACTTCAATAGAAATTTTTTCTTTAGTTGAACTATCTTGATAATGCGAACGAATTGCATTTTGCAAATTATATGTTCTATCATAAACGTCTGGATCATAATTAGAATAATAAATCTCAAGATTTCTTAATGCTTGCTTATACATATCATCTTTAATTTTTTTAGTAACATTTTTAGTTGCAGTGACAGCAGACC
>ERZ1034878.213-NODE-213-length-32523-cov-8.809566_pt1 | contig 32523 bp, 29 predicted proteins | sample MGYA00520593_ERZ1034878 | MGnify/ENA primary metagenome ERZ1034878 (study PRJEB33766, sample SAMN09781724) | gut metagenome | biome: gut microbiome | host: Homo sapiens | place: Madagascar | study: EMG produced TPA metagenomics assembly of the PRJNA485056 data set...
GCTTAAGCGTACCGATTATTTGAGCTATTTCACCCTTAAATTGTCCGATTAATTCTTGAGAATTTTGCAAGCTCTTTGTATGCAAGTTTTCAGTCGTGAATTTAATTTCACTGATTTTATCCGCATTTTCACATGTAAATTCTTGTTTAAAATCAGAAATTTTTTCTAATAAAGAATTCTTCAAAATAGACAGCTTAACTTCAAAATCAGTTTTCAATTCGTCAGTTGAAGATATAATATCACCGATATTTGTGCTTAATGTAATATTATTGACATTCAAAGTTTCCTTAATTTCGTCAAAATTATCTTGAACTTCAAGTAACTTGTTATAAGAATATTTGATTTCTTCCTTCAAAGATTCTGTATTCTTAGAAATTGAAGAATTAATACTATCAATCTTATTAGAATTTTCATTTTGGATTTGAATCAGATTATTTTCAACCTGAGCTCTAATAACTTCTACAATATCACGCACGTTTTCAACATAATTCAAATTGCTGTCTTTTACGATTTCAGTGATATTTGCAAGCTTAACATCAATTGAATCCGTGTTAAGTTCCTTCTGAGAACTTACGTAAGAGATTACATCCATAATAGATGAAGATATGTTATCCAAAATCGGTTTTAAAGCCGCCAAAGCTGATGTTTGTGCTTGTTTAAGCGTATCTTCAACATTATCTAATTTGCTTACCAATAATTCATATTTACCAAACAAATCATTTGCAGATTTTTCAGCTTGTTCACTTGTTGAATTTTCAAAAGCAGTTGCCAAATCTTGTTTAACAGCGTATAAATCAACTTTTAAATCTTTAACAACATTAACAAAATCTAAGCCCAAAACATCCTGCACGGCAGATTTCAATTCTGCAAATTCTCGCTTTGAATTATTTACTTCAATTACTGAAGCATCCAATTTATAATCAATTACACCTGATAAATCCTTAATGTTTTTGATTTGTTCAAATAATTGGCTTGAAGAATTTGCTACATAATCTTCTTGCTTTTCTAAAGAACTTTTTAAACTATTCTCAAAAATAGCTAAACGGTCAGTAACGTTTGAAAAAATCGCGTTATTTGCAGATACATTGTTTTCATCAATTTGTGATACAACTGTTTTTAAGTTTGCAATATCTTCTGCAACATCATTGAAGCTTTTTTCACACAATTTTGTCATTGTGTAGTGAGAATCTTTCAATTTTGAAATCAAAGAGTCTGTGTTATTAGAAATTTCGTTCAATGTTCTTGTTGCATTGACTTCAACTAATTGAGAAATTTTGTCAGTAACAACATCTGTGTGTTCTTTGATGTCATGCTCCATTTTTTCTAAGTTTGACATCAAGCTTTGGAAATTAACATTGATATCTAAAGCCTGCAAGTTTGTGCTAATTTTCTGAATTTCAGAAGATGCATCAACAAGTGCGTTTTGCAGATTAATAGAACCTGAAGAAATATCTTTTAGAACGATTTCTAATGAAGTTTTAAAATCTTCAAAACTTTGATTCGTTGTTACTTCTTTTAAAGAAGTCTGCAAAGTCTCTAATTCATTCATTATTTTTTCTGAATTTTGGCTTTCGCTTTCAGAAATAACAGTCTTTAAACCTGCAATAATGCTAACTGACGCATCTATTTTTTCTGCTAAATTGTCTATCTTGTAATACTTATCAGATAAATTGTTGATAGAGTCATTCAATTCATGGTTTTTGGCAACTAAATCGCTCAACCATTTTTTAGCACCTATAACATCATCTTGACTGGCCAAGCCTTTTAGAGCATCCTCAAGCTGAACATTCTTTTTATCCAACATTTGAATAGCTGAAAGAACCGTATTTGAAGAATTCACAATGTCATCAAGCTGACCGCCAAATTTATTTATTGCTTCTGATTGGTCAACGTTAGAAAGTGTTTTGATAAGAGTTTTGAAGTTTTCATTAAGACTCAAAACAATCGAATCAAAACCATTGTTCAAATGTTCTAAATCATTTTTTAACAACGATACGCTCTTTATAATCTCTTTTTTAGAAGAATCATCAGAACGCATTGCATCAAGTCTTAAAGTAATGTCGGTCAGAGTTTCTTTTTGTGATACAACCTCTCTTGAAAATACAGATAAATTTGTTGCTACAATATCAAACAGCTCTTTAACTTCGCTTGATTTAAGAGTGTCAGCACTGTTTTTAAGTAAGTTTGAGAATAGAGATTCTATTGCACCAAATTTTGAAATCAGCACACTATGGCGTTCATCCAAATTTTGTTTTAATTCAGACAAAAAGATTTTGATAAGGTCGATATCTTCTTCAGTATTGATTTTTTCAAGCTTAGAATTAATCCCTGCAAGAAGCTTGTCAACATCAGAAGTATTCAATATACCTTGCGCTCTAATTGAATTTAACAAGGTTTTAATTGTATCAAAATTTTCTGTAATCTCCGAAAAATTATTTATTTCTGCCATTTTTCTTACTCTATCCCACATTCTACATTCATACTTATTATATAATAATATAAAAATACTGACAAATACCAACAAATTGTAATATTTTGTTAAGATAAAATTCGACAAACAGATTTTTTTTACTTAATATGATTCTATGAATTATATCTTTTTCGCGTTAATTGCTGTTTCGATAGTTGTCGGAATTTTCAACAATACACTTAACGAAGTCGTAAATTCGATGCTTTCGGCTTGTAATATTGCCGTTAAAATTTCTTTTTCGCTAATCGGAATTATGGCGTTTTGGCTTGGCATAATGCGAATAGCTGAAAAATCAGGTTTGGTTCAAATTTTATCCAAATTGCTTAATCCAATTGCAAAGATTTTGTTTAAAGATGTAAAAAAAGATAGTCCCGTTGTCGGAGATATTACAATGAGCGTAGCTGCGAATGCCCTCGGTTTAACCAATGCAGCAACTCCAATCGGGCTTAAGGTTATGAAAGAATTACAAGATGATAATAAAAATAAAGACACAGCAACAGATAGCATGTGTATGTTTTTAGGAATGAATACCGCAGGGTTTCAAATTATCCCTGCAACTGTAATAGCAGTATTAGTTGGTATCGGCGCAAAAAATCCTTCTGAAATAATTTTGCCTACCCTTATCGTAACAACAACATCTTTTTTGGTCGCTATAATTACAGCGTTAATTTTTAGAAAAATTTGGAGGGAGCATGATTGAAAAAATATCTTTATATATCCTTCCAATTATGATACTAGCAATTTTATGTGCAGGTATCGTTAAAAAAGTACCAGTATATGAAGAATTTGTAGAAGGTGCAAAAGACGGTTTTAAAATTTCAGTTTCAATAATTCCTTATCTGGTAGCAATAATGGTTGGCGTATCTATGTTTAAAGCTTGCGGCGCAATGGATTTGATTAAAAACTTTGTCGGTGATTTTATTCCTGCTGATATTGTTCCGATTATGCTTACGCGGTCGTTATCAGGCTCAGCTACGTTGGGATTATTTTCTGATATAGCAAATAACTTCGGACCGGATGCTTATGTAACAAAGCTTGCGGCTGTAATGGTAGGGAGTTCCGAAACCACGTTTTATGTTCTTGCTGTATATTTCGGCTCAATCGGTATTAAAAAATTCCGCTATGCACTTTTGACGGGTATTATCGCAGATTTTACAGGTATTGTACTAGCAATTTTGGTTTCACGTCTGTTCTTTCTTGCCAACACCTGATTGTAGAACAGATAGTTTCTTTATTTTCAACAACTTGTTTTACTAAAGCCGCAAATCTTATATCAACAAAGTTAATTTCATCTAATTTTTCGACTTTATATTCACTGCTTCCGCAATTGTAACAATAATGAAGCTGTGGAACTATTTCTCCTTTTTTGCTCATAGCTTTGAGTTTAACTCCACAACATGCACAACGTGTAATATACCACTCATTTTTGATTAATTTTCCACAATCGGGACAATATGCTTGGTCTTTATCGGGAGTAACGTGTTCATGTGTGCATTTATGTGTAAATAAATTTGTTATAAACATTTAAACTACCTCTCTGACAGAGATTTAATGTTTCATTTATAAAAATCAACTTTTTGTAAAGAATTGTAACGATTAACATCTTTTATAACAATTATTCAAAAGAAAAATACTTTATATATACAAGGATATTAAAAACACAATCAAAATTTATATACTACACTTCACACAATTAAGTTTTTAGAGTCATAAATGACTCTTTTTTTTTGCTATAAAGTCCATTCAAAGAGCCACAACCCAGCTGAACTCTTAATGACTTGACATTTAGTCAACTTTTTTCGGTAGCATCGCGCGAGGAGGGAAGAATTTAAAGCGAAGCCTTGCGAAGCTTAGAAATTCTGTTGGGGGTCTATCGTTAATGTAACAATCTTTAAACATTTCTTTACAATATAGCAAATTTTTCTATTTAGGTGACTTTATCTACATGTAGAAGTATTTTTATGGTAGGTCATATTTGAAAGTACAAAGTTCAACAGTTCAAAATATTAACAATAATGATAAGCAAGAGAAGCGACAGGTTGCATTTAAGTCCGGCATGGCGAGCGTTTTGAATGCATCAGGCTCTGTAATGCAGAGCATTGAAAACGGTGGTTTCCTAGCATCATTCTTAATTCAGGACGGTATAGGCATGACCGTTCCGCGTACAGCTGCAGGCTTTTTACGTGATAAAGAGCACACAGGACATTACAACATGCAAGAAGGTTTTGAAGTACTCGGTAGAGAAGGCATGACAGGACCGTGCATGATGGCAGTTGCACCGTTATCATTGCTAATTGCTGCAAAATTCGGAAAATCAACCAGTGTGAATACTCAATTAATCAAACGTTTCGGAAACAGTTTAAAAGAAATATTGGCAAAACCTGAATTTGATAAATCGTTGCTTAAAAATGCAGACAAATTTAAAAATGAATTCTATAAAACAAATATCGAGAACATTTTAACAGATACCGTTGGGAAAGAAAATGCGACAAAGGATTCTGTAGACTATATACTAAAGCAAATTGCTAATATGGAAAATATTCCTGCTGACGCAAAATTAGCAAAATTCAGAGGGAAAGCAAAATATAAAAATCAATGCATGCAAAATATTGTTGAACATATTAACAATATTAAATACTCAAAAAGTTCTGATTTAGATATGCTTCAAAAAGTTAAATTCGGCTCCGATAAATTTGATAGCAAGAAAGTTTTCGGAACAAAGGATGCTATTGATGCAATGATTAAATATACTGATGATGCGATTGTTGCAAACAAGCATTTGGATAAATTGGACGAACTTCAAGCAGAAAACATTAAGGATAAATCATTGGCAAAACGCATGATTACCAATATTTCAATGATGTTTGCTACATTGGGCGTTTTATCAGTTCTTCCTAAAATATATGCTAGAGGAGATGTCGCACCTGGCGCAAGAAAAACACCTGAACAGGAAGAACAAACTAATGATAATAACGTTTCATTTAAAGGCAAAGGCAAACCAAGTTTACTAGAACGTTTAGGAAAACTTATAGGTAAAAATAAGAGTGATTTCGTATCATCCGAACTTGAATATAATGGTCACAACTTTACCAATTCATTAATGGCAGGACTTTCTATATTTGGTCTGCTAGCTCCGCGTGGTCTGCATGCATATAATAGAGCGCAAAAGGATGAAAATGGCAAAAAAGATTTGACAGAACTTTATGAAATTTTATTAAGGGATTTAACGTCAAGCTTGGCGGTTGTATTTGCGGTACCAATGGGAACCAGAGCATTTGTTACGTCTTATGAAAAAAATTCAGGCTTTGTATTAATGCATAAAGACAGAAATATGGGAAAAACCAAAACGATTGCCGATTTATTCAACCCATATTCAAAAGCACATGTTCTTTCAAACGCAGAAATTACTGCGCTTTATGATAATATAAATTCTAAAGAAAAAATGCTAAACTTCTGCAAGTATATCGACAAAAACGGCGGTGATTTGCAAAAAATCATTTCTAAGTCCGAAAACGCGGAAGAAATATTTAATACATCTACTCTTGACTTAAAATCCTTAAAAGGCATGAAAAAGAAAGATAAAAATAAGAAGATTATATCTTTTGTTGAAAAATTTGACAAACCTGATAAAATCATTGAAAAGGTTATGAAAGGCACCGGTAAAGCACGTAGTAATAAAATTGCATCATTTGCAAGAGGTTTGAACTCTGTGCCGGGCTTGTTGACAACATTCTTTATTTCTCCGTACTTGTTAGGTTGGTTTATTCCTAGATTAACTTATAAAAACACAAGACGAATTCATGAAAAACAAGATAGAGAACGTGAAACAAAGAATCTTTCAACTAATGCATAACTGATTAGAGATAATTAGAAAGTATAGATTTAACGTAATTTTGAGTTTCTTTATACGGTGGTACTCCATCATATTTATCAACAGCACCGGGACCTGCATTGTATGCTGCGAGAGCAAGAATTACATTCCCATTATATTTATTTAGCATTGATTTTAGATACTTAACACCACCTTCTACATTTTGTTCAGGGTCCATTGCATTTGTAACTCCTAAACCTTTTGCTGTTGAAGGCATTAATTGCATCAAACCCATTGCGCCAACTTTTGATTTTGCATTTGGATTAAATCCTGATTCTTGTTTTATTAATGCGTTTACAAGTTTTTCGTCAACACCGTGTTTTTTAGAAATTCTTGAAACCAAACCTTTAATCTGTTCTCTTGTTGTAAGTTTTTCAGCTACTCCAGATGCTTTTGCCGTATAAATATTAGCGTTAACTCTTGTTGAAGGATTTGTAAGTAAGTCCCCGAATTTAACTTGTGCTGAATTTTTTAGTACATTGTCAAAAGATTGAATATTATTATTTGCTTCAGGTAAAGCGTTTGTATTCTTTTCAACAGGTGCCCACTGTGAATTAAGATTGTTTACATAATTGTTCATCTGTACAGCGCGTTGCATAGCACTTGATTTACCTGATGAAGTTAATAAATTCTGAATCATTGACGAAAACATAGTTCTAAATCCTTTCAATAATTACATCGGATATTAATTATTAAACTTTAGATATAAAAATCAAATATCCACCATTTGGTTTAATATTTTTTTTAATTTTGTCAAGCCATAGCAACTTAACAAATACAAGTGCATCAAATTCCTTTATAAAGAAGGGCATATGCTTTTGTTTAATGAGCGACTTTAGCACGTTCCCTCTCCTATGGGGGAGGGTTAGGGTGTGGGCTTATAAATTTTTAGTATTTCAGTGCCTGACCTAGTTTTATTTGATAAACTTTAATTCGATAAGTCCCCACCCAAATTTCTTAGTTTTGCCATAGCCTCAACTTGAAATTACTCCGCGCAATATTTACACCAACAGTTTAAATGTTACAATATAACTTGAAGTGAGGATATTATGATTGAAAGATACTCAAGAGAAGAAATAAAAAATATTTGGGAATTACAAGCCAAGTTTGAATATTATTTAAAAGTAGAACTCGCAGTTTGCGAAGCTTATGCAAAACTGGGAAAAATTCCTCAAGCAAATTTAAACGAAATTAAAGGAAAAGCATCTTTCACACTGGATAGAATTGACGAAGTCGAGCGCGAAGTTCGTCACGACGTTATAGCTTTTTTAACTGCCGTAAATGAATCTGTAGGACCTGAAAACGCAAAATATATTCACATGGGTTTAACTAGCTCTGATGTCATTGATACGGCTTTTGCTCTACAAATTTCTGACAGCTCTAAATATATTAATAAAGAATTGGATAATCTTACTGAAACAATTAAAAAATTGGCCTTTGAACACAAGAATACAATCTGCATGGGACGTTCACACGGAGTACACGCAGAAGTTATGACGTTCGGTTTTAAACTTCTTAATTGGCTTGATGCCCTAACTAGAGTAAAGGAAAGTTTCAATATAACATTAAAAGAAATAGAAGTTGGACAAATTTCAGGTCCGGTCGGAACATACAGCAACATTCCACCAGAAATAGAAGAAATAACTTGTTCCGAGCTAGGGCTCAAACCTGCAAAAATTTCTACACAAATTATTTCAAGAGACAGACATGCAAAATTCTTTTCACAACTTGCATTAATCGCTTCATTAATTGAGCAATTTGCAACAGAAATCAGACATTTACAAAAAACCGAAGTTCGCGAAGTAGAAGAAGGCTTCGCTAAAAACCAAAAAGGTTCTTCTGCTATGCCACACAAAAAGAATCCTGTTTTGTGCGAAAATCTTTGCGGATTGGCAAGAGTTGTGCGTTCAAATATGATTACAGCATTTGAAAATATTAACCTTTGGCACGAAAGAGATATTTCTCACAGCTCCGCCGAACGCATTATATTTCCGGATTCGTTAATTCTTGTAGATTTTATGCTGCACAGATTTAATAATGTTATTGAAAACCTTGTAGTGCATAAAGATAATATGCTTAAGAATACAGAGCTCTATGGCGGAGTTGTATTTTCACAAAAAGTATTGTTGAAACTGGTTGAAAAAGGATTAACAAGAGAAGATGCATATCGAATTGTGCAAGGTCACGCGCTATCAGCACTTAATGGCGGACATTTCAAAGATGCTCTCCATAATGATAAAGTTGTAACAAATTTGCTTTCGAATGATGAAATAGAAGCTTGTTTTAGTGTTGAAGATTATTTAAAAAATATCGATAAGGTGTTTGAAAGATTTGAATAATCTATTAAAAATAAATTTATGTAAAGATTTGTAACAATATTGCTAAACATGTGAAATTCTGCGTTCTTAGAATACTTTATATATATAAAAGTACAAATAGACACGGAGACTAGATACAGACAATGGCATTCTTGATGTTACTACATGAAAAAATGAGGCTTCAACGTAAAGTCAACAAATTGACTTTACAAGAACTTCGTCTATCTAGTCGAAAGGAAAGGATAACGAAGAACATTTCCAGAGTACAAAAAATGTACTCTAGCAAAATGTCTCAACTTGAAAAACAAGCACAAATAATGCAAAGTCAAGCTACGGTATTCTTCCAAAATCAAATGGGATTGGGCACTCAAAATCAAGCATTTAATCCTTATAATATGGGTTCAAGTATAACAAGCTTTGTTGCTAATCAAATGTTAGGCTCATTATTAAATGGTGGCAAAAATATTGAAATGCCAGATGGAAATGGTGGTAAAACATCTGTATCATTTGACCAAGATAAATTCAATAATATGATGTCTGAATATATGACAGGCGGTTTGAAAGAACAAATTGGTGATGATAACAAAGGCACTGGCAAATATGGTAGCAATGGTCAATATGAAAAAGCAGATGTTCAAGCATTTATGCAAGCTATGACCGCAGCTCAAAACAACCAATCTCAAGCTCAAGCAATGTGCAGTCAGATGAGTTCTCAATACCAAAGCAACATCTCAGTTTGGTTAGAAGCAGCAAAATCACAATTAGAAGCAGAACAAGATATGGCTCTTGCTCCGTTAGAAGAAAAAGAAACCGAAATGGATTTGGACAAAGAATCTTGCGAAGCTCAACTTGCAGATGCAAAGGCAAGATTGGAAAGCATCAAACAAGCTTGTTCAGAAGGAATCAAGGACTCAGCTCCAACCTTCGGTTTAGGTTAATCAAATATCGGATAGTAATTATTATAATAATTGACTCCGCCTGCTCCAAAAAGAGCAGGCGTTCTTGTATTAATTTTACAAAAAAATGCCGTTACGGAAGTTTCCGCAACGACATTCATTATCGAAGATAAACACTAAACCAAACCTTCTTTTACGGCTTTAACTGCAGCCTGAACCCTATCATTCACACACATCTTTTGTAAAATTGAGCAAACATGCGCTTTCGCTGTATGCACACTGACTATAAGTTCTTTAGCAATTTCGGTATTACTTTTACCGTCTACCAAATGTTTAAGAACTTCAAATTCTCTATCGGTTAAAGGGATACGACCTTCTTCCGCTGTTTTATCTTTTAATATACCCACTGTTTCTTGTTTTGGAAATGCATCGAGAGCTTTTCTTGCAATCACCGGATCTAACCAGCAAACACCATTATTTACATCACGAATCACATCTGCCAATTTTGCAGGGTCAATATCTTTTAAACAATATGCCATCGCACCTGAAGAAAGAGCTGCTATAACCTCTTCTTCTCTATCATGTGAAGTTAAAGCAATGACTTTAATATCTTTATCTTTAATATCCTTGTTAATTTCTTTAACTTTAACTGTCGCTTCTATACCGTTCATGCCTGCAAGTCCTAAATCCATCAAGACGATATCAGGCACATGTTTCTTAATTAATTCCAAACCATCTGCAGCATTTTCACTTTCCGCAACAACATTAATATCTTCATTTGCATTAAGTGCGCATCTTAGTCCGACACGAGTCAACTTAAAATCTTCAATTATTATTACACTAATCGTTTGTTTTTCTGTTTCTACAACTGCTGTCATATCGTTAATCCTCCTATCGGCTAGCATCTTATTGCTTCCTACATTTTAATTAAATAATAAGCAAGATTATGAGTATATTACCCGGTTTGCTAATATTTTTTGAACAGCATTATTCTTAAGAGTTAAAATACAAACGTTACAATTGCAAAATTTTCTTGTATAGTGTAATATTATAATTATAACTATAAAAGGTATTTGAGAGAAAATGGACCTGACAGACATATTTATAAACATTTTTATAATTCTATTTTTATTATTTGTGAACGGTTTTTTTGTTGCTGCTGAGTTTTCATTAGTGAAAGTCAGAAAAACCCGTTTGGAACAACTTTGTAATGATGGAAATTCTAACGCAAAAAAAGCGATGAAGTTAGTAGATGATGTAAACAAAATGCTTGCAGCCGCACAACTTGGTGTAACAATCGCAAGTATCGCTTTAGGTTGGGTTGCAGAATCAACTATCGTACAATTAATAGAGCCGGTTATAAGATTATTTGCTGGCTCATTGGCGCATGTTTCATCTCACGTGGTAGCAGTTCCTATTTCTTTTGTTTTGGTAACTTATTTCCATGTACTGTTAGGCGAACAGTTGCCTAAATGTATTTCTCTAAGACACCCTGAAACAATTGCGCTATTGGTTTCAACACCGATGGATATGTTTATAACTATTTTTAAACCTTTTGTTTGGTTGCTTGAAGTTTCAGGTAACAAGATTCTTTCTGCATGTCACGCTAATTCAGAAGATGCGTCTTTGGTTCATTCAACCGAAGAATTGGATATGTTGGTTGATGCAAGTTATAATGAAGGCGTTTTAAACGAAACAGAAGCCGAAATGCTTCATAATATGTTTAAATTTTCTGACTTAATGGCGAAACAGGTTATGATTCCAAGAACCGATATGGTTTGTATACCTGATGATATTACTTACGAAGAATTAAATAAAGTTGCACTAGAAAACCAATATACAAGATATCCCGTGTACGAAGAAAATATCGATAAAATCTTAGGCTTTATTCATGTTAAAGATTTATATTCATTAGCTATGAAGCATGAATCTTTTTCTGTTCAAAAGCTTATTCGTCCTTTGATGTTAGTGCCTGAAACTATGACTTTAGATAATTTAATTATTGAATTCAGAAAACTTCATTGCCAAATTGCTGTTGTTATTGACGAATTTGGTGGAACATCCGGTTTAATCACTTTAGAAGATGTTTTAGAAGAAATTATCGGTGAAGTTCAGGATGAATTTGATGAAGAAGCAGAAGCAGATATTAAGGAAATCGGCGAAAACACTTATATTGCAAATGCTATGATGCGAATAGATGAGCTTGTTAAATTCTTTGATTTAAAAGAATCTTTGTTTGAAGAAGATGACGTTGATACAATTGCGGGGCTTGTTGTTAAACTTTTGGGAAGAATTGCACAAGTCGGTGATACTGTTTCCTTTAACGGTCTGACATTTACAGTAGAAGAAGTTGACGGAGCAAGAATTACGAAGCTTCAAATTTATAAAGAACCTATTGTAGAAACTGAGGAGTCAGAAGAAGCATAGAAGACTATGGAAATTGTAAAGTTTTACACTCTCTTTACAATTTTGAAAAATTTTAGTATTATAAAAGAGAGGTTTTATCTTCCGCTGAAATTTTATCACGAAGAAAAACAAAAAAGGTTTTGAAAAAACAACAGATTTTAAAAAGTCTATCAGAAATATAGATTTGAAAAAGACAGTCTGTTTATATGTCTAAAGGCTGGACAAGATTCTAATATTTCGGCATTAAATGCTGATAGTTTAATTAAACTTGTAAAAGAAGAGCAAATATTTGATATTACAAGAGTTCGATTTTTAGACGAAAACCTCAACGAGATGTAGAAAATGCTTAGAAATTAAGCAATGTAAAATAGTTGAAAGGTTGAAAAGCTGAAAAGTTCATTTTAATAAAATTTATCCTAAATATCGGATTTATCCGATTAAACAAACTTTTCCGCTTCTCAACATATCCACTTAAAAGAATTGTAAAGGATTTAAAAGAATGAAAGATTCAATAGCTAACAAAATTGTAATAGCTGAGCGTGACAATATCGCTGCGGTTATTGAAAAAGGAAAAGTTGCAGAATTTTATGTGCATAGAGGTGAAATTATCTTAGGTGATGTTTACCTTGCACAAGTTGAAAATATTTTACCGTCAATCGAAGCTGCGTTTGTAAACGTAGGCTCTGACAAGATGGGCTTTTTGCACGCACAAGATGTTATGGGTAAAGGTGCTTTGCAAGACAAACTTAAGCCTAAACAAAAAATTGTTGTTCAAGTTGTTAAAGAACCTGTTGGACATAAAGGTCCTAGAGTTACAACCGAAATTTCACTTCCGGGAAGATTTTTGGTATTGATGCCAAATGAAGCAGGGATTAACGTAAGTAAAAAAATTACTTCTGCTAAAGAAAGAGCAAGATTAAAATCAATTGTAAACTTACTAAAACCTGTTGGAGTTGGCGTTATTGTCAGAACAGAGGCTGAAGGTCAAACTGAAGCTGATATTCAAGAAGATTTAGAAATTCTTTTGGAAAAATGGAATAATATTATTACGTCAGCAGAAAGTATGACACCTCCAAGTCTTTTATACAGAGACCAAGATTTGCTTTACAGAGTAATAAGAGAAGCTTGCAATGAAGAGACTCAAGAAATTGTTGTTGATACGGCATTTGCATTAAATAGAGTTCAAAACATTCTTCAAAACTGGCACATGAACAAAAACATCAATGTAACTTTATACAAAGGCTCCGAACCTTTGCTTGTTGCAATGGATATTCATAAAGAAATCAAAGCAGCTTTACAAATGAAAGTTAATTTACCATCAGGTGGTTATTTGTTCATCCAAACTACGGAAGCACTTACTGTAATTGACGTTAACAGTGGTAAATTTACAAATTCCGCAACTCAAGATGAAACTATTCTTAAGACGAATATTGAAGCGGTTCACGAAATCGCACGTCAATTAAGACTTAGAAACATCGGCGGTATGATTATCATTGATTTTATTGATATGACAAACCGTGTTGATAAACTTGCTATGATGGAAGAATTAGAATTGGCTGTAGAGGCAGATAAAGCTAAACCTCAAGTCGGTCAACTTTCTGATTTAGGACTTGTTGAAATGACAAGACACAGACAAGGTCAAGCAATTAGCGAAATTTTTGCAAAGCGTTGTCCGCACTGCCAAGGTAACGGCTATATCATGGAGGACATCAAATTTGCATCAGCTACTTCAGAAGGCGAATATAGAGCTAAGGCAGCTAAGTTAAAACTTCCAATGGGCGGTAAAAAGAAATTTAATAACAACAATAAATTTAATAATAAACCGCAAGAAGAAATTAAGGAAACAGTAGTTCAAGAAGAAAAACTTGAACCGATTACTGAAAATCCTTCAGTTGAGGCTCAAGTAGAAGTTCAAGAAATTAAACAAGAAAAAGAAGTTAAAAAATCTCGTGGTAGAGGTAGACGCAAGGTCAAAGAAACAGAAGTTAAGGCTGAAAATATTGCTCAAACCGTAATCAATGAAACTTCTGAAATCGCACCTGTTATAGCAGAAGATGCTGCTAAAAAGGTTGAAGAATCGGCCGTTGAAGAAAAAATTCCTGTTGCAGAAGAAAAAGCAACAGAAACCACTCCAGCTGAAACAGCAGTAGAAGAAGTTAAAACTGAAGAAACTGCGGAAGAAAAACCAAAAAGAACAAGACGACCTAACAGAAATTCTCAAAAGAGAACAAGAAAGACTACAAAGAAAAATGTTGAAGAATAAAATTCTTACAATCGTTATAGCATTAATGTTAGTTTCACCGGTAATAGCAGAAGAAGCTACCGGTGAGGCTTTAATGCCGATTGCTGAAACAACGCAAGAAAATGTTCAAACTACACAAGAAGAATTACCACAACTAGATACCATTCCATATAAACAGCCTGTAAGTAAAAGAAAAATGGCTAAAAAGTTCTTAATAGGTATGGGAAGTGTTGCAGTTTCTTCAATATTGTTATTCTTGATTTTAACTATCTATAACAAAATCCGTGAAAGTATTCTTGCACCGAAACAAGACCAACAATCTGGAGAAACTTCACTTGTAACACCAGAAAATTTAACAGAAGCTGTTAGAACTTTTTTAGATAAGACAAAATACTAGGTGATAAAGTGTCACAAAGAAAATTTGATTTTTATATTGTACCAACTCCGATTGGAAACATTAAAGATATTACATTTCGTGCAGTAGAAATTCTTAAAGAGGTTGATTTAATTGCTTGCGAAGACACAAGAATTACGCAAAAACTTTTAAACCATTATGAAATTTCTACTAAGTGTATTTCATACCACAAATACAATGAACATGAACGCATTGATTTCTTTTTAAATCACATAAAGGAAGGAAAAACTATTGCGTTAGTGTCTGACGCAGGAACTCCGATGATTTGCGATCCTGGTGGAGTTATTGTTTCTGCTCTTTTAAAAGAAGGTTTTTCCGTAACATCTCTTGCCGGAGCTTGTGCAGTAACGACATTTCTTTCACAACTGCCTAGAAAAGATGAACAATTTTCTTTTGTAGGATTTATACCGAGAACAGAAAGCCAAATTAAAGAAATTTGTAAAAAATATTCTGCTCAAAATATGGTATTTTATGATTCTCCTGAGAGAATTCTTAAAACTCTAAAAGTTATTCAAGGGTATAGAGGCGATGTTAAAATTTCTTTAGGACGCGAAATTACAAAACTTTTTGAAGAAATTGTAACTGATAACATTTCGAACGTTTTAGAACATTTTAAAGATGGAATTAAAGGCGAAATTGTTTGTATGATTTATGCAGAAGATACTGATTATGATTTCGATTTAAAAACACATATTATTGACTTGAAGAAAAAAGGTTTTAGAGACAAAGATATTTCCGTTATTTTATCAACAATTTTTAATGTTAATAAAAATGATGTTTATAAAATGACATTAGACTTGTAAACTGTGCTATAATTAGTAGTATGAAGAAGTTTTTATTAACATTTGTCCTTTTATTATTTTCTGTTGTTTTTGCTGCAGAAGTTAATCTTCGTGATTATGATGAATACGATATTCCTGAAGGCACGCATATACCTGTTATTTCTTTGCAAGAATTTTCAACTGCTTACTGTGAAGAAGGGGATTCTGTCGGATTTATTACAACTTCGGATATTTATTTATATAACAAAAATATAATACCAGAAGGTACGCGTTTAAACGGTTATATTGAAAAGAAAAACGAACCGATAATCGGAACAAATGCTGCAATGAAAGTATTTGTCAATAAAATGTACCTTACTGACGGATATGAAGTTCCTATCAAAGCTTATATTTATACGGCTAATAATAACACGATTGGCGGCGGTTTAACTCCACCTGCAAAATATATCAGAATGCCACATTATCAACGTTGGACGATGTTTAGAGCAATGGGGACTTTGCAATGTGTTCCGGGAGCGGAACGCAAGATGGGTGAACATGTTACTATTTCATCAGGTGCTGATCTAATAGTTGTGCTTGTTGCACCGATTCACATGACGCATACGGTAATTAATTAACTTTTCCATCATCTTTAATGGCTAGAATGTTGAATATTAAAACTGTTGAGAAATAAAAGGTAAAATATAGAAATGCAAGATAAAACATATTCGCAAATGCGCAATGAGTTTCAAGAAAACTTTTTTAATCTTATAAAACCAAGTATTCTAGATTTCGAAGATGAGCGAAAGCATAACTTAATTATTTCTACGGTTTTATCTATATTATTTGTAGTATTGGCAATTGTTATATTTTCAAGTTTAGTCTTATATAACGAAATTTTTGAAAAAATAAAGTTTATACCAGAGTTCATGGGTTTTATGGTGCTTATTTTTACAATGCTTGCATTTAATACTATTCCTTACACAAAAAAATGTTTTGAAAACTCTGTAAAACAAAATATCATGCCACTTGTGTGTTCTTGTTTTAAAAATCTTGAATGGGCAGAAGGAGAATGTTATGATGACAGAATGTTTTTCAATGCTAATTTACTTGTAAATTATCCTAGATATTCTGCAAAATATGATGATATATTTAAAGGAATACATAATGATGTATATTTTGAAATAGCAGAACTCTTTTGGCAAAAAAACGGAAGTCAATTCATAAAAGCTCGTGAGGGTGTGATTGTTAAAATCAAAATGAATAAAAATTTTACGGGAAATACTATTATTGAATCAAAAAGACCTCTAACAAGAGGTGGTATTATGGGTGTTATATCCCATGACTATTCTAGTTTGTACAATAATAGAAAATTGAGCTTGACTAAATTAGAAGATATTGAATTTAATAAAAAATATGACATCTATACTAATGACGAAGTAGAAGCAAGGTATTTAATTACGCCATCTTTTATGCAAAAACTAAAATATATGAAAACTGCATTTAGAGCTGATAAAATGAGGTGTTCGTTCTACGAAGGCTATCTTTTAATTGGTTTATTTACTAAAAAGGACCTATTCTCAATTTGTTCTTTATTCAAGCCCGTAGATGAGCCTAAACAATTTTTTACAATGTTTGAAGAAATTCTTTCAATTGTCAAGTTAATTGATTACTTCAAATTAAATCTAAAAACTGGCTTGTAAGTTACGAAAAGCACTTATTACTTTTTATAATTTGATTTTAACTAGACAAAAAACAATGTGATAATTTTTTAGAATTGACAAAATCTCGATTGATAATAAAATATTATTAGGGAGGGTTATAGTTATGAGTAAAAAATTGATTTCGTCATTAATGTTGGTGTCTTTGTGTTCTTTTAATACAGCTTTTGCGGCGTCAAATTTTTCTTTTGAACAACCCCAACCACAACCAAGCGGGCAATATTATCAACAACCTATGCAATATTCTGCGAAGCAGCCGCTAAAAGGTAGTGTTATAATGGTTCCGGCAGGTACTTGTGTTCCTGCGACTTTAACATCACCGTTGTCATCTGCTAATGCAACGGCAGGACAAAGTGTAAGTATGTTACTTGGTTCAGATTATTATTATAACAATAAACTTATCGCTCCAGCCGGAAGCACAATTTATGGTACTGTAATTGAAGCTTCAAAAGCTAAAAGAGGAAGCATGAACGGTAAACTTTGTGTGAGATTTACACAAATATATACACCATACGGAACTCAAATTCCTATCTCTGCTGTAATTAAAACAGATGATTCTTCTGGAGTTCTTGTTGGTGGTACAAAACTTGATGTAACAAAAGATTACGCAAAAGACATGGGAGTCGGTGCCGCAACAGGTGCATTGTCAGGTCTTGTATTTGGAGCATTAGCTGGCGGTAGCGTAGGTAAAGGAGCTGCTCTTGGTACAGCAGTTGGTGCAGGCGGAGGCTTGGTAAAATCTGCGTTTGACAAGGGAAATGATGTTGAAATTCCTGCAAATGCAACTTTAGACTTGTTGTTGACTCAACCTATTACAACTTCAACATCAAGTTATAGTTATGAAAATTAGTAAGTAGGTTAATTTAAATCACCTTCAAACTATTTATTCTAAAAAGGTAATATTAGAGAGAAAAATAAAGTGTCAATTATTAGTAAAAGAAGTTTTATACTAGACGAGGACGAGGATAACAATGTAGAGCCATACACTCTACCATCCATTGTAACGAGCAAACCTGAAGTAATTCCATTTAAGAAATCATTAGCGATTTCTACGGCATTACATCCGGCAGTTGTTCTATTAATTTGGTTAATTACAATTGCATTGGCTTTGATGGGTATTAATTTAAGCCTGTTCAAAAAGCCTGATGCTCAATTAAAAAAGGATATTGAATTTGTTTTGGTTGATAAAGAAGCAACGCCGAGAAATCCTAATACAAAAAATCGTTCTGATATGAATTCAAGAAGTGGTGGCATAAACGACCCTAAACGTAAGGTTTCTATGCCATCCCCTACACCGAAGAAAGCTTCTAAGCCATCAGCTGCAGCACAAAGCGCAAATAAACTTATAAAAAAACAACAACAGCAAGTAAAAAAACATGCTGTTCAACATAAACAACAGCCTGCAAAACAACAACCTAAGGCGCAAACACCAAGGAAAAATCAAACGACAGCGAATAAGCCTTCGACTGCAAAACCGGCACCACCTACAGCAAGACCGAGTGCAAGACCAGTTTCTGCTCCACATCCAGTAGCGAAACCATCTTCACCATTTACTGTTGCCGCACCAAAAGGTGCGCCTGTAGGTAAAACACTTTCAACAGGACCTGTTGGCGGAACGGGTGCAAGTTCCGGTGCAAGATCAGGCGGAAGTACAGGTTCAGGCTCGCACGGTAGTGCTTATGCACCAAGACCATCATTATCACCATCAGCAGGCGGTGGTAGCGGTCAATTAGTTAGAGGTACAGGCTCTGGTGGCGGAAGCGGTAATTACGGCAACCCAGGAGGTGGCGGTGGTGCTCCAGGTATAGATGCCTTAAGAGAACCTGACTTTGGTCCATACATGAGAGAATTGCAACGTAGAATAAAATTGAACTGGGATCCTCCAAAAGGAAATGAAAGCAAACGTGTAGTTCTTTTATTCAAGATTGCAAAAGACGGCAGATTGTTATCCTGCAGAGTTCATAAATCTTCCGGCATGCCATCTGCAGACCAAGCGGCATTAAAAGCAGTAGAATTGACTGCACCGTTCAGACCGTTACCAGCGGACTTTAAAGGACAAAGCATTGATATTCAGTTTACATTCGATTACAACGTATTCAATGCGTCAAGGTATTAATGAGGGGATGTAAGATAAGCCCCCTCCCTAACCCTCCTCCGAGGAGAGGGAACGAAGAAAAATAAACGTAGGTTGGGGGTTCACCCCAACAAAAAGATAAAAAATAGAGTAAAAGAGGATATAAAAAATGGAACTATTATTACATTCAATTCAATTAGATTGGCCGGTATTGTTGCCAATTCTTGTGTGCGCTATTTTGACAGTTGCAGTAGCTATTGATAGAGCTGCTTTTTACAACGCTAACAAAAGAAACGTTATTGAGTTTATTCCAAAATTACAAAAGGAATTAACTAAAAACAATTTAATGGGCGCACAAAACTTAGCTGTACAATACGGCGGTATTATTGGTGAAGTTACGGAAGAAGGTGTTAGAATCTTATCTGAACAAAAGAAAGGTTTTTCACGTTCATTTGATATCGCAGCTGCTTTAGCGACAAGAAAACTTGAACACAGATTAACAATTCTTGGTACAATTGGTGGTGTTGCACCTTTCTTAGGTTTGTTCGGTACGGTTGTTAGAATTTTGTACACATTCCAAGATTTGGCATCACAAGGTAACCAATCAGCAGCAGTTGCTATGGGTATCGGTTCTGCATTAATCGCTACTGCCTTCGGTTTGGGCGTTGCAATTGTTGCAGTTGTTTGCTACAACACTTTCCAATCTACTGTTAGAAGATTTGAAGACGATTTCCAATTAATCAAGTTATTGTTCTTAAGCTTTGTAGATTCAGAAGAAGAAAATCAGTTAAAGTCACAATCTAATAGTGTGGCATTATAAGAAAGTCGCTAAGAAGTACGTCGTTAAGACATTAAGTTCATTATAGATTCTTTTATACGAACTTAACGACTTAAACTCCTAACGACTTAACGACCTCAAAAAAGGAAAATCTATGGCTATAAAATCAGGGAAAAAAGCATTATTTACAGAAATCAACATTACACCGCTAACGGATATTTTCTTGGTGCTATTGATTATCATGATGGTTGTTGCACCTACGTTTCAATCGGTTGATAATTCGATAAATGTGCCGGAAGTTAATAGCGGAACATCGATTGAACAGGGTAAAATTACCGTTGCCGTTACAAAAGACGGTACAATTTATGTTGATTCAAAACGTTCTTCAATTGGAATGTTGACTACAGATTTAGAGAATGCAAAAGGCGATAATGAAAATCCTGAAGTTGTTGTTAAAGCTGATGAAAAGGCAAAAAGTTCAATTATCATGGATATTATGGACGCAGCACAAGATGCACATTATAAAAAACTTATTGTAGCCGGTGAACCTTTAAATAAAAAAGAACAACAAAAGTTGGAAGAAAGCACTTCAAATTACACTTCCAATAATGTAATGAATGAAGCAACAACACCTTTACCTACTGATAATCAGTATGAGAATTGGAGTGAATAATGCGTGATAGTTTTAATGAAATAAATATTACACCGCTAACAGATATTTTCTTGGTGCTTTTAATCATTATGATGGTTATAGCACCGCTTCTTGACCAGCAAGGTTTAAATCTTGCTGTACCTGAGGTTGTTAATCAAGAACAGATTACAAAAGATGCTAAAATTATGAATTTTAGTGTAACAAATGATAACAAATATTTGTTTGACGGACAAGAAATTGCGGCAGCGGATTTAGAGTCTACTGTTTCTGCGCACGTTAAAGATTATCCTGACGGACTATTGATTCAGGTCGATGATAATGCCGACCACGGAACTGTGGTTAAGTTAATGGATAGTGCAAGAAATGTGGGTGTGACAAGTATTTCGCTTGCTAGGTAAACTCAAGGGAATAGGGTAATAAGGGAATAAGAGATTTTAGTGATATTTTAATTAAATACGCCAATTTAGCGCAATATATAAATTGTATATTTAAAACCACTTATTCCCTCATTACCTTATTCCCCTACTCCCATAAAACAGAAAGAAAAATTCATGTTCAAACCATTTAGCTGGATGTTCAAAATCGATAATTTCAAAGAACATTTTAAATATTTATTTCTAATTTTATTCAAATTCTTTATACCTGCGATTTGTCTATCTTGTATTGTATTATTTTGCAAAGCATTACCTCCTTTATGGGGATACGTTTGTCTAGCTTTATCAATTCTACTTTTTATTGCACCATTTTTGTGTATTCAAGGTTATTTTTGGGAATTGACATCTCAAATAATTTCAAGAGATATTGATATTATCGGTGCAAATGTTTATAATGGCAGAATTAAACAGATTTATAAGATAGAACTTCCGGATATTAATACTAAAAAGTTTATTTGGCGTGGAATTGCATCTGTTGTTGCTAATGTAATTATGTGTTGGCCTTTATTTGCAGTTTTCACATTATCTACAACGCTTGGGATTGCAGGTATTATGTATTTAGGCGCAAATATGTTTGAAATGCAAAGTTATTATATTGCTATAATGGGAGCAACTTTGCTTTATGCATTCCTTGCCCCGGCTTTACTTTGGAATTATGCAAAACAGGATTCGGTTGTTGCTGTCTTAAATTTTAGGAAAGCTATATTTGTCGCTGGGAACTATACAGGAAAATATATTTTAAATTGTATATTGTATGCAATATTTAACGCTATACCGTCTTATGTTTTCACATTTTTATTAGCATTTTTACAAATTCAAAACTTTGATTTTTCAAATCCGATTTATTTAATCAATTTTCTAATATTTGGTATTGTATCGTATACAATATACCTTTATTGCGTATTTGTAAATTCCTACCTATTAGGTACAATTGCTCCGCCTTGTGAGGGGTAAAATGTTTTTGTTGGGCAGGTATGCCCAATCGACATTTACTTTATAAGTTTTAAACACAAATCATCAAAAACATTAATTGGGCGCATGCCAAGCTTAGCTTGTTTTTTAGCATCCTCAACAAATTCAATGTGCTTAATTAATTCCGTTTCTCGTGGATTTGATTTCAAAAGTTGTAGCATATAATTCTGAATACCGTCTAAAATCGTTTGAATAGGTATTTCTTTTGTCATATCCTGTAATTTTTGCGAAATATCAAATACATCTTTTCTTTCAAAACTCAAATAATCGGTAAAAATACCATCAATCACAGAATAATTGTAATCAACACCTTTTTTAGAAGGCACAAAGAAACATTGAGAACGAGAAATAATTGTTGATAGTACATCATCAATATAACGTGTTAAAAATATAAAAGTAACTCCGGGTTGTGGCTCTTCTATAATTTTTAAAAGCGAATTAGCTGTTTCAGCCTGAAAATTCAATGGATTTAATCCTGAAATATTACCTTCATCATCTCTGTCACAAAAAATATAAACTCTATGAAACTCTGACGCTGACATCAAACTTTCTTTAATCATTTGTGATTGCTTAATAGAAATAACTGTCTTCGAGTCATCATCATCGGGTTTATTATCTAATCTTGAAATAGTTAACACAGCAGGGTGAGAGTTTTCTCTTATCCATTTGCAATTAAGACATTCACAATCGTCTGTTTTATTCTCTTTGCAATTCAAAAGCCTTGCTATTTCGTTTGCTAAAGTATATTGAGCTTCAAAATCACTTCCATAAAACAAGATACTTTGTGGTAAGGCTCGATTTATCGCAGTCAGTGCTTGTGTAAAATAATTTGTTAAAAACGGATATTTATCTGATAATAGCACACTCAACCTCCGAAACGATGTCTAAAGCTTCTGCTGATTTAATCTTGTATTCAACCTCAAACAAATTTTCTTTTAATTCAACTAAATCAGCAAGCTTTGTATTTTTAAGCTTTTGTAAAGTTTGCTTAACCACAAATTCGTGTTGACCTGTCATTTTTGAAAGCTCAGCAGGTGAACAATTTGAAGATTTAGATTTTAGAATAATCCACTTCCTAATCATAGTCTGAATTGCAGACAAAAGCTCAAGCGGATGTTTTTTATCCAAAAGTTTTTTGAATTCCAGTAAAGCTTTGTCTTTTTCGTTACGCATAATAAGTTCAGTAAAATTAAACAAATCCTGATTTGAGATACAAATATCTTCTACCATCTTTTTAGTAACAGTTTTTTCAGGATATGCAATAAGTTTAAGCTTGTCTAATTCTGTGTTAAACTCTCTTAAATTGTTTCCGATTTGTTCAATCAGCATCATTACAGCATCATCTTTTAAACTAATATCTTTTGATTTAGCATGAGTTTTTATCCAACCTGCGATTTCTGTTGTTTTATAAGTTTTAAACGTTGGAAATTCTTTTGAATTAAATTTTGATAAAATTTTGTATAATTTACGTCTTGAATCGAGTTTTTTATTTTCATCACGCGGAAGTCTTACTACAAAAACAATATCCAATGTTTCGGGATTGTTTTTTAAAGCGTCTTCAATATCTGCCAATTCTGAATCGTCAAAGAAATTTTTGTTGGAGAGAAAATAATCTTCGCAGTTAATTACTATTAACATATTACCGAACATCATTGGCGTAGAACGTAAAACATTTGCAAGAGTAGGATAAATGGGGTTATCCAGAACTTGAAAGTTCATGGACTTAAAATCAGGATTGAGCTTTGAAGTCATTTTTTCAAGCTCTAATTCTATATTGTAATCTTCATCCCCGTGAAAAAAATATACTGCCATAAACTAATTATACAATAAATAGTTTTAGGGATTCAATTTTTACTGCATTATGAAATTTAATTGGTGTAGCATTTCTTTTTTCTTCAAATAATTTCAGTTCATCCATTTTTATATTTTTATCTTTTACGAAATATTTCAACATCACAAGCCTCCTTATGCAGCCTCAGTTTGAACATACTTGGCTGATTTAGCTACAACACCGTAACAAACCATTGTCAAACGATTATTCAAAGCCAACATTGTTCTAAAATTATTTGCTGAAACATCCATCGCACTCATAACATCGTCTGCTGAAACTCTTGAAGTTAAAGCGTCATCATTGTGATTATCCACTTTTTCTTGTGCATACTTTTCTACTAATAATTTATCAATAAAATCTTTTGCGCCAATTGCCATAATGTTTCTCTCCTATATCCTCTTGCTTATATCTTATATATATATAAAGTATTTATTTTCTAAAAATTGCCTTTTTTTGTCGAAATATTAAGAATTGTAAATACCAGTTCTAATTTTAATACCATTATTGATATTCTGCTAAACTTAGATGTTTATTGCATTTTATTTTCACGTTTTTTCTGCTTAGATTTTATTGTACTTGTAGACTTTATATTGCGATTACTTATTGAACTCATTATTGGAGACTCAATTGAAAAATTTTGACTTTTAAACAAACCAAAGTATATAATATTATAAAGTTGCGAGGATGGTTGTATGAAAAAATTATTTACATTTATAATATTAGCCGGGCTATCGATGGCACCAACATTGGCAAAAAGTTATGAACCAGTGCCTTCTAATGTAAAATTGCCTGCCAAATATACTCAAGAATACATCAACAGTATTTCTGACGAATACAAAAATATTTCTAATGAACAAATATTCCACGTAGCGTTAGACATGCTGAAAGACACCTCTGGAGAGTTTTCGAGAAAAGCATTACTAGGCTACAATGTAACACAAATGCCGGTTAAAGTAATGTTTAAAGACCTTTCTGAAATCAATGAAGCGTATGCATCATTCGACGCTGTCGGTTGGAAGAAAAGGGGGCGTTTATATGTTTACATAAACCCTAAACACGAATATGCACCTCCTGGAGCATTAGCTGCACTTTTGGCACACGAAGCACTACATCAGGATGAATATAATTCATTAAGTGAGGAAACTTACGCATGGACGATGGAAGCGATAGTTTGGACAGAAATTTTAAAGCGTTATCCTGAATCTAATAATCTTGAATCAGCCTTAGTTACAAGAGAGAATGTGCTTAAACAACTATTAGAAAAAGGGAATCACACAAACAAATACATTAAGAAAACTGTATTTGCTAACGAAGGTTACAAAAATTTACCGCTGACCTCTCCAGGATTTAGCAATTAATTTGCTTAGCATCAAATAACGCACATTTTTTAAATTATTATTTAAAAATTTTTAATATCAGCATGCCAAAACGTTAATCAGCATATTGATTACACAATGTTCTTGATGTTAAATTGTGGTATGAAGAAAAAACAGTTACTTATATTTGTATTGTCCGTTTTAATTTTAGTAATTTTTAACAAAGTCTTTATGTCTGTGTTTACTAAAACTAATGCATTTTATACACGTCAAGCTTTAATCAATAATGAAGAAATTGCACCTCAAAAGCTTTTTGATAAAACTTGGAAAGTAATCAGCCGTGAATACTACGAACCAAGTCTTAATAATCAAAACTGGTACAGATGGAAAGATCATTATAGAAACAAGATTAAGACAGATGAAGATGCTAGAGTTGCGATTGATACAATGATTGCAAGCTTAAATGAGCCATATACACGCTTCATGCCTAAAAAAGATTTTGAAGACTTAACAACTTCAATTACGTCAAAAATCTATGGTATCGGCGTAAATATTTATTCAAATGCAGGTAAAATCGAGGTTTTCAACGTTATGCCGGCTACACCTGCTGATTTTGCACAGCTTAAACAGGGTGATATTATTACAGCCGTAAATGGTAAAGATATTAGCGGTATGAATGTTTCTGATGTTGCGGCTATTGTTCGAGGACCTGAAAATAGTGTTGTAGAACTGACAATTTTGAGAAACAATAAAAAACTTACTAAGAAAATTAAGCGTAAAGAAATAAAAATTAAGAGTGTAAAAAGCTCTGTATTAGATAACCACATTGGCTACATCCAAATCTTGAGTTTTATGAGTGGAACAACTCCTAACGAGTTTTTGGAAGCTTTAGAAAACACTAAAAATACAGACTCTTTAATCCTTGATTTACGTGGTAATACGGGCGGTTTGCTTGATAATGCGGTATTTATCGCAGACATGTTTATAAATAACGGCACAATTGTTGATATAATTTACCGAAATGGTTACAAAAAATCTATCAAAGCTCAAGATGAACATTTAGGCATGCAAAAGCCTGTTGTAGTTCTTGTAAACGGTGCAAGTGCCAGCGCAAGTGAAATTCTTTCAGGAGCATTAAAAGACACCCACAAAGCGACGCTGATCGGTAGAAAAACATTTGGCAAAGGATTGGTGCAAAAAGTTGTACCACTTCCTAATCAAACAGGCGTAAATGTTACAATTGCTCGTTATTTGACACCAAATGGTACTGATATTAATAAATTAGGAATTAAACCTGACATAGAAGTCGGAAATGAATTTGACTTTTTTGTCGGTAATCAAAAAGACGAACAATTAGAAAAAGCTAAGGAAGTATTGAATAATGATAAACGAATTGGAAATTCTAAAAAATAAGGGACAGTTGAGAACAATTCCAAATATTGAATCAAAATCTGATGGCAAAATTGTTATAGATGGTAAAGAATACATTAATTTTGCATCTAACGACTATTTGGGAATCAGTACAAAAACAGAGCTTGAAAAAGAGTTTCTAAACAATCATTTTTTTCAGCTTTCAACGGCTTCTGCAAGGCTTTTAACAGGCTCATCACCTGAATATAAAGCTTTAGAAAAAACGGTTGCACAAATTTTTAATAAAGAAGCAGCATTGATTTTTAATACAGGTTATCAATGCAATTTGGGTGTAATTTCTGCGCTGGCAGGTCGTGACGATGTTGTTTTTTCTGACAAATTAAACCACGCAAGTATAATTGACGGTATGCAGCTTGCACAAGGTGATTTTTTCAGATACAAACATTTTGATTACGATAATTTGGAAAGACTTTTAAAAGCGAAACGAAAAGATTACAAAAAAGCTATAATTGTTTCAGAATCAGTGTTCAGTATGGATGGCGATGTTGCAAATATAGATAAACTTGTTGAACTTAAAAATAAATACGATTGTTTGTTGATGATTGATGAAGCACACGCATTTTGCGCTTACGGTGATACATTAGCAGGAGCGTCATATTTGAAAGATGTTGATATAATTACAGCAACTTTCGGCAAAGCAGTAGGGTCATTTGGTGCATTTTGCGTATCTTCTGAAACGGTTATATCATATTTAATAAACAAAGCGCGTTCGTTTATTTTTTCAACCTCTATTCCTCCATTAAATATTGCTTGGTCGAACTGGCTTTTAACAGAAAAAAGAGAATATTTGGTTGAACAGAAAAATAAGTTAAACAAATTAACCGCCGATGTTCACAAATTAATGCAGGATAGAGGAATTGAAACAGTTTCTGCAACACACATTATACCAATCGTTATCGGTAGTAACGATGATACTGTTAAAATCTCAGAAAAACTGCGCGCAGAAGGGTATTACATTCCTGCAATTCGTCCGCCTACTGTACCCGAAGGGACCTCAAGATTAAGAATATCATTAACGGCAGATTGCAAATTAGAAGATTTTGCAAAAGTTTTGAATATAGTTAGATAATTAAAAAAGGTGGGAAAAGCGTAAGCGGTTCCTACCCTACGTATTTGAAGGATAATGAAAAGAATATTAATGGTGCAAAAAATTGCACCCTACAATTGATAAAAAAATATATGTTCAATTTTGATCGCAATTTATTCAAGAAACGTAGGGTGCAATTTTTTGCACCATTAATATTTATTCATTTGTCATATTGGATAAAAATCGTCCAACACGACCTCGTACTAAATACAGTACTAAAGAGATACAATTAGCGCATGTTACCTCTCTTTTTTGTTTATTTTACATTTGGCGGGTCTCCGTAATATGAGAGAGGAGATTATTAAAAATAGAAAATGAATGGGTAAAAAAATATCCTTTTTTCATAATTATTACAAATTCTTAATAATATTTTTCAATATATATCCAATTGTTAAGAAAATCTAAAAATCTTTACAATTGGCGCAAACGTAGTAGTAGTAGTAGTAGCGTTCGCCGGTTTAAAAAGTCCTAAAGTTTTCAAAAAAAATGCCGATATAAAAGGAGTAAGCAAAAAAAGAAATAAATGAAAGGATTATGAAATGCTAAGATTAAACAACAAATTTACTCCGTTAAAGTTTACTCAAAACTTACCAACTAAAAAGGTGGACGAAGAAGAACCTGAAAAAAACAATTCTAACAATGAATCTGTTTCAAATACGACTAATAATACTCCATCTAAAAACGTAGATTTATTAGGTAACTACAAAAACTTACAAGAGTATTTAAATACTGTCCCAGTGAACATAACCTTTGTAGCACCAGAAGAAACGTCTACTGTGGATTCTTCAGAAGATGCAGATGGTGTTCAAGCTCCTGAAACTCCAACTGATGAGAAACCTGAAAAAACAAAACCAACTATACAAAATTTGCAAGATTTGTATGGTATTTATCGTCCCGCAATAATAGAAATTAAAACTACATTCCATGGTTATTTATTAATGGATGATCTGAACAAAACATTGCAAGATTATATTGACAATAACAATTTAGATATTTCTTTAGATAACTTGAAATTGTTTTTCTCTGATGTAATGAATAAGCAACCAAGCGGCGGTATGTCAGGTTCTCAATACTTGATTAAAAGATTTAATGATTATATTGAAAATGGTTATACAACATCTTTGGAAGCAGAAAAAGAAACTCTAAGTAGTCAACAAGATGAACTATACAAAGCTTATCAGGATGCATTAGCAAATGGTACAGACATTCCAGAAGAAGACACTGAAGAAACACCTGCTATAGATACACCTGAAAATACAGAAGAAGTTCAAACTCCTGAAACACCGGCAAATAACGAACCGAAAAAAACTGAAACTACAATTCAAAATTTACAAGACTTGTATGGAACTTATCGTACAGGGATTATAAAATTCAAGACTAATCCTATACATGGAGGTTCGCAAATAATAGAAAAAATGAATGAATCTTTGCAAAAGTATATTGACGATAACAATTTAGATATTTCTTTGGAAAATCTAAAGTCATTCTTCTCTGATGTTATGAATAAACAACCGAGCGGTGCTATGGCAGGGACTCAATATTTAATTAAAAGATTTGATGATTATATTAAGAATGGTTATACACCATCTCATATATCTATCGCACCATCTCCAAATCCTGGACAAACACCTCCAACTGCAGAAGAATTGGATGATGTCCAAAAAGTAGTTAATGACAATCTTAATAAAACATTCGGTATTTTCTCTGATGACAAAGATACTCCGGAAACACCTTCTGCTAAAACAACTACAGAATTGTTTGATGAAATAACACCTAGCAAACCTGAATTGCGTGAATACATATCAAATATTATGGATAATTTCAATGACATGGTTGAAGGTGACAAAAGACTGTATGACTTTTTCTCCGAAAGAGAACTTGATACTTTTGTCGACTCTATAATCTCACAAGTTGTAAAAAATTCAAATAATCAAAATGTTGAAACACTATTATCTGAAATCAAAACCGCTATTAGTGACGCATTAACAGAAGATATACTTGCTCCAATGAATATTAATAAATCATTGATGGCAACGGATGATTATCTTTTAAGTGATGAAGAAAAGAAACTGAAAGCTGATTTAGTAGACGTTGAATTTGACAGCGACCCAACAGACATCGATGGTAGTGGCTTTAATTATAGCGTAATGTCAAATGCAGAAGACAAAGTGGCTGACCTAACTGCTGACTGGGATATTTCGGACATTGACAGCGCATTAAACTGCAAAAGCCCTTATACAGGAGCATACAGCAAGAATTCTAGCACAATCACATTGTACAAAAATCTTGAGCAATTAAAACCGCAACTAAAAGCTTATATTAAAGAACAGCTTAGTGCACAAGGTCGTGAATATGATGAACAAACTGTTGAAAAATACTTAAACTACTACATCACAGAAACTGTACGAGAATCAATTCAAGCTAAATATCACGATAAATTACCTGAATTATATCCAGATACTGTATTGAGTGCTGACGCTACATTGCAAGATTTGGGCGAATACTTGGTAACAAAGGTTAAAGACGAAATTGCAGAAGGTAGCACCTCATTTGGTAGTACTTGGAGTACTTCAGGATTTGATCCGCTATTAAACTCAACTTCTGATTACTTCTTAACACCGGAAGAAATTGCACAGAAGAAGCAAATGAATAATAAAAAATCAGGTATATAAAAATTAAAAAAATATTCACCCTCATCAGAGCTCCGCTCAGCTTCTCCCCTCAAGGGAGAAGCCGTAGAAAGCGCCAGATTAACGCAACAGTTTGCTTCGCCCTTGAGGGGAGAAGCTGGCTGGAAGCCTGATGAGGGTGGCAAAAACAAATAACTAAAACTTAAAATAAAGGAGCTAAACATGACAGGCATTAACAGTTTTGATATTTCTAAATACGACGTAGGCGGAACACAAAAAGGTGACAAAGCCGGTGACAAAAAGTTGACTGGTGATGAAGCAAGAAAAGCTAGAGCAGATGGTTGGACTGTCTGGGATGGCTTTGTTGAAGGTGATAAAGTCGAACATGTCGAAAATAAAGATAATAAATCAGCTCTTATGCAACATTTTGAAACTTTGTTTAATATGCGACAATCAGATTCTTACAAAAAATTCGCTGAACGCAAAGAAGCAATTTTAGAGCAAAAAATGGCTGAGCACGGTATATACCCGTCAAAAGTAAATGGAGAAAATGTTTGGGATTGGAATTCTAAAGTTTACGAACAAGCGGAAAAAGAAGCTGACATTCAAGCGCGCAAGGAACTTGGCTTGAGCGAAACTGCTTTTGATACAGGTGTAAAAGTAAAAAGTCAGAGTAGCGATAAAACTGAAGACAAAAAAGACGTAGCAGACAAACCTTCAATATTAGAGAGCATTAATTCTGATACAATGAAAAAACTTGCTTCTAATATCAAGTATACAAGTGAAGTTAATAAAATTTTCAGCAAAATCTTAGAAGATAAGTATTCTATTGATACAACTGATAAAGAACTTGATGAATTAAAAAAACTTAGAGAACAGTATAAAGAAGATTTTGAAGCTGCAAAAACGCAAGCAAAAGAAAAGCTTGGCCTTGAAAATCCTGAATATCTTGAAAAAAAAGATGCAAATACAGAAGAAAATACACCGATTGATAATGAAAAAACACCGAAAACAGTTGCGCCATCTTCTCCTAAAACAAGCGGAACAAGAACTGGCGAAGCAAAAAGAACTGCCGGAACAAAGAAAGCCGGTGGTGCAAAAAAGGCAACTGGAGGCAAGAAAACATCTAATACTTACCAAAAAACAGCATATTCTAATATTTACAAAAAAGGTGATAAATACTATATAAAAGAAAATGGTAAATATCGTGAAGCTATTTACAAAGGAACGCGCAATGGTTTTAATTATAAAATTATACAAATAAACAAAGATGGTTCATATATCCTTATGTCAAATAGAGCAAAAAATGGTCGTTCATTTAAAGAGTATTATGATAATAATGGTAATTGTACTAAATTGGTTACATACCAAAATGGGAAACTATGTGCGGTACATGATGGTGATAATGGTGCCGGTTACTTTGGACGCGTAACTAACTATGATAAAAATGGAAAACCTATTAATACCAACTATATTAAAAAAGGTGATAGAGATGGCACTTATGTAAAAGTCCGCAATCACCGCACAGGTCAATGGGAGAAACCGTAATAAGTGACATTATTGTTGGGCAGGTATGCCCAACCGACCCTCCTCAGAGTTCTGAGGAGGGTGATATAATATAAAAAATAAAATTATTCCATTAATTTAACGGAATTCGCTCCCTCCCCTTTTATCCATTTTGCATGGGGAGGGTGCCGAAGGCGGGAGAGGGTATTATTAACTTTTGGTTTTTATCAGGCAGTGCCGGACCTACTTTGATTCGATAAACTAGCCGTTTGAGAAAATTTGTATTGTACTGACTAAAAATAATAGTTTATAAAAAGCTGGATTGCTTCAGGCTAATCGCCTTCGCAATGACGGCACGCTTGAAAGTCTTACGCCAAGTCACTACAAGGTCGGTTGGGCATACCTGCCCAACAATAACTCCAACAAAAAAGGTCGAGGGGTTTACCACTCGACCTTTTTCAACAAATAATGTCAAACTACTTGATTTCAACAGTAGCGCCAGCAGCTTCAAGTTGTTTCTTGATAGCTTCAGCTTCTTCTTTCTTAACGCCTTCTTTAACAGCTTTTGGAGCGCCATCAACTAAATCTTTAGCTTCTTTCAAGCCAAGACCAGTGATACCTCTAACTTCTTTAAGAACAGCGATTTTCTTATCAGCTGGAACAGAAGCTAAGATTACATTTACTTCAGCATCAGCATCATCAGCAGGTGCAG
>ERZ1034878.214-NODE-214-length-32489-cov-14.210859_pt1 | contig 32489 bp, 28 predicted proteins | sample MGYA00520593_ERZ1034878 | MGnify/ENA primary metagenome ERZ1034878 (study PRJEB33766, sample SAMN09781724) | gut metagenome | biome: gut microbiome | host: Homo sapiens | place: Madagascar | study: EMG produced TPA metagenomics assembly of the PRJNA485056 data...
TAGTAAAAAAGACTTTGAAAAAACAGAAAAAGCCATGAAAACGATGGGGGAACAGATTTATCTTGCGATAAAGATGAAGCAGAAGAGAAAAACATAACTTATGATGTTGAGCAGGTATGCCAGACCAATAAAACTTCTGTTGTAGAAGGGATTTAGCACAAAAAGGATAAATGATTTTGGAGTGCTTGAAAATTGCGGAAAAATATGTTATAATGATTAAGTAGAATTTATTATGAAAGGATAGAAATATGAAGAGATTTGAGATTAGAAGTGCTCTCGGGGGGGGGGCAATCGCGACGCGGTGGGAGAGTTTAACTGCTAGAAAAACTGCGTTTACATTGGCAGAAGTTTTGATAACTCTTGGTATTATTGGAGTTGTTGCGGCAATGACATTGCCGACATTAATTCAACAACATCAGAAACAAGTATACGTTACACAGTTACAAAAGGCTGTAAATACTTGGGATAATATGATGAGAAAAATGCAAGCAGATGAAGGGGTTACAGAATTAAAAGATACTGAACTTTTTTCAAAGGCTATATGTTCAGACTATGACTGTGAGTGGTTTAATAACACTGACTATAATTATGTAAATTATACCGCTCTAGAAGAGATTATTGTAAAATATTTAAAAACTGCAAAAATTTGTAAACAAGGTGAATGTACGAACGAATATAAAAACGATCAAACGTATAAAATAAAAACTGCGAATACTATTAATAATAGTGTTTGCGGTTATAATTCCAATTTCTTTCCTGCTAAATTTATTGGTTTCTATTCTGTTGATGGAACTATTTATTATCTTGGTACTGCTGGTTTCTCAGCTTTAAGTGTCGTTATTGATGTAAATGGTGATAAAAACCCAAACACAATTGGAAGAGATCTCTTTACATTTTATCTTTATAATTATAACAATAATTATAAAGGTCTTAGTCCAGCTGATAGTTGTACTGAATCAGTAATGACAAATGGTTGGAAAATGGATTATTAGAAAGCTGTAGGTCGGGGTACCTACCCCGACATCTGGAATTAATACTAGATTCTGAATAGCAAGAATATTATATGCTCGTTATTCGCAAATACTTTTTACCAATATATGAGGTATGAATAAATGTTGTTGCAGAGGGCTAAGTGCGTAGCACATAAGCTTTCAGAATGACGATAATATTTTACTTACTGTAATGAACTTATCGTCTTATCGTCTTATCGACTTCTAAATTCTTAGCTGCCTCGCTTCCTAGCTGCTCAGCTGCTCCTCTCTTCAAATTTGTTAATAAACTGTCAAACCTCTTATATTTATGATATAATCCACATGAGGGATAAAATTATTCGTTTTATTTTAATAAAATAAGGAGAAAATTAATGACAGAAAGAAAAATTGCGTTGGTAACAGGTGGTTCTCGTGGTATCGGGTTGGCTTGTGCCTTGGAACTTGCAAAAGCAGGTTGTGACATTATTATTAACGATATTTGCGATGCTGAAAAAGCTCAACCGGCTTTAGACGAAATCAAGGCTTGTGGTGCAAATGCATACTTCTATCAATTTGATGTTTCAAATCCTGAAGCTGTTCAAGAAAACGTTGACAAGATGATTGCTGAACACGGCAAAATCGATGTATTGTTGAACAATGCAGGTATTACAAAAGATGGTTTGTTCATCAGAATGGATATGGAACAATGGGAAAGAGTTATCAAAATTAACTTAACTAGTGCATATTGCGTTACTCACGCAGTTATCAAATATATGATGAAAGCTCGTCAAGGTTCTATTATCAACATGTCAAGTGTTGTTGGTCTTCACGGAAACCCTGGGCAAGCAAACTACTCAGCTTCAAAAGCTGGTTTAATCGGTTTGACAAAAACTCTTGCAAAAGAATTTGGTTCAAGAAACATCAGAGTTAACGCTGTATGTCCTGGCTTTATCCAAACAGCTATGACTGCAAACTTGCCTAATATTGATGAATACTTGAAAGCTATTCCGATGAAACGTCTTGGAACTCCTGAAGATATCGCAAAAACAGTTAAATATTTAGCTCTTGATGCTGATTACGTTTCAGGTCAAGCAATTGAAGTTGCTGGGGCGTTGATTATATAGTGAATGGTGAATAATGAGGGGTGAGTAGTTCATTTCATGAGTATTTGTTTGATAAATTTTGAGCAAAGCGAGCTAAAAGGTCTATTCACTACTCACAATTCACGACTCACTTTTCGAAAAAGTTAAGATTTTTAACAATATGGATACCAAATTGTAAATTTCTTGCAAAATAATCTTGCGTTAAGTATAATGTAAGAGAACAAATAGTATAGTAATACAATTAATTATGAGGAAATTAGAAATGAGTACATTTGAAAAAGTAAAAAAAGTTGTAGTAGATCAATTGAGCGTTGATGAAGCATTAGTTACTCCAGAAGCAAGCTTTACAGCTGATTTGGGTGCTGATTCTTTGGATACAGTTGAATTGGTTATGGCTTTCGAAGAAGAATTCGGTTGCGAAATTCCTGATGAAGAAGCTGAAAAAATCCAAACAGTTCAAGACGCTGTTACTTACATTGATGCTCACAGCAAATAAGCTGCAGCTTAGTCGAGAATTGGCATGGAGTTGCCTCTCTTAAACTCGCTGCTGAAACTCGATTTGTTCATAAAAGTTGCGAGGGTGAAAATATAATATTGATTTTCTCCCTCGTATATTTAAAAGATAGTTAAAAAGGTAAAGAGATGACAAAAAGAAGAGTAGTTATCACAGGACTTGGTGCGGTTACACCGTTTGGTGTCGGCGTTGACAATTTTTGGAATAGTCTTGTTGAAGGAAAAAGCGGAATAAGTACTTCTGAGCTTATTGATATTAGTAAGCACGTTGTAAAAATTTCTGGTGAAGTGAAAAACTTCCACCCTGAAGAATATATTGATCCAAAAGAAGCTAAAAAGATGGATAGATATATTCAGTTTGCTGTTATTGCGGCTGATGAAGCTATCAAAGATGCTAAATTGGACGAAGTAAAAGATGTTGACCCTTATAAAATCGGCGTTATGGTTAGCTCTGCTGCCGGTGGTTTTAGAACTTTTGAAGAAAACCATGTTAGAATCCTTGAAAAAGGGCCGAATAAATGTTCACCATTTACAATTCCTATGATGATTGTAAACATGGCGTCAGGTCGTATTTCAATGCGTCACGGTTTTAAGGGTATTAATAAAGTAGTTGTTTCTGCTTGTGCAACAGGTACTCACACAGTTGGAGATGCGTTCAGATCAATCCAATATGGTGATGCTGATATTATGGTTGCCGGTGGTTGTGAAGCTACTATTTGTGATGTTGGTATTGGTGCTTTCTCTAGTGCCAGAACGCTTTCAAAACGTAACGATGAACCTACAAAAGCTTCTCGCCCTTGGGACGTTGAAAGAGATGGTTTTGTAATGTCTGAAGGTGCTGGTGTTCTTATTCTTGAAGAATACGAACATGCTAAAAAACGTGGTGCAAAAATCTATGCTGAAGTTGTTGGCTATGGGCAAACAGGTGATGCGTACGATGTTGTTGCTCCGGATCCTGAAGGTCAAGGTGCAATCCACGCTATGCAATTTGCGTTGGAAGATGCTGGTATGAAACCGACTGATGTTCAATATATCAACGCTCACGGTACAAGTACAGGTTTGGGTGATGTTGCTGAATCAAAAGCTATTGAATATGTTTTCGGTAGCAAAGATGACAACAAAGATTTGTTGGTAAGTTCAACAAAATCAATGCATGGACACCTTTTGGGTGCAACTGGTGCTGTTGAATGTATCGCTTGTGTTAAGGCGATTAATGAACACCTTGTTCCTCCAACAATCAATCTTGACAACCAAGATGAACATGTTGCAAACTTGGATTATGTTCCACACAAAGCTAGAAAAGCTGATATCCACGCAGCTTTGTCAAACTCATTTGGTTTTGGTGGACAAAATGCTTCTCTTATTGTTAAAGAAGTTAAATAGTTCAGCAAATTTTTTGACAAAATTAAATACATTAAAAAGCTCCTACAAAGGAGCTTTTTTGTGCATAAATGCAATTATAGATTTTGGTTTATAGGCTCAAATAGTAATCTTTTAATAATTTGCAATCGTCTTCAATGTTTGGGCTTTCGCATACAAGTGCTCCTTTTACGTTGAATTCCTTCATTGCTTTCATTAAATCTTTGTAGTTCATGTCAGAATTTTCAAGGTTAAGGTGCTGTTTTTCGCCTTTTGCAGTGTATTCAATCCCTGCAAGATGACCGTGGAAGTTTTCGAGTGCATATTCTCCGATTTCTGTTCCCATTTTTTCAAGAATTTTCGAAAATTCGTCATAAGTGTTGTATTCTCCAGCGCTTCTTGCGTGAAGGTGAGAAAAATCTACGCATGGCAAAACTTGTTCAAACTCTTTTGAAAGTTTGATTATTTCGTCTAAATCGCCCCATTGTGTGGCTTTCCCAGTTGTTTCAGGTCTAATCCATACGTCGATATTTTCGTTTTCTAATACGTCTAAAATTCGTCGAGTTTGCGTTTTGACTTGGTTGTAGACGGTTTCCTTATCTTTACCCATGTAGAAGGCCGCGTGGTATGTGATACTGAAAGCACCGGCTTGCTTTGCAACGTAAGCTGTATCGATAATTCGCTGTAAACTTGCGTCAATTTTTTCTTCTTCCTGTGAATTCAAGTTGATGTAAAAAGGACCATGAGCCGTAATTACGAAGTCTTTTGACATTTCTTTGACAAAATCTCGGTTTGCGTCATTCATTCGAACACCGTGAACAAATTCAAGCTCCATGCCGTCTAAATTCATCTCTTTTAAAACTTCAAAAGCCTTTGGGTAAGATGCTTTTCCGGTTCTTAATGGCATTCCGGCTGTTATAAAATTCAATTTATCAAAATTATATAAGTTTTGCACAATATACTCCTATTCCTGTCATTACAAGGCATACCAGAACGCTTAGTAGCGCATAGATTGCAGCTTGCATAAATTGTTGATGTGAAATCATTTCAAAAAGTTCCAGCGAAAATGTGCTGAACGTTGTCAAACCACCGCAAAAGCCGACGGTTAGCGCAAATTTTAAGGCTGGTGTTAAATCTGTTTTTCCCATAAATAAAATGTAGAGAAAACCAATTGCAAAACTTCCTATTATGTTTACTAAAAATGTCGCAATCGGAAGGTTTACGTTGTAGATTTTGGTTAGATTTAGGGTTATCAAAAACCTTGATACAGCACCAATTCCGCCACCTAAAAATATTGCAAAAAGATTAAGCATGGATTTTTAAAATTCCTTCTAAAATATCACAAGCGTCAGCAACATATTTTGAGCAACGTTCTTTTCTTGCTATTCCTTCTAATCCGCCAGATAAAACTTTGCAACAAGTGACTTTGTTTCGTGTTTTGAACTCTGCTACTATTTTTGCAGCGTTTGGACGGGCTGAAAGTTCGTTCCCTTTTGAGTTTTCTCGTCCACAGTTGTAGCCGTTAATTAATTGTGCTGCTGCAACTGCGCCACAGAGGCAGCCTGACGACATTCCGCCTGAAAATGCTGTTGCAACCGGCAACAATTCCATTGGGCACAAACCAGCTTCTGCTGCGGCTTTAATCACGCTTTCAGAACAAGAATAACCGTTTTTAAAATATTCTACTGCTTTCTCTTTCATAATACACATCTCCTTTTATGAAGATTATAGCATGAAAATTTATTATTCTTCGGCAGAAAGATTTAAAAAGTGCTCAAAAACTTTTTCATTGTATCTGTTGTCTACTGAGCTAAACGGCAAAACGACACCCCCGAACTGCTTTTCGACATTTTTAATTACGTTAAGCGTTTTGTTTTTTGGCACATAATCCATTTTGGTGATAACGGTAAAAATCGGCAAATTGTAGGCTTCAATCCATTCGCGCATTTGAAAATCGTTTTTTTGAATATCGTGTCTGCCGTCGACAAGCTGAACCAACGAGCAGATTTGTTCACGTTTAAGCAAATATTCTTCTAAGTATCGTTGCCATTTGTTTTGCGCTTCTTTTGAAACTTTTGCATAGCCATACCCCGGCAAATCTGCAATCATAAACTTGTCAGAGAATTGGAAAAAGTTGATTAACCTTGTTTTTCCTGGGGTGTTGGAAGTTTTTGCAAGCTTTCTGTGGTTTGCAAGTCCGTTTATAAAAGAAGATTTCCCGACATTAGAGCGCCCCAAAAGCGGAAATTCCGGCAATGTGTAATCAGGACATTGCGACAACTTTTCTGCGCTTATTAAAAACTTTGCTTGCATATATTTTGTAGCCATAATCTGATTGTAGCACAAAAATTACTGAGTGGATAATTTTTTGGGGGGGGCAAAAGTTTATGCAAAGACTTGCATTTTAGAAGCTTGTGCTGCTGTTTGAAGAGCTCCGTTGTATGAAGGTGCGGCGGTCATAATTTCAACCATTTGCTGTTGCGGAGCTAGGAATTGGTATATGCTACTTGTAGATTGAGTTTGATGTTTGTAAGCGTATCCAAGAGCTTCTTTAATAGTGCTTATTGGGTTACTTTTTGCTTTTACCATACACCAAAGAGCCTCAGGAACATCTTTTACAATTGTACCAACATCGACTGTTTTTCCTGAAAGTGCTGCAGTTTCTGTTATGCCTGTGAAAAATTGCATTTGCGCTTTTAAGGCTGTCGATGCTTCGGGACGCATTGTTAGACCATTGTTTTCAAGAATTACTCTAATTGTTTTTTGGACGGCATCTACGTCTGTAATATTTTGTCTTTTGTTGAAAACATTTTCTTGAATTTCTTTTCCAACTTTTTCAATTAATTTAGCTTCTGTGTTTTGTCCACCAGTTGTAAGCATTTTTTGAGATGTGGTAACTGCCGGAAGAAAAGATGCGTCGTAGTTACATTGTTTAACAAAATATTTTGCAAGTCCTTTGGAGTTTCCGACAAAATAGTTTGTCAAAAACTTCAAGTCTTCTTGTATTTGTTTTGGTGTTCTTTTGATACAGTTTCCGGTATCAATAAACATAGGAATCAATTTTCCGTTTTCGCCGGCTGTAATAAAGTAATTGCCCATGTGTGGATCGCCGTGCATCATGGAAGTTCCACCTTTTTTGCTAAACATAAACATTTCATCAAATGCTTTTGTTATAGTTGTAGGAAGTTCTGTAATCACTTTTTTAGGATCTGCAAGCCAAGGGTTTTCTTTTATTTCTTTTGCATATTTTTCTGCAAAAGTATGGGGATTGCTTTTGTAATCTTTAAGCATTTTTATCAAGTTATTCATCTGAATACCTTGAGCTTTTTCCATTAATATGCAAGATCCATCAGGAGAGATTTGCTTGATATCAGCGACTTTATACCTGCCCCCCCCCCCGAGAGCCTTGTTATTAGCGTATTCCAGCCTAAAGTCTAGTTCTTTACCCCAGTCTTTATAAAGGTTTTGGAGCATTTGTTTTGTTTTATTTCTAGTTAATTCATTCGGAGAAAATTCATCTAAAAATCTGTTCATAATCACTTGTTCAAGTTCTAATTGTTCTTTGTCAACATTTTTCTTAATCATTTTTACGATTACTTCTTCGCCGTTACTTGTCCTTGCAAGATATGCTTCTCCAACTGTACCTGCACTTAAAGGTTTTACAAGTTGAACTTCATTTGCTCCACCTTTAATTGTCGGCGGTAAGAAAGTCCCAGTTCTGCCATTTGCTGAGATTAGGTGTTTTGCATCAAGTGTAAAAGCTTTGTTTACGATTTCTTGCGCTTCATCAACAGTACGGCTGAATGGGTTTTCACTTTGTGTTCTTTTAATAATTGTTTGCAACTTTGGAGAAAGTTTGCTCATTATAGATTCATCAGAAGATATAATCTGCGCAAATTTACAAGGACCTACGCCTGATTTCTGCAAAAATATTTCCATAATTTCTTCTTCTGATAGATTTGCCCAATTGATATTTTGCAAACCTTGCTTTTGTGCAAAACGACTTAGGACGCATTGGAATTCTTTGTCGTTTATCCCTCTTGCAATGCTAGATGGAGCTTTTCTTACAATTGTATCTTGAAATGCTTTCAAAGTCTCGGTATGATTTGCTTCTAAACCCTTGAATTTTAGCATTGCAGAATTTCTCCCTTCTTGAATTCCTGTTAGAATTCTTCTTCCGGCAGGTGTTTTTTCTGCAATAGCAAATGAAGCTTTGTTAAATGCTTTTAAAATGATTTTTTGAAATCCCATGCCAATATCCCCTTATATAAATCCCCTTGTATATATAAAGAGTTTATTCGTGAGGAAATTGCGTTTTGGGTAAATTTGTTCTTAACAATCGTTAAAACAATTTCGCAATGATAAGAATAGTGTCATTCACGTCATTCTGAAAAGACAGAAAATCAAGCTAATAGCGTAGATTTTCTGTCTTATTCAGAATCTATTTTATAAATTTATATTACTTTGCAGACTTCAAAACTTCTTTTTCAGCTTTTGCCGGTGTTGTTTGAGAGGCTTGTTTTTTAGGTTTTCCCCAGTCAAATAAGTATTTTAGCCCTAATTGGAAGCCTACACCTGTTCTTCCGCCGTTTCTGAAATTGATTTGGAAATATGAAGATAACCTGTCTTTCCAAGTTTTTGTAACCCCAACGCCGTAGTTTATGTAACCGTGACGCATTTCGGTAGTTGGAAGTTTTACGTTTCCAGCTTTTCCACCAACTTGATCGTTTATATTAAACATATATTGGATTGTTCCGTAAACGCTCCAAGTATCTCTTGAGTAAATCAAGTTTAAGCCAGGAGCAACGTTAATTCCGTTTAACGTGCCGGAATTCATACTCATTGCACCGTAATCAGTTCCCCAGCTTTGTTTTCCAAAGATGTTATAAGAAACGAACGCTGTTGGTTGAATTATAAAATGTTTTGTTGCGTGAATATTATAAGCAGCCTTTGCAGCAGTACCGGCAAACCAGTTTCCTGTTCTATCTGTGTTGCCTGCAACATTCATTTCGTTGAAATAGCCGCCGCCATAAGCTGTTACGGATCCGATAAAGTTGTTTTTGATGAATGTACCCATAAAGCCGCCTTGACCGCCGTTTTGGTACATATCAACGTGGTTAAAGTATTGGTTCCCGCCATTGTATCCAACATAAGCTGTCGGGATAAATTTCCAACCTTTTTTCATATTAATAGCAGGGAAATCAGCTCCAATTAATGTTCCATAGACATTGTTCCCGACTCTCAAATTGTTTGTCATTGAAAGTTGCTCAAATGATACGTATGATTTAGTCCAAAGCCCACCATCTTCAATGCTTGATTGGTAAGGTGCAAACAAAGGCGAAGTTGAAGCTGATTTATTTGCCATAGCCGCTCTATCAATCATTCTTTGATTTGGTAAGATAAAGTGGTTTGTCAACATGTCATTAACTAGCAATTGGTGGTTGTAAGCCGCAAGTGTAGCTGCTTGACCTCTGAATACTTGCGGATTGTAGTCTGCAAGGCTTGCGGTGTAAGCTCCGCCACCTTGTGAAATCATTTGGTAATTACCGATTGGAGTGAAGATTTTCTTGTCACCAGCCGTAAAGTTTACGTTATTGATGTTTTCAGCATCAAACACTTGCAATCTGATGTGTCTGTCAATTGGTGCCTGACCGACAAAGTTGAAGTTTGAAATGTTCAAAGTTCCGTTGTTTGTGCCGTTGAGGTTATTGATAACAAATGTGTCACTTGTTTTTGCGCGAGGAGCAACATCAATTGCAATATTGTTTACTCCATCTACATTTATAGTATCAATTGTGCCATATTGGTTAATAGAGTTATTCATTGTACTAAACAATGAATTTCCACCCATATTTAAGTTATCGAGAGCAAAGCTTGTAACTCCGCTTCCTAAACGAAGAGATGAATTATTTAAAACAGAAACATCGCCGCCGTTGATATAATTTTCAGCTCCGTCAAGTAAGATATTTGATTTATTATCAAAGATTGAAGAACCGCTGTTCTGTTGTAATTTCCCTCCGATTTTTGTATTATCGACTCCGTCTGTTTTTAAAACACCGTTTGAAACAGTAACTAAGCCGTTCCATTTATCCAATGAATCAAGGTTGAACACAGCTCCGGATTTAACGTTTACAGTAGCTCCGTTTTGAATATCAACAACAACTTTCTGTGCAACTTGACTTGGGCTTTGAATATTCAATATAGAATTATTCAAAAGATTTAAATTACCTGATTCTGCTTTAAGTGTTCCACTGTTAGTTGTTCCGTAATTCAGTGTTCCGCCTTTATCAGAACTTCCAAGGTTTATTGTACCTTCCCAGTTGTCTTCGTCGCCAATAGAAATTGTTCCGCCTTGAATATCTAAAACACCTGTTGGTTTTACAGAAAGTTTTACAGCATCATTTATTATACTGTTTCCATCAACGGTTAAATTACCGTTTTGAATTGTAACATTTCCGCTTCCGGCTTGAATTATTCCATTAGAAGTTAATCCGTCGACAGTAAAATCTCCGCCGTTAACAAGGACTTTACCGCTCCAATTACTTGTGCTTCCGAGAGTAACATTTCCACCTGTATTTACGGATAATGATGCATCTGAATTAATATTTGTTGAAACATTTTTGTCAATTAAGCTGTTTGTTCCAATATTTAAATTCATGTTATTGATGTTTAAATTTCCGCCAACTGCGTTTAATACAGCTGTTGAATAATTAGATACATTGTTTAAGTTTAAAGTAGCAGAGTCTTGAAGGTTGATTTTTCCACCCCAAGCGTCAGCTGAATCAAGTGTTACATTTGAATTATCTTTTAAGTTTAGTGTTGAATTTGAATTGATTACAACATTTGCACCACTTGCAATTGAACTTCCGGTACCCAAATCCAAATCACCTTTAACGTTTGAACTTCCGATGTTTAAGTTGCTGCCGTTTTCAACAGTAAGTTTTCCACTTGTTGAATTTTGAGTTAACCAGTTTAAAGTTCCTGACTGTATTTTAGAATCACCATTGAAAAATGTTCCGGTAACATTGGTTACACCTGTGTTTTGAGTAAATTTACCTGTATAACCGGAATTATCTCCGTTTAAATTCAAAACTCCGTTGTTAGTCATTGTGCTATTAGCGTTTTCGCTGCTAATATTACTATTAATAACATTTGTTCCGCTAAAATCGGCAGAGGAATTATTTGCCATATAAATTGTGTCAGAAGCTTGTTTAAACGTTGAATTTGAAACGCTCATGTTTCCGGCGTTGTAGATTGCTCCACCTTTTCCAACTGCACTGTTGCCGTCAAATGTTGTATTTGAAATGATTAAATTATTAGTGTTATCTGCTTTGGCAACTCCATTGTATATCGCACCGCCATCACCTAGTGCACTGTTGTTTTTGATAATTGCGTTTGTAACAGTTGAAACAGAATTTACACTATCATTAAATATAACAGAACCACTTCCAGGTTTGAGAGCATCTTGGATTGTAACATTATTGATTGTAAGTTTTGTATCAACATCGTCTGTGATATAGAAAAAACTTCCTTTTCGGTCTGTTGTTCCGTCAAGAATACCCGAAAGAACATTGTGGTTGTCACCTGTTACGTAAAATTCGTTGCCCTTTGTTCTGCCAAGCGAATTTTTAATATGGTATTCTCTTGTGTCACCTTCCGTAAATTGGAAAAATCTTTTTCCGTCGGTGGTGTTCATATCATTTAAAGTTTTAGAGTCTGTATAGTCTGTAATTTTCAAGCCTATTGATTGATTATCGTCGGTTTGGTTTATTGAATATTTCCAAGAAGTAGTTGCGCCAGCAATTTGGGCTGTACTGTTTTCTTCAAAACTTGCATTCCCAAGTAAAACATTGTTTACAGTAGAATATTGTCCACGTCTACCGTTTTCTTCGCCAGTAATATAAACATTGCCAAGTTTAAATGTTCCATAACCAGAATTTATTTTTAGTGTATCTGTTGTCAAATAGTTTCTGTCATTTGCGTCATCTCGATTGATTTTAATATTGAAGTTTAAGTTTGTCGTATCGTCAGTAGTTACAAGATAATCAAACACGTAATCTTTAATCGCGACATTTGGTTCTTTTTCCATTAAATCAATTGTTGAATTGTTATAGAAATTGTAAATTGTTTCACCTTGATAGTTTGTATCAGCCAATTTTACATTACTGCCGCTAAATACTAACCAATTTTGTTGCCCATTATCGATTTTGCTTAAATTGATGTTACCACCGGAGAAACCGGCATGTCCTATTCCAGTAAATTCAAGAACAGAAGTATTCAAATCTTTTACATCAGTATCAGTAATTACTTGATTAAAAGTTGCATTTCCGAGTTTTACACCGGTGTAGTCGATGTTTCCCCCGTTAATTGTTAAAAAGCCTTGGTTAATATTTTTTGTTCCACCAAACAAGTTAGTTGATGTGTTTACAATTGTTCGAGCATTGTTTTGAGCTTGTGTATAAATCCCGCCAAAACCGCTTTGGTTGCCTGTAATCGTTAAATTACCTTTGTTTGAAATATTGCCGGTTCCGGTAATTTCACCACCATAGTTAACATTTCCTGAGAAATTCAAATTAGAAATTTGAGTTCCATCAACATTAACATTTGCATTTGAATTTGTACCATTAATGTTAAATGTTAAGTTGTCGTTAGTACCACCTGAAATTTTTGAAACAAGCTTATCGGCTTTTGTAGTATCGGCAATTCCATTGATTATTGCAGTTGAACTGTTATTTGACGCAAAATTCAAGTTGTCACCCAAAGCAGAATAGCTGTCAAATGTTAAAGTCGAGCCGTCAGCAGTGATTTTTCCTGAGCCATCAATAGATTTGATAGTCATATCTTTTTTCAAAACTAAATTACCATCTGTTGTAACAGCAGTTGCGTTATCAATAGAGCTATTTCCTTGAATTGTTAACTGGCCACCATTTCCGACAGTTAAAGAAGCTCCGTCAACCGTTAATGTTGCAGAACTTGCGATATCATTTGCGGTGTTCCAAATCAAAGAGCCTGATGTAATATTACTTGTTCCGGCAAAAAATTTCGCACCGGCTCCAAGTGTTGTAACAGGTGCTCCTGTTGTACTTGTCGTATTTTGTGTAAAAGTTCCGCTAAAACCGGAATTATCTCCGTTTAATACCAATGAGCCTGTGCCTGTATGGTTGACATTGCCGTTAGCACCAGCAATAGAGCCGTTAAAAGTTACGGTCCCATCACCTAAAATGTTTAAAGTTGAGTGTCTAATGGGACCGGTAGCAGTGTCTAAATAAACATCAGAGCCTGCAGCTGCATTGTTCCCAGAGAAAGTAATACTTCCGCCATTTTGAGTTTGAAGGTTTAATGTTGCTGCTCGGTTGTATATTGCACCGCCATTTCGTGTTGAAGTATTCCCTGAAATTTGGCTATCTGTTCCGTCAGCTACAATTGTTAAATTTCCTTCATTAAATATTGCACCGCCCAATCCTGACGAGTTATCAGTAAGTGAGGAATTTGTTATTGTAGCCGCCGCATTACTTGATGTTAACGCAATTGCACCACCTTCACCGCTTCCGGCTTTATTTCCGGTAAATGTGCTGTTTGAAATCGTTACATTATTTCTCAAAAGGTGTATTGCCCCACCTCTTGAATTAGTGATATTTCCATCAAAACGAGAGTTGTCGATAGTTAAACTTCCGGAATCTTGTTGGATTGCACCGCCACCGTATTGCCAAGCCGGATTTGCAACTGTTGAAGTGTTACCTGTGAAAGAAGAATTTCTTACAGTCAAATTTCCGGTAGTATATATAGCTCCACCTCTTTGAGTTGAACTATTTGAATTAAAACTTGCTCCATCTATTATTGCAGTACCTTGGTTGTAAATTCCGCCGCCGTTGTCAGCTGCTCTGTTGGAATTAAAAGCTACGTTCGGGTTAATTGTTAGAGTTGAACCTGAGTCGTTAAATATAGCTCCACCATTTTCTGCACTATTTGAAGAAAAAGTGGTATTAGAAAGAGTCAAACTTGCGGGATTGTTTGTTGATTCGTTTCGAATAGCACCGCCTTTTGTAGTAGTTGAACCATCTACAAAACCATTTTGATTGAATAATGCGTTAGAGATATTTAATGTTCCTTCATTAAATATAGCTCCGCCGTTCCATTTGGCTTTGTTACCATCGAATGTGACTAAATTTGTCGAATCAGTTCCTGCTATGACAGCATTTCCAAGGTTGTGAATAGCTCCACCGCTTCCGTCAGTAACCGTATTACCACTAAAAGTTGTTTGTCCTGAAATATTTAATACAGAACCTGACTGTACGTTAATAGCTCCGCCATTTTCGTTACTGCTAGCATTGCTGATAATCGCATCTCTTAGATTTAGCGATGTATTTGCTTGGATATCAAAAAGAGAATAACCTGTCCCATTTGGGCTTATAGTGTTGTTATTCCCGTTAATATTAACTATTGTATTAGCAGATGTTAAACCGATTGTACTTGAAACATCTGTAATATTGTTTCCTAACTTGATGTCAGAAGTTGTTCCTTGTACAATTGCACTCTGTAATTCCGTAAAATTTGTAACTTCTGTTTCTGCAATTGCAGATGTTGACGACAATGACATACTCCCGATAATTGTCGCACTAAGTAGTACTTTTTTTAAATAGTTTGAATTTCTCTTTTCCATATCTTCTTAGCTATCCTAACTTTTTTACAAATAAATGTTTTTTGTGGCTTCTTTGTGATAATTATAACACAAAATATAAAAATTGTTCTTATTTTAATACAAAAAATAATTACTCTTGCTAAACTGCTTTTTTTGTCATAAAATTTTTTTATAACTTGTGTCATTATGAGCCCGATTTGGATTCTTCGGCTAAAGCCTCAAAATGACAGAACGAAGAATTTCTATTTAATAGCTAAGGAGAAAATATGAACGAGCTTTTAAAAAAATCAGCAACAGAACAAAGTAAAGCTTTAAAAAATAAAGAAATTTCAGCGGTAGAACTTGCAAATGCCGCTTTTGAAAGAATAGACGACTTGGAAGGCAAACTTGGTGCTTTCAATTCATTAACAAAAGAAACAGCACTTGAAACAGCTAAAAAAGTTGACGAAAAAATCGCAAAAGGTGAAGAATTACCGCTACTTGCAGGAATTCCGCTTGCACTTAAAGACAACATGAACTTAGTTGGCTCAAAAACTACTGCATCATCAAAAATTTTGGAAAACTTCGTTTCTCCATTTAATGCAACAGTTACAGAAAAACTTTTGAACAACTTAGTTCCTATTGTTGGAAAGGCAAACCTTGATGAATTCGCAATGGGTTCTTCTAACGAAAACTCAGCATTCAACAAAGTTCACAACCCTTGGGATTTGAACAAAGTTCCGGGTGGTTCATCGGGCGGTTCTGCAGCAAGTGTTTCTTCGTGTGAAGCTACTTTGGCACTAGGCTCTGACACAGGCGGATCAATCAGATTGCCGGCATCATTCTGTGGTATCGTTGGTATGAAGCCGACTTACGGACGTGTTTCAAGATACGGTTTAATCGCGTTCGCATCATCACTAGACCAAATCGGACCTTTCGCAAGAACTGTTGAAGATGCTGCCAATTTGCTTGAAGTTATTTCAGGTCACGATCCAAAAGATTCAACTTCTTTGGACTTGCCTGTTGAACATTATGCGGCACACTTAAATGATGATATTAAAGGAATGAAAGTTGGTGTCATAAAAGAACTTATGTCTGACGGTTTGTCAGAAGATGTTCAAAAAGCTCTTGAACGCGCAATTGAAGATTACAAAAAACTAGGTGCTGAAATCGTTGAAATTTCACTTCCGCACTTAAAATATTCAATCGGGATTTACTACATCTTAGCAACTGCTGAATGTTCTTCAAACTTGGCTCGTTTTGACGGTGTAAGATACGGTTACAGAACACCTGATGCTAAGAACTTGCTTGAATTATACACAAAATCGAGAGCAGAAGGCTTCGGTCCGGAAGTTAAACGTCGTATAATGCTTGGAACTTATGCATTGTCATCAGGTTATTATGATGCATACTACAAAAAAGCACAACAAATGAGAGCTTTGGTAACACAAGATTTTGCGGAAGCATTCAAGAAAGTTGATATCTTGATTTCGCCAACTTGTCCAAACACAGCATTTGATCTTGGTGCAAAAGCATCTGATCCGTTGCAAATGTACTTGACTGATATTGCGACAATTTCCGCAAACTTAGCAGGAATCCCTGGTATGAGTGTTCCAGCCGGGTTTGACAAAGATGGTATGCCAATCGGTTTGCAAATTTTGGCTCCGCAATTGCAAGAAAGTAAATTGTTTAATGTTGCTCATAAGTTTGAAAGAGCAAACGATTACTATTTGCAACTAGCAAAAATCTAACAACCACCCACCCTAACCCTCCCTCTAAGGGAGGGAACAGAGTCGGAACTCTAAACACGTGAATAAGTTCTTTTCACTCGCTTCACTCGGGAAATAGATTATAGGTTGGGGGTTCTAGCCCAACAAAGTAAAGTTAGGATTAGTTAGCGGAATTCTCCGCAGCTGTTACGGTAGGTCGGCATTGCTATGCCGACAACAAAATCTCAAGTATCAAAGGGTTAGGCGTACTTGCCCGACATCACAAATTTCAAAAATTATGTTAAACACAGAATATCTTACAAAATGCATAGAAACTCTTGAAAAATCTTACGCTTGTATAAAAACAGCGCAAGAAGGTTCGATTGACTATGAAATGTATAGAAATTCGCTTGTGAAAAGTTTTGAAATAACTTTGGAGCAAAGCGGAAAACTTTTGCGAAAATGCTTAGCACCTTATTATGCAAGCAAAAAATCGGTTGACACTTTGACATTTAAAGACTTGTTCAGAGAAGCTCATAAACATTCTTTAATAACAGAAGAAGAAATTGAGCGTTGGTTTAAATATCGTGATAACCGAAATAATACAGCACATGATTATGGTAAGGCTTTCGCGGAAGAAACTTTGAAATTAATGGACGACTTTTTGAAAGATGTTTATCACTTGAAAGAAGTAATTGAACATGAGTAGACTGTTTTTAAAACCTGAACATCGTAAAATGTTAACGGATATTTTTGACAAATACTGTCCGAAAGCAGAAATTTGGGCTTATGGCAGTAGACTAAACGGTGATGCGCATTCAGGTAGTGACCTTGATTTAGCTGTAAAAAATTTCAATTCAGATGACGCATATTTGTATGAATTGAAAGAACTTTTGTCTGAAAGTAATATTCCGTTTATGGTTGATATTCACGAATTTGACAATTTGCCAAAATCTTTTCAGCAAGAAATTAAACGTGATTACGAAGTTATTTATAACGGTAAAAATTAAGCTAAAAAGTTTGTATTTTTGTCTTTTCTAATTGCGTTCCAGTTTTTTATGTATGCAATAGCTCGTTTAATCGGGTTCTTTGAGTAATTCCCGCTGTTTCCAACAGTACGCTCATATCTGTCTATTGTTTTTGGTGACAGTAATAAAATATTTCGTTTTCCTGTTTCTAATTGCCTAACGAGTTTTCTATTTTTATTTGCATAATCAATCGCATCAATACCGCGAAAAAAATTGTCGATTATTGGGGTAATTTTCATGTTCTCTCTCTATTTTTATATCTATTTTATATCAAAAATATAGAAAAGAGAAGTTTTATAAATTTTTTAAATAATTTTCAATACATAAACCTCTTCACAAAAAAATCGAACTCCTGAACAGAAGTTCGATTTTTTATTTTTATAAGGTGATTTTGATTATTTCGTCTTTCGAAGATTCTTCGGACAGAAATTGTTATTGTCCTTAGAATGACGACTCAAATTATTCCTTTGTATATTCAGCATCGATTACGTCATCATCATTTTTTTTGTCTTCTGTTGATGATGAAGCATTTTCAGAGCTTGCTGTTGATTGTTCTTCTTTTTGAACAGCTTCATAAGCTTTTTGAGAAATACTGAACATTGTTTGTTGCAATTCGTCAGACAATTTTTTCAATTCATCTGTCGGTTTGTTTTCATCCAATGCTTTTTGCAATGCTGCCTTTTGTTCATCTAATTTAGATTTGTCAGCGGCATCAATTTTACCTTCAAAATCTTTTACAATTCTGTCAGCAGAACCGATTAAACTTGTTGCATTGTTTTTAATTTCAGCTTCTTCTTTTTTCTTTTTATCTTCTTGAGCATTAGCTTCTGCTTCTTTTACCATCTTATCAATATCTTGTTCAGAAAGGTTAGAAGAATTTGTGATTGTAATTTTTTGTTCTTTGTTTGTAGCCTTATCTTTAGCTGAAACATTTACAATACCGTTAGCATCAATATCGAATGTAACTTCGATTTGAGGAATACCACGCATTGCAGGAGCAATACCTTCAAGCCTAAACATACCTAATGATTTGTTATCTCTAGACATTGGTCTTTCACCTTGAAGTACGTGAATATCAACGGCTGTTTGATTGTTTTCGGCAGTTGAGAACACTTGTGATTTAGAAACCGGAATTGTTGTATTTCTTGGGACAAGCGGAGTCATTACACCACCCAATGTTTCAATACCTAATGTTAACGGAGTTACATCAAGAAGTACGATGTCTTTAACTTCTCCAGCCAATACACCTGCTTGAATTGCTGCACCAACTGCAACAACTTCATCAGGGTTTACTGATTGGTTAGGTTCTTTACCTGTGTATTCTTTAACCAATTGTTGAACAGCAGGGATACGAGTTGAACCACCAACTAGAACTACTTCGTTGATGTCGTTTTTAGTAATTCCGGCATCTTTCAAAGCATTTTCAACCGGAACTTTACATCTGTTCAAAAGGTCGCGGCTCAAATCTTCGAATTTAGCTCTTGTCAAGTTCAAGTCTAAGTGTTTAGGGCCGTTAGCGTCAGCTGTAATGAATGGTAAGTTGATATTTGTTTCCATAACTGATGACAATTCGCATTTAGCTTTTTCAGCAGCTTCTTTAACACGTTGCATAGCTTGTTTGTCACCTTTAAGATCAATACCTTCTTGTTTTTTGAATTCTTCGCAAATCCAATCCATAACTTTTTGGTCGAAGTCGTCGCCACCTAAGTGAGTATCACCAGATGTTGAAAGAACTTCGTGAACACCGTCACCGATTTCCAAGATAGATACATCAAATGTACCACCACCTAAGTCGAATACAAGAACTTTTTCTGACTTATCTTTTTCAAGACCATAAGCCAAAGCTGCTGCTGTCGGTTCGTTTACGATACGAAGAACGTCCAAACCTGCGATTTTACCAGCATCTTTTGTTGCTTGTCTTTGAGCGTCGTTGAAGTATGCAGGAACTGTGATTACAGCAGATGTAACTTTTTCTCCCAAGTAGTTAGAAGCATCGTCAGCCAATTTTCTCAAAATCATAGCTGAAATTTCTTGCGGAGTGTAATCTTTTCCATCGATGTTTACTTTGTAATCTTCGCCCATGTGTCTTTTGATTGAAGCGATTGTTTTATCAGGGTTAAGAATTGCTTGACGTTTTGCCAACTGTCCTACTAATTTTTCACCTGTTTTAGAAAATCCAACGATAGAAGGAGTTGTTCTTGAACCTTCTGCGTTAGCTATAACTGTCGGTTTACCACCTTCCATAACGGCTACAACTGAGTTTGTTGTACCTAAGTCAATACCAATTGTTTTTGCCATAATTTATTATCTCCTTTTCAATTAAATTTTATGTTGTTGCAAGTGATTAATATACCCACCTACAATCTATATTATTATTTATAACACTGTTTTTTGAAAAGGTTGAAAAAATAAACAAAAAATTAATATTTTAAGAGGAGTGAGTAGTGAGAAGTGAAAAGTGAAAAGACCATTTAGTTCGCTTCGCTCAATAATAACTTTGGTGCGTAGCACTGTAACGAACTTTTCACCTCTCACTCCTCACCTTTCACTAATTATTCCAACACACTTCCACCGCCTTCAACACCAGGCAAACAAACACCAAATTGACAATTTGAATTATAATCACTTGTAGGTGGATTTGCAGTCGCATTGTTACTTTCGGTATTAATTAATTCGTTATAATATGGTGTTACATAATTTGGTTGAAACGCATTTGGTTTTTGAATTTCTTGCAAGTAATTAGGGGCGTATTTTTCCTGCAAAGATTTACTGTTGTAATTTGAAAACGCCGTACAGGCCCCACCACTTATCGGACAACTTGCAAAAACAGGTAATGCCATTGCTGCAAGCATTAATGCCATAATAAAACTTTGTATGTTTTTGAAATTTTTCATATCTTACCAACCTTTCAATTAGTCTACATATTTAGCATAAGTGACAATTTGTAAATTTTCATTCCCCGAAAGTAGCAAAAATTTTTTTGACCGTTTTTCATGCAAGCAAAAGGAGTTATATTTTTATGAATAATATCAGTTTTCAAGGAAGAACATTATTATACGCAAATTCTCAAAAATTTAAAGAAATTGTAAATAGTCCGGAAGTTCAACGAAGAACAATCAAATCTACGGCAAAGACAAATGTTATAAATAAGTGGAAAGCCTATCAATTACAGCTTTCTCCGGAGAACTTGTTAGTTGTTTTAAATTCTGAAAAAGGTGGTTGTGTAACACACGTTCCAACGAATAATCGAAATGAAGAAATCTTATCTGAACTTTGTGATAAAATTGATGAATTTACCAAAAAAGCAAAGAGTAAAATAACTGCTTGGATAATTGGTGGTGACACTGTGAATGGTGCTAATGGAACAAAAACAATTAAAACTCTTGACGATATTGCAGACATAGTTTGTGATAAACCTAATATTGATGCTTCAATTCTTGTAGGTGCTAAAAAAGGACAAGAAAATTGTACGCTTTATACTCGTAACAATGAAATTGAAATAACATTGGATAAACCGATTAAACTCGACAAAAATGTTTCTCCGGAAGAAAATCTGGAACAAATTTTTGACATTACAGAACTAAACAATACGGAATTAAAAACAGACTAAGATTTTGATTTGAAATTCCATTTTGCGTGTTTATCTTTTTTGGAAACATTTTCCAATACCTCACAAAACGGAACAATCGGCTCCATCTTATACCCGCAATCCTCTGACAAAGCTCCACCCATCGAAAAAAGTTCCTCTTGCGGATACCGCCTGCAAATTCCGGGACGATTTCTATGGATTTTGCATTTGTGAGTTTCCGGATCCAGATTTTTGCACTCAAAAATCAAGCCGATATCATCTTTGCCAATAATTTTTAAATATGTATAAAACCTATGCAAATATTGAAGTTTTTCAAACTCCTTTTCATCTTGCACAACATGCTTGTAATGTTTTACGTAAATCTGCGTGCAACATTTCCCGCATGCTTTGCATTTGCCTGTCCTATAATACTTGCGTCTTAAAATCTTTGACAATATAAATTTTCTTAAACCTTTAAGCATAATTACATAATATCATAAAGTTTTGTAAAGTTTTCAATATTTTTAGGCAAATATTTGCATTCACGTGAATTATAAAAAATGTAAAAAGAATACATAACCTATTTTAAAATATAAACTATAACATAACCAAAATAACCAACCTTGACCTCTTATTCCAAAAGAGGTCTTTTTTTGGGGCACGAAGTGCCCTCCTCCCATTGGGTGTTGGTCTAAAGTACTTCATATTCATGTTTGTTATTAAGACGAAGTCCGCTTCTTCTTCTGTAACGAACTTATCGTCCTATTGTCTTAACGACTTATCGTCCTCTTTCATCTTAGTAAGGCAGGTGTCTCAGCTCGTCGACATGAATTGAATTTTACAAAAAAGAGGCACATAAAAATGCACCTCTTTTTAATCAATATATTTTTACATAACTATGAAAAATATCTTTTCAACAAGCCATCGAAACCTTTGCCGTGACGAGCTTCGTCTTTAGCCATTTCGTGAACTGTATCGTGAATTGCGTCATAGCCCAATTCTTTTGCACGTCTTGCAATTGCAAGTTTACCTTCGCAAGCACCTTGTTCAGCTTCTGCGCGCATTTCAAGGTTTTTCTTTGTTGAATCTGTAACTACTTCACCCAACAATTCTGCAAATTTTGCAGCGTGTTCAGCTTCTTCAAAAGCGTATCTTTTGTATGCTTCTGCAACTTCAGGATATCCTTCTCTTTCAGCAACTCTAGCCATAGCAAGGTACATACCAACTTCTGTGCATTCGCCTGAGAAGTGAGCTCTCAACCCTTCCATTACTTCTTTATCTTCAACTTTTCCGTCGCCAACTTTGTGTTCGCAAGCGTAAACTTTGCCTTCTGCTGTGTTAATTTCTTTAAATGTTGTTGCTCCGCACAAAGGACATCTTTCAGGAGCTTTATCGCTTTCGGTTGACCAACCGCATACTGTACATACAAATTTAGCCATTTTCTACCACCTTTCTTATAAAAATTAGCCTCTTTTTTCTACATGACTAATTCTACAATAGAAAATTTCTTTTGTAAAGTAGGAATTATTACTATTTTTTAAAAATCTTAATAATTGAGGGAGTGAATAGGCGAATAGGTGAATAGGATAATAAGTGAATAGGTGCTTTACAGATGCTTCGCATCAAAATAAATTTTCGAACGAAGTGAGCTAAATGAACTTATTCACATATTTACCTATTTTCTTATTCACTTAATTAAACCCTCAACTCAACTTCTTTACGCTTTACTTTTCTTGTAGAAGTTCTTGGCAGAGGAAGAGTTCTTACAACGATATTAACTGGTCTTTTGTATGGAGTTAAACGTAAGGAAAGTTTTTTCACTTCGTCCTTAATCAGTTTTTCAACAGTGTCATTGTCATATTTGTTTAAAATATCATTTGTTGGAACTACAACGGCTGTAATTTCTTCTGTACCATCTTTTGCGCCAAAACTCCGAGATGTTCCAAGTACACAAACTTCTGCGATATAGGAGCTTTTTTCTAGTACTGCTTCAACTTCTTCCGGAAAGACCTTTTTGCCACCTGAAAGAACAATCATATTTTTAATTCGTCCTGTAATATATATATGTCCGTTTCGAATTTCTGCAATGTCCCCAGTATGAAGCCAGCCATCAGCATTTAAAACTTCTGATGTCATTTCAGGCTGATTGTGGTAACCTCGCATTACAGAAGGTCCTCTCAAGATAAGTTCGCCAGAATCGACGTCAATCTTTGCTTCCAAACTTTTGAGCGGAGTTCCGACTGACGCCAGATCTCCGCGTCTGTCAACGTTTACGGATACAACAGGACTTGCTTCGGATAAGCCGTAGCCTTGATAAACTTTTATGCCAATTCTTTCAAAAAACTCGCCAACAGCCAAATCAAGTGCTGCTCCACCTGAAATGCAACCGGAAAAATGACCGCCAAATTTTTTGTGGATTTTGTTGAACATTAATTTTTTTAACCTGTAAGATGGAACGAATTTTGCAAGTGCATACATGAACTTGAAAGCGGTTTTTACGTGTGTCGGAGAGTTTTTAAGTTCGGCTTCAATAGCCGTTTTCAAGAGTTTTAAGAATGCCGGAACAACAATCATAAATTCGATTTGTTTTTCACGCATTATGCTCAAAATATCTTTTGGTTTGAGGCTTGGTGTATAGTAAACTGAAAACCCAAAGTTTAAAAATGTAGAAAATCCGACAGTCATTTCAAAGAGATGATTCATTGGTAAAATTGACAAAATATTAACATTTTCATATGGCAAAATCTTGTCTAATGCGTATTTTAGGTCGTCGAGTTGTGCAAGCATGTTTTGGAAAGTTATCTCAACTCCTTTTGGTGCACCTGTTGTACCAGATGTGTAAATTATGAAAGCTATTGATTTTGAGCTCCTTAATTTCCATTTGTAGTCATAGTTGTCAGGCAATTGGTAAATACTTTTGTCCTCAATACCGCAAGCTGGTTCGTCCATAAGAATAATTTCTTTTACAGATGGGATTTCTTCTTTTAAAAATTGGGCCATTTCATAATGTGCGGAAGATACCATAATTACGCTTGGTTCGCAGTCTGAAAGTATTGATTTTAGTTCATATTTAGTCAGTTTTATATCTAGTGGCACCGTAATCATTCCGGAAATAACTGATGCAAATACGCAAGCTCCATATTCAGGTTTTGATTCTGAGATAATTGCAAGTCTGTCGCCTTTTTGAACGTTTAATTCCTTTATTAAATAGTGTGCGATTTTGCGTGACAACAAGCCAATTCCGCTGTATGTAAACTCTTTCCAGCCATATTTTGTTTTCATGCCCAAAGCGACTTTGTCTGAGAACTTTTCAGTTCTTTCATGTAATAGCATTAATACGTTTTTTTCTCTTAACCCCATAGATACACTACCTTTCAAGACCATTTATGTGTATAGAATATTATCTTTAAGATGAAAAGTCAAGAATATTAAGTATTTTTGTGGTAATGTGGGATTATAAAGGTTAATAATTAAATTTGTTGAAGTGAATAAGTGAATAGGAAAATAAGTAAATAAGTTCATTTAGCTCACTTCGTTCGAAAATTTATTTTGATGCGAAGCATCTGTAAAGCACTTATTTACCTATTCACTTATTTTCTTATTCACTTCATAAAAAGGAACAATCATGAAATACGTATACATTGAAACAATGGGTTGCCAAATGAATAAATCAGATACCGAAAGAATGCTTGGAATACTTTCTCACTTTGGCTATGAAGAAACAAAAGAACCTGAAAAAGCAGATTTGTTAATGGTAAACACTTGTTCTATCAGGCAACTGAGTGAGGATAAAGCTTTCAGCCAACTTGGTGTTTGGGGGAAGTGGAAGCAGGACAGAAATCCTGATTTGAAAATCGGAATGTGCGGTTGCGTTGCTCAACAAAAAGCAAGACAGGTTTTTGCTCGTGCACCTTATGTTGACTTTGTTTTGGGAACTCATAAAATTTATTCACTTCCGGAGGTTATCAAAAGAATTAATAATGGTGAGCGAGTTTGTGAATGCGAAGAAACAAATAAACCTTCGCAAAACCCTGAAAATTACGAAATTAACCGTGTAAAATCTACAAATGCATGGATTAATATAACAGAAGGTTGTAACAACTTTTGTACTTATTGTATTGTTCCATACACTCGTGGAAGAGAACGTTCAAGACTTCCTGAAACAATTATAAAAGAGGCAAAAGACGCTCTTAATGCTGGGTTTAAGGAAATTACATTGCTTGGGCAAAATGTTGACAGTTATGGTAAAGACTTTAAGGATAAAAATTACAGACTTGCAGACTTGTTGAGGGAATTGAATGCGCTTGAAGGCAAGTTTAGAATTCGTTTTGTAACGTCATATCCGACAGATATTACAGATGAATTGATTGAAACCGCAAAGGAGTTGGACAAGGTTTGTGAATACTTCCATATTCCGATGCAGTCAGGCAATTCAGAAGTTTTAAAAGCCATGAACAGACGTTATGATAGAGAAACTTATGCAAAAATTGTGAAAAAAGTTCGTGACTTAGTCCCTGATGTGACTATCACAAGTGACTTTATCGCTGGTTTCCCTGGAGAAACGGAAGAACAGTTCCAAGACACTTTGACTGCAATTGATGAGTATGAACTTGATTATTGCAATGTTGCAGCTTATTCTCCACGAGAAAAGACTGTTGCTGCAAGGTGGACAGATAAGTTTATTCCGGAAGATATTAAGAATGAGAGATTTCAACGACTTAACGACAAAGTTAAGGAAAACTGCTTGAAATCAAATCTGAAATATGTTGGGCGTGAAATGGAAGTTTTGGTTGAAAACTTCTACGAACATAAAGGACAGATGATTAATACAGGCAAAACCCGTAATTTCAAGACTGTTCATATTCCTTGTAATACGGATTTGACAGGGCAATTTGTTAACGTAAAAATATCCGGAGCAAAAACTTGGTATTTGAAAGGCGAATTAATCTAGGCTAACAAGTTTTGTTGTCGGGGTAGGTCCCCCGACCTACTTTGCTGTACAATTAATCACACGGATTGATGTTTGTGAAAATTATTGACAAAATGTGAAAAATACCTTAAAATACACAGAATTAGTGAGGTGTTTTATGTTTAACAACGTTAATCCTTTTGGCAACCGTGCGATTTCTTCTTCGACGTCGTCTGATAGTAATGGCAGAAGGCAAAAAGAGGATCCAAAGGAAGAATTGAAAAGATATATTGATGAAGATGAGCCTGATGAAGTTTTGTTAGGCGGGCAACCTATTTTGACGGAGGAAGAGATTCTTGCGATGACTCGTCAGTATATAGCAAAGTTGAAATCTGAGCACGAGAATAACGAAAAAGTTCAGAAAAAATTAGATAAATATTTGGAAAATTTTGATGTCAAAAAGTTTATGAAAAAGAATCCGAATATGACAAGTCCGGATTTTTACATGGTTATGTTTAATGAAACCGAAGGGCTGGTAAAATAAAAAGTCGCAAGGAAACGAGGCAATTTGACTTCGTAATTTTATAGAACTAATCGTAACGACCTTAGTAACCTCGTAACTAACGAAACAGATCTTGCATCTACGCATCTAAAAACTTAGCACTTCTACCCCAATTTCTGTAATCTTTTATTGATTTGCGAGTGAATTTTATTTGCACGATACAAATAATTCGTCAGTTTTTCATAATTCGCTTTTGTTTCGCCATACGGAACTTTCATTGCAATAAGCTCGTCCACATTGGCGTTTATGCTTGTTAATGTTTCTAACGAATCACTCATGTCAAAAATTGATTGAAGCCTTTTTGACATCTTTGCAATAATCCGCCTTGATACAAATCTGGCAAGTCTTTTAATCGGCGACAAGCGAACTTTCGGCTTTTTATTGTGAGAAACAACATCTGTTAATTTTTCCGCAAGCCCGCGCTTTGAATACTGTTCTTTTAAATCTGCAATTTCGTTTTCAAGTTGTTTTGCTTGGATTTTCAAATCCATGACATCTAAAAGTTTTCCTAAAAGCTCAGCACCTTTAACCTTTGCATTTATTGCTTCAAGAGCCTCTTCTTTTTCAGCAATAATACATTCCAACTTCAAAGTCTTATCGTCCAAATCTTTGAACGAATTATTGTTCAAGATATTTTCGTCGATATCGTTTAATCTTCTGAAATTGTTCTGGAATAAATTTTCTGTCATGACTTTATTTTTAAAACCTGTGAATTTTGAATTTTGTCATATTACTCGATTGTGTAAACTTTTTTGTAATAAAGAATTGCACCGATTGCCGTCAAAATAATGTTTGGAGCCCAAGCTGCCAAAAATGGTGACAATGTACCGGCTTCACCGAATGAAATAGAAAGTGCTCTTATCAAATAGTATGCAAAAATAATTAAAATACTAAACAAGAACCCTCTGTTGTAACGCACTCTCGGCGGTGTAATCGCAAGTGGCACCCCGATTAATACCAATGCAATTGTCGTTAAAGGTAACGCTAATTTGTCATAAAGTTCAATTCGAATTGAATTTCTCTCTTGTTCATTAAGAGTGCTATTTTTGATATATTTAATTAATTTTGAAAAATTCATCTCTTTCGCAACATTTTTATTCAACTCTTTTGACATATCAAGCCCGAATTTTACAACAGACTTGTCAAATAGAGTTGTGTTGAGGATTTTCCCATTGTCGCCAACTGTATAAACAGCACCTTTTTCAAACCCCCAACCTTCAGGAGAAGTTTTCCCCTCATCTGCTTGAAGAACTTGAATAGTGCCCTCTTTCGAGGTATCCAAAACTGTAATATTATGCAAAGTCTTGTTTTCACAAAAACCTACATAAAATAAACGTTTAATACTTCCGCCGTCGTTCAATTCTTTAAAAACGAAGTTCTGCTTGCCTTCCGGAATGTTTTTTTGTCCCAAAGACCATAATGCCAAGTCTTTTGACTGCTTAGTCATAACAGGTACAACACTTTCGTTAATTATAAATGAGCAAACGGACATAATTAGTGCAAATATGAAAATCGGTTTTGCAATACGGTTTAAACCTATCCCACATGCTCTCATAACAGTAATTTCGGACTTCAAGCTCAATCCGTTCAAAGTCATTACGGTTGCAAGTAAAACGCCCATAGGGATTGTCATTACAATTACTTGCGGAAGGTTCAAAATAATCATCATCAATGCCACATTAAATGGAATTCCGAACAACGAAATCTGCTTAATCAGCGTAATGAACGTATCTGACGCAAAAATGATTGACGTAAACACGCAAACACCCATTATGAACATTTCAATAATTTGTTTCAAAATGTACTTATCTAACAGCGTCATAGTACCTGTAAACGGTTTTTCTTCTTTAATAATTGTATCTGACATAATTTAATGTTACCCGAAATAATTTTATTTATCAAACTCAATCAAAACTTTTAACGTATTTTTTTCTTTATTTTTTTCAAAAGCCTCAATCGCATCATCTACCTTGAATTTTGCAGAAATCAGCGGAGAAAAATCAACCTTTTCTGACGCCAAAAGTCTTAGTGCAGGTGGAAATTGTCCGCATCTTGAGCCCAAAACAGTGATTTCATCAATTACGATAGGAGCAAGATTGAACTCTTTTGACGCTGCAACAGTACTTTTCAAGACTAAAACTCCACGAGGTTTTGTTAATGCCAAAGCGGTTTCAAACCCTGAAATAGAGCCAGTTGCTTCAACTACAACATCGTATATTTTTTCAATTTTCAAATCTGAAAGAAGTTTTGTCTTAACCCCTTGTGCTTTTGCAATATCAAGCTTGTTTTCATGCTTTCCAACAAGCGTAACGTCATAATTCTGAGCATTCAATGTCAAAGCTGTGATTAGCCCAAGTTTTCCATCTCCAAGCACAATAACTTTTTCCATAGGTTTTATGTGCAACTGTTCAGTAATTTCACAAGCTGCTGCCAACGGTTCAACAAACACAGCTTGCTCATCAGGAACATTTTCAGGAACTTCAAAAAGCGTTTCCAACGGCATCGTGAAATATTCCGCAAAAACACCGTCTTTTCGCCAAATTCCAAGCGTGTGTCTATCAGGGCAATGACGATAAAGTTTTTCCGTACAATACGGACAATCAGGCTTTTTACAGCCGTAGCTGATTTCTGCCACCACTCTTTTGCCTAAAAGCGATTTATCGTCATCATTAATTTCTTCAACAACGCCGACAGCCTCGTGTCCCAAGACTCCAACGTAGCCCATATAACCTTTTGTAATCTCAAAATCAGTATTACAAATTCCGGCAAGAGTTACTCTTACCAAGGCTTCCCCCTTTTGAGGAACAGGCTTTTTATAATCATTTACCAATTTTAATTCTTTATCAAAAACAATTGCTTTCATTTTTCTCTCCTTGTTAAGTTTATTTTATCACAGATAATTTTTGTTATATAATCTTTTTATGAACATATTACAAGAATTTGACACAATTGCGGCAATCGCAACCCCAATAGGCACAGGTGGCGTCGGAGTTATAAGGATTTCCGGCGAAAAAAGTTTTGAAATTACGGACAAAATCTATTCAAGACACAATCTTGAAGCGGGAAAAATTTCTCATGGTTGGATTTTAGACGGCGATAAAAAAATCGACGAAGTTATAATTTTACCGTTCAAAAACCCACATAGTTATACAGGTGAGGACGTTATCGAAATTCACTGCCATGGGGGGATTAACGTAGTACGCAACATTCTTGACGTTGTTTTGAAAAACGGAGCAAGAATGGCTGAGCGTGGCGAATTTACAAAACGTGCTTTTTTAAACAAAAAAATGGACTTATCCCAAGCAGAAGCCGTAGCTGACCTAATCCATGCAAAAACCAAAGATTTTGCCAAACAATCGGCGAAAAATCTTTCAGGTGTTTTGGGGACAAAAATTAAAGAAATTCGTGGTGATATTTTTAATGTTTTGTCAAAAATCATTGCAGGAATTGATTTTCCGGAAGATGTTGTCGAACCTGAATACGACTATTTGATTTCAGAATTTGAAAAAGCAAAAGAAAAAATAGACAAAATTTTAGCCTCTGCAAATTCTTCAAACATAATGCGACAGGGCATTAAGATTGCAATTGTCGGCAAACCAAATGTCGGAAAATCTTCTCTATTCAATACTTTGCTTAATGTAGAACGTGCAATCGTAACGGATATCGCTGGTACAACCCGAGATGTTTTAACAGAAACTCTTGACTGGGACGTTGCAATTACGCTCGTCGACACAGCCGGAATTCGTGACAATGACGAAGTTGGCAAAGTTGAAGAAATTGGTATTGAATTTTCAAAACAATCAGCCGACGAGGCAGATTTAATCTTGTTCTTGTACGATGCCTCAAAAGGGATTTTGGAAGATGACAAGGCTATTTTGGATTTAATTAAAGACAAAAAACACATAATTATTGCAAACAAAGCAGATTTAGTAACAGAACGAAAGCCTGACGTGTTCTATCTTTCAACGGTTAGCAAAGAAGGATTGGACGAGCTCAAAAATAAAATTAAAGAGGCGTCTTACAATTTTTCGCTCGAAGATACGGAATTTGTTACAAACAACCGCCAACAGGATTGCTTGACAAAGTGCCGAGAAAGCCTTGTTCAGGCTCTTGATGCTGCAAAAATTCATCAACTTCAAGATTTGATTTCGATTGATTTGAAATCTGCACTTTTACACCTTGACGAAATTACAGGTGAAGTTATTACAGACGACATTTTGAACAATATCTTTGACCATTTTTGTATTGGGAAGTAAAAATGGTGGTGAATAAGTGAATAGGTAAATAAGGCAATAAGTGAATAGGTGCATTTAGCTCACTTCGTTCGAAAATATATTTTGTTGCGTAGCAACTGTAACGAACTTATTCACTTGTTTTCTTATTCACATATTCACTTCCCTATCCCCTACTTTTCATCATCAAAATTATCATCAACCGGCTCAATCGGTGCTTTGTTGTTTCGGTACAAGTAATACAGATACATGTCCACGAGCAGGAAGAACGTGTTCATTATGTACAGCCAGAACACCCAATCCATATCATCAAGCACTTTATGGGCAATTCCACAAACGTAACCCAACAAAATTAACATCGAAAAATGGATACTTTTCCCATGTACACATTTACATTTATAGGTTTTTAGTGCTGCAACAGGCCAGCTAATTCCAAAACATACCATCATTCCGGCTTCAAATACACTCATTATTTTCTCCTCTATTACGTAATTTCACAATATTATATTACATCATGAATTTTATTCGGATATAAAATTTTTATTAAAATTTTTCTTGCCTCGATTTACTTTTAGTACTATACTAAAAGTTATGAAAAACGTTAGACAAACAAATATAAATATCCACAGAGATAGCTGGGTTGAGATTAATTTAGAAAACATTTCGCATAATATGCGCGCAATCAGAAAAAACACTCCAAAAGACGTTAAACTTTTGGCAGTTGTAAAAGCAGATGCTTATGGGCATGGTTCCGTAATGATTGCACCAACACTTCTTGCGTCGGGTGCGGATATGCTTGGTGTTGCATCAATTGATGAAGGCGTTGATTTAAGACAAGCAAAAATAAATTGTGAAATTCTTGTTTTAGGTGCAGTGCCCGTTTGGGCAGTAGAAACAGCGGTTAAATCAGATATCACAATCGCAATTTTCTCAAAAGAGCATCTTGAGGCTTGTAAACAGGCTTATGAAAGAACAGGAACAAAGCCAAAAGTTCACGTAAAACTCGACACAGGCATGAACAGAATTGGTGTTTCTGTTGATGATGCAGTTGATTTTATAAAAGAAGTTCGTGAGGCTGATTACCTTGATTTCAGAGGAGTTTTCACTCACCTTGCAAATGCAGAAATCAGAGAAAAAACTCAAATTCAAATTGACAGATGGAACAAAGTTATTTCTCAAATTGACACAAAAGGCTTGTTATTGCATATCTTAAACACTGCAGGTGCAATGTGTTACGATGTTCCAAATTCCAACATGCGTCGTGCTGGTATCGGAATTTATGGGCTTTATCCTGATTTGCCGTCTGATGGCGAGGTCAAAAAGCCTGATTTGAAACCTGTTTTGTCATTAAAAGCGAGAATTGTAAACATTCACGAGGCAAAAGACGGCGAAGGCGTAAGTTATGGCCACACATTTACTGCACATGGCACACGCAAAATTGCAACAGTTCCATTGGGCTATGCAGATGGGGTTCCAAGAGGACTTTCCAACAAAATCAATGGTGTTTTGCATGGCAAAGAAGTTCCGCAAATCGGCAACATCACAATGGATCAAATGATGTTCGACATAACAGGCGTAGATGCAGAACTAGGCGATGTAATCACCGTATTAGACGAAACTCATTCAATTGATGAATGGGCAAAAATCCTCGGAACAATCAATTACGAACTCACATGTCGGTTGAAAGTAAGACTGCCGAGGGTGTACACGAGGTAAGTTACGAGGTTACTAAGGCACTAAGATCTTATAAAAGTGAATAAGGCAATAAGAGAATAGGTGAATAAGTTCATTACAGGTGCTATCGCACCAAAGCATATTCTTGAGCGGAGCGAACTATATGCACTTATTTTCTTATTCACTTATTCACCTATTCTCTTATAAGTCAAGTAGGTTGGGCATACTTGCCCAACAAAAAAT
>ERZ1034878.215-NODE-215-length-32455-cov-4.396173_pt1 | contig 32455 bp, 26 predicted proteins | sample MGYA00520593_ERZ1034878 | MGnify/ENA primary metagenome ERZ1034878 (study PRJEB33766, sample SAMN09781724) | gut metagenome | biome: gut microbiome | host: Homo sapiens | place: Madagascar | study: EMG produced TPA metagenomics assembly of the PRJNA485056 data set...
CTTGTCGTGCCCAGGGGAGAATTCATCTCCGTTATGGGTCCAAGTGGTTCTGGAAAGACCACCCTATTGAATTGCTTGTCTGGGCTGATGAATGTAGATTCTGGGTTCATCTCCCTAGGTGATTCAACCCTTACCGGGGTCGGGAATAGGCAAAGAGAGAATATCAGGCGCCAGTTGGCAGGCTTTGTCTTTCAAGATTCGAACTTGATTGAGTCATTAAACGCTATCGATAACGTAAGGCTGCCTGCGAAGCTGTTGGGGAAAGGCGTGTCTGTAGAAGACGCCTTACAGTTGCTGATTTCTCTAGGAGTTTCCGATAAAGCCAAAGAATACCCCTCTTCTTTATCCGGCGGGGAGAGGCAACGTGTGGCGATAGCACGAGCGGTTGCCATGGATCCGGCGATTCTCTTTGCCGATGAGCCGACTGGGTCACTTGATTCGAAAAATTCTCGAGTTGTCATGTCGATACTGCGGAACGAGGCGAGGGAGAATGGGCGGACGATTTTTATGGTCACTCATGATTTAATGTCCGCGTCATTTTCTGACAGAGTTGTAATCTTACGAGATGGGCAAATTGTAACGGATATAGACCATCCTTCTGTCCACGATATCTCTTCGGCGATGGAGGCCTATTCATGTTGAAACTGACGGTCTCCGATTTGAGGGATAGCCTAGTTTCTTGGAGTGGGCTATTTCTAACGGCCTTACTTTGCGGGTTTGTAAGCGGTTTGGCGATTGTCCTCATCTCTTCAGCCGCGAATGCCGGAACTGATGAAATGAGGCAATTGAGGAACGCTGGAAGCGCAATGCTTGCAATGATATGGATTGCGGCCCTCCCCGTAGCAGCATCGACTTCACGTTTGGTGGAGAAGAAGAAAGAGTCCACTTATTCGATGTGGAGGCTGCTAGGCTTGAGGGGATGGCAGGTAGGCGCTTCTTTTGCTATCCAACTTTCCATAATTGCAATGTGTGGTGTTTTTCTCGGGGCATTCTCGTTCCTAGCAGTTGTTTTTCCCTTGTCTTCCTTTTTGAATCTAGAGTCTATTTCTTTCGACTTCACGGTTGCGTTTCCCGTTTTGCTTTTAGAGGCTATAGCATTTCTTTTGGGAGGATTGCGCGGGGTTGTTGCGTCCCTTAGGGCTTTGCCCCTTGATGCATTGCGGAATGGGGACGTTAGCGGGCGGGAGAGGCGGGTAAGCCCATTTCAGATTGCGATTTGCATCGCCGCCATTCTTCTTATTTCTGTCGTTCTTTCTCAGATAGATCGATCGAATGCAGATTCGCTAGTTAGCTGCTTGGTCTTTGTTCCGTTTCTTGTCGCTATTTTGGCTTCTCAGCTTTCGGGTTGTTTTCCGTTTTTGTCTCTTAACGCATGGTCAGTTTTGGCATCACGGAGGGATAACGCATTATTTTTGATTGCCTACAACAGGGTGCGTTATCGCGTTGATGAGTCTAAGGCCATTCATCTTCCCGTGGTGCTTGCTATTGCGCTGCTTTCGGGCTTGCTCATGGTGGTAGATACCGTCGTTTCCTTTTTGCGGAATGAAGGGTTGAACGCCGAGGGGATGGATATTGGACAGCTGGTTTCTTTTTTGGGCGCGCCTCTTTTGATCTGCATAGTTGGTGCATCTGCGGTTGTCGTTATGTCACATGCCGAAAGATGCTCCGACTTTCGCATACTGGCTTCCTTGGGGGCTTCTCGTGCGGCTCTCTTCGGTGTGACGTTGAGTGAAGCCTTTATCTATTCTTTTAATGCGCTGCTGATTGGGCTGTTGTTTGGAGTGCTTTCGGGTTCGATTGCTTCGGTCGTATGCTCCAGCGTCTTGGTCGTTTGGCCTTCCCTTGCATATGCGATAGTCGTCGCCGCTTTCTTATTCTTGCTTATAGCGGTTCCAATGCTATTTTCGCTGCGGCGCTTGGGAGGTCGGGCGAACTGAAGGGATTGTGTGCAGAAAATGTATAGCTCTCGATTCGAGGGGATTAAGTTTTATGAAATCGTTAAGGGTCCTGACGCAAAATATATCCGCCCCTTAGGCGGAATGCTCGTTCTTTGTTTGGCGGTAGGGATGCTGGGTCAAATTGCTATGCTCCTGCAACCGAAATATGCAGAAACGCTTATCCATGCCTCTCAATCGAAGGCCGATCTGACAGTTCCCCTGGCCGCATTGGTTGCCCTTCTTGCAGGTGCTGCTCTTTCTGCAATGATCCAGCAGATGTTGCTGGCAAAGATGAGTGAGGGAATGGCCGAAGACATCAGATCTCAGTTGGCCAGGTCATTTTTCTCTCTGCCTGTATTGACCCAGGAATCGCGCTCTCCAGGTTGGTATTCTCAGCGCATCTCGAATGATGTTGATTTAGTAAAGAGGATTCCAGGGCAGTTTGTTTCCGTGGTCCAATCGGTTTTTGTGATGATTTTGTCGTTAACAGAAATGCCGCCCAAAGGGACGGCATTGAAATGCGAGTGAGCCTATAAGCCGGGTTCTGTAATCGGCAACCATTTATCTCGACTTTGCGTCGCCGCAAAGCTCAAGCACGCAACCCGAATGCACGGAAGGGCGGCCGTATGGCATTCCTATTTGCGCTTGCTCCAGATGGGGTTTACCAAGCTACGTTGTTGCCAACGCACTGGTGCGCTTTTACCGCACCGTTTCAGCTTTTCTCCTGCATGCAGGGGAGTCTTCTTTTCTGTGGCACTGTCCGTCGGGTCGCCCCGCCCAGCCGTTAGCTGGCATCTTGCCCTTGGGAGCCCGGACTTTCCTCATGCTTGCGCACGCGATTGCCCGGCTCACTCGAAGTTGTATTATACCTTGTTCCACGAATAATGTATTGGATTGACGCCGCGACCAAGCCAAGCACCTTATCTTTCCCCTGCGAGCGTGCTTGACGGGCGAAGCCCACCTGGAATTCTGCTCAGGCAAGCTGAGCAGAATGCATCCGCTCGGATGCCTAGTTTGGGACCAAACATGCCACTGGCATGTTTGCCGACGGAAATCTAAGGCACCTGGCTTGCCCTTGCTGACTGGTATGGACCTGAGAGTTTCAGGAAATTCTTCTATGATGTTTCCTCGATCTCTGACTTCTGCTTTTGTTTTCTGGTTTCATGGTTAGGGATGATTCTCGTACTCTTTCGCCCTGAAAGGACTTTCATATGAAACGTTGCTTGCTGGTTGGAGCCGCCCCTTCGGCCCATAAAGAGCTTGACTATATCCTGCAAACGCAGGAATTCGATGCAGTGTATGCGGTCGATGGCGGATTCGCGGCGTTGCAAGAGCGTGCCATTGTGCCCGATGCGGTGTTCGGCGATTTCGATTCACTTGGCGCGGTGCCGCAGCATCCGTGCGTGTTCGAGTACGATGCGCACAAGGATTTCACCGACATGGATTTGGCCATCTGCCATGCCGAGCAGCAGGGCTTTGAAGAGCTGGTTATCTGCGATGCGTTTACAGGCAGGCTCGACCACTCCCTAGGCAACTTGCAGTTGCTTATTCAGGCGGCCGCTCGAGGAACATGCGTGTGGGGTGTTGGTGAGGAAACGGTGATAGCCCCGCTGGTGGCACCAGGGCCGTTCTGCTCTCTTTCCTTTGCGGAAGGTGCACAAGGCACGTGTTCGGTGCTTTCTCATAGCGATGCGTGCAAAGGCGTTACCGAAGTGGGCCTGGAATGGGAGCTCGACGGCGCAACCTGCACGAACCGAGCGTTGTGGGGCATTTCGAATGAGCTTGTTGGCAAGTCTGCCAACATCAGCCTGGAAGAAGGCTCGCTGTGGGTTATCTTCCCCCTTTTGGAATTCCCGCGCGCGGCGTATACCTATATACGAGTACAATAACGTAACCACATAACAGGGGAGCTAACCGCCCGCGATGCGCGGCTGTTCGGCTGAGAGGGGGCAAGGCCCCGACCCATAGAACCTGTATGGATAATGCCAACGAAGGGAGCTGTGATGACGCAAGAACGTCTCATCACTCAAATCGATTATGCCCGTGCGGGCAAAATCACGCCTCAGATGGAAGCGGTTGCCGCCAAGGAGCATAAAACGCCCGAAGAGATTCGTGCCGGCGTTGCGAAGGGCTGCATTGCCATTCCTGCCAACATTCACCATGCCGCTTTGAGCCCCGAGGGCGTAGGCGAAGGCATGCGTACCAAGGTAAACGTTAACCTGGGTATTTCCGGCGACCTGATGAACGCCGAAATGGAGCTCGAGAAGGTACGTACCGCTATCGAGCTGGGTGCGGAAGGCATCATGGACCTTTCCAACCATGGCAAAACGCATGATTTCCGTAAGCAACTTATCGACATGAGTCCTGCCATGATCGGCACGGTGCCCATGTACGATGCCATCGGCTACTTGGAAAAACCCCTTATTGGTATTACGGCTCAGGACTTCTTGGACGTTGTGCGCGCCCACGCCGAAGATGGCGTGGACTTTGTAACCATCCATGCCGGCATGAACCGTCGCACCATCGACAATTTTAAGGAAACTGGCCGTTTGATGAACATCGTAAGCCGTGGCGGCTCGCTCATCTTCGCTTGGATGGAAGCCACGGGCAACGAAAACCCCTTCTACGAGTATTACGATGAAGTGCTGGAGATCCTGCATGAGCACGATGTGACCATCAGCATCGGTGACGCTATGCGACCTGGCTGCAACTACGACGCCACTGATGCTGGTCAGATTTCTGAGCTTATCGAGATTGGCAAGCTCACCAAGCGCGCATGGGATGCGGGCGTTCAGGTTATGGTTGAAGGCCCTGGTCATATGGCATTGGACGAGATCCCCGCCAATATGAAGATTCAGAAGCGCTTGTGCCACAATGCTCCGTTCTATGTTCTTGGCCCGTTGGTTACCGATATTGCTCCTGGCTACGACCACATTACGTCTGCTATCGGTGGCGCGGTTGCCGCGTCGTGCGGTGCCGACTTCCTGTGCTACGTAACGCCTGCTGAGCATCTGCGCTTGCCCGATGCCGATGATGTGCGTGAGGGCCTTGTCGCGACTAAGATTGCAGCTCATGCTGCCGACATCGCTAAGGGCATCCCTCATGCGCGTGATGTCGACAACCGCATGAGCGACGCTCGTCGCCGTATGGACTGGGAAGAGATGTTCAGTCTTGCCATCGATCCGGTGAAGCCCCGCAAGTACTTTGAGAGTGCGCCTCCTTCGACGGAAGGCACCTGCACCATGTGCGGCAAGATGTGTGCAGTTCGTACGGTTAACACCATCATGGATGGCCTTACCATCGACCTCGGCGAGGAAATGGCCGACAAATAGCAAGTATGAAGCGGTTGTCCCTTTGGGCAGCCGCTTCTTACCTGCAGGCTGGCTGTCGCCGGGATTGGCGTGGCGGGGAGGTAGAGGCTCCCTGCGCCCGTGCTCGGTGCGGTCGGCTTGGCTTGAGTGAGGAGAGAATATGAAAACAGCGCTTACCATTGCCGGTTCGGATTCGAGCGGCGGAGCGGGCATTCAGGCAGATATCAAAACCATGAGCGCTTTGGGGGTCTATGCGGAATCGGTTGTCACGGCGCTGACCGCGCAGAATACCATGGGCGTTCAAGGAGTGGTGGCAACGGATCCTGAGTTTGTGTTACTGCAGATGGAAAGCGTATTTTCTGATATTCAGCCCAATGCGGTCAAGATCGGCATGCTTCCTACAGCGGAAGTAGTGCGCGCGGTAGGGCGGGGATTGCAGCGTTTCAATGCTCAGAATGTCGTGCTTGATCCCGTCATGGTTGCTACGAGCGGGGCTGCGCTTTCGGAAGCGCCTGCGGTGCAAGCGCTCTTCGAATTGCTCCCTCAAGCTTCTGTGGTAACGCCGAATATTCCCGAAGCTGAAGTGCTTTCAGGCATACCCATCGAAACCAAAGAGGATATGCTGGCTGCGGCGAAGGCTATTCAGTTGAAAGGAGCACGGGCTGTTCTGGTGAAAGGTGGCCATTTGGCTGAAGAAGCCGACGATGTGCTGCTGGAAGCAAACGGCGCGGTGACGTGGCTTTCTGCTCAGCGTGTGGAAACGAAGAACACGCATGGTACTGGTTGCACGCTTTCTTCTGCCATTGCCTCGTATTTGGCGAAAGGAGAAACCCTGAAGCATGCTGTCGCCTTCGCGAAGCGCTACCTCACTGAGGCAATCCAAGCGAATCCTGGATTGGGAAAAGGCAACGGTCCCGTAAATCACCTATTCGTGCTGCGCTAACGGAGCGGTTAGGATTGAATGAACCTTTTCGCTAACGCCAGAAGCGCTTCGCGCTCAGGGGCAACCTCTTCGTTGGCTACGGCGCTGAACAGTTCGTTCAGCACAAGCCCAACATGCGGTCCTTGAGGTACGCCGAGAGAGATAAGGTCGGTGCCATTGATTGGCAAGTCGGCAGGTGAAAGCACTTTGCCTTGTGCAATCATCTCATCGAATAGGCTCTCGGCTGCATTGATCTTCTGAATCCACTTTGTCGCACGGGTTGATTTTCCCCTTGCGTCGCCCCGCATCAAGTCGCAAATTGCGTGGAAGAGCCTCTCATCGTGCTCCACTAGGGCATACAGCTTACGTACGCCTTTTGTTGTAGGCTCGGGTCTGTCGCCGTGGTAGCGGATGATCAAGTCGAGATCATGCTGCATCTTCTTGCTGAAATGCAGCTTTTTTGCGCTGTCGCGCATGTGGTGAACGCTTGCTATGGGATGGTTGGGCATATGACCCAAATTGTCTGCTCCAATAAGGAACGTGTCGGGTTTACCCGCATCGTGAAACAACGCCGCCCAACGCACCAAGGGGTAGGCGGGGGTGCTTTCGACCACCGCAGCGGTGTGTTCCCATACATCATAGATGTGCCAAGGGTTGTGCTGGTCAAAGCCATCCATGGCTTCAATGCAGGGAACAATATAAGCAAGTTCGCGGGGGAACCGGAGCAGGGTTTGGCGCACATGGTTTCCGCAGAGGAGCTTTTCGAGCTCTTGCCTCAAGCGTTCTCCCGCGACACCAGTAAGGGTTGGCGCGTATCTGCGTATGGCGACTTCAGTATCGGGATCGATCCAGAATCCGAGCTGTGAAGCGAAACGCATCGCGCGAAGGACGCGCAGGGCATCTTCTTGCAGGCGGATATTGGGGTCGTTGACGCAGCGGATTATCTTGTTGGCCAAGTCGTTCTGCCCGTCAAAAGGATCCACAAGGCCACGGACCGGGTGAAATGCCATTGCGTTGATGGTGAAATCGCGTCGTGCCAAGTCTTGCTCGACGGTGTCAACGAATAGCACGCTATCGGGGTGGCGGTGATCGGTGTAGGTGCCTTCAGTGCGGAAGGTGGTAACTTCGATGGGCTCATTTTTGTAAACCACGGTTACCGTGCCGTGCTTCGTCCCCGTTTCGTGCACCGCCATGCCGCTTGCCAGGCACGCTTCGCGCGTCTGCTCCCAGTGGGCATTGGTGGCAATGTCGGCATCATGGGGCGTGACGCCGCGAAGGGCGTCGCGCACGAAGCCACCGACGATCCACGCCTCAAAACCGCGCTTCTCCAAAGCGTCGATAACGGCGCACACCGATGCGGGAAGCTGGGCAAGCGTTCCGTAGGCTTCGATATGTGGTGCATCATTGAGAGACATAACCCCAAGCTTTCGTTACGGGTATGTTTCAGTATAGGGCTTCGGAAGCGATTCGTGCGTCCATACCAGAGATATGTCCTGAGACATTAGGCTGTTGGCGTGGTGGTTTGTTGCGATTGCTTTCGCATGTCTTTCGAATTCGGTAGCGTAAAATCAAACGGTGAAAGATACGAATACGGTGCGCCGAGCACTTAAAAGGGGTTGCCATGATTGATGAAGTGCATATTCGCGATGTGGCGTTGATCCACGAGGCAACGTTTGTGCCAAGCCCTGCCTTTACCGTGGTAACGGGCGAAACAGGCACGGGCAAAACCGCTCTGCTGAATGCGCTGAAAATCCTGGTTGGCGAGCGCGCTGGCGCGTCATTTGTGCGCGAAGGCTGCGAAGAGCTCCAAGTAGAGGGCCGTTTTCTTGGCGAAGGATGCGGGGAAGATGGCGTGGTGGCTGCACGCCGCATCGGCGCACAAGGGCGCAGCCGCGTTTCTATTGACGGTTCACTTGCTTCAGTGAAGGAGCTTGCCGGTGGCTTGGGCCAGACGGTCGACCTTTGCGGGCAGCACGAACATCAGCGCTTGCTTTCCCCGACCTATCAGCGTGCTTTGCTTGACGAATGGGGCAAAGATGAAATCAGTGCGCCCTTGAGGGCGTATCGAGCATGCTTATCCGAGGCGAATGATGCGTCTGCTGAACTGGTTCGTTTGCAAGATCTGGAATCAGCCGATGCTGTCGAGCTCGACAGGGCGCGTTTCGCCTTGGAGCAGATTGGCAAGGTGGACCCCCAGGAAGGTGAGTACGAGGAGCTTATCGAGCGTATGCCTCGCCTGGAAAACGCCGAAATGCTGGTCCATGAAGCTATGTCTGCACAGCGCGGCCTTACGGGGTCGGGCGGTGCGGTGGAATCGCTCGAGTCGGCATTGGGGTCTCTTGAGCGAATCGCGGCGGTAGACGCTTCCGTTGAATCCGTGTTGGAGCTTGTGCGTGAAGCATTCTTTTCGCTGGAGGATGTGGGTCGCGATTTGGCGACGTACAAAGACGGCGTCGATTTCCCCCAGGAAGAGCTGGAGGCGGCACAGGACCGTATCGCCGAATTGCAGGGTCTTATGCGGGGCTTCGGTCCGCGTATGGAAGATGTGCTGGCGCAGCGCGCCGAAGCAGAGGCGAAAATCCGCGAATACGATGGGCGCGACGAGCTTATCTCCCAGGCTCGAAAGAAGCGCGATGCGGCGGAATCGGCGCTTGCCGATGCGGCGCGTGTCTTGGCGGAAGCTCGCGGCAGGGTTATTCCTCGCTTTATCGATGCCGTCCAAGCCCAGATGGCTCGTTTGGAAATGAAGGGCGCACGTCTCGAGGCAAGTATTACGGATCTGCCGCGTGGGCAGTGGGACGCATGGGGTTCGCAGTCTTTCGAGTTCCTTTTTGCCGCTGGTGAGGGCCTTAGTGCTCAGCGACTCGGCAAAATTGCTTCGGGCGGTGAAATGAGCCGCGTGATGCTTGCCCTGAAGGTTGCATTGGGCGAATGCGACCAGGTGGACACCCTGGTGTTTGACGAGATCGATGCTGGTGTGGGCGGCAGTACCGCTCGTGCGCTTGGTGCCGTTCTTCGCGATTTGGCAAAAACCCATCAGGTCATTGTGGTAACGCACCTTCCCCAAGTTGCCGTGTGCGGCGATACCCATTATCTGGTAACGAAGTCCGATGATGCGTTGCCGCAAACCTGCTTGACCCCTGTTTCGGGCGAAAGCCGGACGGCGGAAATTGCCCGTATGCTTGCCGGTGAGGTAAGCGAAACGTCTCTTGCCCACGCCGCCGAACTGCTCGGCGAGCAGGAGTAGCCGGCTCTTGCTCCATCCTGTCATATGCAAGGCAAAGAAAAGGAGAATGCATGTCCGAATATCAAGCCGTATTGCAGCAGCCGACAGATGGGCGCATGCCCGTTATTGGTTGTCACCTTTCTTCGGCTAAAGGGTATGCCGCAATGGCGAAAATGGCGGCCTCCATCGATGCCAACACGTTTGCGTTCTTCACGCGAAACCCGCGTGGTGGGAAGGCGAAAGCGATCGATGATGCTGATGTGAAGGCGTTTGTGGAAGAGGCGGCGCTGGCGGGTATCGGGCGCATCGTTGCGCATGGTTCGTATACCGTGAATCCGTGTGCGGCGAAAGAGCAGGTGCGCAGTTTCGCGTTCCAGGCGCTTGCCGAAGATCTGGTGCGAATGGAACACACCCCGGGTCAGCTGTTTAACATTCACCCTGGTTCCCACGTGGGACAGGGGGCGGATGTGGGCATTGAGCTTATTGCCGAGGTCTTGAATACCGTATTGGCGCCCGAGCAGACCACCACGCTTTTGTTGGAAACCATGGCGGGAAAGGGAAGCGAGGTGGGCCGCACTTTCGAGGAACTGGCTGCTATCATCGATCGCGTTGAGCTCGACAGCCATCTGGGGGTTTGCCTCGATACCTGCCATGTATGGGATGCGGGGTATGACATTGCGAATGACCTGGATGGTGTGCTCGAGGAATTCGACCGCGTGATCGGGCTGGATAGGCTGCGTGCTTTGCACATTAACGACTCCCTCAACGAATGCGGCGCCCATAAAGATCGCCATGCGCGCATTGGCGAAGGCCGCATTGGCAAAGAAGCGTTGGCTGCCGTAGTGACGCATCCTCGGCTGTTGGGATTGCCCTGCATTCTGGAAACGCCGAACGAGCTGCCAGGCTATGCGGAGGAGATCGCATTTTTCCGTTCTTGCGTTGTGTAAAACGATTGTTTACCATGAACGAGTCTTATTAATTCCCCTTAACAGCATATTTGCAGGTGGCCTATTACGGGCGAAGTGTGCCTGCACGGTTATTCATTTCTTTTAAGGAGGATCCAGTGAAATTCTTTCTGGACACTGCCGATCTCGACGAGATCGAAGAGGCAGCAAGCTGGGGTGCGTTGGCTGGCGTAACCACCAATCCGTCTTTGTATTCTCGCATCGGCGGCAAGCTTGATGACTTCCACAACCATATCAAGCGCATCTGCGACATCGTTGGCCCTGATTGCCCCGTTTCCGCAGAATCTGTTGCCATGACGCGCGAAGAGCTCATCACCGATGGTCGCGAGCTTGCCGCTATTGCCCCTAACGTTGTTGTGAAGATCCCCACCATGGTGGAAGGCCTTGCCGCAACGCATGCGCTTGCAGCAGAGGGCATTCCGGTGAACATGACGCTGTGCTTCAGCGTTCCTCAGGCCATTCTGGCCGCACGTGCTGGCGCTCGCTACATCAGCCCCTTCATCGGTCGCTTCGACGACATTTCGGAAGACGGCCTTGATCAGGTTGCCAACATCGTAACCGCGCTGAACAACTACGACTTCACTTCCAATACCGTAAACGGCGAGCAGGTTGAAGTTATTGCAGCTTCTATCCGCAGCGCAAACCATGTTACCCAGGCAGCGCTGATGGGCGCCGATATCGCAACGGTTCCCTTCGGCGTGCTGAAGAAGATGGTTCAGCATCCGTTGACCGATCGTGGCCTTGAGGCATTCCTCAAGGACTGGGAGAAAGTCCAGAACGCATGAGTGATGCAGAAGTAGTCGAAGAGTCTGCGCCTGAGGAAAAGAAGCCGGCACGTACCACGCGTCGTCGTACGGCGAAGGCCTCCGACAAGCAGGAGGGAGCGGCCGCAGCGGCTGCGCCCTCCGATTCTGCTGAGGTAAAGCCTGCGGCTGCCGAGGCTTCTTCTCCGGAAGAAAAGCCCAAGCGCCGTAGGACAAGCAGGAAGAAAGCCGAAGAAGCTCCTGCCGATACCGAAGCCGAGCAGAAGCCCAAGGCGGCGAAGCCCGCAAAGCCCAAGGCTGTCGAAAAGAAGGAAGAGCCTCAGGTTGAATCTTCCGATTCGCAGAAAGGCGATGCTTCCTCCGAGGATGATTCCAAACCAAGGCGAATCCGCGCCCGATCCAGGTCGAAGGCCAAGACCGAAGAAACGCCTCAGGGCGAAAATGCGCAGGCAGCTCCCAAGCAGGAAGCTGAGCCTAAGCAAGAAACAACTTCTGAACAGGCTTCTTCTGCCGATCAAGAGACTCCATCGAAGCAAAAGGATTCCTCGAAGCAGGAATCGGCTCCTTCTGAAGGGGCGGAAAAGCAAGAGTCCTCTGAACCCTCGGATGCTTCTGACGCTGCCGAAGAAAAGAGCTCCAGCGAACGTGAAGAGCGCGACGACCACAAGGGCCGTCGTCAGCGTAAACCCCGTCAGCAGAGGGGCGGCGATCGCCAGAAGGGTGATCGCAACGACCGTCAGAAGAACGATCGTTATCACAACAGCCGTCGCCAGCACCAGCAAAACCGTCGTGAGCCAGTTGCTCCTCAGGTTTCCAAGGAAGATCTCGCGAAACTCAAGGTTGTTGAGCTTCGCGAAAAGGCTCAGGAGTTGGAGATCGACTTCAAGGGCCTTAAGAAGGCAGAGCTTATCGAGGCAGTGTTTGCTGCCAGCATGAAGGCCGAGGGCTTTGAAGAGGTCAGCGGTATCCTTGATGTGCTTTCCGATGGCTATGGCTTCTTGCGCACGAGCGGCTATCTTCCCGGTGAAAAAGACGTCTATGTGGGCACTTCTACTATTCGTCGCAATCATCTTCGCAAGGGCGATTACCTTACCGGCCAAACGCGTCCAGCACGTCCGAAGGAAAAGTTTGCCGCCCTTCAGCGCATTGATACCGTGAATGGGGTTCCGCTGGATGAGGTTGGCAAGCGTGTTCGCTTTGCCGATTTGACGCCGGTATTCCCTGACGAACGCCTGGTGCTTGAGCACGGACGATCCTCTATCACTTCTCGAGTTATCGATCTGTGTGCGCCTATCGGCAAAGGTCAGCGTGGCCTTATCGTTTCGCCTCCCAAGGCGGGCAAAACCACGATTTTGAAGGATATCGCAGCGTCCATTACGTCGAACAATCCCGAAGTGCATCTGATGTGCCTTCTGGTTGACGAGCGCCCCGAAGAAGTTACCGACATGGAGCGATCCATCCATGGCGAGGTAATTTCCTCTACCTTCGATATGCCTTGCGAAAACCATGTTGCGGTTTCCGAAATGGTTATCGAAAGGGCGAAGCGCTTGGTGGAAAACGGACAGGACGTTGTTATTCTGCTCGATTCGCTTACGCGTTTGGCGCGTGCCTACAACCTGGCGCAACCTGCATCGGGCCGCATCCTTTCCGGCGGCGTAGACTCGACGGCGCTGTATCCGCCTAAGAAGTTCTTGGGCGCCGCCCGCAATATCGAGGGTGGCGGAAGCCTTACCATTTTGGCGTCAGCTCTTATCGAGACGGGCTCAAAGATGGACGAGGTTATCTTTGAGGAATTCAAGGGTACCGGCAACATGGAAGTGAAGCTCGATCGCTCCTTGGCAGAGCACCGCATCTTCCCTGCAATCGATCCAGTTGCATCTGGCACTCGTCGAGAAGATTTGTTGCTTGATCCTCAGGAGGCGCCGCTCATCTGGGCAGTGCGTCGCGTGCTTGCCAACCGCAACAACGTTGAACGAGCCATGGATTCGCTTATCAAGTCGCTTAAGCAGACCAACGACAACCAGGAATTCCTGATGCGCGCTGCAAAAAAGGCTCAGCAGGGACGTCATTTCGATGAGAGCGGAGCGATCGAAATCTAATAAATGAGATTTCGGTTTGCGACGTGATCTAGCTGCGTTAGAGCATATCGTCATCGCTTATAATTACGAAAAAATGGAACCCTGCCGTTCGGTGGGGTTCCGCAGTGTTTACCTGTCTGTATTTATAGGGAGGGCATGTGCCTCAAGAGCCATTATCTCAGCATCCGGGCGGACCCCAACCGCCAGTAGGGTATGAGCAGCCTGCGCCTCAGCCCCCGTTTGAGCAAGCGCCGCAATCTGCTGCGGCGGCAACCGTTGCTCGGAAAGAGCCCCGCAAATCCCGCGGATGGATTGTGGCGCTCGTCGCAATTGTTGCGGTGTGCCTGGTGTCGGTTTTCGGCATCGTGTCCTGCACTTCAGCCATCGCCGGTCTGGGCGGGTCGAGCTCCTACGACAGCGAACCGCTGTTCCCGAATACGGTTGCGGTTATCGATATTGATAGCACTATTCAGTACGACGGCACAACGAACAGCCCCGATGGCCTAAAGCAGCAGCTTGACGTTGCTGCAAGCGATAGCAGGATCATTGCAGTTGTGCTGCGCGTGAACTCAGGGGGCGGTGTGGCTACCGCCGGCGAGGAAATGGCCACCTATGTGAAGGAATTCCGAGAGGACACGGGCAAGCCAGTAGTGGTCTCGAGCGCTTCTACCAACGCGAGCGCTGCTTACGAGATTTCCAGTCAGGCGGACTATATCTTCACGGCGCGTACCACTGCCATCGGCGCAATTGGTACCGCTATGCAGCTGGTCGATTATTCGGGACTGATGAGCATGCTCGGCATCTCTACGGAAGATATCATCTCTGCCGAAAGCAAGGATTCCACATACGGTACGCGCAAGCTTACCGATGAAGAGCGAGCATACTATCAAGCCCAGGTAGACCAGATCAACGAAACGTTCATCCAAACCGTTGCCGATGGTCGTAATATGTCTGTCGACGCGGTGCGTGCCTTGGCTACGGGTCTCACGTTTACTGGGACTGATGCTGTGGAAAACGGTCTTGCCGATGAAATTGGCACGAAGGAAGACGCTATCGAATACGCAGCTGAGCTTGCGGGGCACGCGTCAGATTATGAAACGGTAAATCTCAGGCAGAATAGCTCGGATGATATTTCCACCCTGCTCGACCTGATATCTGAAAATAAGTCTATTTCCGCTGACCAGTTGGCTTCGGCGTTGAAGGAGTTGGAGAGCAATGGCTCCATCGCAAAATAAGAAAGAACGTATCGAATGGCCGAAGCGTGCCGTTGTAACGGCAGGCATGCCCTATGGTAACAAGTCTCTGCACTTTGGCCATGTGGGTGGCGTCTTCGTGCCCGCCGACTGCTATGCTCGCTTCCTCCGCGATCGCATCGGCTCTGAAAACGTGGTATTCGTCTCTGGCACCGATTGCTTTGGCTCTCCTATTGAAGAGGGATATCGCAAGGAAGTCGAATCTGGTTCTTTCGAGGGAACTCTGGAAGACTACGTTCGTCGTAATCACGATCGCCAGAAGGCAACGCTCGATGCGTACGACATCAGTCTTGATGTGTACGAGGGCAGCGGCCTCGGTCATTGCGGCGAGGTTCATCGCTCCATTTCTGCCGCCTTTGTGCAGCGTCTTCACGAAAAGGGATTCCTGCATTTGGAAAGCACCCTTCAGTTCTATGACGCTCAGGAAGGTATGTTCCTGAATGGCCGTCAGGTGGTGGGGCATTGCCCCGTGCAGGGCTGCAAAAGCGAAAAAGCCTATGCCGATGAATGCGACCTGGGCCACCAGTACGACCCAGTTGATCTCATCAACCCGATTTCGTCGGTTTCGGGCACGGTGCCGGAAATGCGCGAGGTGCGTAATTGGTACTTCGACCTGCCTGGCTTGTCCAACGTGGTCCGCGATTACGTTGATGCCCTGGAGGGCGATCCGCGCATTCGTCCCGTTGTCACCAAAACCATCAAGGAATTTCTGGTTCCGCCCATCATCTACATCAAGGTGGAACTGCATGACAAATATCTGGAAATTGCAGACAAATTGCCTAAGCATGTGTATCGCGATGCCGCCAAGGGTAAGCAGAGCTTTGAGATCGAATTCGAGAATATCTTCGATCGCGATAAAGCGCGTACCGTGTTGGCTGATGCGAACATTCGCTTCCGAACCGGTAAGGCATTGGTGCCATTCCGTATTTCCGGCAACGTTGAATGGGGCGTGCCTGTTCCTGAAATCGAAGGGGTGGACGGCCTCACGGTATGGTGCTGGCCCGAAAGCCTTTGGGCTCCGCTTTCCTTCACCATGGCGCGCAACGATGATCGCGGTCTTTCGCGCTCGGCATGGCGCTCTTTCTGGTGCAAAAAAGACGCAACGGTGTATCAGTTCATTGGTCAGGACAACCTGTATTTCTATGGCGTTGCCCAGCCTGCATTGTTCGCCGCCCTTCAGGAAAAGCAGCCCGTGGTTGCCGATGCTCCTGAAGGCGAATTGCAGCAGACGAAACTCATTGCCAATCACCATATCTTGTTTGGCGACAAGAAGGCTTCTTCTTCTGGCTCGGTGAAGCCGCCTACGGCAGACGAGCTTTTGGAGCATTACACCTCCGAGCAGCTGCGCGCTCATTTCCTCGCTTTGGCGCTTGACCAGAAATCGGTAGGGTTCAAGCCGAAAATCTTCGATCCCGACCCCGAAAAGCGCGAAGATCCGCGTGTTGCCGACCCTGCCTTGAAGGAAGGCGCGCTCCTTACTAAGGTATTCAACCGCCTTGCCCGTAGTTGTTTCTATGAGGCGGCAAAGAATTTTGAGGGATATATGCCCCTCGGTACGGTAACCACTGAGGTACTTGCCAAGGTGAATAAAACCATGCACAAGTACGAAGAGCTGATGTACCACGTCGACCTTCATTCCATCATGGCTTTGATGGACGAGTTCATCCGTTATGCCAATAAATATTGGTCAAGCGGCATTCGCGAAGCGGAGGCCAATGAAGATGCCGATGCTCGCCGTCAGGTATTGGTCGATTCGTTCTATCTGCTGCGTATCGCAACGTTGCTGATGCATCCGGTTGTTCCGCGTGGTACTGAGCGCATCTGCGACTATATGAATTTTGAGTTCGAAGACTTCTTCAGCTGGAATTATGATTTCGACAGCATGGAAGAGCTGTGCAACGCTATGGAGCTTGATGAGCGCCGCCATCGCGTTCGCGACCTCCCTCCGCGCACCGACTTCTTCAAGTTCCATCCCAGTCAGATCAAGAAGAAATAGGTTTTCGAAGAGCCTCGTTGCACCCGTCGGACGCCGTGTTGCTCTTGGGACAAAGATTTATCCCAGGAGCAACATGGTGGGTTCGGCTTCGCATGCGGGGCTCTTTTTGTTGTGCGGCCCTCTTTTATCCAATAGAACCTTGTTCGGTAGGGCGTTGTCACTGAGCGCGGAAAAATATCGGCGTTCGCAACTGTGGCTCCCTGTTCGGTAGGGCGTTGTGAATCCAGCTGGCGCTCCAGCGCGGCCGGCACATAGCCCCCCTGTTCGATGGGATGTTATAAAGGACAGGGAAGAAGGCCCCACATCCTTGCGAAACCGCGCTTCTGCGCTATACTAAATAGGCTTATCTCGCCTTGGTCGGAAACCAAGGCATAGTAAGGAGAACCAATGAAAAAAGATATCCATCCCGAGTACGTTGACTGCACGGTAACCTGCACCTGCGGCAACACCTTCCAGACTCGCTCCACGAAGTCGGAGATCCGCGTTGACATCTGCAACGCTTGCCATCCGTTCTTCACCGGCCAGCAGAAGCTGATCGACTCTGGCGGACGTGTACAGCGCTTCGCTAACAAGTTCGGCGCTGCTACCGAGGCTGTTGCTGCTCGCGAGGCTGCTAAGAAGGCAGAGCGCGCTGCTGCTATCGAGGCTGCTGAAGCTGCTAAGAAGGCAGAGCGTGAGGCTAAGGCTGCTGCTAAGGCTGCTCGTGCTGCTGAGTTCGCCAAGAAGGCTGAGGCAGAAGCTGCTAAGGCTGCTGCAGAGGCTGAGGCTGCTGCTGTTGTTGCAGAAGGCGAAGCAGAAGAGGCTGCTGAAGAAGCTGTTGCTGCTGAGGTTGCAGAGAACGCTGCTGAATAGCATTTAATTCGTGCTCAGGCGAAGGCGTCCGCTTTATGCGGGCGCCTTTTTCGTTTTGGGCCGCAAGCCTGTTGGCTAGGGCACGTTTCAGGTGCCGCCTTTCCGCACCGTTCCCCATACCGTCCGGCTGCCGCTTTGCGGCGTTGTGTTCGGATCGCTCCCCACAGCATCGCATCCAGCCCGCTTCGTGGCGCAGCGGTCGGATCTATTCTCGTGGCATTGCGCCCCGTCGCCTGCGGAACCGTGGCTGCTGCGATTGCATTGCTTGCCGAAGGCGCCATCGCATCTGGCCTCCTGTGAAACCGTGGCCAGATCGCTTTCTGCGGCGCCTCGTCCGCGGCACTGTACCCGACGGCGCGTTCATAGAGCACTGCACCTGGCCCGTCCCGCCCACAGCATCGCATCCATCCCGCTCTACCTATATCATTGCGTCTGGGCTGTTTCGCCCATGGCTTTGCCAAAAGCTGTCATGGGAGCCTGAAAACAAAAAATCGGTTCGGATTGCAACTTTTTTGCGATTAGGGATTGTCGCGTGGCTCCAAATCGCGGATCGGGGCGTGAAAACGTGGATAATTGGCCATAAAGCGGCCGATTTTCGCTTTGCCGGGGCGGAAGGGAGTCCCTAATCGAAAAAAAGTTGCAGAGATCTGAGAATTTTTGTTTTTGCCCTCCCGCAGGGGCTGTTCCTCCTGCTACGCAACGGCTTGGCATCATCTTTGCTTTCTCGACGGTTGTGTTTGTTTATGCCGTAAGCTGAATTCATTGCAGGAAAATGTGATGCGTAGGGTGCTCGGTCGTGCTGCGCATATCGCGTATGCACCATCTTCTCGGGAAGCGTAAGAGGCGCGTACGGGAGGTATCTGCTTGCTTTAGTGCAAGATGGGCACGCTGCTCATCTTGCCTGTGATGTGAGTGGGGTACGTGTAGCTTATGGCGGCGTTTGACTGTGTTTGGCTTGCAACGGGTGCGTTTCCGCTCTTTGCCGACGAAAGGTACTTGTTCGATTTGCTGCATAGGTGTGCAGCTGGGAAAAGGAACCGCAATGAAAAACGGTGATAAAACAACGGTAGTAAACAATGGTGATTCGTCCGCTAACGGAGTCTCGGCCGAACCTGAATACGTGGTTCCCGAAGTGTTGCCTATGGACGACGAGGAGAACCCGAAGCATAAAATCAAGGGGGCGGCCCAAATAGCGGCAGGTACTGCCTTGACTGCCGCAGGCGTTCCCATGCTTGTTCTGCCCGGCCCCGGCGCTGTGGCAATTGCGGGCGGTGCAGCCTTGATAAGCAAGGGCCAGCGTAATTGCTCGGGTCGTTCGGCAACACCTTTCGAGGAAAAACTCGACGACGTTGCCGAAAAGGCCGCCGTTGCGGTTAAAGCCTCTGCCGAGAAAACCGCTCACAAAGCAGCCGAAGAGGCTCCGAAGGTTGCGAAGAAGGTTGTTTGCGAAGCACCGCTTGTTGCTGGGGCGGCGGTTCGCGCGGCAAAGCCTGTCGTTAAAGGCGTTGCCGGTGCAGCAGCTCAGGTAGCAAAGCCCGTTGCGAAAAGCGCTGCGGGTGCGGCAGTGGCTGCGGGTAGTCAGCTAACCCAGAAGGGCTTGAAATACTTGCGAGATAAGAAAAGCACCAAGAAATAAGCCCGTTTACCAGGCGTTTCTTGCTATAGCCCATAGCACTTCGTATTCTATGATCACAGCTAAGCAAAGGGGAGGTTTGGGAGCTATGGATAAAACTGCATTTCGGTCGCTAACCTACGGCATGTACCTGGTTAGCTCCTTAAGGGACGGAAAACCTGTTGGTTGCGTGGCAAACACATTTACGCAGGTTACGAGTAACCCAGCTCAGGCAAGCATTGCGCTGAACAAAGACAACTTCACCACGCAAGGCGTGCGCGAGGCGGGCGCGTTCGAGGTTGCGGTGCTTGACCAATCCGCTTCGATGGAGCTTATCGGCGCCTTCGGATTCCATTCAAGCGCCGATACCGATAAGTTTTCGGGGTTTACTACCGAAACGTCCGCACAGGGTATTCCGTATGTTTCCGAACAGGTATGCGCACATTTTTCGGTGAAGGTTGAACAGGAAATCGATCTGGGGTCCCACGTGCTCTTTATTGGCGCAGTTACCGATGCCGCACCTCTTGGCGGCGAAGAGCCTATGACCTATGCCTACTACCATCAGGTTAAAGGAGGCAAAACGCCGCCCAAGGCACCGAGCTTCAATGAAGACGCTCCTGCGAAGAAAGAGGAATCGGGCCCTGCGGCGGGTCGTACGTTCGCGTGGCGTTGCACGGTTTGCGGTCATATCGAATACGTCGACGAGCTTCCAGAAGACTTCACCTGTCCGATATGCGGAGTGGGTAGGGATTTGTTTGAGCGTATAGAACTGTAGGCCCAATTTCAGCAGCGAGCGCAGCTGCAACGCCTCTCGGAAGGGCAGCGAGCGCTAGCATGATGCGCCTCGGAGGAGCAATTCTTCTGGGGCGCATTTTTTGATGGTGCGCCCTTCCGCCGCTTATTAGCGTGTTCTTTCCGCGAACCAGTTTGTTGTGGGCAGCTGTTTGAGGACGGTTCGCTATTATGGCGCAAGAAGAGAAAGGACAGGCCCTATGAATGTAGAGCTTTTGCAATACCCTGAGCATCCCGAACGCGCGGTGGCAACGGCGGCACGTCTTTGCTATGCCCCCGTTGGCGCAACTGAGCTTATGGAAACCATGCCACCGGAGCGCGTTCAAAGCGTGCTTTCTACCATTATGAAATCAGGCCATTTTTCTACGCTGGAACACGTGAGTTATACCTTTGCGGTAGACGGCGTTTCTCGTGCGCTTACTCACCAGCTGGTTCGCCATCGCCTGGCCAGCTTCAACCAGCAGTCCCAGCGCTACGTTAAGTTCGCAGGGGATGTCGAAGTGGTGAAGCCCCCTACGGTTGCCGCCCAGGAAGAGACCTCCCGTGTGTTCGATAAGGCAATCGATGCCGTTGTGGATGCGTATCATAAGCTCCTTGATGCGGGTGTTCCTGCTGAAGATGCCCGTTATCTTCTTCCCAATGCCGCGGAAACTAAGATTGTCATCACTATGAATATCCGTGAGCTGCTTCATTTCCTGAGCCTGCGCTGCTGCAATCGCGCTCAATGGGAAATCCGTGAGCTTGCCAATCGTATGCTTGAGCTTGTTCGCCCCACGGCTCCCTATATCTTTATGGACGCTGGTGCTCCCTGTGTTCGCGGAGCGTGCCCCGAAGGTAAAATGACCTGCGGAAATCCATATCCAAAAGTAGTAAGGGAGTAGCCTTTCCCCATGGGAAGTGATCTGAAACGAGCATTTACCGAAGATGGCCAGCGTCGTACCCATATTGGCGGGCAGGCGCTTATCGAAGGCGTGATGATGCGGGGCAAGCTCAACTGGGCCGTTGCCGTGCGTGAGCCCGATGGCCATATGCACTCCGAGGAACATCCTCTGTCAAAGAAGGGAAAGCGCGCCAAGTGGCTTTCCTGGCCGTTGGTGCGCGGGTGCGTGGCCCTGGTTGATTCATTGGTGTTGGGGTATAAGGCGCTTGAGATTGCCGCCAACCATGCGTTTGACGACGAAGACGAGCAAGCGAAAACGGTAGCCGAAGAAGTGGCTGCGGGCGGCTTGTGCATCGACGGCGACTTTGACGGTCAAGAATACGATTTCGAGGATCAGGGCTCCATTGACAATGGGGGCCTTCAAAAATCTGACGGCAGTCAGGCCAGAAGGAGTGAGCCCGAACAAGAATCCCCGTTTTCTTGGAAACATGATTTTGGACGTCCGGATACCATGATCGACGCCCTTGGTGCCCAGCGGACGCTTGAGGTGGTAACCGAACCCAGCGAGCAAAACATGCAGGGTGGCCAAACGGGGCCGCTTCATGCATCCGAGGGTCAAGGCGTTCCCGCTCACGCCGCCAAGGAGGAAGAAGAGCCGTTTTTCGGGAAAGCGGAAATGGCAATTTCCCTGGTTATGGGCTTGGTTTTAGGAGTGGGCCTGTTTATCTTCTTGCCCGCTTTGGCATCCAACGTATTGGTCGGCGAATACGAAACCAACCCCTTTGCGTGGAACATCATTGATGGCTTGATGCGTGTGGTGATATTCGTCTTTTATGTATGGCTGATCGGGCGCATGAAAGACATCAAGCGCATGTTTTCCTATCATGGCGCCGAGCACAAGACCATCCACTGCTACGAGCACGGGCTTGAGCTTACGCCGGAAAACGCGCGGAACTTTCCGCGGCTGCATGTTCGGTGCGGTACGGCATTCTTAATCATGGTTATGATCATCGCCATTCTGGTGTACACCATCATTCCCCTTAATTTGCTCATCGAGGGGTGGGGGATCAGCGGCCCTGCCGCATTCGCCCTGCTTATCGTGGTACGCATTGCACTTATGCCCCTTATCGCTGGAATCTCATACGAGATTACCGTGAAGTGGGCGGGCAGCCATCCCGAAAATCCCTTGGTGCGTATCGTCTTGTGGCCGGGTATGCAGATGCAGCGCCTAACCACCAATGAACCCGATGATTCCATGCTTGAATGCGCCATCGAAGCCATGCGCTTGGTTTTGGACCGCGAAAAGGAAGAGCTGCAAAACGCGACGAATTAGCCCCGTGCTTCCCTGGTGGGTCTTTCAGCGGAGCTATGCGGATACGTTATCAAGTTTTTCGCTTCGAGCTTCTCAATTCGGGTATGCTGAATCTTGCTACGCAGCAGAGGGGCTCCAGGCGTAGCGGGCGCGGCGCTATTCTGCCGCATAGCAAAGGCTGTGCTCGGGAAGCACTGCCAAACAAAGGAGCAAATCCCCGCACACGTTAATAAGCAAATCGGGGTTAAACCGTGTGAATAGCGGCTGGGCTTAAAGCCCGGCAGAAAAGGAGGAACCGCGTGAAACTGGTTGTTACCGAGAAGAACGACGCGGCTCAGAAGATCGCAGATTTGTTGGGCGCAACAAAGCCCAAAGCCGACAAAGTGTATTCCACTCCCGTATATCGCTTTACCGTCGATGGCGAAGACTGGGTCACCATTGGTCTTCGTGGCCATATCTTGGAACCCGATTTTGCCACAGCTCTGGTGTATAAGAAGCGCGGCGGATGGCGTGGCGTTTCCGCCGATGGCGAAGTTATGGAAGCCGATATTCCCAAAACGTTGCCCAGGCCACCTTTTAAAAAGAAGAAACCCTTCACCGAAGACGGCGTGGAGCTGAAGGCCTGGAAGATGGATGCGCTGCCGTATTTGGTGTATTCGCCTATCGAAAAGCGCCCCAAGGAAAAAGACATTATCCGTTCGCTGAAGAACTTGGCGAAGAAAGCCGACTCCATCGTCATCGCAACCGACTTTGACCGCGAAGGTGAGCTTATCGGTTCGGATGCGCTTTCATGCATTCAAGAAGTTAACGACACGGCACCTGTTTCCCGTGCGCGTTATTCCGCATTTACCAAAGAAGAGATAACTCACGCATTCAGCAACTTGGTAACGCTCGATACCAATTTGGCTAGTGCGGGCGCTTCACGTCAGGACATCGACCTCATCTGGGGCGCGGTGCTTACGCGCTACCTTACCTTGGTGAAGTTTGCCGGCTACGGTAATGTTCGTTCTTCTGGTCGTGTGCAGACGCCCACCTTGGCGCTTATCGTTGCCCGTGAGCGAGAGCGCTTGGCGTTCGTTCCTGAAGATTACTGGGTAATCAAAGGCTCTTTCGACGAAGACGAAGATGCCTTCATCGCCCCTCATGCAACGGCGCGTTTCAAAGCTGAGGCGGAAGCCAATGCGGTAATGGCACATGTCGAAGGCCAAACCTCGGCACGCGTTGAGTCCATTACGAAGCGCAAGCGCACCGTGGCGCCTCCTGTGCCGTTCAACACCACGAGCCTTATGGCGGCGGCTTCCGCTGAGGGTCTAACCCCCGCACGAACCATGCGTTTGGCGGAAAGCCTGTACATGGATGGCTATATCAGCTACCCCCGTGTAGACAACACGGTGTACCCCTCTTCGCTCGATTTGGCAGACACCGTGAAGAAAATCATGGGCAATCCCGCCTATACCCCCTATTGCAAGCAGCTGCTTTCGGGCGGTCCTTTGCATGCAACACGCGGCAAGAAGGAAACTACCGACCATCCGCCTATTTATCCTACGGCCATGGCAACGCCCGATAACCTCCCCGCGGCGGAGTACAAACTCTACAACCTTATTGCTCGTAGGTTCCTGGCAACGCTCTCCGATGCGGCCATCGTGGAAGGCACGAAGGTCTCGCTTGTTGTGGGCGGCGAAGAGTTTGTGGCTAAGGGCGATGTTTTGGTGAAGCCGGGCTTCCGCGGCATCTATCCTTACGGCTTGAAGAAAGACGAGCAGCTGCCTGCGCTGGAAGAAGGTCAGGATATCGCCTTCAACGGTGCAACCTGCACGAAAGACCAAACCAAGCCCCCAGCTCGCTATTCTCAGGGTCGCTTGATTCAGGAGATGGAAAAGCTTGGCTTGGGCACGAAATCTACCCGCCATTCCATTATCGAACGTCTGTATACGGTGAAATATGTGCAGAACGATCCTATCGAGCCTAGCCAGCTGGGTATGGCAGTGTGCGATGCTCTCGATAAGTTCGCGCCTCACATCACCCATCCCCAAATGACGGCAGAGCTTGAAGAGGAAATGGACAACATCGCCGAGGGCCAGAAAACAAAGACCGAGGTGGTAACCAATTCGCGTAATTTGCTTTCCGAGCAGCTGGCGAGCCTGCTCCCTCATTCCGAAGAAGTGAAGGATGCTCTGGCTGACGCTGTTGCTGCCGATGCCTACGTGGGTCCGTGCCCTAAGTGCGGTAAAGATCTGCAGCTGCGCTCTTCTCAGAAAACGCGCTCAATGTTCATCGGTTGTGCGGGCTGGCCCGATTGCGATGTCACCTATCCGCTGCCTAAGGGCAAGATCGAAGCGTTGGAAGAGAAGTGCCCTGTTTGCGGTATGCCTCAGATCAAGGTCACGGCATTCCGCTCCAAGCCGCGCGTTTTGTGCATCGACCCAGAATGCGAAACAAACAAAGAGCCCGATTTGGAAGTGGGTATTTGCCCCGCGTGCAAGGAAAAGGGCCTAGAGAAGAAGCTCATTGCACGTAAGAATCCGCGTACGTTGAAGCGCTTCATCCGCTGCGAGAACTACGATGAATGCGAAACGGGCTACCCTCTTCCGCAGTATGGCAAGCTTACGGCAACGCAGGAAGTGTGCGAAAGTTGTGGCGCCCCCATGGTTATCGTCACTACGCAGCGTGGGCCTTGGAAGCTCTGCCCAAACTTCAATTGCCCCGCCAAGGAAGAGGCGGCAAAGAAGAAGGCCGAAAAGGCCGAGGCGAAGAAGGCTGCCAAGAAGCCTGCGGCAAAGAAGAAGACCGCAGCCAAGAAAACCACTGCCAAGAAGGCAGCTGAAAAGAAAGCAGCCGAATAAGGCAAGTAAACAAGAAGACCCCGCTCATTCAAGAGCGGGGTCTTCTTTTGCAAGGGCTGAGGCTTGCGGAGGATTTGGGTCAGGGTGCAAACCTCATGAAAGAGAGAAGTGGGTGGTTAGAGATCTTGTTCGGTAAGTTCTTCGCGAGGAAGCTCATTTCGCTTGCTGTATACGATGAGGCCGATTACGAGCAACAGCGCCATGCAGATAAGAGCTACTGTGAAAACGCCATCATAGCCACCGAAGTTTTCGGAGATGAATCCCCAGATGTAGGATCCGCATGCGCCGCCAAGACCAAGAGACATTCCGATATTTGACCAAATAATGGGGTATGCTGCGCCGCTTCCGAAAACTGCTCGAACAGTCATGGGCATTACTACTAGAACGGCTGCAATGAAAACGCCCATCAGTACGCTGCCCACAGGGAGCAGGGCGGTATTGGGGAACTGCCACATAAGCACCAGGCCGGCCATACCGCTTGCGCAGATGAAGATAATTGCGTTCCTCAGGTTGATATCGGAGAAGAGACCAAGGCCTACCTTGCCTGCCGCGTTGCCGAAGCTGTTGAATGCGGTAAGCTCAGCGCCGGTAACAAACGCTCCCGCAATTGCTCCTGCAACAACGGCGTCTTGTTGGTTGAACCAAACCACGTAGCTTGCGAAGTACGCGTTGATGTTGCAAACGGTATTGATCAGGAAACCGAAGAGGATAACGAGCCAGAAAACCAGCGACTTTCGTGCGATGCTCGGACGAACGGACGGCTCAATTTCCGACTCGTTGCTTTCCGCCTTCTTTGCGGCGATTGCCTTTGCTGTTCCGTAGGGGAGCATGCCGTGGCGCTCGGGGCGGCTCTTCATAAAGAGGCATACACCAACCGTCATTACCACCAGGGAAATAAGACCCAACGTCATGTAGCTGAAGCGCCAGCCGCCAGCGTCGATAAGCATCTGGGCGATGGGGCTGAAGAGCATTCCTCCGAAGCCAGTAAAGGCGGTGCAAAGGCCGATAATCAGTCCTGTGCTTGAACGGAACCACATGTTCATGATTGCCGCAACGCCAACGCCGAGCATTACCGCATTAGTGATACCGGCGATGCCGCCAAGGATCCAAATCATCCAGAGTTCTGGTGCGGCGCCGAAGCCGATCAGGGCAAGCGATTCAAGTACTGCTGCTGTGAGGATAACCACCTTAGGGTTGCGCTTTGCAAGGAAGATGCCAGCAAATGGAGATGCGACGATACCGGTAATGTAGTCAATTGACCTCCATAAGGAGATTTGGCTTACGGGAACCCCAAAGTCTTGCGCCATAACGGGGAAGAAGATTCCGCAGCAGCTATTGAGAATTGCGGACGGTACGGCGCAAATCAGTACGCCGACCAGGACTATAGGGAAATAATGAATGAAACTTTTTTCTTCAAGGTTCGTGTCTGCTGTCTTGCTATTCGACATCCTGAACCCCTCCTCTGTACTGTTTGATTGATTTAGTGCAGCACTCATTGGTTTCAGGATATGAACATGTTCAGCGTTTGAGAAATAACGAAACTTGAAGTCTTTTAAGAAAAATGAATAAGTAACAGTTATTCCGAACGCATACTTTTATCGATGGAGGATCAATGCTGTTGCGCTTGTGCGCGATTGCTTTTAGTGGTTGTTGGCGGTTCTGCTGTCGTTATAAATTTGACCAACTTCTATATCGAGCAAAGGTATTTCAAGTCGTGTTAGGCTTCGTCTATCGTTTTGCCCAGAAAGAACGAACGTGTTCATGTTCCGGCAAAGCGCATTATGAGGAGGAGTTATGGCAAGCTTTTTCAAGGAGATCGATCCAACGCAGTTTAAGCGTTATTGGCTTGATATTCCTTTCGGGGAAGATCCACGGCAGACGATGGATATCTGGCTTCCCGACGAGGGGGATGGCCCCTTTCCGCTGATTGTCTTTGTTCACGGTGGCGGCTGGGTAGGAGGGGACAAACGAGAGAACACCATGCCGGGAGCCTTTAAGGTCATGTCTCAGGGATATGCTCTTGCTTGCATCAATTATCGAATTGCCCCTGATGTTGTTTGGCCTGCGCCCCTTGAGGACGTGAGGGGTGGTCTTCGCTATTTGAGAGCTCATGCTGAGGAATACCAGATCAAAACGGATAAGATTGCTGGATGGGGCAATTCTGCTGGGGCTCATATCCTGAACATGATAGCCGCACTGTCCGGAAGGCCCATCATGAAGGGTAACTATCTGGGTAACGAGGATCAGGACGATTCGATCCAATGCCTGGTTAGTCTTTATGGCCCAACGGATATGTATCAGGCAGATCTGTGCAATATGCTCTCTGAAGAGGATGTTGTTAATGCAACAGGCGGAACTGAGGTTACCGCCACTGGTGAGGGCATGGTCTTTCCCCATAATTTGATTATGGGATTCAAGAACAGCAAGAATCCCGTTGCTGCTGCCTATGGAAGTCCCATCAACTTCGTAACGGACCAGTTCCCTCCTGCGTTTTTGCTGCATGGGCTCTCAGATCCCGTTGTCCCGTATGTTCAGTCGGTTTCCTTCATGAACAAGATCAATGAAACATGCAACGAGAAGCGGTGTTCGCTGAAGCTGTTCCCCAATGCTGTGCATGGAGACGAAGCTATGAAGACTGATGAAGTGGTAAATGAGATCCTTGACTTCATCGATTCTCAGCTCTGGGAGGGGGAGCACGAGCGTACGGAGCTGCCGCATGAGATTGCGATTAGGGAGCTTGACAGCGACAAGGGCGATAAGTTCGAGCACTGACGCTATATTGTGATCCGAAATTCCATACTGTTTTATAGGGCGCTATATCGAATATAGCGCCCTATAATTTTGCCTACACTGAATTGATCAAACGCTTCTCTTAAGGCTGTCGGCGTAGTCCTGTAGGTAGTTGATGAAAGTCCAGGTGCTTTCTGTCGGGGTTCTATGCTCGGGGATACGAACGTAAAGGTAACGATGCCGCTCAACGTCTGAGGGCTGTTTCGCCGCAAAGCGATACGTGTTTTCCATTCCGGAAAGCCAGGTGAACTCGCCTGCGAAACAGCACCCCAAGCCGTTTTCGACAAGACTCATTATTTCGCTGTAAAGCTGCATTTCCATTGCAACGTAAGGGGAGAAGCCGGCTTCTTGGCACATAGCCTCACCGATAGCGCGGAATTCGCCAGGATTGCTGAATAGAAATGGCTCATCTTTCAGGTCGGCGAGCTTGATGTCCTGCGCATCGGCCAAGTCGTGGTCTGGAGGCAGAACAACGAGGATTCTTTCTTTGCCGAGGGGAATATGGTTTTCATCGTCGATTTTTACGACGGAACTCACGAGCTCCATGTCAAGAGCTCTGTTCTCAAATTGGGGTGAATTGGCGTATCCCATGCTGATGGTGATACCAGGGTGTTTTTCGTAAAAGCCGCTAATCATAGCGCCGACATTCCCCATAGGGATATTGGTGCTGCAACGCACGCTTCTCCTATTCTTTTCCTCGTTGTCTTGGATGGTTCGTTTCGCCTCGTTCAAAATGTTGAAAGCGGCGCGTGCTTGCTCAGCAAGGTAGCGTCCGTTTTCGTTGATCACGAGTTTCTTGCCAACGCGATCGAATAACTTTTGCCCTATTTCTTTTTCCAAGTTCCGCAGCGCGCTGCTCAGCGCAGGTTGGGAGATGTGCAGGATTTCAGCTGCCTTAGACATGCTTCCGCATGACGCAATTGCCAAAAAGTACTGAAGCTGACGCGATTCCATGATCGACCCCTCTGATGTAACCCCTCTTGCTCGGCATAGGGCCGAACCTCCCTTTTGATCTTAGCCGACAAATACGCGAATGCCCATTAGAGGTTGCATTCAAAGAGGGAAACAGCTGCCCTTATGGGTGGATGCGCGGTGTTTTTCCATAGAGGAAATAAAGAAAGAGTAAAATAAAACAATTACGTGCCGTGAGGGCACGTGGCGAATCCAAACCGTTCAGGAGGAATAATGAGCAAGGTCACTATCGTAGGTGCAGGCAATGTTGGCGCAACCGCTGCGCACATCATCGCTTCCAAGAATCTCGCCGACGTCGTTTTGGTGGACGTGGCAGAGGGTCTGCCCCAGGGCAAGGCACTTGATATGATGCACATGCGTTCGGTGGAAAAGTTCACCGTTAAGGTAACGGGCACCAACGATTATGCGGCAACCGCCGATTCCGACATCGTGGTAATCACTGCCGGCATCGCTCGCAAGCCTGGTATGACCCGTGAAGACCTGCTTGGCGTTAACTCCGGCATCATGTCTTCTGTTATCGAACAGGCAATGGCTGCTTCTCCGAATGCTATCTATATCTGCGTTACCAATCCGCTCGATGTTATGACCTACCTGGCTTTCAAGAAGTCCGGTCTGCCTTCCAATCGTCTTATGGGCATGGGCGGCGTGCTTGACTCTTCCCGTTTGTCTTTTGCAGTCTGCGAAAAGCTTGGCTGCGATCCTGCTGATGTTACCGCTTGGGCGCTTGGTGCTCATGGTGAGGGCATGGTTTGCTGGCCTCGCTTTACTACCGTCAAGGGCACTCCCATTACCGAGCTTATGAGCGAAGAGGACATCGCCGAGGTTACCAAGCGCTGCACCAAGGGTGGCGCCGAGGTTGTTTCCTTCCTGAAGACGGGCTCTGCCTACTACGCCCCGGGCGCTTCCATTGCCAAGATGGTTGAGGCTATCCTCACCGATTCCAAGGAAGTACTGAGCGTTTGTGCCTACATTGACGGTCAGTACGGTCTGAACGATCTGTACATGAATATCCCCGTCCGTTTGGGCAAGGGCGGCGTTGAGGAAATCGTCGAGTTCGATCTCACTCCCGAAGAGCTGGCTGCCCTGCAGGAATCTGCCGCCAGCGTTAAGAAGGGTCTCGAGAATCTTCCCGAGTAAACAATCGTTCTAAGGTGACTACATGCTAACGGTAACCCCTGGCGATATCGAGGCGGCGCTGCTGCCTCTTATCCCGCAGCTGGCAACGCGCGTTCCCGACGATATCTTGTCGGGCTTGGTTGCTGCCCGCGAAACCGAGACCGGCGCCCGTGCTCGCATCGTATTGGACCAACTGGTGCAAAACGCTTGCGTTGCCGCAGATGACTGCGTGCCTATCTGCCAAGACACGGGTACGGTATGGGTGTGCTTGGAGGCAGGCCCTGACGTGCTGGTTCCTGGCGATGTGTTCTCTCGTGTGAACGATGCTGTTGCGAAATCCTACATCGATGCGCGTTTGCGTAAATCGGTGGTAAGAGATGCGCTGTTCGACCGCGCCAACACGCAAGACAACACGCCGGCATTCTGCGAGGTTCATTTTGTCGATGAGCCAGGGGTTTGCCGTTTGCATGTGATGCTGAAAGGCGGCGGCTCCGACAATGCCAGCCGTGTGGTTATGCTCACACCAAGCGCCGGCAAACAGGGCGTTATCGATACCGTGCTTGCCTGTGTACGTGAAAAGGCTGCAAACGCTTGCCCGCCTTTGGTGGTCGGTGTAGGCGTGGGTGCCACGTTTGACAAGGTTGGCGGGTTGGCCAAGCGCGCTTTGATGCGTCCGCTTGGCACCGTGAACCCCGATCCCGATGCTGCCGCGTTTGAAGCGGAATTGCTTTCTGCGATCAACGCAACCGGAATCGGCGCGGGGGCATTGGGCGGCCAAACCACGGCATTGGGCGTGCGCGTTGCAACGGCGCCGTGCCACATCGCTGCGCTTCCCGTGGCGGTGAACATGAGTTGTTCAGCCACTCGTCGCGCTACGGTCGACGTCCCTACGCATATCGTCAGGGCATTTGGCTCGGAAGGGGAGTAGCTATGCCAGCTGATCCAATACGCCTTACTCTTCCCTTGGATCCTGAAGAGGCAAAGGAATTGCGTGCCGGTCAAGCATGTTTGCTTTCTGGTCCGCTTTTCACGCTGCGCGATGCAGGTCACCAGCGTTTGCTTGCTGAAATGGGGGATGGCAAAGAGCTGCCGTATGGCTTGACGGGCCAGACCATTTTCTATGCAGGTCCTACGCCTTCGGCGGCAGGCCGCCCGTTTGGTGCCATTGGCCCTACCACCGCTTCGCGAATGGACTTTGCAGCTCCTCATCTTATGGATTGCGGCCTTGCCGCAACGGTGGGCAAGGGGCATCGCTCTGAAGCGGTTCGTCAGGCCTGCATCGACAATGGTGCAGTGTACTTTGTGGCTGTTGGCGGCGCTGCTGCGTTTCTTGCGAAGTGCATAGAATCGTGTGAAACGTTAGCGTATGATGACTTGGGTACCGAGGCGTTGCGAAAGATTATCGTCTCTGATTTCCCCGTTTTCGTCGGTATCGACACGATGGGCGAAGACATTTACTCTCTCGACTGATAGGAATTAACGAGTGGCCACTGCGCAGGATACTACTGTCGGACCTGGAATTTTCATCACCTTTGAAGGTGGAGATGGCGCCGGCAAAACAACGCATATCACGTTTTTGGCTGAGCGCCTGCGCAAGATGGGCTATGAGGTTCTGTGCTTGCGCGAACCTGGTGGCACCGCCATTGGTGAAGCGCTGCGCTCGATTGTCCTTAATCCCGAGAATTCAGCCATGTCCGATCAGGCCGAGCTGCTCATTTACGAAGCTGCCCGTGCCCAAATCGTGAAAGAGACCATCATCCCAGCGCTTGCGCGAGGGGCGGTTGTTCTGCTTGACAGATTCTATGATTCCACGGTTGCCTATCAGGCGTATGGCCGAGGTCTTCCTGTGTCGTTCGTGCATCAGGCCAATGTGTTTGCCTGCCAAGGGGTGCATCCCTGCCGCACCATCCTGCTTACCACAGAAGCCCCCGTCGAAGAAGGGCTCGAACGAGCCACCCATCATGGTGATGCAGACAGGCTTGAGCAGGCAGGAGCCGATTTCCATGCGCGGGTGAATAGCGCATTCATGCGCATCGCGGCAGAAAACCCCCAACGCATTCGCGTCGTTTCCTCCGCGGGTTCCAAGGACGAAACGGCTCGAACCATCTTCAGGGAGCTTTCCGATATATTCAGCTGGGATGCTTCCAGCCCTGTGTGGCAGCCCGGTTTCTTCGAAGCCATCCTTGAGCGCAATACCGACAAAAAAGCCCAGATCAACTTAGGTGAGTAGCGCGGTGGCTGATGTCTTCGACGGAGTGCTCGGCCAGCCTCGCGTGCGCGAGTTTCTTCGTGCGACGATAGCTTCGGGTCGCGTAAGCCATGCTTACTTGCTTACTGGCCCTGCCGGTTCCAACAAAACATCTGCGGCATATGCCTTCGCTCAGGCCATCCTGTGCGAAAAGAATGGTTGCGGCGAATGCGATGACTGTGCTCGTGTGTTGCGTCGCCGCCATCCCGATGTGCGCTATTATGCCCCCGAAGGCGCTCAGGGCTATCTTGTTGAGCAGATCAGGGAAATCGTTTCCGATGTCTCGCTTGCTCCCATTCGCGCAAAGAGCAAGGTGTATATACTCGATCGTGTCGATCTTTTGGGCACCCAGGCGGCAAATGCTTTCTTGAAGACCCTGGAAGAGCCGGTGCCTGGTGTGGTCTTCATTCTTTTGGGCCGCACCCGCGAAGGCGTGCTCCCCACTATAGTTTCCCGCTGTCAGGTGGTTCCGTTTCGCCATATTCCTGCTCAAGAGGCGGCGGGAATTCTTTCCCAAAAGGTTGGGGTAACTCCCGAGCGAGCCCGTATGGCCATCGAGGCGTGCGATGGCTCCATCACGCAGGCT
>ERZ1034878.220-NODE-220-length-32118-cov-13.785703_pt1 | contig 32118 bp, 25 predicted proteins | sample MGYA00520593_ERZ1034878 | MGnify/ENA primary metagenome ERZ1034878 (study PRJEB33766, sample SAMN09781724) | gut metagenome | biome: gut microbiome | host: Homo sapiens | place: Madagascar | study: EMG produced TPA metagenomics assembly of the PRJNA485056 data...
AACAAAACAAATAATAATCAAGCAAAATACTCAATGGATAAGTTTTTGAAACAGGATAATAGTGTTCCGTTCGGTTCGATTGCACCTCAAACGCTTATGTCATTGGCGTACAGCTTTGAAAACAACCCTAAATACGGGCTTTTGTCAACTGATATGGGTGTTTGGGTTGGAAGAGGTGCTTGTGCACGTAACAAGTACGAAAGAACAGAAGTTCTATTCAGAGACATTTCTTCAAGCTACTTCTATATGTTCAACATGCCTGTAATAGCATTCTTATTAAACAAAATGCAGACAGGTAATGGAACAAGACTCGATCCTGTTGCCGCAAAACAAGTTAGCGACTTGATGAACTCTGTAATTGATGCTAATGGCGGAAATATGAAAACAGAAGATTTCAGAAACGCCGTATTTGGAAACCCTGACAATTCAGGATTAGTAACTCCGAAACTTAAACAAGCTCTAAGAGAAGGAAACGGAACTATTGAGCTTGATAAATTCAACGAGCTTTTGGCTGATGTCAAAGCGAAATATCCAGATGTCAATGTTAATAAATTGAAACAAGTTGCAAAAGAAATGTCAGAATTGCAACCGGCTCTTGAAGGCAAAGCTATTCTGACAGAAAAACAAGTTACAAATGTATTTACAGACGGAGCAATAAATATTCCTGAATTCTTGAAAAACGTATTCAGATGTTCTACATCTGATCAAAACCTATTCACAGGCAAAATTTCAGAACCTATTTTTGACAATCCGTTGAGATTTATTTCTCGTGAAACATTTGAGAAAAAACAAACTGTTTTGAAAGAATATGTAGAATCTGTCTTGAAAAAAGCGAAAAACGGCGAAATTTCAAAAGATTTAATCAACAAAGCTTGTCGAGACAACTACTTCAAAAACGCAATGAACTGGGGTATCGGCTTTGCAATCTCCGCAGCATTCCTATCAACATTTATCCCAAAAATCCAATACTGGATTACAAGAAAAGCAACCGGTTCCAACGCATTCCCCGGAACTGCCGAATATTCAGACGACAAGAAGTAAAACTTATTAAAAACTTCCAAATTATTCCTCTGCAACGTCGTCAGGAATTGTCGGAACTGTTTTTTCCGTTTTGCAACCAAGTTTTTCGAGCTTTGTAATCTGATTTATGATATTTCCTGTTCCATTAAGCTTTTTCAGAGCTTTATTTAAGTTATCTCTAATTTTCAAAAGTTCATCTAACAATGCTGCAAATTTATCGTGAACACTAGAACAAAGTCTTGCCATTTCTTGAATATTTTTATTCTGACGATCTACTACGTGGAATGAATTTATAATTTTCAATGCCGCAAGCAAAGTTGACGGAGAAACAGGCATTACCTTGTTTTTCCACGCATAATCCCACAATTGGCAATTATCACAGAACATCAGGGAATAACAACTTTCAATCGGAATAAACATCAAAACATAGTCAGGCGACGCCTCTTCAACAGAATAATCTCGTTTGATAAGCCCTGCAATATGCGCTTTAGTAGATTCTGTAAATTGTTTCAAATACATCTGTTTTTCATCATCAGTTTCCGCGTTAACAAAGCCTTCCCAAGCAGAAAAAGAAGTTTTACTATCAATATAAACACAACGTCCTTCCGGCAAAAACACTGTTGCATCAGGACGACCTTCTGCTGTCCCCATTTGAATTTTATATTCTTCATCTTTGCGCAAACCTGACGCTTCAAGCACACGTTCCAAGACGATTTCCCCCCATCTGCCCGATGCTCTGTTATCTGCTTTCATCACATTTACGAGAGAATTTGCATCGTGAGAAATCTTGTTTCCTGTTTCCAAAAAGTTTTTTATATTCAAATCAAATTTTGTAAAGTTTTCGTTTTCTGCTTTGAAATTCTCTTCTGCACGACGTTCAAAATCCTCAATTCGTTCTCTGAAACGCTTAAAAAACTCTTCTAATTTTTCTTTATTTGTCTCACTAAGCTCTGTCGTACTTTCTTTAAAAACCTTATTAGCTGTGTTTTCAAAATATAATTTCATCTGTTCTAATGCTTCTGAGTGCATTTTTTCAGTTTGTTTATTGTTTTTATTAACAAGCATAAACAAAAGGTACACGCACAAAGCACCAATAAAAAAACCAACTAAAAAGATTAAAATTTCCATACATACCCTCCATGAATAAGTATATTATACCACAAGCAGATTAGACTAAAAAGATTAGTTTAAATTTTAATTCAACCATGCGGTCAAATTTCTGAAAGCATGGTGTAGAGCATGATTGAGGCAATAAATAAATCCAAAGATGTAGGACAAATTCTCAAACCCTCAACATATCAATATCAATCAGGACATGTATGGAAAGAACCCTCTAAACAGAGTAGTATTTATAGTGTAGTGAGGGAACAAAAAATAGGGAGATAAAAATGAGAGAGTTCAAAAGACAGTCAAGGGTATTATTAATCGATGATAACGCGGATCATTTAAGAGGTGTCAAAGAATTAATTACACTTGAAAGCAGTTATGAAGTTGTAGGCACAACAACAAGTGCAAATCTTGGAATTAATCTTGCTAAAAAGTATCGCCCTGATTTAATTTTACTAGATGTAAATATGCCAGAAAAAGACGGACTACAAGTTTTACAAGAAATCGAAAAATTAGAACTTGGAATTCGTGTCATTTGTTTAAGTGCTTATGATGATGCTGATTTGATTTTTAGAGCAATGAAGCTTGGTGCAAAAGGTTATGTGCTTAAAACAATGGCTTCAGCTCAATTGATTTATGCAATGGACGAAGTTGCTGCAGGCAAAGTTTATCTTCCAACAGCTCTTACATCAAGATTTTTTGAATATTTTCAACAGTCGTTCAAACAAGAAGTTGCAGAAGAGGAAGAAAACCTTCTTACATATTTAACAGCAAGAGAAGAAGAGGTTTTAGATCTTCTCACACAGGGTAATAACTACAAGACTATTGCAAAACAACTATTTATCTCTGAAACTACTGTTAAGACTCACGTAAACAATATCTTCCAAAAACTTCAAGTAAATGATAGAACACAAGCTGTTTTGTACGCTCTTAATAACGGCTTTGGCAAAAGAAAACGTGCAAAAATGGCTGTTTAATAACAAAAGTTGATACTAATTAGGTATGTAAAGGTTCAGCCCATTCGTGAGCTGAGCCTTTAATGTAGGTGATTATGAACGAAATTATTTATGAGCAATCAAGATGCATAGCACACGAGATGAGAAATCATCTTTCAATTTGTGAACTTTACACGCAAATTATCAGGAAAAATCTCGAAAAAGAAGGGATTAAAAACTCTTCGATAGAAAATGCCCTAAATTGCATTAACAAATCACTAAAAATAATGAATAACAACCTTCTTGATTTGAAATCATTGAATAATTTTTCTCCTAAAATTTGTAGTATTAAAAAGATTTTGGAAGAAGGGATTAAACTTTCGCAAGTCTATATTTGTGAAAAAGATATCAAAATTACATCTGACCTACAAACAGATGCGAATGTTTATATTGATGAAAACAAATTTTTGGCTTGCATCGTGAATATTATTAAAAACGCAATTGAAGCGATTTCTAAAGAAGGGAAAATACGAATTTCATTGCAATTGGCTGACGGCAAAGCTCATATAAAAATTTCAAACAATGGTGAAGCAATTTCAGAAGAGAAACAAAAAGCGATATTTGAAGAAGGTTTTACCACAAAACCAACCGGTTCAGGGCTCGGCTTGCATATTTGTGCAAATAATTTAAAAGTTCAAAACGCTATTTTACAACTTGCTGAGTCAACACCCGAAAAAACAGTATTTGAAATAGTTTTACCTCTTTACAAATAGTTACAATTTAGCAATAATCTAAATTTCCAATCCTTTATATCTATATAAGGGAAAAATTTAAGGGAAATTATGGATTTTTTCAACTCGCTATCTCAGGTAACTAAAAACAGAAGCAACTTCAAAAAATGGGAAGACAATCAACGCAACGAAAACGCACAGCGTGAAGAACTTGCGAAAAAACGTCAACATACACCGGAAGAACTCCAAAAAGCAAAAGAATTGGGGACCACAATTGTTGATGTTATTGATGTTATGGATAACCATTCAGAAAATGTTGCAGAAAACGTTGAAACAGCAGTTGATCCATTATCCCAACTTGCAACGCTTGCTGGTCTATTTGGGCTTAACTGGCTTGCGTTTAAAACGAAATCTAAAAAAGACGTACTGGGCTTTCTAAACTTTGACTCAAACATCAGAAAAACAGAAAAATATCAGGAACTTGAAAAAAGGGTTGCAGAAGATCTTAAAAACACTAACAAGCCGCTAGGCATGTTTGAACGAATTACAGATAAAAAAACTATTAGAAGAATTCAAGATTCTGAACTTAAAAAAGAACTTACTGCATTCAAAAAAGCCGGTAAAAAACAAATGATTAAATACCTTAAAGGAGCCGGCTACGCTCACGGACTTGCAATGCTCGGAACCGTCGGTTTATTTATTGCATCAACAATTTATGAAGCTAAACTACAGACAGACAGTTCAAAAATCGCACGTTATCAAGCAAGAAAAGTTCTTGAAGATCCAAAAGAATTTGTAACTTACACGCCGGAACAAATTGAGGCAGCGAAAAAGGAACTTGCAGAACACCCTGAATTGACTAAAAAAGACAAAAAGTCAAAACTTCAATCAGGTATGTTCAAATCAATCTACAATATTATCAAAGATAACAAAGCATACAAAAACGACAAAGCCGCAAGAGAAGATAACTCACAAAAAGTTACTCGCGAATTAACACCGGAAGAACGTATTCAAGCAGAAAAAGACCAAGAGGTTATCCAAAGAACTGTCCGCATAATTAACAACGAAGCAGAAAAGAATTCTGAAAATATGGAAGTCGCGGCAAACGTATTAATTAACGGCACTCCGTTCCTAGGCGGTGCAATTGGTGCTGCAACAGGTTGGGTTCTAAACAAATTAAAAGTTTTTGATAAATTTGTCGAAAATCGAATTAATAAAGTAGGTTCAGAAGAAACTAAAAAATTGTACGAAGCCCTAAAAGATCCAAAACTAAAAGGCTTTAGACATCATACTAAATGGGCACGGTTTGCAAACTCAATGATGGAAGATATAAAAAATTCAGGCGGCAAAAAAGAAATTGAAAAATCATTTAAAGATATGACAGCAACTATGTTCGCAAACAGAGTCGGAAAACAATGGATATTCGGTGCATTTGGCTTTGTACTAACCGGCATTGCCGGAGCTATTATTGGCTTAAAACTTCAAAAATCAGCAGCTCGTGCAGGTCGTTTCACCGCAAAACGCGAACTTGAAAAAAATCCTGAAAACTTTATCGGCTATACAAAAGATGATTATGAAGAAGTTCAAGATGTCAAAACAACAGATAAAAAGCCTAACAAATTCAAGGAATACGCCCTATTCCTTCCAAATGTAATGAAGCAATATTTTGCTTACAACAAGTATAAAAAGACAGAATACAAAGAAAAACAAGCTCTAAAAGATTTGTTGAAAAAGCAAGATATAACACCGGAACAACTTCGAGAAGCTAAAAACTTGCAACGAAAACTATTCAATACGTTTGAAAAAGTTGACGACAATTCACAAGTTTACTCGGAATCTATGGAAGCAGCAACAGAAATTGCTCAACCGTTTATTCAATATGCGGGAATGGCATTAGGAGTTTCCCCCGTTATTTACACACTTGTTCAAGTTGCTCGCGGAAAAATTACAGGCGCAAAACTTCTTGACAAAGTCGTTACTAAATTAAGCAACACATCAAACTTGATGCAGAAAAAATGGTTCAAAAAATACCTCAGCCATGTTGAGGATAACGTTTCAATTGTTCTTGATAACGTTAATGTAGGCAAAAACAAACCAATGGCAGCTCTTTTGAAAGACATTGACTTACAAAAAGACCCAATGCTTGAAGTTTTCAGTAAAATGTTCTCAAATGGAAAAAACGGACTTGAAAGTTTTAAAAAGCTTTCCGATAAAGAACAAATTGATTTTCTATACAACTTGAAAAGCACTTTAAAGAAGGTAACTGAAGCAAACCCAAGTATTAAACTTAAACAAGCAGATATAGACAACTTCTTTAACGTAATTACTCATGGCTGGGGCACAAAAGCCAAAAAATCTATAAATATGACGCCTGAATTAAGAGCTCAAATTTTAGATATGATACTTAATCCGAAAAACATTTCTCCTGAACAAGCGGAAAAAGCAAGAAAAGCCCTAGAATTGGCAACAAATGAAGAATTTGCGAATACAGTTTATTTATTAAGTCCAAAACTTCATGGAGTAATTGAAGCTATAAAAAGTTCAAATTTGTCAGAAAAATTAGGAGAATTATCTGCAAAACTTGAAGAAATGGCCCAAAAATCAAACGGATTAGTTCCTCTAAACGCCAAAACTATCAATTTGCTAAAACGTATTTTAGGGGAAGAAAAATTCAACGCTTGCTTGAGCGAAGGCTCACAATTCAACATTAAATCATTCCTTAATCCTCAAGCTAACGGAGCAATTGCTAAACCGGAAGAACTTTCGACATTAGCAGGAATTTTACCTGATGAAGCAATGAATTTAGCAAAAGCAGTCGGAAACAGAGTTAAAAACGCTACATTCAAAGACGCTTTCGGCATCGCAAGCAATATTGCAAGTCCAAAAGCATTCCTTACCAAATATCAAACATTTATTGAAAAAATGTCATCGGAAGAATTTGCGACATTTGCCGAAGAAAGACTACACATGTCAAATATGACTAAAGACATGATGTTAGGAATGATTCCTAAAGTTCAAAAAGTCTTTGAAAACTTGCCAAAAGAAGAACTCGACCAAATAACATCAAAGCTTGTCGAAGAATTCAACAAACGCCCTGATGAAATGATTAAATTAATGACAAGTGGCAAATTATCAAGCATATTTATTACTCCACAATTAAGAACTGCATTAGCAGCGGCAGGTATTAGCTGGGCAGCATTCACTATTGGAATCACATATCTTGCAGAAGCAATTATGGCAGATATGCAATTGAAAGCCGGCAGACTAGGTGTAATGAAGGCAATGGAATCTCTTGAAGATCCTGCATATTATGCTGATATTGAACCGAAAGAAACAGTTGCGCAAAAAGTTGAAACAAAAGCTGATGAGCAATCTATTTCAAAAAATGTAGACTCAAAAAAATCAAACTTATTAGACAAATACAAGAAAATTTAGATACTAATCCACAACTTCTTGGATAGAAATTGACTCAATTCCTTCAAGTTTTTGGTAGTCTTTGTAAAGATTTTGAATAGGATTACGCCCAACAAAGTCAAGGATAACATTGATTTTTGTCATATTATCATCTTGCTTATTCAATTTCTTTGAAATTTCTCTCAAATGTTGGCAATTTTCAATTATGTAATCATAAATTGCATTAGAATTTTCATTCAAGCAAGAAATACTCATTTTCAAACGTTTTGTGTTTTTTGTGCTTGATACAAGAATATTTTTCTCGAACAATCTAACAGACACCAAAACCATAATAGACAAAACCGTTGCCACAAGAGCTAACCCATACATTCCGGCTCCACAAGCCATACCAACAGCTGCGGAAACCCAAAGAGTAGCAGCAGTTGTCAAACCCAAAACAGTTGCTCCATGTCTTAAAACAGTTCCACCACCGATAAACCCGATACCAGTGACCACTTGCGCCGCAATTCGAGCCGTATCCCTCACACCTGTAGCCTGTGAAACAATTACGTTATCACCAGCCGCAAATGTCGGGAACCCGTAAATTGAAATTATTGTAAAGATACAAGCACCAAGACAAACCAAAATATTTGTCCTCAAACCTGCATATTTATTGGTAATTTCACGTTCCAAACCTATTGCAAAGCCCAACAGCAGAGCAGATAAAACTCTTATAACCAAATTTATATCAAATATATAACCTAAACTTTCCATCTAATTCCTTTCAAATTATTTCAAATTTTGTCGAAATAGTAATTCCGCCCTGCCTCATTGGCATAGTTGTTATTCTTGATAAAGACTTTGTCTCTCAGCATCTTAGTCTCTTCGCCTCTAATAACCTAGCTGCCTAACTTCCTAGCTGTTTAGCAGCTTATCTTGTCTTGCTTTTCGGATCAAGAATATCTCTAATTGTATCACCAATTAAATTAAATGCCAACACAGCAATAAAAATTAAAAATCCGGGAGTCAAAAGCCAAGGTCTATAAATAATATTTGTGTATTCCTGAGCCTCTTTGAGCATATTTCCCCAACTTGCATCAGGCTGTTGAATTCCAAGCCCCAAAAAGCTTAAACCTGATTCCGACAAAATATACGACGGAACAGACAAAGTCATTGCAACAATCACAAAACTCGTTGTCTGAGGCAAAATATGTTTCACAATTATTCTCAAACGAGAAGCCCCGATTGACTTTGCAGCCTGAATGTATTCCTGATTTTTAATAGACAAAACCATTCCGCGAACCACTCTTGCAAACCCTGCCCACCCAATAAGCGCGAGGATTACAACAATCAACATAAATCGTTGAACACTCGTCATGCCTGACGGCAAAATTGAGGCAAGAATTATCAACAAATAAAAACTTGGAATAGACATAACGGCTTCTGCAAACCTCATCATAATCATATCAGTTTTTCCACCGAAATACCCTGCAATTCCACCATACAAAAGTCCAATCGGGAACAAAACAAACAATGCAAGAAATCCGATTGTCATCGAAATTCTTCCACCAAAAAGAATTCTTGAAAAAACATCACGTCCGTTAATATCTGTTCCAAGAAGATATAGTCGCCCGCTTTCATCTGTTGTTACGAAATGACGTTTCATCGGAATTAGCCCCAAAAACTTATATTTTTGTCCCTTAGCAAAGAATTTAACATAATGTTTTTGGCTTCTGTCAAGCGTATAAACAATTTTGAGTTCCTGTGCATCAAATTCTCGCTTGTAATTATATGTATAAGGCTTTGAGAACTTACCGTTTTCATCAATCGTAAAAATCTTTGATGGCGGAACATAAGCCATTGTTCTATCAGAAAAATCTTTTGTATAAGGAGCGATAAAATCTGCAAACAACAACGCAAAATAAATCACACCAAGCACCACAAGCGCGATTCTTGCAAATTTATCTTTCCAGAGTTGTTTAATTAAGTCTTTTATCATGCCTGACTCCCTTCTCTGATACGGGGATCAGTAATTATAAGCAAAATATCTGCAATCAAATTTCCGACAATCAACATTACAGCACCCATCATCAATGACGCCATAACAAGGTTTATATCGGATTTTAAAACCGCTTCCAAAATCAAACGTCCAAGCCCAGGATACTGAAAAACGTATTCCGTTAAAGCCGCCCCACTCAAAAGACCTGCAAACTCAAAGCCCAAAAGGGTAATTAGCGGATTAACAGCGTTTCTCAATGCGTGTTTAAATATAACTTTAAACTCGCTCAAACCTTTTGCTCTCGCGAATTTCACATAGTCACTATCCATAACGTCAAGCAAGTTCGCTCTCATCTGCCTTTGTAATCCGGCAAGTGAAAGCGTAAACAAAACCGTCACAGGCAAAACAAGGTGGTGTGTAATATCCCAAACTTTTTGACCAAAGCTCATTTCTAAAAAATTTGAGCTTGTGAGTCCTCCGACAGGAAACCAGCCGGTTTTTACGGCAAAAATCAACAGCAACACCGCAAAGAAAAATGAAGGAATTGCCATTCCGATACTTGTCAAAACTGTCAAAATCCTATCCAGTGGCGACTTCCAATACACAGCCGCAAGAATTCCCAACGGAACGCCAACTATCCAAGACAAAAAGATTACAATACATGTCAAAAGCAAGGTGTTTGGAATTCGCTCTTTTAACTTTGTACTAACCTGTTCTCCGTTTGAAGTAACTCCCAAATCACCTTTAATAAACGATTTTGCCCATTTGCCATACTGAACAATAATCGGTTTATCCAAGCCCAATCTTTCCGTTTCTTTTTGCAAAGTTTCTTTTGAAACAGATGGGTTTAATCGCAATTCTGCCAACGGATCGACAGGCGACAAGCGAATGATAAAAAAGCTTATCAATGACACGATTATAAGCAGTGGTATGGTTTGTAGTATTCGTTTTATGATGTATTTTATTATTTGCATACGTTATTTTTCTAGTGAGTAGTGAATAGTGAGTGGTGAGTAGACCATTACAAATAGAAATATTATTTTGTACGAAGTACCGAAAAGTACTATTCACCATTCACTACTCACCACTCACTGCCTCCATATTTCCTCAATATTATGTGTAACCCCACCGAGGCTTGTCGGATAGATATTTTTAAATTTATTTCTCAATGCGACAATTCTTATCGGCGAATATATGTATATCAAAGGCTTTTCGTCATAAACGATAGCCTGATATTCATCATAGTATTTTTTTCTGTCCTCAAATTTAGTTGCCAAAGCTCCTTGCGTGTACAAATAATCAATCCGTTTTTCAAAAGCATAACGAGGACTGTTCGCATCTCGTTCCAATCGTTGATTAAAGATATGCAAAGTTCCGTCAGACAACCAAACATTTTTTCCGCCATTCGGCTCCAACGGAGAACCTGTAAAGCCCATTATTACCATATCCCAATCAAGAGATGCCATAAGTTTATTAACAAGTGAATTAAACTCTATCGGTTTGAAATTCACCTTCATTCCCAAATCTTCAAGATCCTGCTTAACCATTACTCCAATTGCTTCACGCTCAGTATTTCCGGCATTTGTGTATAAATCAAATTCAACATGATTACCAAATTTATCAATCAAATGCCCCGCTTTATCCCACGTAAAACCTGATTTTTTCAACAATTCTTTTGATTTTTCTATGTTTTTGTCATACGGTTTCAGTTTTTTGTTCAAAAATATAGAATTCAAAGTTTCCGGTGTAAATAGCGGATACCCAAGCCCGTTTGCAATATTAAAAACCATATTTTTTCTATCTATTGCATAATCAACCGCTTGTCGAAAGTTTTTGTCCTGAAACCAAACTTGCTTTTTCTGATCAACGTAATACTTGCCTTTTTCGTTTTTGCGGTTGTTCATATTCATCGACAAGTACATCGTTCCGGTATCAGGCCCGATATTGAAAACAGTAAAGTCTGAATGTTTCTCCATCTCTTTAAATCGAGCTACATTTGCACCTTGCAAACTAATTTCATCAAGTTCTCCACCCTCAAACTTCAAAACTTGATTGTTTATATCACCAACGATTAAGTAAACTAATTTATCAAGATATGGCAACTTTTTACCGTCTTTGTTTATTTCATAGTAATTCGGATTTCGTTCAAAAACTACACGTTGTGCCGGCACATATTCTTTCAGGCGAAAAGCACCTGAGGTTACAAATTCTTTCGGGTTTGTATTAGTAGACAAAAATCCGTCAAAATACTCTCTGCCACGATTTACAGCCGGTTGAAAAATATGTTTTGGAGCAATCGGAGATGAAAGCATTCTCAAAAACGGAGCAAACGGTTCCGGCGTGACAAATTTTACAGTATAATCATCAATTTTTTCAACAGTCGGAAGTTTGCCGTCAATCATCACAGAATCCCTTGTTGATGTATTTCCAAACCCGTCAAAAATTATATTTTGCCAAGTAAACACAACATCGTCAGCCGTAATAGGTTTTCCGTCAGACCATTTCAATCCATGACGAAGATTTACGATATATACTTTGCCGTTTACGCTAAAAGATTTTGCTAGTTTCGGAATAGTCTTGCCCGTAACAACATCTGTTGTTACAAGCCCGTCATACATTATTTCAGACATTTGAGCTGAGATGTTATCTTTTGTATTAAATGGGTTAAAAGTTTTCGGGCCTTCACCAATGGTTGAAGAAACAAAAGTTCCGCCAAATTTTCCAACTTCGACTTGCGATTGCAAGTAATCCACTCCATTAATCGTAGCATTTTTCGGGATAGGATAATTTGCATCAACTACATCTGCTTTCGGACGTAAAACAGGTTTGTCAGAGGTTGGTAAATCGCGTCTTATGCAAGCCTTGCCCAACCCTAAAATCATTAACAAAACTAAGATAATTAATATAACCCGTTTCATATTTTCAGAATAACATAAAAACAAATTTTGTTTATAGCCCGAGTATGGAATTTGTAAAAGTGTTGCAAAGAAATAGTCATTCTTGTACGTGTCAAGTAATTCGTTGACAAAAGATTAAAAATCAATTACCCACTCTCTTTCTCTCCCTAATAGAGGGAGAGAAGCCTTGCCTTGCAACTATCTTTGTTTATAATTCAGTGTAATGGCTATTTAAAAGTATTATTTATACTAAACATAAGTCTTCCCTTGTCAGGGAAGATTTAGATGGGTAGGCAATATGCTTGATTTAATCCAGCCTATTTTTTTATTTAATAATATTTTTTGTAAAAGTGCGACTAATATTTTTGGGGATTAGCTGGATTACTTGCTTACATCGTAGGCGAGTAAACGAGCCGTACGAGGTAGGATACCCTTGTGGTACGCTAATCTCTCGCAATGACGACTAAAGTAGTTACTGTTTTTTGTAACTGTCACTCCGAACTCCGATCCAGAGTCTGTTTTGTTGGGTATTAGATTCTTAAAAAATAAGAAAACTCCCGTCTGAGTGGGACGGGAGAAATAGGAATTGAAAACTGCTTTTCAGCAGCTTTCTGTATGAAATTTTTTGTTTTGTTTTTGAGTGTTGGGCAGGTAGTCAACCTACATTGCTAACGTAGCTGCTATTTTTGTGTAGGCAACTTGCCTGTAACTGTCACTCCGGACTCCGATCCGGAGTCTGTTTTGTTGGGGTATAGATTCTGAATAGCAAGAATATTATATGCTCGTTACTCGCATTAATATTCTAAGCTTTCAGAATGACGACTAACGTAGTAACTATTTCCCCGTAACTTTTCCCTCGCCCCTAGGGGGAGAGGGAGCAATCCTTAGTGAGCGATTAGCGAACTTAGGAGTGCGGGTGAGGGGGCTATTTCACCTTCGCCTCTAATCTGTCTAAGCGAGCTTTTAGTTCTTTATTTTCCTTTTCAATAGCTGTAATACGTTTTTCTTGTGCTTGATACTTCGCGTCAAGTTCTTTTATCGCATTAATCACCGCATAGAACATATCTTCCATACGAATTGTCAAAAATCCGTCTGCACCTTTTTTCACTGCATTAGGAAATACCTTTTGCAAATCCTGTGCGATTACACCAACATGAGGAGTTTTGGTGGTGTCTTTTTTGAATGTATAATTAAACACCTTCAATTGGCAAATTTTATCAAGCCCTGACTTATTTTCCTTCCCAACATATTTCAAACGACGGTCAGATTTTGTTATAAAATTAAAAGCACCGTCATAACCAGGACCCGCATATCCTTCACCTTTGGGTAAATATATATCAAAGGCATTGTTTCCGTCCCGATCTCCAATCCATGCTCTTTTTCCTTTATTCCCCCAATGTCCGGCAACAGCTACGTCACTACCAGTTATGTTTGCCCCTAAAAAGCATTTTCTACCAACTATTAAGTTGCCAGGGATATAGACAGTGTGGAAAGCATTGCCTAATTGAATAATATCTGCTTCCATATTTGTGATGTTGTTTCCAATAACAACAGAACGCTCTCCATAGGTCTTTGCGTTTTCTCCAATAGCAATAGAAAAATTACCACTAGCCTCCGCAGAATATCCAACAGCTACAGCTTCCGTTTCTGTTGCAGATGCAGTGTAACCAATTGCTATTGAGCGAGAATCGTTTGCAGTTGCTCTGGCTCCAATTGCTATTGAGTCAAAATTGCTTCCCGTTGCTTTGTAACCGAGTGCTATTGAGCCAGAACCGCTTGCAGTTGCAACGTGACCTATTGCTATTGGGTCAAAACCGCTTCCGGTTGCAGCGGTACCTATTGCTATTGAGTCAGAATTGCTTCCCGTTGCACCGCTGCCAATTGCTATTGAGTCATCACCGCTTCCAGTTGCAGTGCGACCAATTGCTATTGAGCCAGAATTGCTTCCCGTTGCAGTGTTACCGATTGCTATTGAGTTAGAATAGCTTCCAATTGCAGTGTTACCAATTGCTATTGAGTTATCAGCGCTTCCGGTTGAACTTTGTCCGATTGCTATTGAGTTTTCTCCGCTTCCGGTTGCAGCGTTACCGATTGCTATTACTCCACTTGATAGTATAAGAGTACTACGATTCTCAGCTTTTGCGTTATTACCAATTGCAATTGAATTTGTTGCAGTTGCGTTTGAACTTGCCCCCAAGGATATTGAGTTTTCTCCGCTTCCGGTTGCAGCGTTACCGATTGCTAATGAGTTATCAGCAGTTGCGTTTGATGAGGTGCCGACAGCAAGCGAACTTGCTCCACTTGCAGTTACAGTTGAACCGACGGCAGTTGAACTACTTCCACTTGCTACAACTGTTGAACCTAGACCAGTAGAATTTGCTCCGCTTGCAGTTACAGTTGAACCGACGGCAGTTGAACTACTTCCACTTGCTACAACTGTTGAACCTAGACCAGTAGAGTTAGTGCCAGCTTGGAGATTTCGGCCAACCACAACTGAACCATCTCCAAGAGTACCACTTGCTAAGTTACCCAACAATAAATTTGTACCACCGATAAATAGACGACCGATATTGGCATCATTATGCTTGAATGCCAAAAAGTTCGTCGTATCATCTCCTACTTTTATTAACAATTTTGCAACAGTATCATTTGCCCCATAGCTGTTTTGTCCAATCATTGCGTGTTGAGCTGAACCGGCTCCAAACCAAGCATTATTTCTGTTATTTGCCTGATATTTCCACGGTGATGAATTATTCGGCTTATTTCTCGTCGTCATTACAGGTGCCATTGCAGCCAAAACAATACTTAATATCAACATTACAACCATCATTTCTGCCAAAGTGAACGCAGAAAAAAATGACGGCTTATTCTTTTTCTCAGACTCCGCAACACCCCAAAAACGTGTCAAATCCAGACCTAGGCTGGGATTACCCCCCCCCCCGAAGTTCTCAACAATTCTTAATAATTTCATACTTTTATTCCTCGTTTTTTATTATAACTCTTATCATTATAAACTATTTTTGAAATTTTTCAAGTGGTTACACTAAATTTATAACATTAATATATTATTTAGGCATATTGAAACAAAATAAAAGCTCTTCTTAAAGTTACACAACACTACACCCCTTCGTTTTACTCAGGAAGACAAAAATTTCATACTGAGTGTAAGTGACGAAAATTTTTGTTGCAAAAATTAATCAATTTGCTATTCGGATTTTGTCTGCTAGAATTGTATTATGATTAAAATTTTACTCATTTCAGAAAACCAAACAGAAATCACAAGATTTCAAAACATATTCAAAAAAAACAGCTATTCTTTTGAGGTTATGTCAGACGAAAGCCTTATAACAGACTTTATTTCCGTTGACACTCCTGACATTATAATTATCGACTCGCAAGCTCCTAATATCAAGAGCATTAACAAAAAAATCAAATCAATTTGTGAAAATACAATCGTTATTTTTTCTCTTGCGACAAATAATATTGAAAAAGATTTGATAAAATTTGCAAATGCTTTTATCACAAGCGAAATGTCAGAGGAGCTAATTTCTTCAACAATTAGCGTCAATTTACGTATGAAAAATTCACTTGAAATGCTTTCAAATTCAAACAAAGACTTGGCAGACAGTTTGTATCGTTTAAACGCTCTATATGGCACAAGTTCTCAGTTTGCAGGAACACTTGATAAGGCAAAATTAATCAAATATATGGTCGAAGGAATGGACAAAGCGTTAAGTTTTTCGCTAACTTGCACTTTGTCACTTTGCACAGAAGAAGAACCTGTACTTATTTTAAATTCTCTGTATGAACTGTCAGATGAACTAATTACGGCTATCAAATTAAGAACTATTTTAAATTACAACTCAATCTTTGAAGGTAAAAAAGCTCCGTTTAAACTTGATATTGACACTTTGAAAGTAGAAAAGCATATTAAGTATCCTGCGAGCAGATTTACATTCACTCTTTTTCAATACGACAATATGTTTTCCCAAATTAGTCTTGGCGACAATATTTTCGGCTGTATCGAAATCTTTAAAGAAACCCTTTTCACGCCGGAAGATGCAACATGTTTCCAAACAATTGCTCAACAAGTCGCTTTGCCTTTAAAAAGTGCAACATTATATCAAGAATTGATTGAAACAAATCAAAAATTAGAAAGACTAGAACGACTTAAATCTGAATTTATTTCGATTGTTTCGCACGAGTTGAGAACACCTTTGACGTCAATCAAAAATTCTCTCGATATTTTGATGAGCGGCCGATGTGGTGAAATCACACCTGCCACAGAGAAATTTTTGAACATGGCAATACGAAATGTACAAAGGCTTTCAGGAATTATTAATGACCTATTGGATTTATCCAAAATAGAAGCTGGCAAAATGGACTTCCACTTTGCACCAACTGACATTAATACAGTTATTAGCTATGTAAAATCGGCACTTTCAGAAGTTGCAAAATCCAAAGGCTTAAAGCTTATTACAAACGAAGCTGACAATTTGCCTGAAATTCTTGCAGATTCTCAAAGATTGGAACAAGTTTTGACAAACCTTGTATCTAACGCAATCAAATTTACGCCGGACGGAAAGTCAATAACAATTTCATCAAGAGTTGTAAAAGCCGCCGATATCAAGATAAATGAGAATTTTAAAGACATCATCAAAAATCTTACAGGTGATTATGTTGAGGTTTCCGTTGAAGACGAAGGGATTGGAATCGAATCAAAAAATCTTTTGCACGCATTCGACAAATTTGCACAAATAGAAAATTCGCTATCTCGAAAAGCCGGAGGTACAGGACTTGGTTTGCCAATCGCAAAACAACTTCTGGACGCTCATAAAGGGGCAATTTGGTGTGATAGCGAACTTAATAAAGGTTCTAAATTCTATTTTGTTATTCCTGTAAACAAGGTCCCGAGCCTAGTTTAACATCTCCTGCTTTAATAGTTTCAATATCAAGTTTTTGAGGGGCTTTGGCATAATTTACATTGGTAGTCAAAAATTCATCTATATTTAGCCAATCACCGCGTTTGCATGCCATATCTGATGCATGTTTAAGCTGTGGAACATTTGCCCTGATTTGGGCAGCCGGAGCATCACTACGAATAAACCTATCAATGTGTACCATATCTCTACCTGGAAGTGCTTCTACTGATTTCAAAACTTCTTTAACCATCGCAATTTTTTCAGGTTTTGCAGCTGGATCAATAAAGCTTCTGATAGTAGTCATGAATTTTCGTTCATTTTCAAAATCCATTTTATAGCCGTCCAAAGTTTCTTCTGCAATATCTTTAACCAACGGTTTTGTTGCTTCCAAATGTTTTGCAGCTTGCGGACAACCTAAAATTCCACCAAAATCAGCCAAGAAATATTTTGAAGCAGTTGTATCTGCATGATCAATGACTTCTTTTGTAAACTCCATAGCTTGTGGATTTTCTTTTGATGCTTTTGGTAATTTTTCCAAAATGAAAGCGAACAAAGATTTGCCATCATTTGATTTTAAAGTATTAATATTAATACTTTGTACTCTTTTTAATTGACAACAAACACCCAATTCACAAATATCAGAAACCAAGCCCAAGTGCTTTGGATTAACTGATTTTAACTCATCTTTAAATTTTGCAATTTCTGGATTTTTTTGTGCAAAGTATTCTATATTTTCTAATAATTGTGCTGTTGTTCTTGTATCGGCAGGTCTTGCTTGAGCACCAAATGTTTGCCAGCCGTCAAAACGTAGCACCGGCTTTAATTCTTTTCCTACACTATTCAATAATGACATATTATATTATTTCCCTTTCCTTTCATTTCACCACACAAGGCATGCTAGTGCATGTGACTAAGAATAATTTTCCTGAAAACCGTTCAAGTTTTCAACACTTAATCTAAATTTGTGTTATTTTCTAAAAACTTCGTCAAGTTTACACAATCTGTTCTATGCGACAATGGCTCTTGCAATTGTTCAAAAGTTGCAAGGTTTTCAGAGAGTTTTTCTGCTGAAATAGGAGAATGAGCCAATCTGACAGGATTTACATAAACCTTATCAAGCGGGGTATTTTCCGCTAATTCCATTGCTTTTGGTAATATAGCAATCTTTTTAGGATCCGCTTTTGGATTTAAAAGAGCCTTTAAAACTTTAACAAAATTTTCTTCTTGCTTAAATGTTGAAGCTTTACTATTACCACCAAAAATATCTTTGGCAATATGCCCAACCAAACCTTTAACTGCATCAAGGTGTTGTGAGGCGCTTTTTATATTGAATATTTCTGCAAAACTTGTCAGTACATGGTTTGCAGAACTTGCTTTCAAATTATTTATAACTTCTTGTCCAAAGCGAATTGCTGCAGGATTTTCTTTTGAAATTTGCGGTAAAATAGAAATTATTTTATGCAAAACCTTTTCGCCAAACAAACCTTTCTCTTGCAAATTTCTGTTTTCTGGCGAAATATGACCGTGACATGCCATTTCACACAAGTCCGACGCAAATCTCAATGACTCAACGGGCATATCCTTTAAATCTCCGCTATGCCAACCAATAGCACCATCTTTTTTAGAAAAATAGTCAATATTTGTTGCTAATTGTTTAAAAGTTCTGTTATCTGCTTTTCTTGTGCAAGCTCCCAGTCCTGTTTCACCTGAAAACCTAAGTGTAGGACGAGATTTAAAGAATAATTTGTTCAGAAAAGTCATAGTTTATCCTTTCAATTGCTACCTAACTTTTGAATGTTCCTCAAAGCTAAAAGTTGCCAAAACTTCCCCTTTTATTAACATATTTTAACATTATAGAAGAATTATTTGTGTATGTTATAATATTTTTGAAGAAGAACAGGGGAGTATATGAAAAAGATTCTTATTGTAGACGACGAACAAGATATTGTGGAAAGCTTAAAATTCGTATTAGAAGCTGCTAATTTTACTTGCTATTGTGCATATAACGGCGAGGACGGACTCAGACTTGCCAAAGAACTTGTGCCGGATTTAATTATTCTTGACGTTATGATGCCAAAAATTAACGGATTCAAAATCAGCAGACTTTTGAAATATGATGCTAAATATAAAAATATTCCAATTTTGATGGTTACAGCTCGTACACAGGAAGAAGACAAGCTTATTGGCGAAGAAACCGGTGCCAATGAGTATATAACAAAGCCTTTTGAGCTTGATGAAGTAGTAAAAAAAGTTGAACAATATTTGAAATAATCTTATGGAAACAGTAGTTACAAACAAAACACTCGAAAAATTAAAATATGACCTCGTCAGAGCAGGTCTGGTTGCCTATGAAACAATTGAGCAAGCCGAAGAAATTGCAAAAGCTCAAAACATAAATATCGGGCAAGCCCTGATAAATTCCGGCACTCTGACAGAAGAAACTATCCTCAAATTTTTAGAGGCAAAGTTACATATTCCGTATGTAAACCTGGACGATTACACACTAGATGAAAAATGTCTGAAATTCATCAACTATTCCGATGCGAAAAAGTATAGAATTATTCCTCTTTTCAAAATCGAAGAAACCTTAACTATCGCAATGGCTGACCCGCTTGACCTGTTTGCAATTGACAAGGTTATAGAAACAGCCGAATGTTCAATTGAACCTGTGATTTCTTCTGAAAAAAGTATTTTAAAAAAAATCGAAGAGAATTACAAAAAGGACGAACTTGTAGGCGAAATTTTCACCGAAGATGGTGTTGAATACGATTGGCGAGATGAATTGCATAGCGAAGATTTGTCTGACAACCACATTCAAAAAATCATTCGAGCGATCCTTAAACAAGCAATTTTGGAAGGAGTTCACGAAGTTTCATTCCAACACGAGGACGACGGCTTTTCTGTAAACTTCAAAAAGAATGGTGAATTGCAAAATAAAGGGAATATTCCTGCCGTTTTGACATCATCATTTACTGCAAAATTAAAAACTCTTGCAAGACTGGACGCTTCTGTTTCAGAGGTTCCACAACTCGGGAAGTTAAATTTTAAAGTCGACGAAATGAATGTCACAGCAAGTATTTCTACGTTTCCAACAATTATGGGGGAAAGAATATTCTTGAAGATTTACAAACCACCGAAAGCTTTGGATAAAATCATCAAGTCCGGCAGCAATCTTCAAGTTATAAAATCAGCTCTAAATACCCCTGGAATAGTTATCGTTTGTGGTTCTCCACTAAGCGGAAAAACTCATATTATCTATTCTCTTTTACTTGAAGCTGCAAATAAAAACAAAAATATTATGACTCTTGAAAGTATTGCAAAATACACTCTCAAGAACGTTCACCAGTGCGAATTGAACGAAAATGTCGGCTTTAATATGGACAAAGCCGCAAGATTTATTGAGTTTCAATCACCTGATATTATTTATTTGGAAGGGATTAAGTCGAAAGAATCTTTTGACTACTTCGCAAACCTTGTTTTTGATAACAAAACAATTATTATGGAATTTCTTGCAAATAATATGGAAGATTTGCGCTACAAATTGTCCTTCTCTGACTTTGAAACCCTCAAATCTCTTATCAGTTGTATGATTTTTATTCACTCGCAAGACAGCATCGAAGTTTTCACAAAAGAAACGGTTCAAAAATATTTGGCTTAACGCAAAAGTTTATAAGAACTTTGAAAAAACATTCAATTGAATGAAATATATTACTTGCTCAAATGTGTTATAAGTGTTACAATTCTGCTATGACAAAACAGGTGAGCTTAACAACACAAAATCGACTTATAATTTCGGGTTTATTGCTTAGCACATTTTTAATCGTTGCTATTGCAGTGTTCGCGATTTTTAATATTCAAAAAAAATTGAATGAAGGGTATCAAAATTTCGGACAAATTGTTTCAAAAGCTTTGGCCATCGAATGTACGGAACTTGCAGAAAGTGCTCCGCACGACAAAATGCAAGAAACTTTAAAAAAGCACGCAAACACAATAGTAGACTCGCATAGCGACATTGTTTTCATTGAATTTCGAAATGCTGAAGGCAAACTCCTTTATAAAACCAATAATTCTGAAATTACAAATCCAAAAGTCCCAAATATTATCGTAAATTCCCCTATGCTAACAAGCAACGGAATTACCGTAGGATCTGTTACAGTCGGACTTTCTGGAAGTATCATAACTCAGATTTCAACAACTACTAGAGCTTCACTATTGTTTGTCTTCGCAGTTGCATGGATTGTTTTTGCGTTCGTAATTCTCGTAAACACCTACTTAATCACGCGAGAATTGAGAATTTTACATAACGGCGTTCAGAAAATTTCAACAGGAGAATTTGGCTATAAAATCCAAGACAAAGACGTCAGTGCCGAAGTCAAAGAATTGTTCAACGCTTTCAACCAAATGTCAAACAAACTCCATATTTATGAAGAGCAAAATATTGAACAATTGACACTTGAAAGAAACAAACTGGAAGCAGTTTTGATGAGTATTGCAAACGGAGTTGTCGTATGCGACAACAACGATAATGTGGTTTTAACAAACAATCATGCGCATAAACTTCTTGAATTAGACGAAAAACAACCACTTAATATAAAAATCCAAAACTACGTTGACACAGAAGGCAACTACTGTTTTAAAGATAAAATTGAAGAATTCAAAGACACTCCGCTTGAGGTTATGGCAAACAAACCTCTTGAATTCACAATACAGGTCGATAAACGAGTTATAAAATCAATAATCTCTCCTATGTTTACAAGAAACAAAGACTATGTAGGCTACATTATCGTCCTTATCGATATGACAAAAGAAGCAGAAATTGATGCAATGCGTTCAACTTTCATCTCAAATGTTTCACACGAACTCAGAACACCTGTAACAGTCTTGAGAAGCTACATTGATACACTGTACAACTATGGAAACGAATTTGATTATGACACACAAAAAGAATTTATAGGTACAATTAACCAAGAAATTATCCGCTTAAACGGTATGGTAAACGACATTCTGGACTTTTCAAGAATGGAAGCTAACGCCCAGATGGAAAAATCCTTGAACAGTATTTACGAAGTCGTTGACAATTGTACAAATCAGGTTCAAGCTTTGACAAAAGAGAGAAATTTGAAAATTTCTGTGACAAAAGAGGACGGAATTCCTGAATTTATGTTCAACTACGCAGGAATTGAGCGTGCTTTGACAAATCTTTTATCTAATGCAATTAAATATTCTCCTGACAACGGCGAAATCAAAGTTAATTTAACCAAAACCGGCAATAATGCCGAAATCACAGTAACTGACCAAGGTTGCGGGATAGCACCGGAAAATCAGAAAAAGATTTTCGACAGATTTTTCAGAGTCGAAAATAATATTCACACAATAAAAGGTACAGGACTCGGACTTCATTTAGTCAAACAAACTGTCGAAAAATACCACAACGGAAAGGTTTTTGTCCAATCAGATATAGGTAAAGGTTCGACTTTTGGCATAGTTCTTCCAATTCAAGTACTTGAAAATGCTGAAAGTGTAAACGTTTAGACTGTATAAAAAAATTAGGAGCTTTATGGAATTTCAAGATATTTGGAATATTTTCAGCAAATTTTGTTTGGGATTAGTCATTCTCATTTGTATAAACTCTTTTGCCGGCGACATATTTTTTCGTATGAAATTTAGTTTTCCGCACGTATCTGCAACGGTTTCAACTCCAATAAACACGCAAAACAAACCAATACAAAAAGACTTGATTGACGCAAAATATTTCAAAGCTTATGGAGAAAAGAATATTTACGCACTACAACCACAAGCTGAATATTCGATTTCAGGTTTAGTTGTTGCTAAAAACAATAATTTTTGGTTCAGAGATATTATGCGCAGCGACTTTGACGATTTAGCATTGATGGATTTAGGAATTGCTTGGGGGGATTTAGCACAAGACAACAAAAAACTATACAAGCACTGGAAAATCAAATCTCGTAAAACACTTGGACAAGCTCGACGGTTAACTTGGCAAGAAAAACCGCCCTATGGGGAAAGTTGGAATGGAGAATACATCAGAGCACACATGTCACACACCCACCTAATTCCGGCGAATTTAAACATTATGGGCGGACTTTTGACGATTAAGAAAAATGATATCGTAAAACTCGACGGCTATCTTGTGGACATTTATACATCAAAAGGAGATACTGTTGCGAAAACAAGTATGTCAAGAACAGATACTGATGGCACAAGTCGTGGCTATGGTGCTTGCGAAGATATGTACGTCAAACAGGTTCAAATCGGGAATAAGGTTTATAAATAAGTATAACTGACTTTGTTGGTATTCTTAAAATTTAAGATATTTTGATAAAATCCCCAAGCGTTACAAGGAAGTTGTCTTATAAAAATTATTACTACTCCTGTCGTCATTCTGAAAGCTTAGAATATTAATGAGAGTTTTAACGAGCATATAATATTCTTGCTATTCAGAATCTATCTAACTTGTGCCCACTACTCAAACAACGCATTAATCTTGTCTAAAATATCTTGCGGATCAATTTCGTTCGTAATCTTATTGATATCCTGAGCGACCTGATAAAGTTTTGCAGCTTCAATTTTATCCCCGGTAATCGCAATCGCACGAGCAAGATTAAAATGCGCCAACGCATAATTCGGGTTACACTCAATTGACTTTTTAAACAAATCTGCAGCCTGCTTTACCCTACCTAAATCGTCAAGATAAATTACACCCATATTGTTGTATGCAATGTCGTAGCTTGGATCAAATTTTATCGCCAACCCATATTCCTTTAACGCTTCATCAATATCACCTTTTCCCCAGTATAAAAAGCCCAAATTACAGTGAATTTTTGCATTTTCAGGGTCAAGGTCAAGAGCGTTTCTGTAAACCTGCAAAGCGTTGTCAATATCTTCTTTGTCATAAAATGCGCTACCCAAATTTACATAAATATCAATATCTTTCGGCGTCAAAAGATATGCGCTTTGATAAGAAGAAATTGCAGCGTCCAAATCCTGCTTAGATTCTTGATAAACGAAGCCCAATGTCTGATTTACAACACTTGTCCACTGTTTTTTAGGGTTAAGTGTAACCGCAGTTTGAAAATGCGAAATCGCGCCGTCAATATCTCCTTTTACATACAAAATATTAGCCAAATTTGAATGAACATCAGGCATATTCGGCATAATCTGGATTAATTTTTCATAAATCTCAACCGCAGAATCGTAATCGCCTTGTTCTTCATAAGCCTGACACAAATGTCTGTAAGCCGGAATATTCAAGCTATCCAACCAAATTGCCATTCTGTATTCGGTCACAGCATCATCAAATTGTCCTAAAGAACGATAAATATCTCCGAGCAAGCAATATAGCGGAATAAACCCAGGAGCCTTATTAACAGCTTCTCTATAAACGTCCAAAGCTTCGCTCAAACGGTTTGCTTGAACAAGATACGAACCTTTCACTAACATTGGCAAAAATTTCGCATAAGAAATCATTTTGGCAACGTTTCCAACCGCAATCTTATCAAATGGCAACGTCATCAAAGACAACAATAGTTCAAATTTTGCCAAAAACGCATTTTTAAAACTTCTTGCAGAAGAAACGCTATACAAATTCGACAACAAAAAATGGGCAGAAGAATTCGCACATGGCATAACTTCAACAGCCTTTCTCGCATTCATCACCGCATCAGAAAAACGAGCTTTTTTAGTATAGGCTTCAGCCAAAAGATAGTATGCTTTTCCAAGTTTTGAATCCTTAGAAACCGCAGTATCAAGATAGTTTATCGCCTTGTCCAAATCGCCTTTAAAATAATGAGCTTGTCCTATTTTAAAATAAATTTCCGCAGAATCAATATATGTTTCTAACGCGCGCTGATACTCTGTTATAGCCTCATCAATATATTGGCAAGAATTGTAAATATCCAAATGCCATGCCAAGTACAAGTCACCAAGTCTCACGTGTAAATCTGCGTTTGTCGGATCATCTTGAAGTCCTATTTGACAAAGTTCAATAGCACTTTTTACGTTTCCGGTTTTGTAAACCTTATTAATCTTTTTTTCCAGTTGTTTCGTATTATTCATAGTCATATTAATTCTTTATAAAGATGCTTGACAGAACTTACAAAAAGCTCCATACTAACTATTGTAATTAATTTTACACAAAAAATCAAGTTATTTATTTATGTAAACAGGGGTAATATGAAAGAAAACAAAATTTATTTCGTAGACGTCACAAACAGAGACGGCGTACAGACTTCAAGATTAGGTTTAGCTAAACTTCAAAAGACAATTATAAACTTAATGCTTGACGATATGGGAATAACCCAATCAGAATTCGGGTTTCCGACAACCCAACACGAGATTAACTATCTCAATGGAAATCTGGAACTTGTGGAACGGGGAGTAATCTCTCGCACGAGACTTTCAGGCTGGGCACGTGGAATTGCATCTGATGTTCAACTTGCATTCAAAAATGTTCCGAAATTAAAATACATGAATCTTTCTCAATCTACTTCTGAACAAATGATTAACGGGAAATATTTAGGCAAAAAGACACCACAAGATATTATCAGCATGACTTGTGAGGCTGTAGAATGCGCAAAGGCACTTGGTGCAATTGATGTCGGGATTAATGCAGAAGATGCGTCAAGAAGTGATATTGAATTTCTTATTAAATATGCAAACGAAGCCAAAAAAGCCGGTGCTAGACGATTTAGATATTGTGACACATTAGGTTTTGAAGACCCTCAAACAACTTATGAAAGAATTTATAAAATTGCGCAAGAAACAGAAATGCCAATTGAATTGCACTTTCACAACGACCTTGGAATGGCTGTGGCATGTTCGGTAATGGGCGCAAGAGCAGCAATTGATGCTGGTGTTGACGCTTACATTAACACTGCAATCAACGGAATGGGCGAACGTGCAGGAAATGCAGATCTTGTTTCATGCTTGCTTGCTATTTTAAAATCAGCAGGATTTCGCCACCGCTACAATATCGATCCAAATATTGATTTAAGCAAAGCCTGGAAACTTGCGAAATACACATCATACGCTTTCGGGGTTCAAATTCCGATAAATCAACCGGCAGTCGGCGACAACGCATTTGCTCACGAATCAGGAATTCATGCAGATGGCGCACTAAAAGACAGAAGAAATTACGAACTTTACGACTTTGAAGAACTCGGCAGAGGCGAGCCTGAAATTATTGAAACAGGGCGAATGATTACGACTGGAGAATATGGCGGGATTAAAGGATTCAGAAACGTTTACGACAACTTGGAACTTGAATTTAAGGACGAGCATGAAGCCCGAAATATTCTTGAACTTGCGCGTTACGCCAACGTCCATACTCAAAAACCTTTAACATCAAGCGAATTGAGGTTTATTTATTATTATCCTGATATTGCAGCGAAAGTCATGACCGTTTCGCCATACTACGAACCGCAAGGTGCTATGAAAGAACGTGTAGACGCAAGATTGTTGACAAAACCGCATAGGATTATTTAAATTCTCACGGCTGTTGTGGATTTAAGCGTCTGGGAAGCGAGGCAGCTAAGGAGTAATATTGCAGCTATTTTCCTGAATATCTGCGCCAACCTCTCCAAGGGAGAGGTCGAAGTTCTACGCGAGCTTCAGCGCGCGCTAGAAATTCGGGAGAGGGGTGTATTTAAATAAAAAAACGTCGAGGTGAAACCTCGACGACAAAAAGATTCGAATTGAACCGTGCCGCTTCACCCGCCCAACAGAGCAACTATGAAACCTGCACTACACAAGATTAAATCTTGCTTTCCATCTCAAAAGATGGGATAATTATTTTTATTTGCCATATAATACAGCTTTTGCAGCATCTGTTGCCGGTAAAATTGTTTGATCATAGAATACTACCGGATAAATATCAGTAGGACTTGATACCTTACAATCTGCAGCAGTTGCACTATAATCTGTTTTTCCATCACAAGTAACTAATTTGTTTGGTCCTTTTGTTCCGTTTACGTCAATTACACCAACACATTGTTTATGCCCTGAAACATTAGTATCTTCTGTACAACTAACAGCGTCAGCAGCTTTGAATGAAAACATTGAACCATCATTAAAGAACAAAAATGTATCTGGTGCTACTTGTCTTTCTACTGGGGTATCACCCTCGCCACAAGCTTTAATGGTTTCTTTCCCCGCAGTAGTTTGAACACAAACTTTTGATTTAACAGTTCCAGGAAAATTTGTGTACCCATTATTTGTAGCACTAGAAGCTTTCACAATATTCATTCTTGAATTTAAAATACTTGCAACAGAATCACCAGAAGCAGGTTTTGTTGTTGCACCAGCAGTACCGGCAACTGTGTCGGCAAAGCTTCCACCATCTAGTGCCACGTTCAATGTTACACCTTGTGAAATTGCTGATAAAGCTTTTTTGTAAGCAGCTTTATACTGTGCACCTTGTGTTGAATTCATCAATGTAGGCATTGTCATTGCAGCTACAACACCAATAATACCTAAGGTAATCAATACTTCCGCCAAAGTAAAACCTTGTTTACGAGAATTGTCACAGTGGGCTACGTGTGTAGCACCTTCCGCCAAAGTAAAGCCAAATCGTTTTGTCATAATCTTTTCACCTTTCTTTTTTGTAATCTACTCTCTTTCGCTCTATGTTATGCGTAGTCGAATAATACTTTTAGTCAAAACTAATAGTTATACACTTAATATAAACTATTTTTCAGTGATTGTCAAGGGGTTTTAAGTGTTTATTACGTTTTTTGAATAAAAAATCAGTGGTGATATTACTTATTTTTGCATAAAAAATAGAGTATCATTTAATTATGGACAACAAGAAATTATTAGGGAAAAGAATTAAAGAAATACGCAAATTCAAGGGATTGACGCAAGAACAGCTCTCTGAAATGATTGAGCTTGAAACTTCTTCACTATCCGGAATTGAATCCGGACGCTTTTATCCGTCACTTCACGTTTTAGAAAAAATCGCCTCTGCGCTAGATGTTGAACTAATTGACTTCTTTAAGTTTACGTCCGTAAATATCCCTGAAAATCTTGATGAAGAAATTGCTAAAATTATCGAAAAACAAGATAAAAACAGTAAAAGACTTATTTATAAAATTCTTTGTGCCGTGTTTATGCCCATAGGATAAGGGGGGGGCAGACCAACTTTCTCAATAGTCACAGCGAATTTAAATTGACATTCTGATAGCATCTAAGCGTCTAGGAAGCGAGGCAGCTAAGATTTAAAAATTTTTATTAGTAGTAGCAAATTTCGTCATTCTGTACGTATTTTAGAAAAGAGGTTAGAATTTTACAAAAAGTAATACAATTTTGCAGGGTAGAATTTTTTTGTAGTAAAATCATGAAAGTATTAAATTGACATGGAAAGAGGTTCTAAATGAATTCAACAGTTTTGGTAGGCAGAGTCGGACGTGACGCTGAAATTAGATATTTTGAGTCAGGAAAAGTTAAAGCTAATTTTTCTATCGCAGTAAACAGATGGGACGCAAAAACCAAATCAGAAGTTGCAGACTGGTTCAATATCGACGTTTGGGACAAACTTGCAGAATTTGCCGGCGAATACGTAAAAAAGGGCGTTCAAGTTGTTGTTGATGGTAGAATCGCACTGAACAAATGGACAGACAAAGCATCTGGAAATGATAGAGAAAACTTCTACATACTTGCAAGCAGCATCAGGTTGTTGGGATCTAAAAGAGATATTCAAGAGATATAATTATGATTATCAATTCTAATATTGTCGGAATAATTGCAGACGATCTAACAGGCGCAAATGACACAGCTTTACAGTTTTATCTGAAAGGTGCAAACACTCAAATCTTGCTGTCCGACGAGATTGAGCCTGTCAATGTAAAAAGCACGCAAACTTGGGCGATATCAACAGAATCTCGAAACGTTGAGCCCGAAATCGCCTACGAAAGAGTTTTGAAAACGACAAAGATGTTTGCGGACAAATTAAATCCAGATTTTTACTATAAAAAAATCGATTCAACTTTACGCGGAAACATTGCGGTTGAGGTCTTAGGAATTATGGCTGCTCTTGAATACGATGCGGCAGTTGTTGTTCCGGCTTTTCCGGCTGAAATTAGAACAACTGTTGGCGGATATCATTTGCTAAAAGGGGTTCCGATTGAAAGAACAGAAATGGCTCGAGATCCACACTCTCCCATTTGCGAATCACATGTTCCGACATTATTAAAATCTCAACTTTTGCCTGAATACCAAGATTTGGTCGACAGTATTGAATTAAAAACGGTTATGAAGGGGGCAGGTCCTGTTTTGCAAAAGCTTAATGAGCTTATCAAAAACGGGAAGAAACTCATCATAATTGATGCTGTCTCAACAGTTGATGTTGAACAAATCGCACTTGCCATAAAAAAATCCGATAACAAAATTTTACCTGCCGGAACTGCAGCTTTTGCTCAGGCTCTTGGAGAATTTTGGTTTGCAGATTTGGATACAGAACACATCATAAAAACATTCCCAAGGTTACCTAAGTTCATTGTTTCAGGTAGCGCAACACAAATTACGGCAAATCAGATTGAAAAATTAGAAAACAGTGACGAATTTGAAGATGTTTTAACTATTAGCTTAGATCTGAAAACGGTACTAAATGGCGTTACTGACGAGCTTGTACAAAGAATTACAACAAATCTTCGATTTGATAATGCGGTTGTTGTCCACACATCAAAGTTAATCAAAGAGTTTGACGGTTTTTCTGAAGATTCGTTGAATGCAGAATTAACACGTGCAAAACTGGCGAACGTTATAACAGACTTTCTGGCAGAATTGACTCGTCGTGTTGTAGAAGCAAAAGAAGTAATCTTAATCACACTTGGAGGCGAAACATCTTACAAATGCTGTAGCGCAATTGGAGCTTACCAATTGCAACTTGTTGATGAAGTTGCACCAGCAATTGCCTTAACACTCGATCACAATGCGCAGTGGATTGTTACAAAATCAGGCAACCTAGGAAATACCAATACTTTGATTGATATTTTAAAATACTTTGAAACACATGGTGGACTTCAAGATGCATAAAATTGCAATTACAACAGGAGATCCAAATGGAATTGGGGCTGAAATCACAATAAAAGCCCTCAACGCACTTGACCTTAATCCACAAGATGTTGTTCTGATTTCCAACAAAAAAATTCTTGATTTTTACGGGAAATTGGATAAGGAATATAAAATTATTGAAATTCCTTTTAATTTTGAAATTAAAGCCGGTGAGGTTACAGCAGAAAGTGGCGAGTTTTCATTTCAGTCTGTAAAAAAAGCTTGTGAAATCGGAGCAAGAGCAATTGTAACCGCACCGGTTGCTAAAAACTCGCTTTACCTTGCAGGGCATAAGTTCAACGGACAAACTGAGATTTTGCAAAAATATCTTGCACACGACAGGCAACTTGCAGAAATGCTGTTTTTGGCAAACAATTTTAGAGTACTGCTTTTGACGCGCCATGTGGCTTTAAAGGATATTAATTTGACAAAAGATTTAGTTGTCGAAAAAGTTTTGAATTTAAAAGAATTTTTCGCGAAACATTTTGGGATAGAAAATCCAAAATTTGCATTGTGCGGATTTAACCCACATGCCGGCGAGGACGGAATTTTAGGACGTGAAGAAATCGAAATTTTATCACCTGCCGTCAACGAACTGCATAAAAAAGGAGTTGATATAACAAAACCGCTTCCAGCTGACACCTTGTTTGTTGACGCTGCAAGAGAGTACTTTACATCTTCTCTTGGAGAAAAATTTGAAACAACGCGTCCTATTTATGACTGCTACATCGCAAACTACCACGATCAGGGGCTAATCCCGATTAAGACAGTTGCCGGAGACAAAACTGTCAATATGACAATCGGTTTGGATATCATAAGAACTTCTCCGGGGCACGGCACCGCATTCGACATTGCAGGAAAAAACATAGCCGACGAAACTGGTATGATTGAGGCGATTAAGGCTGTAATGTAGATTTTATCATTATGACTTTTTGCTATTTAGCTTTTTGGCTAATCACAATGTAAACAGCCTCTAATTGTAAATATCATTTAACATAATAGTAAAAAACATTTTGCCTGGTTTTATAATATAAATATGATTAAAATTTTACCCCGTTCAACAAAAATGAAAATAATTAGCATTGTTTCAGCTACCACAGTTGCCGCCGGTACACTTGTTGGCTTAAACAAGCTTAAACCGCAATTATCTCAACAACAAAAAGATTTAATTGAGCAAAAAGAATTTGTTAGAAATCATGCACCTGAAAAATTTGACAAATTACTAAATGAAAAAGCAACAACTGCTCAATGGAACAAAGCTGTTCAGGCAATAAAAGATTCTTTAAAGAACGACAGTATCGCAAGATTAACCTATATTAAAGCAGCACAAAATCTACGAAAAGCACATTAGCAATCAACTTTTCCAAAAATTATTAAAATCATTATTTAACTTTCTTGAAAAATTCATCGGAAATAAGTTGTGAATACTTATTTTTTTCGTTTGCAGAAATCAAAAGTCTTGATTTACCATCTTTTGTTTCCGCAACAGAAACAATTCCGCCAACATCGCCAATCGGAAGCTTTTTCACCCTTGCTTCAAATTTTACATAAGGGACTTCCTTACCATAAGAATGCATTGTGCCATGTTTTGTAACCTTCAAATCATCAACCGAAATTGCTTGGTACTTGATTTTGCTTACAGCTTTATAAAGTTTTTCTTCAACATTATCAGACTTTATATCATCAGCCGTCAAAATTTGTTTGTTTCCGGAATCAACGACAAACATTTTTTGACCTGACGCCTTGTGCTCTGCGACAACAGCGTTATAGCCAAGGATTCCAGTTGCTTTTTCAAGTTCAAATTCATCATTAATATGCGAAAAATCACCAACTTTTTTGGCTTTTTCTAACATCTCATCTTTTGATGGATTAAATATATCATGCAAATATCCACCTATCAGGTCTTTTCCTCCAATTGCCATAAACCCGACAACCGCTAGTGTTATAATTATCGCTCTCAAAAAATTTTTTAAACAACCCATGTTGAAATCCTTATTATATTATACTATTATTATAACTATGAAAAAAGCAGAAATCAATCTTATA
>ERZ1034878.222-NODE-222-length-31987-cov-9.446825_pt1 | contig 31987 bp, 43 predicted proteins | sample MGYA00520593_ERZ1034878 | MGnify/ENA primary metagenome ERZ1034878 (study PRJEB33766, sample SAMN09781724) | gut metagenome | biome: gut microbiome | host: Homo sapiens | place: Madagascar | study: EMG produced TPA metagenomics assembly of the PRJNA485056 data set...
GTTGCCGCTGAACGGTTTCCGGTGTTGGTTGCCGCTGACTGGTCTCCGGTGTTGGATTTTTTATCATCGTCCCAGTTAACCTGATCTTTGATGTATTCCACACCGGCTTTAATAATTCCGGCAATTCCGATTTCTGCTTTAATAGAAATCTTCTTGCCTACTCGTTTACTGTCATCAGACTTCTGGTCATTCGCATCAAGCTCAACTTCACAGTATCTGGAACCGGCCGGTGCATAATATCCAAATACATCCAACGGATTCTCACAAGCATGAAATCCAGTATCACAAATTTCGGCTCTTTCTTCTTCATACTCTTTGCCAATTTCATACTGAAAATCACGGCATTTTAAGTCTTTGTCAAATCCCTTATAGCATTTCATTTTTCCTTCTCCTCCAAATTCAGTCCGAGCATAGCTGCACAAACTTCTTTCTTTAAATAGGTATCTGCTTCGGTAGTGTTCAGATATGCTTCAAACGCCTTTAATCTCCCGATCAGCTCCGCGTATTCCTCAGCTACGGTCTCTGCTCTGAAATCCATCTTATTTTCCATCACAATCCTCCTCACAATACGGACATTTGTTGTCCATCAAAATTTTGTTTAAATGGTCAGTTACTTTCTTCACATTTTCTTCCTGCTGATAACCGCCCTCTGCAATGCTGTACATATCAAACTCTCTTAATGATTCTTTCTTATATATGTTGATGTGCAAGCTGCATCCGATCTTGTAGTTTGCAAAATGAAACGCTACCGTTCTGCCGGTTTCTCTCTGAACTCTCCTGCACAACTGGTACAAATCATCTACGGTCTTATCAAATTCATTTATCTTCATCGAAAAGCCCTCCAAACAATTCACCAAACAATGTTTTTGCAATTTCCTTGATTTTTTCTTTTCGAACAGTCTCAAACTCTTCTTCGTTCAGTAATCCGATTTTAACCGCTTCATTAATCTCCTGTTTCACGGATTCCTTTGTTTCTTTGCCGTCCTCCATAATGGCTTCTTTGATTCCCCGAACGATAACAGCTAAGTCAGCTATTAATTCTGCTTTGCTTCCTTCAAGTGTAATTTCTCCCTTTTTTGTCTTAATCATTTCTCTTTCCCTCCATTTTTTTAATTTCATCCGGGTAAATAAACACGAATGATAAGATAAACATTACGATTGCTACTGCAACCGGCTGTGATGCACTGTCAAATCTCCAGAACGGCAGGTACGGTGACATACCACCGATCAGGGCTGACAGGATTAATGATTTTGCCATTTTTATATCCCCCCGATTTTTTATGTGGTATACTCTCCTTGTGAAAGGAGGTGTGTTTTATGGATAAGTTACAAATTGCGCACGACTTAGCTGTCGCAAAAGCTGTTAAAGATGGTTCTGACGCTAAAGAAATTGTCGAATTGTACCGCAAATACAACGAAGAATTTCTGAACATTTTAGCCCCAAATCGATCTCAGTCAGGTAAAGCGGTTCCTACTCAAAATCCATTTTGGGCTCCCCACTACTAAAACAGCCCTGTCTTATACGCATTAACTAAGGCATTGAGGGTGGAGATAATGTCCTTTTCTTCTCTGCCCTCTTCATAGGAACCTTTCTCATTTAAAGCATTCACTACTCTTCCAGAAAGCCCAAACGCAAGATACGAAATTATATCTCTCAGATATATTTCTTCCCCATTTTCTTTTTCTAAAAAATATCTGTGACTCCCGTATCCAGTGTCCCATTTCATCAAAGTTCCATTTTTTAAATTGCTGATAATTTTCTCCGGCTTTTTTTCTTCCTTATCTTCTGCCATATCCTCTCATCTCCTCTCATACTTATTCCTGTGAACCCTTTTCACCTTTACCTTTTTCTTCCGCTTCTGCGTTTTGAATGAGGCTTTCTTCCCGGTGAAGTGCTTGAAGTCATTTGACTGACTCATTGTGTATTATCTCCTTTATGCCTTCGTACAACGCTTTGTGAATCGGTGATTCTTCTGGAAGTTCACGAATCATTTCGATAATTTCCTTTTTCGTCTCCTCTAATGTCATATTCTTAAATTCTTCAGGTACTTCTTTATTCATCTTGTAACCTCCTATCGAGTTTTTTCTATGTGATGATACCTAAATCTATCAATATCTTGGCCAGTGCGCATATCGCCCATGCAGCTGACACTGGCCAGAGCAATATCAGGCATATCTTTAAGATTATTTCCACTGGATCGTGGTTCTTCCGCACACCTGTCTCACCTCCTACTTAATCTGCTTTAGCAAAGAAAACACCAACCGGGTCTTCAATATGAAATTCATCAATCATTACCTGAATCTCATTGCTGTTGAAAATTCCTTTCTGCATCTTTCCGTAAAATGTTTTTGGCGTAATTCCAAGCATTTTAGCAACGTCCGTCTGAGATTTTCTATTCTTCGCAAATATTCCTCGAAGTTCATCAGTTTTTATCATTTTGTCATCTCCTGTTTAATCACTGAAATAACTCTATTCCGTTTCATTCCTTTCTGTGCTATACTCCCTATGAAAGGAGAAAATGCGTGTTAGAAAAAACAGCTCATAAATTATTGAAAAAGCTTTATAAGAAACAGTTTCTAACTTTTGATGAGTGTCATAGAATCTGCCATACATCCGATGAAACAGGAAATCAATACGCTTCTTATTTGCTCGATCACGGATTAATTGAACCCCATAAATGTGGATGCATCGGGGAACTTAACGAGCCTGTCTATGACGGATATTCAATCACGCTTGATGGTGCAGGATTGATATACACAGAAAAACGTGATTTCTGGATGTTCCTAATACCATATGCGATTACGACACTCATAGCTTTCATTGCCCTTTTGGTAGCAATGAGGGAAAGCAAACCACAAGAAGTTTTTTTCTTTTTCCCACCATTTTTCAAACTGTTCTGATGTCATACGCTTGCTGTGAGTTACATTTGTAAAGAAATAAAATTCTTTCATCGTTACCCTCTGTTGCAAATAACCCATAGCAGGCTGTATGTAGTCTTTTCTTGTTTTTCGCTTTTTCAGCTTGTGCCACCAGTAAATGTTGTACCATGGCATCTGGTCGAATCCCTCTGGCTTTTCTCCTACTCGTTCGTCCCAATTCCAATTGTTTAAGTTGTAAATCATTTCGCAGATTTCCTCGTTTGAATAATTGGAAACATCTTTAAATGCCATTGTTTCTCCTTTCTTATAAGAAACTCCCCTGCGCATTCTCATTATCAATGCGGTCTTTCAAGTACATCGGCAATTCATATTCATTTATAATTTTTATTGCCACATCACACTGATTTCTCTTGATTGCCTTGTAAGTATTCACACCAAACTCTCTTCGAAGCTGTGCGTCAATGTCACTGTAAACCTGCTGACGGATGGAATTATCCTTGTATGCCGGAGAATCCTTGCCGCCCAACATAGGAACAACTTTCTGGTTCTTTGCCTTTGTGATTTTCTGACATTCCAGTGCCAGCAATGGCATATCTCTTTTGAACTCCTGTAAATCTTCGTTGACGGCTTCAATCTTTTCTCCAAGTTCGACATTTCCCTGAGCTAATAGCTGAATTTGCTCTGCTATTGTCATCGGTTTCTGGTATGAACCCGTCTTGCGGATTGCCGGGAGAACTTCTGCCGTTACCCAATGTTTGAATCTCTTGGCTGATTCAAGTTTGCTCCCGAATATTAATGCGTATACTCCAGATTCATTGATTACTACTACATCTCTTCTCTGACCTGCAATCGCGATTTGCGATGTCAGCTTATCGTCAGTATCTATATGCTTTCCAATAGCATCAGCGGTATTTTTATATCCCAATGCTGTTGCTACATCCTTTCCAACAAACCAAGGTTCATTGTCAATTGTTACTGTTCGAATATCTCCGAACTCTTCTGAATTAAAAATCTGTAATTCGTTCATACGTCTCCTTTTCTTGTTAATCGGATTTCAAAATTTCATCTACCGAAGTTTTTAAATAATCAGCGACCTTTTTCACTTTTTCGGCAGATGGGGAAACTTCATTCCATTTGCAAACACTACCTTGCGAAAATCCGCAATCTATTTCGATTTTGCGAATGGAAACATTTCGTTTTTTTGCCAAGGCTTTCACCCTGTCGTAAATCATCATTCGATACCTCCTTTCATATTTTTACTGAAAATATCACAACATTATTGACATACCTCTGAATATATTCTATAATCAAGCTACCACACAAAATCATAAAAAATAAACACGGGCATTCGTTATGTCCTTATTTTGTTGCGATATTTTCAGTGCCGATAGTTACATTATAAGCGATATTTTCAGAATGTCAAGTATTATTTTTGCGTTTTTTTCAGAATTGAAAGGAAACAAAAAATGACATTACGAGAAAGAGTTAAAATACTTTGTAAAGAGCAAAAAACTTCATTAAATGCATTAGAAACTGAATGTGGTTTCGCAAAGGGATACGCAAGCAAACTGGATAAAAGTACTCCTAATGCTGAAAATTTGCGAAAAATCGCAGATTTCTTCCGCGTATCTGTAGATTATCTGATGACAGGGAAAGAGCCAGAGGAAGATATTTATACCGATAACAGGCTGAGAAAATTAAATAAAGAATTACGAAATAATACCGAGTTCTATAATATGGTTCTGAAATATCTTGATTTATCTGAAAAGAAGAAGAAACATGTTTCTGAACTTATAGATTTATTAAGTGAATAAAGGAGAAAAGTATGTTGACAAAAGAAATTATATTAGAAGCTATATTGAAGTGCGCCGATTCTACCTATACAGCAGATTTGACAGAAGTGTCTAAAGAATTGGGCGTAGATAACGGTTTATCGTTAAAACCGATTTATGACGTAATGATGGATATTGGCTATATCACAATGTCTTTAGGCTCTGTCGCTATTACTACAAAGGGATTAAAGGAAATTCAAAAATAAAAAAGAGGAGCGATTACTCCTCTTTCATTTCTCCATACATCCTGTTGTACCACTCCTGTGATCTCTTGTCAATATTTTCAATGCCATTATCGCACGTCAATTCTTTCGGCAAAATCCCCAAATGTTTAAGAACTAACAGTATTGTGAAAACAGGAATATTTTTATGTTCTGCCATGCTCCCCAAACTAACCATGCATAAATTGTGATACTGCTCATCCGTTAATTTAATTCCTAATTTTTCTAACGCTTCTTTGCTAGTGTCCAGACGTCTGCTCATGCTTAAATACCTCCTTATCCTCTTCTGCTATATCTTCAACGAATCCCATGATGCAGTATAAAATCTTTGCGCTCTTTATTTCCCTAATCATATCATATATGTTACTGCGATATTTTTCAATATCCTCTTTCCTGTATTCCATACAACCATACCTCCGATCAACAGTCTTTTGATAACAGTATATGTCCGGCTTGTGGGAAATAGAACCGAACATCAGTTCGTTTTCATCATTATACCACTGATATTTCCCCTTGGCAACTGCCAAATATACACATGGGTTTTTATTATTTCGTATACAAACTTCGCAATTTCAAAGAAAATTGTGCTTTCGCGAATATAACATCTGGCATTGCAAATTTCCTCGATCTCGCTCAACTCCTGCATCTGGGCGGAATAAGTTTGTTCCGCAGCTTCTTTTGTGATCTGCGCATCTCTGCGGTGGCGTTCTGTTATATTATGTGACGATATATGCACCGCGCAGAATATTTCGCAAAATATCAGGATGAGTACGATTATCCTGTACCTGTTCTTCTCCATTATTACCAACTCTTTCTAAAAATATATCACGCATTATAGCACAAACTTTTGTAATTTTTCTTGAAAGCGTAAAAACATGGAGTTTTTCTGCAAAAATAATCCACTTTTTTGATATTTTACTATGCACAGTTTGTATGAAGTGGTATAATATTGTAAAATTTTAACAAAGGGAGGGGATTGTATGGGACTGATAAAGTGTCCTGTATGTGGAAAAGAGATAAGTTCTGATGCTGGCAGATGCATTCATTGCGGACATCCGCTTCACCAAGCACAGATTAAACAAGTGCCAGAAAAGAGTTTATGTTATAGCAACGCACATTGGTTTTCTTATGTATTTGTTGGGATTATGATATTTTTCTCCATTGGGTATTATTTTATGAACAATGGAATTAATATTTGGACAATTATATTTGTGCTGATCGCTATTGGATCATTTCTTACTTTTTATTCAAAGTCAATCACTTTAACCAATAAGGCAGTCTATATACGCAAAGGCTTTTTCTTTACTCACAATGCAGATATTCCTTTAAGCCAGGTATCATCCATAAGTAACGACCAAGGGCTTTTAGGCAGTCTATTTAATTACCAGACGGTCACAATTACTTGTGCCGGAAAGATATTCAAAATGGATATGATGAACAATGTCGAAAATTTGAAGAATGAATATATCAAAATTCACTCTGGAATGGATTGGAGAACATTTTAAATGGCTAAAAACAATAAAACCGGAGGATGCGGCACTGGGATTGGGATATTCTTGGCGATTTACGTAATTGGTTTGTTGCACGAGTATTGGAAAGTTGTTGTGGGAATTGTAGCTGTTGTAACAATATTGGCTCTAGTGTATTACGCTACAAAAGGAAGCATAGACCGGGATATTGCTAAAACGAATAAAAGATTGGAAGAAATCCGCAAAAGTACGTTTAGTGGCGAAAAATTAACTGGGGGAATTTATATTTCAGACCGCGACTTTCCTGCTGGGTTATACGATATTCGTGCAATTGAAGGATATGGAGATATTCAAATAGACTGCCTAGAAAAAGATACTCATTTAAAATTTAAAAACAACAAATTATATTTGAGTGAGGGGCAAATATTTAGAAATGTAGAGCTTAAATCTCAATCTCGAATCCTGATTCCAGTAGATATGACGATTGATTTATATAATTGCAGAGAATTTCCAGAGCTGATTCCAGAACCAATGCTGGAGCCCAAAGTCCCAGAACTTCCGATATATCAGCCGACATCCAGAAAGACTTTTAGCATGAAAAATATTGACGGGATGGATGGACATGATTTTGAATATGTGTGTGCTGACATTTTACGGGCAAAAGGGTTTCAAAACGTCACGGTTACAAGAGGTAGTGGCGATCAGGGCGTTGATGTTATAGCCGAGCAATCTGGTATTAAATATGCTGTTCAATGCAAGCGGTTCAGTGGTTCCGTAGGGAATAAAGCGGTTCAAGAGGTTCATTTTGGAAAAACATATTATCATTGCCATGTCGCAATTGTAATGACGAACAGCTATTTCACCCAGTCTGCCAAAGACGCTGCAAATGAAAGCAATACTATTTTGTGGGACAGAGGTGATTTGATGCCATACTTTGAAGAATACATCAAAAACAAGAATCCCGAACAGAAAGTATCTCCGCAACCTTTAGAGACGGAAAAAGTCCCGAACGATATTGCAGAAAATGAGCCCGAAGAAGCTATTCATTATTCGGTACTGCCTGAATATGACGCGAAAAGCGGAATATATCCGGCTGGCTATTATGCCATAGGGAAGACAATTCCCAAAGGAGGATATGTTTTTAAATCTCGTGGAGACGATGAAGGAGTTATTGCAATCTTCGAATCCTCAGGCGATTTGTCGAAAGAAGAAAACGATGTTTTCTTTCATTCTTTCACAGGGAGCTATTTTTTAGCCTTGATTGGTGACAATAAATTTATAGCAATAGAAAACGCAGACGCGCAAAGAGTATATGGTGTAAACTAAACAAGAGGGGCAACCGCCCCTCTTTCTCTTTGCCTGTCGTTCTTACAGGCAGTTCCTTTATCCACACATCCTCCCGGACACAGAAACCATATTTTGCGAATTATGTCAAACTTTAATGCTTTACACTAACAATTTTAAGTGCTACACTTCGTTTGTGGGACAATAATACCACAAACCAAAAGAAAAATGTGTGTACTGTCAAAATCATTGCGTATTTTGACAAAATTGAGACTACGAAAGGAGGGCGCGCATATGAGAATAGCCATATGTGACGATAATCAGCTTGAAGTTGACTTGTTTAAAGACCGCATATCGGGATTCTTGCGGCGCAAAGGAGATTACCGGTATGAAATTAGCGAGTATTCGGCAGGCTATCCGCTTATCGAGGATGTAAAAGAGGGAAAATGGTACGATGTAATTGTACTGGATATGATTCTGGAAAAGGAGAACGGTTTGGAAATCGCCAACCAGCTCCGGGATATTGGATATGATGGAAAGATTATCTTCTGGACAGCTGATAATTCACATCTGCAAGAAGCATTCGATGTCGGGGCTATGCAGTATGTGGTCAAGGGCAAGGAATACGGCAGAATATACCGAGCTATTGACGAGATTCTGTCACAGATGAAAGACGAAACATTAACGTTCAAGTTTCGCGGACAGATTAACCGGCTCAAATATGGCGAAATTGAATATGTTGAGAGTCGGGCAAGAGTCTGTCATATCTTTGCGACTGATAATCGCTGTTTTGTAACCACTTGCAAGCTGAACGATCTGGAAGAAAAATTATCTGATAAACGATTCCTACGCTGCCATCAGAGTTATCTGATAAACATGGATCACGTTCAGTCGGCAGGAGATAATTTTATTATGGATTCCGGGGATGTTGTTCAGATAAGAAAAAATGGAGCAAGGGAAATCAAAGAAAAATATGAAAATTACATAATGAGATAAATAAAAACCGCCAGCGTCCGGAGGGAATTAACCGGGCTTACTGGCGGTTTCTGCTCACAAAGGGTGAATGTATGGAACAAAATTATTATATCATTTTGCCTGTTATATTACAAGTGTCATTTGGTCATTTCTGTGATTCTTTTAAATGTTCCTTTCGGAATAAACTCAAATACAAATCCTTCATCGTTTGGATACGGGATGCGGATGAAGTACCATCTTAACCCTTTGCTGTCAGTTTCCACATACTTCATTACCTCTACAACTGCGCCTTTTTTCAGCTTCGGAAACAGCTTTGATGGACTGTTTTTGTTTGATTTTGTATAACATTTTGTGTCCTTTTTTATCTGTGCAATGTAGGCTCTGGTGTTCTGTTTTTTGACTACATCCGAGTCGGAAACCGGCGTTGTATTTTTAACTAAACTGTAATTTGGAGTGCAGAATTTTGTTCCGGGAAGGTTACTGTTGTAGTAACTTTTCTGACATACACCACCGCCATTTGCGATAATTGTAGAGCCACCAGAAGTGTTTCCTTCGACTGTCCAGAACCGATCTCCCGACACTTTTATTACGATTCCGGTGTGTGTAAATGTACCGTTTCTGTAGAAAATAACGATATCTCCGACTTTTGGATTGCTGTTCAAAGTAAACAAATCTGCCATTGTCGGGCAGTAAACATACGGCCAGTGTTTTAAAAGTTTCTTTGCTGTATCTAAGCCGAATGCTTTCATCATGCACCATGAAACGAATGTAGCACACCATGGCTGTCCCTGATAATCCGGCTTAATGTCTCGCCAGAATTTTGTGTAATTGTTTTCCCCGGCGTTTGCTGTTTTACTGTCGAGCTGACTATTGCTTGCCTTTTCAAGATAACCAACTTCATTCTTTGCGATCTGGATTAATTTGTCAATTGCGTTCATACCTTTCTCCTCACTTTCTGGAAAATATGTTTTTAGTGCGTTATAAACAAACCTCTGTCTGTCCTTGTATGCCCCGACTTGGTTTCCTGTGTCCGTCCGGCAGGCTGCATAGAGATTGTCCAATGTGTATGGCTTCTGATCCTTTGCCAGAATCCGTGTTACTGCCCCTTGTCCGCCTTGGTGCCTAAAGTTCGCGCACATAGCTTGCGCTCTAGCGTCCGTAACGCCATGTTTAAGGGCTTCATCTGCGTAGGTGGCTAATTGTTCATCCATAAGGCTATCTTGGCATTTAACGCCTATTTTGGACGAAATAAGGGCAACTATGGTGTCGGCAAGCTGTGACACTCTGGAAATATTAAAGCATCCCCAATTTGCGGTCTGGACTTGTTCCAGAAGTCTGACCTTGTCTATCTTCTCCCACTGTTCCGGGTCAGCATCGTAAATTCGTTCCAGAAGTGTTTTTGCTTCGGTTCCGTACCACGCTCCTGCTCCAATTGTGATTGCGTGTTCATCTGAATTATTCTCATAGGCTTCCGTGAAGTCCGAATAATCCTGTTGTCCGTAAACCTGTCCGCCGGTTTCGACCGCATAAATAACCTTTCTGAGAACTGCTTTTTGCTCGTTTGTCATATCACGTTGCTCCTTTCATTGTTTTCGAATCTGTATTTTTGCTGAATGCTCGGATATTTATTGTGATCAACTTCGCTCATAAACATATCAAGCGGTCTGGCATATAATTTCCTGCTTCCATACAACGCCCTGTAAATCATCATGTTTTCTTTACTTTCCGTATGTTCAGCCAATCCAACGATTTCATACAGATAGTCATTTATTCCCGGATTCCTGATTGTTTCCCGTTTGAAATGTCTTACGATTGTTCCTGGTTCTGGGATGTTCCTGTCATATTTATTCATGCACGTTGCTCCTTTCTGCTAAATGCGCCTTGTAAGCTCCGTATTTGCATCTAAAATCAATTTTTATATATTACTCGAGGATTTTATCAAATTACACGTAAAATCGTTATATAAGTCAAATACGAGGTCGTTAATAAAAATGGTTCGAATTGGGCTGAAACGAACTAAGAATGTCAGGGTCAAATTAGCCTAATTTGACGATTAATATATATCTCATATATATTAATTATATTCTTATTCTATTTCTTATTCTTATTCTATTGCGTTACATTGCGTTACTGGTAACGTTATTGTAACGTTACATTGAGATATTATGTAAACGAAAATCGCTCGTTGACAGAAAACTTTCATCTGATTTTTTATAATTTCTAAGATGATTTATTTATTCTGAAAACAAGCAAAATTTACGTTTACAAATTATTCATTTTTTATTTTTAATATAGTTACATTTTAGTACGGTAAGGACTGATATTTTGAGGTTATTTCGGTGAATAAGGGCTTATTTGAGATTTTATGGAAAATGCGCTCTTATTTGCGGTTTTGGGGTTCTTATTTGATGAAATTAGTGTTCAAATAAGCAAAAACAATCTTCTCCTTGGCTATTGAAACGATCTTGATTAGGCACAGATTTTTGCAAAATTATTACAGTGCAATCGGGCCGAAATTGTAATTAAAAAGATATTTCATCTATATATCCGTTTGATTTATGCACATATAATTTGCTATTTTTAGCTGTTAATGCAGTAATCTTAGACGGTGAATAATCGTACACTAAGGTAGCTTTTGTATAGGTTTTTGTATTAATTTTAATAATCAAACTAGGGTTGACAAGAACAAACATATCAGTTCCAATAAAAGTAATGGTTTCAAATGATCCATTTTGCCATTTTTCACCATCGTCATTTTTGCCACTATACACAAGAAGAAACTCCCCGTTTTTCAATAAATAAACATCGGAATCATTGCTCCATATATAGGGGTCGTTTTTTCGGATTCCTGTAAAAAATAGTCTATTTCCATCTGTGCCCAAATAATTACGCTCAGTCGAAACTGGAACAAGGAAATTGGGGGATACTTCCATTAAAGGCGCAATGATACGGTAGGTATTAGACGTTGATGTTGTTACTATTGACTGCATATAAAGCTTTCCGTTAATTTCGAATTCGTTTTGTAGCAGCGTATCGTTATGTAAAAACTCAAAATAATCTTCAGATTGGGCGGTGACTGTGTATGAGCTTACGCGCCCACCATTACGATATTTATGAATTTTGAATGTATATGTTTTATCACGTCTATTATAATGTCGAGCCAAAATATAAAACGTATCATACGTGTCTACAAAAAAGCCATAAACAATGGCATTTGACGAATCTGGAAATGATTCTGAATTTGAATATTGAAAGATTATGTCGCCTTTGTCGGAAAGCTTGAGAAACTTTATTATTTTTTCTTCTCCACTAGAGTTATAAGTCGACCGTATCGCATAAAAACAATCTTTGAATCCAATTACTCTGGTTCTTCTGTATTGCGTCATCCCGGGAATAGGAAGTTCGTGAACGACTTCATTCCCGCCTACACAAGTAGCATATATTTCGCTAATGCCATTTTTTAATTTCCCCAATATTCCAAGTTCAATACCGTTCGTGCTAACAAGCTTATAGTAAAAAAGTTGACCGCGTGTAAAAGCACGATCAGACACATCTGTTTTTATTGAAATGCCTTGTTTTTTTTTCCATAGTAATGTATTCCCACCCCATATCTCACTTGTTTCCTTACCTTTGACAGGAAACCCAGTGATTTCCTGTCTGTTCAAAAATGCTTTATATATCATCCAATCAGCCCTCCTCGAATGTGAAATAAAGTGTATCTGCCCGGTCGGTTCCTGCGGCTACCAGAGCGTCATAATCAGCTTTTTTGATTCGCTTTACACATCTTAATTGTGCCTTTTTTAATTGTTCAGAAGTACTGCCAGAACCACTTGAAAAATCGTCTATTGTTGCGGGACTAAATTCGGAACCCGAGCCATCCGTGAACTCTGCATAACTAATGGTCGGCATTTCAGACCTTGTTCTGTTGATTGTGGATGTGATCTCAGGCGTGTTCTTACCTAATTGCTGATTGTTTCCATTGTACGGGGAATTATTGGTAGTGTATGTGTCAATAAGCCCTGTAATGCCTAATTTCAGCGTTCTGCTCATGATGTAGCTGTGAATTACCCACTGTATTGCGGAACCATCCTCAGAAAGCTTGGAATGTGTCATTTCCACAGTTTGACCAACCATATTGAACGGATTCCCTTGTACTTCCACGGAATATCCCTGTGCGCGATAATACTGCTTTTTAACAATATCCTCTGCGACAGTTCCGTAACAGATTGCATACTTCGGTTTTGTTCGGGTATAATCCCCGTATTCATTCGCATCGTAGGCGTAATTCAGCCAGTCTTGATTACCTACAAAAAAGCTGTTACGGTTGTAGAAAACGTTTCTTTCGTATGCGTCCTGTGCGGTTGGTTCACCGGATGTAAATACTTCGCCGGACGGGTCAGGGTCGGTGTAAACATAGTTAAAATACCACACTCTACCCTCAGTTGCCTTGAAACTTTTGAATCTGTCAAGATGCACTGCGGACTCGTAAAAATCAAATGTTTCAACGCCGGAAACTGTCGTGCCACGGTGTTTGCAGTTCTTTTTAAGCTTTTTATACTCGAATTTTCCATCACGATTCATCCATCCAAAAACATTGTTTTGCAGACATAAATCTTCCAGTATATTTGCCACATTCATTTCAGAAGAGTTGGCGGTATTTGGTACATATGCACTGTCATATTTGAGTTTTACATCGACTTGTTCAATACCAAGATACTTAAATAAAGCGTCCCTAAATTGCTTCTGTGTGAACACCATTTGTTTGTCTTTTGTGTTGTTTTTATACCACCACGCAATGTCAGTATTGCGCAATTTGTACAGATAATCGTATGCCACAACGGTACGAACAAATGAGTTTGCATCGCGCTCTCCTGTCGCAATTTCGCCCGTAAAAATCTTGATTTCTGTGCCTTTGCATTCAAGATAAACCTCGATTTTTCCAGACGGATAAGCGGTTTCATCTGTCCCAACAAACTGTGGATGATAACACTTAAATGTAATTTGATTGGATATGCAGCCACCAAAAATGAAGTATGCTTTATTGCATAACGACTCCTGTAATGACAAGGAATTGGACTGGATATGTTCATTTGTTAAGTCCTCAAATTCACCATTTATCCAATGCACTTTTACGTTGATTGGGTCGGTATTATCTTCGAATGGATTCGTTCCATCCTTGGTTACTTTGATTTCAAATTCATCATATCCAATGAACGTTTCTATTCCGTCAATTTCAGTTTGATAAGACACTGTGATGGTTTTTGTCCCGGCTTTAGAACTATCAAAACCAGATACGGTGTAATCTGTGATTTCTTTTTCTGTATTATCTGTCCGCAAAGCCACAATAACCAATCCAGTCGGGTCAAATGTTTCACCTACTCTGTAATAGGTTTTCTCCGGGTAATGTGCGATTCGGATTCCTTGCAGTTCATACACAAGAACTTTGAATGCAGCGGTATGATTTTTATACGTCACTGTGATTTCTTTTTCACCGATTGATGAGCTATCGAGTTCAGAAACAGTGAATCCAGATGTTATCGTCCCAGATGTTCCATCGGTGTATTTTGCCAAAACTGTCAACCCGGTAGAATCAAGTGTATCACCTACAAGGTATTCTTGCTTTGTGGGCGGTGTTTTAATTTCTATGCCAGATATGTCAACAACCAGAATTGAGAAATCCACGGTCTTTCCATCGAATGTAACCGTTACAGTTTTATTTCCGTACGTGGACATATCCGGACTTGATAAAGTATATCCTGTTGCCTGTGTGGACGTGTTGTCGGTGTAATACGCAGTAATCACAAGACCTGTAGTGTCAAATGGTTCGCCTACGAAATATCTAGTTTTGGTAGGCATATGGGAGACTTCAATTCGAGTTGCCAGAATTAACCATGTGATTGTACCTGTTGCTCCCCATGGAGAGCCAGAAATTTCATTAGTTTTCTTATTTAATGTGATATTTGTTGTTGCAGATGTTTTGAAAGCGTTTTCGCCAATGCTTGCCACGCTTGCAGGAATAGATACGTCTGTGAGCTGTGTATCTTTAAAACATTCTTCTGGAATTTCCGAAATACCATTTTCGATAGATATAGTTTTTAATTTTGTATTTCCAGAAAAAACAGCTGCTTCAGAAAGAACAACATCTTTTTTCAAAGTAAGGTTTTTCAAATTAGGTATGAGATACGCTAATATAATATCCCCACCACGAATCGTCAGTTTCTTGCAATCAGGTATCATCCTTATGCAATCATACTCATCATCAAATGTTGCATTCTTTCCTCCAATTTCCACATATTCAAACGTTGCATCAAGGAAGGAGTATTCTAACCATTTTAGCGATTCTGGCAATATAACATTTTTTAATGAATGGCAATTTTTAAATAAAGGGCCTTCAAGCGTTTCTAACCCTTCGTGGAAAATTAATTCCGTCAAATTAGGACAAGATGTAAATGAACCCATGCCGATTCCTTTAACTGATCCTGGAATCTCGAGTTCAGTTCCTAAAAAGACAGGAAAAGTATGTTCCCCAATGTATCCAATTGTATTTGAAAAACTAACATAAGTTATATTGTTGAAGCCTTCTGCAAAATCACTTGGTACATCTGTAAGCCCTTCGCTAAAGATCATTTTTGTGCATCTTGTAAAAAGGCTATTGGGAACGCCTATATTTTCGCTGTTGTCATCTAAATGCGAAAAGTAACCTTTTCCAGATACAGTCAACGTATTTGTATTGAGGTCAAATTCGGCTGTTACATCTTCCTCATTTGGGGATCCAATATGTACGGAGAAAGAGTCACATACTGTGATATTTGCAATGCCTGTGGCACCGAAATATTTAATATTAATAGGGGTTACCCCGGCATCTGTAACTGTAATATTTTCGACAGTATAACCACTTGTTACGGTTTCCGAACCGTCTGAATATTCGACAGTTATGCTGTCTATGTTCAAATCTGTCACATCACCTACAAAGTAATATTCTTTCCAAAAAGAAATATTTGATATTCTTTCCGGTTGCATAATAGTGACTGCAAATGTACAAGTGAAACTACCGTAATGAACCGCAATTTCACATTGTTTTGGAGAGCTACTGTCAAAACCAGAATATGTACAATCTTTTGTGACATCTATAGTATTTCCATCACTTGCCGTTGCAGTAACCACAATGCCTGTAGAATCAAATTCTTTTTCTATGTGGTAATTTACCTTGTTTGGCATAGTAGTTACTGATATGGTGGTAATAGAAGCTTCTAAGACGGAAATATCAAATGTTGTAGTCTTACCAGACGCAGTAACGGTTATAATTTTTGTTCCTGCGGAACTGCTGTCAAATCCTGATAATTCATAATCTGTAACACTGGCTGTTTCTCCTGTAGTTGAGGTTCCTGTTATTTCAAGCCCGGTGCTATCAAATAATTCATTCTGATAATATGTAGTCCTATTTGGCATTTTTGAAACAGTTATGCTAGCGATTACTAAATCAGAATATTTTTCATAAGTAATCTCCTGAGATACGCCTGCATTTTTGACTAGAATCGAAATTGGCACTGTGGATGATACAGAAATATTCAGATTAGTTGTGTTATTTCCATCAGTTATTGATGATGCACCGGTATATGAATTATCTGTCGGAACTTGAACAACATTAATAAATAATGTCTGTCCCTCTATCAAGAATAATTCGTATTTCAGCGCATATGATGAAGATGTACTTGAAAAATATACATATCCTTCAACTCTGATTTTGAGGAATCTTTTTCCTGATGTGAGTGTCCCCTCTTGACGGTAAACATAATAAATCGCACCATCCCTACGCCAGATTTTGAGTTGTTCGGCGTTTTGCCCGAATCCGATGAAATTGTTACCAGAAACATATATGGTACTGGCGGTCTTTCCTGCGTAGGTAAACCAATCAACACCTGAGACGCTAACTACATCATCATCGTGCTTCGTGTTGCTGACAATAGCAGTCATCCCGGCTGTCGTATTCAATAAACTGTCAAAAGATACTGTATCTGCCATAATCATCCTCCCGTCTATAAAATAAAAGAGCACATGAGCTGTGACACCCATACGCTCTGATTGTTAGTATTCGATCAGTGCAATTCTGATCTTGTTATATAAAATGTTATTTCCTACAACTCTGATAGGTTTATACTCAATATCAGGCATGTAAAAAACACCTGTTCTGTAGGTGTTCTGCTCATCATCCCAGTATGTGACGTTGTACTTTCTTTGTGCTCTGTTGACCAAACCAGCTGCGAAAACAGACTGCATTTCCACTTTGTCCGGAAGCCACATAGGGCGTGTGTTGAAGTCTATTTTCGTTTTGAAATTCGGGCTTGTGTCCCTGTGCAAAAGATTGTTCAAGTCCCTGTATGCTTCCACTTCTGTTCTCTGGTTTGGAGTCACAGAATAATCATCGTAGGCTAAAAATTTGTTCGGGAGGGTCTTACTCCCGAACTTTAAAAACCAACCCTGAAAGTCAACTCCTGAACTAAAATCACTCATTTTCCCACCTACCCTTCTAATATTCCGTATCCATTGCGGTTCCTGAACTGCTGATTTTCTTCTTTCAGATAACCAATCAAGTGTCCATCCGCATAGATTGCCATACCGTTTAGGGCGTTTTTGACCGCCTGCCCGATCATCTGATTATTGTCAAACGTGTTACTGCTGATTGCCATGATTTCTTTTCGAATATCATCCACAAAGTCATCTGTATCAACTGACATTCTGCTCTTTACTTCCTGATAGGACGCACTCTTTGTGATAATGTCTGCGGTTGGTGTATTAATTTTTTGCACTTCTGCGCTTATGTCATTGATGGTTGATCTGACTTGCGGAAGCATGTTTTGCATACCGAGCCGGAAGCCCTCAACGGTGAACCCACCGAGTTCCATCATTACCTGTGACGGACTGTGAATTTTAAGGACTTTGCGAAAAGTGTTGGATATGCTGTTCGCTATGTTCTGGATGTTTTTAAACAAAGTGTTATTCGCAGTATTTACAAATCCGTTGTTCAGCCCGATAATTGCATTTCTTCCGACATTGTATAAGGATCCTATGCTGTTACTGATTCTTACATTCAGTTTCGTGAACCAGTGAAGTGCGCTGGCGAATCCCGTATCAAGTCCCTCTCTGAATCCTCTACCGCAGAATTTGGCAAGTTCCTCGAACCACTTGGACGGGGAATGAATGCCGAGAGAATCTTGTGCCGGAGTCTTTATACCGTCATCAACCATCTTATTTGTGGCATCTTTGACGGTTTGGGAATTTTCTTCCATTCCTTTTGTTATCCCACCTGCCATATTTTTTCCAGTAGTTTTTCCAATATCCTCTGTGTATTTCGTGTCAATACCTTCGAGAACTTTTTTAAAAGCTTCTTGTACTTTTAAATCTGTTGCAGCGTCAGTTCCGGTTAGTCCTGTAATAAACCATCCTTTAGCATCCGCTCCAAACGTGCTGTATTCTGGCAGTATTTCAGATATTGCCAGTTTGAGGGGATCACTCAATGTTGACTGGGCTTTATCTTTCAATGTTTTACCAGAATCATCAATTGCATTTCCGAACTGAACCATCTGGTCTTCCCCGATTTTGTAAAATCCGTTTTCATCTGGTTCTAATCCGTTTTGGATTGCCTGATAAATCGCAATAGCTTTATCGCCAAGAATCTGTTTACCATCTTCCCAAATACCGCCCATTTCATCAATCGCATTGGAAGATTGAATAATCAGGTCTGCAAATGTCACCTGCTCTTCTGCCGTCTGCAAAGAATACAGTTTTGAGACGAGCGGGTCTGGATTGACTGTATTAATAGCTTCTGCGAATGATTTTATCTGCCCTCCTGCATTACCAGCTCCATCACTGGCATGAGCAACCAAATTATAAAATTCTTCCAAATTTCCGCCGGTATTATCAATTGATACTGCCAGGTCATCAGAAGATATTCCGGCTTCAATCATGGCATCTCTCATGCTGGTGAATATTGTCGTTGTACTTGTTCCGGCAACAAAGGAATTAAGCTTCGTAGAAAGCGTATCAAACATCTGTGATGTAATAGCCCCTCTTTCGTCAAGGTCTTTTAGCACTCCAAGCAGATTTTCAGAAGCAGTTTTGGCATCATTGGATTGCTCTTCAAACTGCCGCTCTTTTCCCTTGCCATCAACTGTTTTTTCAGTTGCAGCTAACCCAAGTCCGGCTCCGACAGCGGCTGCACCAAATCCCGATGCAAGCACGGCTCCTAATCCTTTGGCTAATGCACTGCCACCTTTTATCAGCCATTTCAGTCCTGCAAGGCTGGTTCCTAATGTGGAATATGCATTTCCAAGATTAAGTATTGTAGAAGCCAAATTTGTAGCTATTTTAATTGCAAAAATTGCTTCTATACCTTTGCCAATAGATTTCAATTGGTCTGGCGTAAGTGTTGACAAGGCATCAAACAGTTTTTTGAACGCTTTTCCGATGATTTTTAATGTATCGCCAATACCTTCAAGTATGCCCTCTGCGATAGGAGTTATAACATCTATGAATTTCTGGATTCCCTCTTGCACTGCATCCCAGTCAATATTATCAATGTAATCTGTTATCTTGTCTTTTAAATCAGAAAAGCCCTCTCCAATAGTGTCCCACGGAATATGAATTTTACCCATAGAATCAAGCTTTAAGAGGATTGCTCCAAGTCCTCCGGCGAGGGCAAGAAGCGGATGTGACGCAAGCATGGCAAGGAATTTTCCAACTCCCAATTTGTCAAGAATGCCTATGGTGCCTTTCAATAGCTTGATACCACCTAAGACACTGAAAAGTTGCCCTAACTTGTATCCAATATCCTGCGCCTGTTCCGGACTAATTCCTTTGATAAACTCTTTAAACTTATCAATCAGATCAGGGAGTTTATTCACTCCGTCTGACGCCTTGTCAAAGAAATCATCGAAGAAATCAAGTAATCCTGTTCCGACATTCTCAGCAAATGGCTCTAATACATCCCATAATTGCACAAGGGAAACATTGATTTTATCCCAGTTGATTTTTACGAGAAAATCGTTAAAAGCATTGATTAATCGTGGTAAGCCTTTTTCTCCTAATGTCCATGTTCCAAGTGGTTTTAGAAAATGTTTCCAGAAATCTTTTAGCGCTGTCCACGTGAAGTTTCTGAGCTGTTTTAAACCATTGTTCCAAAGATTTTTCAGCGCTTTTGTTGTAGGTTCTGCGGCTTTTGCAAGTTTCTTAAATGCGTCTGTAACCTTGTTTGCGAACGCCATGGCCTTATTTTCCATGGAATTGTAGGCAGCATCCCATTTTTTCTGGTATTCATTCAAAAGTTTATCAAGGGCATCATTGAGAATTCCCGCATCAAGCGCAGATGTGTCAAGGGATGGTGTCTTAATTTTGGAATTTGCAAGGTCTGACAGGGAACTATCGTTTTTGTTCATGATTTCCAATTCATCATAGGACGCAAGGAACTGTTTTAATTTTTTTGCATTTTTAGTCGCATTTTTTAAATTGTTATTAGTATCTTTTGTAGCATTATCAACATCAGAAATTCCAGAATCATCTATGGAATCCAAGGCTTCTGACAGTGCATCTACGTTATTTCCCGTGGACGTTCCAAAATTCCATTGTTTTAATTTGTCTTTAATTCCGAAAATGTCTATAATGTGGTTCGCTAATCTTTGGAACGCAATTACCAAACCGTTTAAATACGGAAGGACGCTTGCAACCATTGGAAGAAAAATGCTTCCAATTGTTTGAGATAACAGAGCTAAATTTTGTCTTAAAATTCTAGCTTGGTTGGCGGGACTGTTGATTGTAATAGCTAAGTTAGCCCACGCATGGCGTGAGGAATCCAAAATTACTATTGTTCTCAACATTGCCTTGCTTGCCTGATCCATCTTAGAAACAGCGGTTTGTATTCCGAGGTTGCTTGCTACTTGCTGTAAATTTGCACTACGGATATTAATTCCGTATTTATCTACAGCACGGCTCATTCCAACAAGTCCAGAAGTCATGTTGTCATAAACTTTTTTAAAATCTTCATTCCTGATCGAAGCAAGGTCGGCTCCAATCATTGTTAAGGCTTTAGAAAGCTTTTCAGCTTGGTCTGATGTTGCGCCCATTGACGAAGAAATCTGCGCAAATGTAGCTTGATAATTCAGCAGTAAACTTGGGCTCATTCCAAGAGATTTTCCTGTTGTGTTTTCAGAAAGCAATCCCTCACTTGAAATATCATACCCGGACATCTTTGAAGTTAGTTCTCTGGCTCGTTCGCTAAAAGAATTTGCGTATTCTTCAGCGGAATCATACCCGGCTTCTTTCCATGAGGTTTTCGAGCTATCAGCCACCTGTTGAAAGGCATTTTTGAAATAGTCCCAATCTTCAAGGAAATCCGCGGAACTTTTGACTGCACTTGTAATTTTCGTAGCTGCCGTTTTCAAAGTCCAGAATTTAGCGATCAGAGACATAATGCTCGGAATGCTTCTCTTTGCGTTTATTCCAACGTTTCCAACAGCACTTCCAAGGCTATTAACCTTTCGCACTGCCCCGGCTGCTCCCTGCCCCAATCGACTAAATGCATTTACCGTAGACTGTGCCGCCCTGCCAGCGCTTCCACCTGCATTCGCCAGCTGTGCAATAGCTTGTGTCATTTGTATGGTATTGCGGCTGATTTTTGGGACGGTACTCATTGTCTGTAAGAATGATTTGAGATTCTTTGACAAATTTTCAAGTTGATCGGCTGTCTTTTTTGTTTTATCTCCTGCGTTTGCCAGCTGTGCAATCGACTGGACAAATGTATTAATTGGTTGAGAAACTTCTCCTATTTCAGCGAATGCAGCTGTGATCTTTCTAAGATTTTCGCCTAAATTCGGGAGTTCAGACACAACTGTACCAATGGAACCGCCAGCATTTGCCAGTCTTGCAATCGAAGAAACAAACCGGTTCACGTTGTTTGATACGTCTGGAATACTGCTAAGACCAGATAATTCGGAAATCATGTTCTGAATCTTTCCAGACACATCACCTGTGGAGTTTAATGTTTCATTCAGTCTGCGGGTTGCATTTACGAATGAGTTTAATCCGTTGTTTCTCAAGTTCAGGCTACCGAGCGCACTCATAGACTGAACAAACTGTTGTAATTGACTGTTTATCGTTGATAAATTAAGCCTGTCTAATTTAAGTGCTTGAACAGCAGAATTGACCGTGCTTACGGAAGCTGAAAAGTCTTTAAGATGCTTGATACTCTCAGACATACGGCTACTCAGGTGATTTAGTTTATTACATAAATCATCAATGGATTTACTTGCATTTGATACGTTACTGCTGACCTCTATCGCAAGGCTGTCTATTGTGTTGTCAGGCATATAAGCACCTCCTTTATTTCAAAAAAATAAAGGGCAAGCAAGACTACTATTCATCCTGCTTGCCCTTTTCATTACCTATTTCAGATATATTTGCATTTGCCTGCCTGATAAGAAGTTCGTAGTAACGTTCTTCTTGTCTTAGTTCTGCTTCTGATTTCTTTGGCATATCTGGATTGTGTTCAACCCAATTATTTTGTTTTTCCTGCGTAATTGGTTTACTTGGATAACTAGCCTTTCTTGGAAATATCACACACGAAATACTTGCTTTCATATACAGTCCGGTCAGCCATGACTGATAGTCCATGTTTATTAATCGCGACTGAATTTCTTCGTTCTTTGAAATTCCATACTGTTCTATACGGATTCTTAGGTCTTTCAGGGTACTTCTGAGAAATTCTTTTCTTGACATCCCAATACGCACAGCCATTGGATATAATTCATCCCAGATTATTTCGCTGTAGCTTTTTTCAGATGATCTGTCGGCTTCTTCGGCGCTTTCTTCGCTTTCACAGAGTCCATTGCCGCATTCATGTTGTCCATGAAGGTTTCCAGACCGGTTAATTTGAAAAAACCATCTTCCTCCATCTGCTCGATACACATAGAGAAAAGACCGTAGAAATTACCCTGTTCATCGTCTTTATGCTCGGCCATATACTGCGCTGCAAGTTTTTTGGCGGTCTCTAAATCCGGGACAGCGCCATCACCGTCAGAGTGGTTGCCGTGATATTGAAGCAATCCGGCATAAAACGCATTGAGTGCAGTATTCGGGATGCTGCTCATTCCAGAAACCATTTCCTTAAGGCTCCTGTCCGTTCCACCGCTTGTGGAAACCAGCATATTCATTACGGATTTCACACAATCATCAAACAGTGATGCTTCAATTCCATATTCAAGTTTGTAGTCTTTACCGCCGATTTTTAAAACTTTATACATATTATTTGTCCTCCCAAATATGTTTAAATTTCGCTGTCAGTTGGAACTACTGCTTCACTCGGGCCGACATACTCATTAATAGTAAGAGACATTTCAACGGTCAGCAGACCATTCTGATCTCTTGCCGGTTTAGGAATGATTGTCGGAGGCTCGATTTTGGTGAAGAATGCTTTTTTGAGAGACGGGAAGTATTCTTCATACCACATGGATTTTCCCTCTGTTTTTGCTGTTTTGTATTCACTGATTAAAGATTCCCATTCAGTGATAGTTTCATCGGTTACGTTCACAGTTACGTTGAATGTGCCACCTGTGGAACCACGTCCTGCAATAGTTCTTTCGACTTCATCTTCAAGTGCAGAAGCGTCAATTGTCTCTACATCAATTTTGATCTCGTCAGAAGCATTAATTCTGTGGAGAAGTTTAAAAGTTGTCGGTTTAGTACCTGCTGTTGTTTCAACTGCATATCCGGTAAGCGAACCAACGGTACTTACGCCTGCTATATTTCCTTTTGCTGCCATACTCGGCTCCTTTCTGCTTTTTCAGCTATAAAATCACAATAAAAAAGAGCCTTGTTGGCTCTGACACGTAACCCTGTGCCCGGGAGATAAAAGGATCACCGTCCTTTCTATTCGTCTGTGCCTGTTTTCAGTTCTGGAAGCCCTGCTACAGATGTAAGCAAGGATAAAACGCCGGAAAGAACGGACGCAGATACGACCATCTTCCAGTCAACGCTTCCAAGGACTGTCGCGGTTCCGATTGTTGCAACTGCTGTCTGAGCAATTGTCTTAACAGCTCTGATTCCCGCAGCTTTAAGCCATTGTAATTTATCTTTACTCATAGGGACACTCTCCTTTCTTTTTTTGGTATAAAAAATAGAAGCTGTTACGCTTCCAATAATTTCCCGGTGTAAATTCTGCTGTACCGGCTTACGATTCGTTTAAAACTCTTTTCAGAGTTCGAAACTTCTTCTGGCCCGTATGTCCGGCGAAAGCCCATCGAAACCATAGCCTGATGACTTCTGCTGTCGATTTCATATGCAGTCGATAAAGCCTTTGTTCCGGATGCGTAACTTTCCGCTTGAAACGAAAGAATTGTTGCGCATTCGTGACCTTCAAGACTTGTCGACTGCGTGGGATTCCCCATCATGAACAATCTGGCGTATTTCGTTTTGCCAGATGCTATTGTCTGGCTTTTCTCCATGGAAAAATTGCCTTTACCGACTGTTGGTTGAATATCTTTGCTCCACCTAGAAAATACTTCTGATACTGGGTTGTTAATCGTGTCTGGCATTTTATATCACCCCGCCTGTTCTAACATATTCTGAGACTGGTCTTAAGGAAATCTCTTATTTGAGAATATCCCCATCCGCAGTCAATCAAACCACTAACAAGCATTTCCTTTGACTGGACAGATTTTAGCTCTTCTTCTGTCAAGAAATCTCTCAGATTATCTTTTGTAGACAGTCCCTTTTCCTCTCGAAGCTGTTTTGCGGTTCTTCCAAATAAAGTTCGGTACACCATATCCGTATACGTTGAATACGCATGACCATGCATTCTCTCGTTTTCCTGAGATTCTTTAAGCGCATTGGTCAACGCCTGCCTTACTGCAATACCTTTGTCCCGTTCTCTTATTTTGCCAATAAGAAGTTTTTCCATTTCATTGAACTGGCGAATATATCCCTCTTTAAACTTCATTGCTTTTTCGCCGGTATATCCCATAGCAACAAGCGTAAATCCGTCTCTTGTCATGTAATACATCGGCATTTTTTTACCTTGCAAATTGATATAAGAGGACTGTCCAAAATTGGATAGTCGAAAATCTTCGGAACATTCAAGCTCTCGTATATCTCTTAAAACCTTGCTATGCTCTTTTTCAAAAGTTTCTGCAACATCAAGGCTAGTAACAACACTTCTTTCTACTTTTTGGATGACCATTGTTCCTACAAACATGCTTACATTCTCCTTTTCTATGTTTTTTGCATGAAAAAAGCACCTGCCGTTTTGACAGATGCTTTTATATGTTACAGTATATCATTTTTAATAAATATGATTCCATATGATTGCATAGCATATTCATATTTCTTCATGAACTGCATACTTCTTTTGCAATTCTCCTGATGTTCTGCATGATTTCTACACTTGCCTTGTAAACTGGCATGGTGGCTTCGGTACCGTAAGAACGTACCCATTCTCCAGAATCGGCATAATAAACCCAAGAATCATTCTTTCCATTCCCTTGCCCGTATGAACCGATAGTATAGTCAAGTTCTTGTCCTTTTGGATGTGGGCTTGTGCCTGCCGGGGTGTTGTAGTGGATTCCTGCGCCAAATTCTATGAATGCAAGCGATTTTCCCTCGCACACAAGCGTCGCCTGAGAATAGCCACCAAAGTTATTGATTCTGATATAGGTGTTATGGCTTTTGTCAGAATCGCCTTGTGCCAATGCTACATTTTCATCTATGACTGGGATTCCGAGTTCTGCCAGCCTACGGACAAATTCCTCATTCTTACTTACAAGTGACTTCTGATACGCTCTGAGCTGTTTTATTGTGTCCTGTATGGATTTATGCGACAGTTCCATTTTGATAGTCTTATTCGCCATCTGAACCATCTCCTATATACTTGATGCCGTATCGTGCCACATTCCCCCTCTGGGTGTCGAGAATCTTTTTCAGACGGTAATCTGGCGGTACTGTAGGTTCTCCGTCTTCACCTAAAACAAGTTCGCCTGCTTTGTTCAGTTCCGGTTTGCAGTCAATCCAGAATACATCTGCAATCTGTGGTTTAAAGCCACGGTCAAAGTTCGTGATGTACCTGTCGTAGTCCGGGATATAACCGGCAGATAATTCCTCTGGCGTTCCGGCAGTCGCAGATACGGAGAGGTGATGTAATTCTGGTTTCTGATATCTCGGAACGGTATCTATCCCGTCAAGTTCTTCGATTACTCTTGACCAATATACTGTTTGCTTTTGGCGTTTTAATCCTCTCATGGCATTTCCTCCAAATCGTCTGAGTCTGCGTATTTTCTGCATTCATATTCCAGAATGTCTAGCTCTTTGTCTATCTCTTCCTGAGACTTGGTAGCTAATTGCATATTATATATTACAGACCAGAGTTTTGAAATGATCTGAAGTTTCGTCATTTACTCAGTAATTTCCTCCATGCCTGCATCAATAAGAAGCTTCTTTACCTTTTCTTTTAACAGACGTGGAACTCTATTGTATTCCTCTTTTGCTTCTTCAATAGTTTCTTTGCTTAAAATTTCAGTAACCCATAATTTTGCCATCATTTCTTTATCTCCTTTGCTCAATAACATTATAATTAAATTTCTACGCATAAACCTGTTCACTCATTTCCAGCAGGCAATCTTTCAACATTCCAATCTGTTCTGCCTGCTCTGCAAATTTCTGTTCAGTGCTTTTTTCTTCCTCCGGAATATATTTCAGATATTTTTCCGGGGATGCTCTTACAGCTTCCTCTGAGATCTTCTCCTGTCTTTCCCGGAACTGGTTAAAATCATATTCGAATACTGTCTGTTCTGTCTCTGGATCTGTATCCGGATAAGTTTCTGTAACAGTCTTTTCATTCAGACATATCATTACATCCACGTTTCCATCAGGCAGCGCATTCCAGGTTGCAGGATCCTGCTTTTCTGTAAATCTTGCTTTCACGACTTACCCTCCTTTTTGCTTTCTCAAATATCTTATCTACGTTATACTTTTCTCTGAAATATTCAGAATCAGAATGTTTGAACCATCCGTAATATGCTATACACCGGTACGCAAGATCTAATGGTATCGCTTTTCCTTTCTCCACATACTTCCCAGCTTTTACAAATGCCCTGCGTCCTCTCAGGAAAATGCTCCGTCTTACCTCTGTGTGATCCCGATATATTTTGAATCCCATCATATCAATAGGTTCTCCATGATGTTTCCCGTCTTTGTCTATCCAGTCAATCTGGAACAGCTTCCAATCTGGTTTTACCGTCAGGTCTAAATACTCATTCATGTGCTTAATCAAAAGCTTCATTGCTTTTCTTACGTCCGCCTTTCTGCTTCCAATCAGCAGGAAATCGTCCATGTAGAACAAGACATGATTAATCAGCCTGATTTCTTCTATTGTTCCGTCTCTGTGTTTCTTTCTCTTGAACAGCTTTTCAGCAGCATAATGATAAGCTGCGCTCAGATAATAATTACAAAGCCATTGGCTCAAGTATGATCCGATTGACAGTCCCTGATTGAATGAGTCAATTAAAACAAAAGTCAAATAAAGCAGGCCCTCATTTTTGACCTGCTTTTCTAACATTCTTTTCAATTTTCTCCTGTTGATGGACGGATAGCATTTCCGGACATCTCCCTTTGCCGCTACTCTGGTCTTGCCCGGATTCTTGCGGATCCAATTTTCAATTGCTTCTTTTCCATAGATCTGTCCTCTGCCTGGAATGCTCGCGCATTGATAAGTTCCTACTTTTCTTACAATTAATTCTTTTAAGCCGTTTGTGGCTACATAATCGTATATCTGCTGTTTTATGCACTCAACACCTATATCTCTTACTTTCCCTGAATTTCCATCCAGTCTTGCGCTTGTCTTTATAGAATCAAAAGATACTTTTCTAAGTTTTATTTCTTCTTCCATTCCTGCCGCTGCTGTGCAGACTAAATTATGTAACCAGTCTTTAAGGTTTTCTTTTATAATTCTGTGTATCTGCCTGGCTGTAATGATATTCGTATAGTTTGCCAGAAATCTGGCTGTATCCATACGGTTCCATTTATCGCTTAGACATTCGTAGATACATGCGGTTATAAAGTTCTGATCTAATGTTATGTTTTTACAATACCGTTTCATTCGTTTCTTGATATAAGGGGTTTTCGGTTTTTCTACTCACCCCACGCATAGATCTACTGCATCTATGGTCCCTGTGCCAGGCTCCTAAGCTCCCGAACACAAGGTTCGGCTTCAATCAAATTTCGGTGATGCCCCACGCTGCTGTTGCAGGCTCCGTCCTGCGGAGCGAAATGTAACACAAATATCAAGTCATTTTCAAGAAAATCCGGAGACGATATTCCAGTTCGCATTGTCAACGCCATTGTTCGCATTCAGAATCCAGAGGCCGTAAATCGTGCCATTGTCCAGATTGCCCAGGGACAGCCAGGGAACAGGAACTGCTACCTCGTGTTACAAGTCCGTAATTTATTGCTATTCTGCTTTTTCGAAGTTGATTAGTTATCAGTTACATAGAGGGGACAGCCCCTCTGTCAGGCTGCCGCCTGCCATTCACCCCGCGTGCCGTTCGGTGAAACGCCGGAGACGATATGCCAGTACGCAGTGCCAACGCCAAAGTTCGCAAGCAGAAACCAGAGGCCGTAAACCGTGCCAGCGTCCAGATCGCCCAGGGACAGCCATTCTCTTTGGCCGCTTGTTCCTGAATCTGTATACAGTCCATTGCAGAATCCTGTTGTACTTCCGGCTTTTGTTTCCGTCGGTACCATGATTCCCAGAGCTGGATCAACAAAGCATTTTGAGATGTATTTCCATGACGCTGCTGTGTATGTTACCTGAGCCGCTACTTTCTTGTATCGTGTCTTTGCTGCATTCATGTCTGTTGTGAGCAGCGACGCGTTCATGCAGATGTATACGTCTCTCTTTGGTGTTCCGTCTTCACCTGTAACAATATCCATAAATACATTACTGAGGACTTCATAAGCTCCGTATCCTGTTTCGATTCCCTGGATCTTGAATGGATTCTTGTTATCTGTATTTGAGAACGGTGATCCATCTGATCCAAGCACACTGTCGGTTGAGCCGGTCCGCCATGGCATTGTTGAGATGCAGGTTGTTAATGTCGTATTGAATGGTTCTGTGTCCAAATATATTGCAGAATTTGTATCGTCTACCGGTTCAATCTTCAAGATCTTAACGTCATATGCAAGATTGTGCATGTACGCGTAATATCTGTCTTTATTTGTATTTGAACCAATATCCCCGACAGATACATAAGACCCGACAATATAATTGTTTGCTTTTGCTTTCGGCAGGATTACTCTCGTTACTCCAGTTTCTGCAACTGCCGCCATCTCCTGAGATGTATATGAGTTACATCCAGTCATAACGCTTCGGCTGTTCGTGGTTGCGTATAAAATAATCATCATAAGCTGTTTGTAAAAGAGATCCCAGTTTGTTGTTCCCACGTACATTGGGCCTTTCTTTCTCATGTATGCGATCAGCCCGGTATGTGATACTGGTTTTCCTCCTTTCTGGCTTCCGTTTGCCAGAATCAGCCCTGCGGAGCTGTACGGCACTCCATCAATGTCTCCGGCTCCATATTTTCCGTGGATCATAAAAGGTGATATTGTTCCGTCCGGATTAATTGACTCTCCCATTGGTCTAAGTCCAAGAGCTTCGTTTGGACTGTCTGAGTAATGATAATCTACATACTCAGGATTGTCTGTGATGCCAACCCACGCGGACATTGTAACCTCTCCTACGTCTACTTTTCCGGTCTTTTTAAAATCCGGCTGTCCCTGCAGTGCAGTCACATGGTTAAAGCCTTTATTATCTACGGTAAAATTACATGGAAAGTGCATGAATACGCCAATCTCCCTGTAATCATCCTGTCCGATTGCTGTATTTGTGGACGGTTTTCTCACCAGTCCTTCATTGTCGTTCAGTTTCACTCCTGTTGGACTGGTAGAAGTGTCATACTTGTAAATTCTGGTTGTGTAGACTTTTCCTGTTCTACGGAGGGCGAAGAAATTTGAAAGTGCGTTTTCAATGCTTGAAGCACTATTTAATATTTCTGTTATATTTTTTAACTGCACGCCTACAATTGCTGCATCCGCCGCCTTTCCAGATACGCTCAAGGACTTGTCTGTTCCGGAAAGGTAGTTTGAATCATTTTCAAGTTCGCTGACTTTTGTTGGAATTTTTGAGTCAGCCGGTAACGCTCCAACTTCTTCAGCTGTATATGTTGGCTTGTTCTGCTGTTTTACCCAATCTGCCAATTCGCTTGATTTAATGTACAGTGACATATCAATTGGAGCGCCCATAGTATCCCATACTACACCGTTCCATGCTACGTTCATTCCTGCTTCGCCGTAGACAGATTTAGACTCGATATTGTACATATCTCCGATGTCTGGATTTAACGGAAGCAAATCAGCAGTCGCAACTGTACCTCTATATCTTACAGGGCTGTTTAATTTTGCTTCCATATCGGAAATCTGGCGTTTTAAAATTGCATATACTTTTTTTGCTGTTAATGCCATGCGTTTCTCCTTTACAGTTTGTACCATGTATCGGTAGGTTTGTGATATTCGTATAATTCAGAAGTATCAAGACATAATGCCGAAGAACCGCTCTGTACATAATGCGGGAGCTTTGATACGTCTTTTGAAAGCCCCTCGTAATCACGAACCATACCTTTTGCATCTGTACACACCCAACTGCCTAAATCCGGCAATTCATCACCGGGATTGTACTTGATTCCATCAAAAATAACTGTGTTTTCTGCTTTTGCCATCTATGCAATCATCCTTTCTGCCCCGATAGGAGCCACATATGTGAACTGGTTTCCTAAAATATCTCTGGCTGTGCCGATAACAAACTGTCCGTAGTCTGCCAGAATATTGCACACAAATTCCTCTGCCTCAACCCAATATTGTTTCTTGACCATACGGTGAAGTTCTGGCAATAAACCATAACTGAACATCACACAATGTCCTAATTCATGGATAAACACACGGTTCAGAAGTTCCCCGTACAGATTATTCGCGATTGAAATTGTCATTGTAGAATAATCCGATACTGCAAGCGTTCTATTGCCTGTACGGTCAATTAACACGCTGTCGTGCGGAGATACGAACTGCACTCTCCATAGGTCTCCGTTCATATAAAATTGTCTTAGCATGGTTTATCACCAACCTTTTTGGCTTATACTGTATAATCTTCAATAACGGTCTCAATGCCATATTCAATAGCGCAAGTATTCTCAATCTTGCATCCTCTGGCTTCTTCCCAGCCTTTAGCAAAATATGCCACGTCTGCTTCTGCCAGAAGTTTAAGAGATTCACCCAGATACCAGAGTGGCTTTGCGTCAACTGGTGCTGACTGGAAGAAAGAATCAATTACTTCTACAGGTTCACCAATCTGCTTCTCTGCGCTCTTAATCGCTTTTTCTCTTACTGCAAGAATTTCTTCGTCTATCTTGCCCCTCATGGGCTGACTAATAAATAATTTCTTCATAATAATTCTCCTTTCAACAAAACTGCCCCTGTTACATTCCTGTAACAAGGGCAAAATTCATTTCATATTTAATTCATCTGCTGTATGAAACGTGTCAAGTCAGTTTTCATCTGCTGTCTGATTGATGCGTCTGCATCGTCCCACATTTCTTTCATATTGCGGATGATATCTTCTGTATACTCTTTCATGGAATCATCCATTTTTCTCTTGGATTCAGCGTCTTTGGAATCATGATAATGTCTGCGATTCTCACTGTATCTGTCATATGTTTCCCCGTATCTGGACTGCCTATTGTTCATACCATCCATTCTCATATCACTACGGTCTGGATGATATCCCATGCGGTACATGTTCTGCTCAAACTCTGGATTGCTCGGATATTCGCTTGTCCAGTCGTCATCCTGCATATGGAGATACGGCATATATCCCATTCGGCTTCCTCTGCCTTTTGGTGCAAATCTGCCGTTTGCGTAACGATAGTTGTCATATCCCATGCGTCCAAGATATTTCTCTTCCTGCTCGCATTCGTCCATAGCTTCTACGATTCTGTAATCTTTATCTGCGCAAATCGCACACTTTACGGCTTCCATGCAATCTTTCAGATCGTCCCAGTCCTGAGAACTAAGATTGTCAAATCCATGCGCTTTGGCTTTCTCCATAGCCCATTTTCCCATTTCCATTGCAACTTTATGCATTACAGTTCCCCCTTTCTAACAGCCTGTGTAACAGGTGTTTCTGTCGTTGGGGCTGTACCATTAATTGCTGTCAAATTGTTACTCGGACTACAAGCCGGAT
>ERZ1034878.223-NODE-223-length-31970-cov-9.723766_pt1 | contig 31970 bp, 23 predicted proteins | sample MGYA00520593_ERZ1034878 | MGnify/ENA primary metagenome ERZ1034878 (study PRJEB33766, sample SAMN09781724) | gut metagenome | biome: gut microbiome | host: Homo sapiens | place: Madagascar | study: EMG produced TPA metagenomics assembly of the PRJNA485056 data set...
ATTCTACAAATTGTTTTTAATAATGTTGGATTATTTTTTTTAGAAACTCGTAAACTTTTGTAACTTCTTTTACCCTGTACCTCTTGCTTTTCCGCTGTCTTTATATTAATATCATCATGTCAGAAAACAACCCACATTTGAATATACCGTAAATGCCTTTAAATAGGTGTTTTGTTGTTTGGATATTTGAATGTCTATAAAATTATAAAACCGAAATGTAAAACAATTTAAGAAAGGTATTATTAAAATGACAGAAGAAAAAATCGAATCTCAAGTTGAGGAAACTGTTGTAGAAGAAACTACTGCAACTGAAGCAGTAGCAGAAGAAAACGTAGAACAGCTTCCTGCAAAAAGACAACGCAACAGAAAGAAAAGAGTTGAAACTCAAGAATCTAAGCCTGAATCTGAATGGACAGAACAAGTTGTTCAAATCAGACGTGTAACAAAAGTTGTTAAGGGCGGTAAAAAATTGAGCTTCAGAGCTATCGTTATCGTTGGTAACAAAAAAGGACAAGTTGGTGTTGGTTGTGCTAAGGCAGCTGAAGTTATCATCGCTATTCAAAAAGCTATTGCTGATGGTAGAAAAAATCTTATCACAGTGCCTATTTTCAAAACAACTATTCCACATCCAATCACAGGTCGTTCAGGCGCAGGTGCTGTAATGTTAAGACCAGCTTCTCAAGGTACAGGTATTATCGCAGGTGGCGCAGTTCGTTCAGTTCTTGAACTTGCAGGTATTGAAAACATTCTTTCAAAATCTTTAGGTTCAAAATCACCTCTTAACGCTGCTAACGCTACTTTAGAAGCTCTTAAATCTTTAAGACCATTCTCTGAAGTTGCTAAAAAACGTGGCTTGACAATGGCTGAATTATTAAACTAGTCGGCTATTTTCATTCAGATTTGAAATGAAATAATAATAGTAGAACGTAGGGTGGGAAAAGCGTTCTAGCAAAATTAAATTTTAAACAATGAATTTGAAATAAGCGTTCCCACCGATAAAAAAAATAAGATTAAAAAGGAAATAACAATGGCAAAACAAATAAAAATCAAACTTGTAAGAAGTTTAATCGGATGCTCTGACGCTCAACGTAGAGTTGCTCAAGCTTTGGGTCTTAAAAAGACTGACCAAGTTGTTGAACACCAAGACAGTGCAACAATCATGGGTATGGTTAACAAGATTTCTCATCTTGTAGAAGTGGTTGACTAGAGTTTAGAAGTTTAGAGGTTTAGAAGTTTAGAAGAAATTTAAAACTTCTCCTCAACTACTCAACTTATAAACTCCTCAACAGATATTATAAGTAAAAAAGTTATTTAAAAGAGGACATAAAAATGACAAACATAACATTAGAAGATTTAAGACCAGCTGAAGGTTCAACTGGCAAATCAAAAAGAGTAGGACGTGGTCGTTCTTCAGGACACGGTAAAACATCTTGCCGCGGCCATAACGGTGAAGGACAACGTTCAGGTAGAACGGCTAAAAGAGGTTTTGAAGGTGGTCAAATGCCAGCTTACAGAAGATTACCTAAGTTGAAAGGTTTCCAAATCATCAACCAACGTAATTACGCTCAAATTAACGTTGGCAGATTGGCTGATTTAGAAATTACTGAAATTTCTTTGGAATCTTTAAAAGAAATCAGAAAAGCTCATCCTTCTTGCGATGGTTTAAGAATTTTAGGTAACGGTGAAATCAAGAAAGCTATCACTGTTAAGGCTAACTATGTAACTCCATCAGCAAAAGAAAAAATCGAAGCAGCAGGCGGAAAGGTTGAATTAGTATAATGGTAAGAGGAACAACAGGCGGAATGAGAATGCCTACAACGGCAGATTTGATGTCTATGTGGAATGCTTCAGGCTTGAAAGAGAAGCTTATCTTCACTTTCGGAATGCTTGTTCTGTTCCGTTTTGGTATCCATTTGCCGGTATATGGTATTAATAACGAAATTTTCGCAAACATCGCGTCAGGCAACAACATCTTAGGGTTCTTAGATTTGTTTACCGGTGGTGCATTGGGTAAAGTTTCAATATTTGCACTAGGTATCGGACCATATATTACTTCATCAATCATTATGCAGTTAATGGCTGTAATTATTCCTGCGTTGGAAAAATTACAGAAGGAAGACGGCGAAGCCGGCAGAAGAAAACTTTCTCAATACACAAGATTATTTACTGTTGTATTGGCAGTTTTCCAAGCCGTAATCTTTATGGGTTACATGGCTCATCTTCCGGGCGCAATTACAGCAGGTGTAAGTCATATTATGTTTTACATCTCTGCAGTTGTATCATTAACAGCAGGCTCTGTTCTTGTAATGTGGATGTCTGAATTAATCACAGAAAAAGGTATCGGTAACGGTGGTTCTTTAATTATCTTTGTTGGTATCTTGTCAGGTATTCCGCTTTACTCATCAAGAACAGCGCAAATGGTTTCTAATGATTCAGCTCTTATGTGGGGCTTGATTCTATTGCTTGCAATCTTCTTTGTTACAATGATTTTCATTGTAGTAATGCAAGAAGCAATTCGTAAGGTTATTATTGTTAATCCAAAAAGACAGGTTGGTAACAAAGTTTATGGCGGAGTAAATACTTTTATTCCATTCAAACTTAACCCCGGTGGAGTTATGCCAATTATCTTTGCAGTGGCAATCTTATTATTCCCATCAACTATTTTGAGTTTGGTTGGACAAGCTAATTTGCCTGCAGGTTGGGTTCAAGATGTAGTTCTAATGTTGAATAAAATCTTCAATCCAAGCGGTTTAACATATTATGCAATTTATTTTGCAATGATTGTTGTGTTGACATTCTTCTATGCATCAATTATGCCAAATATGCAACCAAAAGAAATTGCTGATAACCTTAAAAAATACGGTTCATCAATTCCGGGTGTTAAACCGGGAAGACCAACAGCTGAAGCGTTGGATAAAATCTTAACAAAAACTACTTTCATAGGTGCAATGGGCTTAGGTATAATTGCTCTAGTACCTGCGTTTGCAAGTTATATAACTAAGATTACAACTCTTCAAGGTATCGGTGCCACTTCATTAATCATTATGGTTGGTGTTGCACTTGATTTGATTAACCAAGTTAGAACTCACTTGCTTGCAAGAAACTACGAAACATTCTTGAAGGATTAGTAGGATAAATAATTCAGAAAAAAGGAGCGACGCTTCGTCGCTCCTTTTTTATTATTTTAGTTTTTTTGTAGGGCTGAAAGCCCAATCTACATTTGCTCAATTTACTTTTCTACTTTTCCTAATACAAATGTAACGAATTGTAAAACTTTGTTAAAAACTCTAAAGTTTTCAGAAAAAATGCCGATAACATGTATGTAAGATTTAGGAAAAGGCGGACGATGTCAGGTTTATCAATTCATGAAAAACGACAATTAGCGGAAGAGCTTGCTCGTGAACAGTTGAGCAAGTCCGGTCAATATCGTTTTGGAATTCCTCAAAGTGTGTTGAATGCCAAAGCGAATGAATTCATGCGCCTTTCAGATAAAGAAATTCAGCAAAAATTTAACGAATATTTTCAATCAACAGGTTTAAACGCAAAGCCAAAAGACTTGTGGGATTCAATGGGTTTGAACCTTGAACAAAAGAAGAAGGCCGAAGCGCACATGAAAGGGCTTCAAAAACAAATTAACAAAAAATATATGCGTCCAGCAACTTCTAACAAAAAGAAAACTGGCGCAAAACAAGCCAAAAATATCTTACCAAACGATGTTAAAAAAGAAATTCGTCAATTTATGGTTGCTCTTTTAAAGCAAGCCTTCAATCAAAAATCAGAAGAGTTTAGAAACTACTTGTTGAACAATAAAGGCGGTTTTGCAGAAGGTGCAATGGAACTTCACGACCTAGGTTCAGCATTTGCTGATAAATTAACTGAAATTGGCATTGTTGTTGATAGAGGCGACACAAGAGCCGAAATCAGAGAAAAGCTTATCAAAAAACAAGCTGAAATCGACGTATTAGAAAGCTACATTGGTGATGAAAAGTCCTTTAATGAACTTTTCCAAAAATACTTCAACGAAGATTTTGACTACCGATCAACCTTTGACTATATCTGCGCAAGCAGTGAATTTACAACACAAGATAGCTCTAAAAAAATTGAAAAGTTTAACAAGAAATTTAGCGATTTAACAAAAACAAACTTGAAATCTGCAGACGATTATATGGGTAACGCTAGTGGTGCGGGCGGTTTGATGGACTTAGCCTTTAACGTTGCTTTGATGTACGTTTCTGGTGGCTCTAGCGCAATTGGTAAATACGCACAAATGACTGCAAAAGGCGGTACTGAACTTGCAGAAAACGCTATCACAAAGGTTGCAGGGAAAAAACTCGCTCAATCAAGCGCAGGACAAGCAATGTCACAGGGCGTTGGAATTGTAGCAGCGCAAACAACAAGTGCAGGTTTGAATGCAGTAGCTTTTCAAGGCACAAAAACTGCAGAACTCGCTGGCGAAACTCTTGCAACTGGGGAAATCGACACCGAAAAAGCTAAAAACATTGTAGCAAGCGCAGAAGGCTTGTTTAAATTCGGCTATGTTGGTGGTGCAATTTCAGGTCCTTTGGGTATGCAAGTTAAAGGTTTGACTACAAAACTTTTGAACAGCAAACCGATTATCAATCAGATTTTGACAAAAGGTATCACCAGCAGACCAGCTCCGCTAACTAGTGTTTTGAAAGATATTTCAGAACACTCTGAAGCAATTGGCGAAGTGTTGAAATTCGGCACAGAATTTGGCATAAACGCCGGTTATATGGCTTATGATGAAGGCGTAAGCTACACCGATGCGATGAAAAATTTGGCGCAAATGGATGGTGTTTCAAAGATGGTCATTGCAATGCTTGGCGGTAAAAACCTTGAGTTCTTGACTCCTAAAAAAGTTCAACAAATCAAAACCGACCTTGCGGGCTATAAAGTGAATATCGCAATTTATGAAGGTCAAAAAGTATATTCAGTAAAAGACGCAAAAGGCAAAGAAACCGTTTTGGCAACTCCTGAAGAATTGTTCATGTTTATTTTGGACAAAGAGGCTCAAAGCGTTGGCATAAAGGCTGAGGTAAAGAAAGGCAAAACTTTAGAAGGTGGTATCTCTGATAATGAACTCACTGAAGTTGCACCGTTTGCACAAAGATTGTTGAAAAGTCCGACTGTTGAAGATTTGACTAATCCTGAAATTAAGACTGTTAAGCTTGAAAATGGCGAGTTTAACGAGCAGGGTGAATTTGTATCTGATGGAACTTATACAAAAGCAGAAACTCCTTATGGCAAAAAACAAGAAACTTATAGAATATACTCTGATGGCGATAAAAAACTTGCTACTAATATTGAGGAATTGGCTCTTCAATATGCAAATTATTGCGGTAGAGAAAAAGCAGTGGAATCTGATATAAACGCTGTTGAAGCTTTGTTAAGAGGAAAAGATGTTACTCCACAAGATATTTCAGAGATTATTCTTGATTTTAACCATGCGACAGAAGGTCGAGAAAACTATAATGACGGAATTTTAAGCTGGAAAGGTTTAAAGACTGTTAAAGATTTAAAAACTTTTAAAGCTAATATCCGAGAATTTGATAAATTCATGACTGAAATGAAAGCAAGCAATGTTGATAGCGAGGTTTTGTACTCTCTTAGAAATCTAAGAATGGACTTTATGTCTGAAAGTTTGAGCCAATTAAAACCAGAAGAGTTTAAGAAAAATCTTGAAACCTACAAGAATTTAGATTCAGAAATTCAAAAAGGCAGTACTTATAGAGAATCAACTTGGCTGTTAAATCAACATAGTTCAGAAGAATTAGCAAATCTTGAAGTGGCAAATGAGTTCAACAAGTGGATTGCAACAAAAAGAGCCGAAGGCAAAGAAAATTTGCCATATTTTGCCTCTGACGCTTTTAGTTTTGCAAGGCTTCCACAAGAAAAAGTTGCTCAAGCAAAACAAAATGTTGAGCTTGTAAAAGAAATGGTTGAAAGCGGTGGAAGAAACTTGCACTTAATGTGTGAAATTTTAACTGATAGCTATAATACAAGTTTGTATACAGATTTGCATGCCAAATTAAAATCAGATTTGGGTGACAAATACGACATAAAAGATTTTGATAAGATTTTCCTATCTGCATACAACGACAGAGGGAATTACAACTTTGATTTCGGTATTCAATTTGCCAAAAATTATCCAAATGGATTTAAACAATTTGGAGCATATAAAATCAGAAAGATGGCTGAAGAATTTGTAAAACTTGATAAATCATCACAAGAAAATCAAATTGCGAAATTGACTATCTTAGGAAAGTTTCCTAAGTTCTGCGAAATTGAGGGTAAATTGCAGGAATTGTCATTTGACAGATTTATGTCAAATGATATTCCTGATGCAAAAAATATTGCAAATTTCATAAACAAATCAACAGAAGACACATTTAAAAACTTTGATTTTGAATGTTATACATTATCAAGTATTCAAGGTTTCGTAAAAGCAAGACAAGTTGGCGATAGTTTTGATAGCAAATATACAGATACCTTATTATCTATGAAACTCCAAAGAAGCGATAGTGAAAAAGCTGAAATCCTTGAGTTGGCAAAAATTGATAAAGAATTTGTAAATGAACTTTTGGCTTCAAAAATAGGCCACAAAGATTTCAAACCTGTTTATTTCAGAGATAAAGCCATTATGAACAAACTTGATGGCAAAACTACTGAAACTAAATCTGAATTAAAAACCGATTATGATAGAGTTTCCAACGAATATACAGTAAATGATATGAAACTTTTAGTAGAAGCTAAAAATATTGATGAAGACATGACTAGAGAATTGATGTATGCCGTATCTGATGACGGATACGGACGCAGACGTCGTTTTACTCCGGAACAAATAAGTCAAATTGTTAAATACGCTCAAGCTGATAAAGCGTTTGCACGAGAAATTATTAATGAAACCATTACAAATCATTATAGATTTGATTCTGAAACGGTAACTGCTATTTTAGAAAATATTTCAACCTGCAAAGATTTCATGAAAGAAATTATTAATGCTAAAAATAGTGATAAATCATCTTTTCGCTATGGAAAATATGAGTATACCAGTTTTCAAATTAGCACGTTAGCTAAAGCTGCAAAAATTGATGCAAAATATACCAGAGAGTTATTAAATACTTATGTGGAAGATTTAATGAACGAAATTTATAAGAGATTTAGTACCGATGATATATTAAATATTATAATAGCAGGGCAAAACAATAAAGAACTAATGAAAAAATTGGTAGACAGTTCTAAAAAAAGCCTTTTTGGTAAAACTCAAGATGCTGTATACAAAGCTAATGACATTGTTCAAATCTTAAATTTTGAAAAAAGCGTTGAAGATAAAGCTTTTGTAAAAGATATTTTTGCAGATAAAGAATTTACGCAAAACGGCTTGGTAAGAGTTGCCGAAACATTGAATTACAGAAGAGATTCTGAATTTAATACATTATTTAAAGAACTATTCTATGATAAAGAAATACCGAATAAATGTATTCCGGGTATTATCGACGCTGTAAATAAAGAGAATATTTCTTTATTAAACAAACTGAAATCTAATCCGGATTTTCCTAAAAATGGAATTGCAAGTGTATTGCAAGTTACAAATAAAGAAAATATTGAATTAGCGGAACAATTATGTATGGATAAAGAATTTCCTATAAATTATATTAATGAAACTGTATTTGCGGTTAATGCTCGAAATAAAGAATGTGCATTAGAATTGTGTTCAAATAAAGAAATACCACCTGAACATCTTTCTAAAATTTTAAACTGCATAAATCAAACAAACAGTGAGGCTGTTATAGATTTTTGTAAAACATACAATAATTATGGATTCAGTGCTGATAGAATTATAGATTTTGTACCTCACTTAAAAGATATTAATTTTGAAAATATGCAGACTTTGCGTACCAAAATTAGTGAAAACGCTTACCAAAAGATGTCTGCAAGTGACTTTGTTATACTTACTAATAATATGGCATTGGTTGGTAAAACTTCCGTTGAAAGTTTATTGAAATCAGAAAAATATAATTTGATAAATATATTATTAGCTAACAAATCAAGAATTTGTGAAGACAAGTTGCTTAATATTAAAGAAGCTAGTCCGATATTTCCGACAGGTGAAGCAGAATATGCTGAAAGAATGAAAGAACTTTCTGATAGCTTAAATATTTCATTTGACAAGTTGACACCTGAGAAACAAGCAAAATTTGATAGCAGTATTGGTTCTTTAAGCGACGGCGTTAAAGAAATGAATTTGGCTGATTTATCAGAAATTAACCTAAAATACTCTCAAAAAGACTTCGTAAATGACATTAATGAATTATTAAAAGATTTATCAGTAGAAGAACAAATCAAACTTCAAAATAAATTTGGGTTTAGAATTATTGATAACAAATTAACCGGCTATCCAAAAACTGTTAAAGATCTTAATGTCGTTGATTTTGAAAACAAAGAATTATTAAACAAAGTCAATGAAAAAGTTAATAGTTTCTTAAACAATAATGCATTAACCGTAAAAGACAATCCACAATTAAATTCATTATTAAATGACTTGTTCAATAATTGTCCTGAAATTTTGAATCAAATCGATGGAACAGTAGAATTTGCAAAAACTGTTAAAAGATTACAAACAATTGTAAATCGTGAAGAATTTAAAACTTTGTCTGATTCTGACAAAAAAATCATAGTATTAGCCACTTTGGTTGAAAATACTGATAAATCTATTAATACCTCAAAAGACACAGCTTTTGACGCGTTCTTTATCGGTCAAAAATACGGATTATCCGATAATGATGCTAAAAAACTTTATTACATAGTTGAAGCAGGTTCCAGTGTTGAAACCTTTATGCAAACTACAAAAGATACAACTGTAAGAAAATATCGTACAAGTCAGATAACAGGGCAAGACAGACAAGATAAATTTGATATGATGGCATTAAATTTGAAAGAAGATAATCGCTTAAAAATGGCTCAAATGCTCTATACTTCAAAATATCCGAAAGGCTTTACAAGAAACTTTGATAAAGCATTAGAAAATCGTATTAATGAAATCAAGTCACAAGATTTTATTCTTCCTCAAACTCCGAGTGAAACTTATCAAGAATATGCTACCCCAACTGAAATAAAAAGAGGTGATAATAAGTATAACGTTAATACAGTCAAAGCTAAAGATATTCCAAATCTGTATGCATTCGTTCATACGCCGGAAGCTGGTTATGCAACGGGTGGAACTCGTGCTGCAAACTTTGCTAACTTTGAAGCTTTTGCAACTTTAAATGATGATAAAGTTATTTGTACAAGCTATGTTTCATTAGATAAAGCTGGACTTGTTCATGAATTTGGTAATGGTTTTATTTTTGAAGTTCAAAATGATAAACAATACGTAGCTTACGGACGAGATATTTATTCTTTGGGCAAAAATATTCAAGATATAGTTGTTGAGTATTATAGAGATAAAGGCTTTAAAGCTAATCAAAATAAAGGTGAAAAGTACGACCACAGAACTTTGATGTCTAATATAATGAAACGTATGCTTTTTGGAAAAGATTATTATCAAATGAGCAAGGATGTTATCACTGTAATTGATGGCATTAAAACCAGATATGATTCTAAATTACAAGAATTGAAAAAACAAAGACAAAGTATAATAAAAAATACATTTGGTACTGATAATATTACTAATGCACAATATAGAGAATTAAAATCAAATACTACTTTTGTAAATATTGAAAAACAAATGAAAGCTTTAAGAAACCAAGAAGTTGCAGAAATTGAAAATATTCCTGAATACAAAGAATTGAAAGATATGGATAATAAATACATAGCAAGACTTGATAATGTTAAGGCTAAATTGGGTGATAAACCAATGACATTGGATAATATCAGAATAATTGACGCGGAATTAGCAAATGCTTATAAAACATTCTTAGACAGAGATGGCGCAAACAAATCAGAAAAGCTCATTGACAGTGCAAGTTTGTTAAGAAGTTCTTGGCATAATGAAGCCCTTGTTTCTAATCCGAAAATTACAGGTATTTTTACCGATAATATCGAAAAACTTCCAGAAGAATATCTTGTAAAAGCGCAAGAAGAAAATTTACCAATAGTAATATTTGATGAAAAAGAAGTAAAAGGTATTTTCTAGTTAGAATTCATAATTTTGTAAAAACCTTCCAATACAAGCAACTTTTGCTTCACTTCCACTCCGCCGGCATAGCCTATGAGTGAACCGTTTTGCGCAATTACACGGTGGCAGGGAATTATTATTGAAATCGGATTATGTCCGACTGCTCCACCGATTGCTTGTGCGGACATCTTTGTCAAACCTCTTTGTCTTGCAATTTCTTTTGCAATTTTGCCATACGTCGTAACTTTTCCATATGGAATTTTGCAAAGCTCTGCCCACACAGCTTGGCGAAATTTGTTACCGATAGGTGCAAGCGGTAGTGACTTGATATTTGGCTTTTTACCTTCAAAATAATTATCGAGCCAAATTTTTGTATCACGAAAAATCTTAAGGCTATCTTCTTCTATAAGAATATCTGCCCCGCTACAAAAATATTTTTGCCCGACAAGCCAAACTCCTATAAGGTTTTCGAACTTATCGCATGCCAAAACGTATGTACCAACTGGTGATTGATAGGTTGTTTTGTAAAATGTATTCATAAAATTTATTTACATGTTATAACAAAAATAGCCAACCGGTTAATTGTCAAGATGAGTTTCTGATAGTAAAATTTTCTTGTTAGGTTCGATTTTATGATAAATACTGAAAGTAAAGAACATTTATTAAATGCAGTTTTAGAATACTGTGAGGATATAGTTACAGTTAAAGATTTATCGCTAAGGTATGTAGCTTATAACAAAGCATTTTTTTCTTTGATTGGTGGTAAAAAGGGAGAAACTGTTATTGGAAAAACATTGTCAGAATCATTGCCTTTTAGTTGCGTAGATGTTTTAGAAGAATGTTGTAAAAAAGTTATTCAAACACAAGAGATTCAAACTGTAACGTTTGTATTATCTCATGACAACATAAATCGAATTATTAAACAAACAGCAACTCCAATTATAAAAAATAGAAAACTTGAAGGTATTTTGGCAGTTTCAACCGACGTTACGAATGAAGAGTGTTTAAAAGCTAAATTAGTTGCAAAAAATTACCAACTAAACACCCTTTTAGCAACTTTGCCGATTCTTGTTTATATGAAAGACAAAGAGCGAAATTTAATAGTTGCAAACGAACATTCTAAAAACTTTGTATACAACGGAATTGACCATTATACAGATGATCTCCAACTGAATATGGAAAAAACAGAGGAAGAAACCGCAAACGAAGACAATTACGTTTTGCAGAACAAAAAAATTCTTAGAAAAATTAAATCTGCAAAAGATTTCGAGGGTAAGGTTCACTGGTATAGAATAAGCAAAGCTCCAATACTTACGGAAAATAATGATATAATGGGGCTTGTAGCTATTGCAAAGAATATAGATAATGAAAAACGCCTAGAGAACCAAAAGAATTTATTTCTTGCAACTCTTAGCCATGATTTAAAGAATCCGCTACAAGCACAAATCAGTTCGCTGGAGCTTCTATACAAAGGTATGTTTGGAGAACTTAATCCGTCGCAAAAAGAAATGGTGGATATGATTTTAGAATCTTCAAGATATATGAAAGAAATGTTATATTCTCTTCTTAAAAGCGGAAAAGATAATAACGGCATAATTATGCTAAATAGACATCATTTTGATTTAAATAAAATTGTCCAAAAATGTGTGAAAGAAACAAACGACCTTGCTTTAAGTAAAAATATAAAAGTTGAAATAATTTCATCTTTATCAGAAGACGACAAACTTTATGCAGACGAAATTCAAATGCGTAGAGTTATTGGAAACATGTTGAATAATGGTATAAATTACGCCTATGAAAACTCTCTTGTAACTATAAAATTATATAAAGAAAGAGATAGTATTTTCTTTGTAATAACGAACAAAAGTAACGAAATTTCGCAAAGTTTAAAAGAGCAAATTTTTGATAAATATGTTTGCGGAGAGCCTTTGCAAAGTAGCAACGGTATCGGCTTAGGACTTTATTTCTGCAGAAAAATTATAGAAGCTAATGAAGGTAAAATATTATTGGATGCTTCCGGCAATGACAATTCATTTATTGTAGAATTGCCGATATTAAGTGAAGATCACGCATTCATAAATGAAATAGTTTTATAGTTTTTTAATTCTGTTTTAGTGCGCTTTATAGCGCACTTATTTTTAAATAAATTGCGCAGTTTTAGATTTTTTGCATTTTTTTAATTCTTTAGTGGTTCCTGCAAAGATGATTTCTCCGCCGGCTTCACCGCCTTCCGGTCCCATATCAATAATATAATCAGCATTTTTGATTACATCCAAATCGTGCTCAATTACAACGACGGTTGCACCATTATCAATTAGAGTTTGAAAAACTGTTAAAAGTGTTTGAACATCAAGCGGATGTAGTCCAATTGTCGGTTCATCAAATATAAATACTGAATCTGATTGGGTTTTGCGCATTTCACTTGCGAGTTTCAATCTCTGCGCTTCACCGCCGGAAAGGCTTGGTGTTGCTTCGCCCAGAGTCAGATAACCCAGACCTAAATCTTGTAGAATTTGCAATCTTTGATTTACGAGTTTCAAATCTTTACAAGCTTCAAGTGCTGTGTTGACATCCATCGCCATTAGTTGTGGAAGCGAATATCCTTTGTATTTGATACTTTCAGCAACTTTCGCATATCTTGAACCACTACATTCGGGGCAAGGAATTTCAACATCAGGTAAAAACTGAACATCAAGATTAATTACACCTGTACCGTCGCAAACAGGACAGCGCAAACTTCCTGTGTTATAAGAAAAATCTCCTGCTTTGTAGTTTAAATCCATTAATTTAGCGACTTTGGTAAACATTTTTCTAAGCTCATCATGAACATTGGCATAAGTTGCAACAGTAGAGCGAATATTTATCCCAATCGGAGTTGCGTCAATCAGCTTAACTTGTTTAATGTCGTCTGCTTTAATTTCCTTTATGTGTTCAGGGAGTTTTGACTTTGTTGCGAGAGATTCTAAAGCAGGTGTCAAACTTTCCAAAACCATTGTTGTTTTACCTGAACCCGAAACCCCTGTAACAACGGTTAAACGCCCTTTTGGAATATCAACAACCAGTGGTTTAACCGTATGAATAGCATCTGTTTCCATGTGAATTTTGCCAAATTCAAACATGTTTTCAGGATTTGCTTGTTTTCTTGTGATAACTTGCTTTTTACCTGATAAAAATCCGCCGATTATTGAATTTTCATTGTTTTCTATATCTTCAACGGTGCCTTCTGCTATTACGTAGCCGCCATTTGCGCCTGCTTTCGGTCCCATTTCGATTATCCAATCGGATTCGGTTAGAATCTGTGTATCATGGTCAACCAAAATAATAGAATTCCCGTCATCCAAAAGGTCGTGCAAAACCCCTTTCAAACCAACAATATTAGAAGGATGTAAACCTATTGAAGGTTCATCCAAAACATATAAAACACCAGTTGTTCGGTTTCGAACAGCGCGTGCAAGTTGCATTCGCTGACGTTCACCTGTTGAAAGAGTTGACGCGGCTCTATCAAGAGTTAAATATCCCAAACCTAAATCCATAAGGCGTTTTGCAACTGTTAAAAATGAGTCGCAGATACTGTCTGCCATCATTTGCATTTCTTTCGGCAAAGAATTTGGAACTTTTTTCACCCATTCAACAAGCTCTGAAAGAGTCATTTGACAGGCTTCATCCAAAGAAATTCCCATAATTTTAGGATATCTTGCTTTTTCAGATAAGCGCGTACCGTGACAATTCGGACAAATATCCTGTTTAAGGAATTTTTCGACACGTTTCATACTTTTTTCGTCTTTAACTTTTGATAAAGCGTTTTCAACCGTATAAACCGCGTTATAATACGTGAAATCTAATTCGCCTGCTTGATTTGTATTTTTGGCTTTGTAGAAAATATGTTTCTTTTCGGCAGGACCGTTGTATACAATGTCTTTTTCTTTGTCGGTTAAATCTTTAAAAGGCACATTTGTTCTAACGCCCATCTCTCGGCAAACATCGGTCATAAGTGACCACATAAGCGTTCCCCAAGGTGCAACTGCGCCTTCATCAATTGTTAAAGATTCGTCAGGAACAAGTGTTGACTTGTCTACCGTTCGTACAATACCTGTCCCGCCACAAACTTCACAAGCTCCTTGGCTATTGAAAGCCATCTCTTCCGCGGACGGTGCGTAAAAATGCGTCTGACACGTCGGACAAATAAGTTCTTGTTCGCTTGCTACAGCTAGAGTTGGTTCGTGATAATGCCCATTAGGACAACGATGGCTTGCAAGACGCGAAAACATTAATCGAAGACTGTTTAAAAGTTCAGTACCTGTTCCAAACGTACTTCTAACTCCAGGGACGGCAGGTCTTTGATGAAGCGCAAGAGAAGCCGGAACGTATAGAATTTCGTCAACAAGAGCCTTTTCTGCTTGCGTCATTCGACGTCTTGTATAAGTAGAAAGAGCTTCTAAATATCTTCTTGAACCTTCTGAATATAAGACTCCAAGTGCAAGAGAAGATTTTCCTGAGCCTGAAACGCCTGCAATTCCGACAATTTTATTTAAGGGAACATCAACATCAATGTTTTTAAGATTATGAACTTTTGCCCCTCTAACTTTTATTGCATTAATTTTATTTGACATAGCCTTCAATATTGTAACGCTTAAGCATCTCTTCTGCAATACTTAACAAAAAGCAAAGAGTTGTATCGCTCTAACCGTCCTATAACTGACAATTCAAAATATAATAAGAAAACTTCGTACTGCGTTATAATTTGACGTAGTACGAAGTTATTGAATATTCATTTAATTTATTTTTGAATTTAGTTCTTAATCAGCAAAATATCTGGCTAGTAAACCATCAAAGCCACGACCGTGGCGTGCTTCGTCTTTTGCCATTTCATGAACTGTGTCATGGACAGCGTCCAAACCTAATTCTTTTGCACGTTTTGCTAATTGTAATTTGCCGTCACAAGCACCGAATTCAGCTTCTGCTCTAAGTTCCAAGTTTCTTTTTGTAGAAGATGTTACAACTTCGCCCAACAATTCTGCGAATCTTGATGCGTGGTCAGCTTCGTCAAAAGCATATCTTTTGTAAGCTTCTGCTATTTCAGGATAACCTTCTCTATCAGCTTGTCTTGCCATTGCAAGATACATACCAACCTCTGTACATTCACCAACAAAGTTAGCTCTCAAGCCTTCAAGAATTTGAGGATCAACATCTTTAGCAATACCAACTCTGTGTTCGTCAGCATAGTTTTTATTATCATCTTCCATTTTTACGAAAACTTCTTTGACAGCACCACAAACCGGGCATTTATCTGGAGCTTCGCCTTCTACAGTGTAACCACAAACTGAACATACGTATTTTGCCATAATTTATTTCCTTTCTTATTTAACCTTGTCAACAAAATTGATTATAGCATGTCCGATTAAGACGTTCAATTGTAATTACAACATTTTTTATATTACATTTGCGATTTTGTTTATGAAAATATATAAATCGTTAAATGAAAACCAAATTACCTCATTTTCTTATTCACTTTCAGAACTACTTATAGTAATATGTTGTTATGAAAAGAAAAGTATTAATTTGTTGTTTAGCTATATGTGCAGTTTTGGGGCAAAACCAAGTTTTTGCTGCGCCAAACGGAGCTTTTGCCGAACATTATAACGCAGGTCAAAATTACTTGATGTCTAGCCAGTATTCTTCATCCATTGTTGAATTTAGAAAAGCTCTTAGAATTAATTACCTTGATAACTCCGCAAGAATAGGGCTTATCAATGCTTATCTTGCGAGAGCTACTTATTATGCTAATCAAGATAAAAATTATGATAAAGCTGCTAATGATTTTAGAAGCGCGCTTTTCTATCTAAAAATTTATCCGAACAAAGAACAAACTGTTCAAAATTCAGCAGGCATGATTGCTTCTGCTTCAGAAAATTTAAATCAGTGTTTAAAAGTAATTAGTTTTGATTCAACACCGAGCGGAAGATATAAACGTGGAGAAGAATTGCGTGCAATGGGGAATTTATCTGCCGCAGCGTATGAATTTTCAAGAGCGACTCAAGGTGATAAAATGGCATCAGATGCCAACATGCAAGTTGCGGATTTACTTAAGCTTTTAGGCAATGAGCCTCGTTCTGCAGATTATTACAAAATCGCACTTGATTTAAATCCAAACAATGGCGTGCTTAGAATGAAATACGCAAGAACTTTGGACAAATTAGGACGCTATGACGACGCAGTTTCGCAATATAACGAAGCTTTAGCAAATTCTAAAGGCGATATGGAAGTTTTGTATGCCTTAGAAAGAATTTATCTGAAAAAGCTTGCCGTAACTCCATCTGACGCAGAGCTTAATGCAAACTTGGGTGCAATCAAGCAAGCACAAGGTGATTACGAAACAGCTTTGAGTTATTACGGAAAAGCCGAACAAATTAATCCTTCTAACGTTACAACTCGTTTAAATGTTGGAACACTTTTCCAACAAAGAAAAGAATATCAAAAAGCTATTCAATCGTACGATTCTGTTTTGACTTTGTATCCAAACAACACTCAAGCACTTTTATATAAAGCGCAAGTGTTTAAAGAAATGGGCGATAATAAAACTGCTTTAAATTTATATAAACGTATTCTTGCAATCGACCCTAATAATGCAGGTGCAAAGGCTGAAATTTCAGGCGCGATGAAGGATGCACTTTCTCCATCAGAATACATTGCATACCTTAACCAAAACGGTACGGATGAAGAGATTTACGAATACGCATACAAATTGCACCAAGATAATAAAATTGATGATGCAATTAGCGGTTACAAGGCTGTTATTTCTAAAAATGCCTCAAATGTTGATGCTTATGTAAATTTGGCGATTTGTTATGCGTCAAAAGAAGATTATAATAACGCTATCAGCACACTTAACGCAGCTAAAGCAAAGTTCCCGGCAAATAATTTGGTACTTAAAACTCTGCAAAGTGTTCAAAATGACTCTGTTTCAACAAAACTTGCAACAGCATCTTCAAGTTTTGATAACAAGGATTACAAAAAAGCTATTCAACAGTATTTGGCAATTAATCCGGCAACAGAAGATTCAATGCTTGGCGTTGCTTCTGCTTATCAGGCTTTGAACGACTATAACAGCGCAATTGAATATTATAAAAAAGCAGAACAAATTAATCCTAAAAATGCAGAAATTCCGTATTATATCGGGTATTTGTACTCAGAACAACAAAACTGGTCATTGGCCGAAACGTATCTAAAAAAAGCTGTCGGACTTAATCCTAATTCTGACGCAAAAGAATTGTTGACTTATGTTGTACAAAACGGCTCGGTTGGAATTTTAAACGAAGGTATTGATTTGTTTGAAAAAAATAATTTTCAAACTGCTATGCTAAAGTTTAATGACGTAATCAAAAAAGATGCACAAAATGCTTACGCATATTATTACAGAGCATTGATTTACGATGAGCAAAAACAACCAAAACTTGCGATTAATGACTATTTGAATGTGCTTAAATATTCAAAAGAATTTCCAATTGCAAATTACATGGTTGCGGTTGATTATGACAGCTTGAACAATTATAAAGAAGCTTATAAATATTATCAAAAGTTTGTTTCAAGCTACACAACAGATGATGAATATTTAAAATACGCAAAAACAAGAATGGGTGAATTAAAGGCTTATGCAGGATAAAAACAAGGTTCAAGCATTAATATCAAGCAGGGTTTCGCTTGCGCCAATGGCAGGAATTACAGACTATGTTTTACGTTCTCTTGTGCGTGAATATTCAAAAAATTGTCTTTTAACAACAGAGATGATAAGTTCGGAAGCTTTGACACAAGTTAAAGACACCGACATCGTTGCTCGTAGCGAAGACCATTCACCAATATCGTATCAATTAAGCGGACATAAACCGAAAATGATTGCCGAATGTGCAAATTATCTTCAAAAATACGCCGATATGATTGATATAAACATGGGCTGTCCTGTAAATAAGGTGGTTAAAGGAACTGACGGTTGTGCATTAATGAGAAATGTAGAATTAGCGCAAGAAATTGTTCGCACAACGAAAGCTAATATTTCAATTCCTTTGAGCGTAAAATTTCGTTTAGGCTATACGTTTGATGAATTAAATTTCGTTGAATACGGTCAAAAAATGCAAGAAGCCGGTGCGGATTTTATCACAATCCATGGCAGAACTCGTTCTCAAATGTATGGCGGAAAAGCTGACTGGAAAAAGATTGCAGAGCTTAAACGTAATGTTGATATTCCTGTTTTCGCAAACGGTGATGTTGTTTCTATTGAAACAGCCGTTCAATGCTTGGAAGACTCTCAAGCAGACGGCGTTGCAATCGGCCGTGGAGCATTGGGTGACCCTTCACTTTTATATCGAGTAGAAAAATATATTAATTGCGGAGAATATATCGCCCCACCAACTTTAGAAGAAAAAATTGCAACATTAAAGAAGCATTTGAATAAAGAAGTTGAGTTTCGTGGAGAAGATATTGGTGTAAAATTTTGCAGAAAATTTTACCCTTATTATGTAAATGGTTTCCAAGGCGCATCAAGACTTAGAGGAGAATTAGTTTTGATGAATGATTTGAAAGAAATTTTTAAGAAGTTAGATGGGATTTTGGCATTAAGGCAAATTTAGTTTTTGCTCCTCACCCCTGCCCCCTCTCCCGCCTTTGTACCAGTGTCTGAGATAAATTTATCCATACTTTACAAAATGTAGTTAAATCAGGACCTTTTAACGAAGCTTATATTGTATAGACTAAAAATAATAGTTAATAAAAAGCTGGATTCTTCGTTTTACAACACACTTCCAAGTTGGTATTAAACACTGGAAGTGAAGTGAAAAACAGTTTCTCAGAATGACGTGGCGTCAAATTACCAGCTTGGCGTCATTTTGAGGTGCGATTAGCACCGAGAAATCCAGCCTTTTATTAAAATTATCTTGGATAGTAGTGTCAAGGGGCGAGGGTAACTGCTCGACTTGTAGTTTTACTTAGAGGATGACTTGGAGTGTTACATTGATTTTGTAGTTTTATCAATGTCATCCGACAATGTACTCTTTTCTTTTTGGTTACTTTTTCTTTTTAGTAAAGAAAAAGTAACTTGTGGTATAATGGGTTTAAAAGAATTAATGGAGAATGATAAATGAGCAAATATTTATTGGAAGTAGGTGTTGAAGAATTACCATACAAGTTTATTCCGATGGCGATTTCTCAACTTAAAGTTGGTTTTGAAACATTTTTGAAAAATAGTAACGTAGAGTTCGGCGATGTTAAAGTTATGGCGACACCAAGACGTTTGGCTGTGATTGTAAACGGATTGGCAGCTTCTCAACCAGATGTTGAAAAAGTTGTTAAAGGCCCTATTGCTAAGGTTGCTTTTGATGAAAACAAAAACTTGACTAAAGCCGGTGAAGGTTTTGCTAAGAAAAACGGTGTTAGCGCAGATGAACTTTATGTAGAGAATGATTACCTTTATGCGAAGATTTCTATTAAGGGTAAGAACACAAAAGATTTGTTGCAAGAAAATGTTCCTGTGATTTTTTCTAAGTTGCAAGGCCCTCACTTTATGAGATGGGGAAATAATGATGTTAAGTTTTCTCGTCCTATCCGTTGGGTACTTTCAATTTTGGACGGTGAAGAAGTTAAGATTAGAATAATTGATAAAGATTCTTCTAATATGACTAACGGTCATAGATTTTCTACTCAGAATATCGTTATCAATAATCCTGATGAATATGTTCAAAAATTACGTGATGCTAAGGTTATTGTTGACCAAGACGAAAGAAAAGCTAAGATTGTTGAACTTACTAAGGCTGAGGCTGATAAGTTAGATGCTGTAACTAAAATTTCGGATGATTTACTGGAAGAAGTTACTTTTATTTGCGAATACCCTGTGGCTGTAACTTGTAACTTTGATGAAGCATTTCTTACTATTCCTCAAGAAGTTGCAGTTACTGTTATGGAAACTCATCAGAGATATTTTGCGCTTTATACAAAGGATGGCAAATTGATTAATAAATTTGTTACGATAACTAATTATATCGGTAATGAATTTGAAAATATCAAGGCAGGAAACTTGCGCGTAATTAAGGCTAGACTTGATGATGCGGTATTCTTCTTTAATGAAGATACTAAAAAACCGCTTGAAGCTTATGTAGAAAACTTGAAGGGCATGACTTTCCAAAAAGGTATGGGTTCTGTTTATGATAAAACTCAAAGAATTGTAAAACTTTCAGAAAAAGTTGCTAGCGAACTTGGAGTTAATAAACCTTCTATTAAGAGAACTGCAGAACTTTGCAAAGCTGATTTAGCTACAAACCTTGTGTTTGAATTTACGGAACTTCAAGGCTTTATCGGTGCGGATTACGCTAGAGTAAGTGGCGAAGAAGTTGGTGTTCAAGAAGGTATTAAGGAACATTATTTCCCATTGAATGCGGATTCTGAAACGGCTAAGAGTATTGAAGGTCAAGTGGTTGGTATTGCGGATAAGATGGATACAATTTGCGCAGTATTTGCTGCGGGTAAAAAACCGACAGGTTCATCTGATCCTCTTGGTGTAAGACGTGCAGCTTTGGGTGTGATTAAAACAGTTTTAGAACATGGTTTGAAATTGGATTTATCAAAACTTATTGACGAAACTTTGGCATTGTTGCCTGTTCAAGCGGATGTTAAGGCTGATGTTGAAGAATTTTTCGTTCAAAGATTAATTATTTTCTTGAATAACGATTACTCTAAGAATGTTTTAGAGGCATGCTCTTCTGTTAACCCTTGCAAAGACCTTTGCGATTATGTTGAAAGAGTAAAGGCTGTTTCTGGTGGAGTTGATGAAAAACTTCTTGAAAACGCAAACAGAGTTTTAAGAATTTTGAAAGAAGAAGTTGGAAATGTTGACGAAAACTTGTTTACGCTTGATGCTGAAAAAGACTTGTATAAGGCGGTTCAGGGTATTAAATTTGACGGAGATTATAAAAAATATTTAGCTGATTTAACTCAAATTAATCCTGTTGTAACAAAATTCTTTGATGATGTTTTGGTAATGGATAAGGATGAAAAGGTGAAGAATAACAGACTTGCACTCTTGAACACTTTGAAAAATAAGTATATAATATTAACAGACTTTTCTAAATTGTAAAAAATTGTAACGAGTTAGAGAAAATGAGTCAATTTTTTCTTTTAGGAAACTTTATATAAATACAAAGTGAAGGTAGTAAATAAAGAGGTCGTTATGTTCAACCTAAAATTTTTAAAGTCACTAAAACAAGTATTAGATTCAAGAACGAATTTATTAACATTTTCAAACGCTCAAAAACAAGCGAATGAAGATTATATAGCATCGCTCTCATCAACAGAGCTTAAAATAAAATCTGACGAACAAAGGCTGGAAGCAATGGTCAGACAACAATTAAAAGAAGAATTTCCAAATATTGAAAAGAGTTCTTCTTACGACTTATTGGTTGACGCAGTTATCCATAATTATAAGTCAAAACAGCTTCAGGCCACAGACAACGCCGAAATTAAAGAATAGTTGTCAATTTTACTACACATATAAAACCGCCATCAAATAGTTGATGGCGGTTTTGTTTTATGATTTTGTGTTTCACTGAAAATCCACATTCAGGTGAAATGAACAAAAATCTAGGGTGTAATCTGCGTTAATTGAGTGACTGTAGTTCCCTCTTTCGGTGAAGCGTAGAAAGAAAAAGTATATCTATAATGTCTTGCTAATAACTTAATTTGTAACAAATTTTGTCTAAATCATTGACAAAATGTAATGTTTAATGTATATTGCGTGTGTGTGTTTATTAGTGTGAGGATAAAATTATGAAAGTAAGTGCTATTCAGGCTTGCCGTGTTAATGGTCAATTAAAATTAGCTAAAAATCGTAAATTAAGAGAAGATTTACCACCGGTTATTAACAGCAACCAAACTGATACTGTTTCATTTAAAGGTAAAGCGGCAGCGGGAGCAACTATTGGTGGACTTTTGGGTGCAGCTGCAATTACACTTTTATCAGGCGGTGCAGCGATTCCTCTTATTATAGGTGCTTACACTATTGGTGGTGCGGCGATTGGCGCAGGAGTTGGTGAAGCATTTAATGATAACAAAGATAATGACAACAAAAAAGAAGATTAATTCTGAAATTTTTGCCCATCTTTTTAGAAAAATAATTCCATGCTATAATCAAACAAAAACCGGGAGAATTATTAATGTTTAGCACTGATATTATTTATGAAGTAGTGACTTTTTCAATAGGTGACACAAAATCAGGGACAAAGATGGGCAAATTGCAATTGAAAGATCCTAAAACTAATGAGTTTTTGAACTGCATTTTGTGGGAAGAAGCTCTAAACCGTATGGATTCTAAACTTTTCCGTTGCGGTAACCAACTTCGAATAGTTTCAGGTTCTTTTAATGAAAAATATAACAACTGTCTTGTGAATGTTCTTGAACTCATTAAAGAGGCTAAAACCGGTATAGACAAACAAGAGCAGGCCAGAGTTTATCAAGAATTGATGAATTACGCAAATAAAATTAAAGACGAAAAGTTGCGTAATTTTGTTATAAATATCTATGAAAACAACAAGGAAAAAATCTTGATTTGTCCTGCTGCAAAAATGATGCACCACAATTACATCGGCGGTTTGATGATTCATACTTTGGAATGTTTGAAATATGCAGAAGTTAATTTGCAGGTATTTTTTCAAAAATTGAACTCTGATGAAGTTTTTGCAGCTTGCCTTCTTCATGATATCGGTAAAATTTTTGAATACACGATTGACACGGAATCAGGTTTAATCGACTATGATGAAGATTTTCGCAAAGAATGGTTGACACATTCACAATATGGTTTTTCTATCTGTATGACAGCCGGTTTTAAACGTGTTGCGAAAATGATTGCCGCACACCATGGAAGAGCAGACTGGGGTGCAATTGTCGATTTAAACGAAAAAGACTTAGAGCCGATTGTTTACCTAATTCATCATATCGACGATTTGTCCGCAAAATTTGGGCAAATAAGTGTTTCAATGCTATAAAGCAGTTGAAACTTCTATTTCAAATCTTCTTTGCCAAGGGTAGCTATAATTACGGTTTTTTAAATCATAGTTAAAAATATCCGAAAGCCTGTTTTCATAAGGCTTCATCAGTTGCTTTATATCTGTCGGCTCTGAAATTTGTGCACGCACATTTGCTTGATAAGCCCAATCATCTAAAAGTCGTGTCGTTGCAAATTTCTTGAAAGCGTTTTCATCATACTGTGACGCGTTCCATTTAACTTTAAGCGCACATAACAAACTTCCTAATGTGTTTGCGCTTGTGTTCCAACCGGCATACCCGTAAAAGTTTTTTAAATCAAGTTTATTCAAAAGCTGTTCTACAAAAGCGTTATCCCCGCCATTTGCAAATCTTACATCTGCAATACAATACGGACGATTAGGAGGCACAAAATCTCTGTCAAACGGTTGAGTTTTCCAACCCATAACTAATTCGCCTTGTTTTTCTTTAAAGTTGTTCACGATAAGAATAACATCAGCTTCTTCTCTGGAACTCAATTTAAACCCGCATAATTCAAGCTGTCCTGATACGGACTTTTCAATAGAAACATCTTCATAATTTGAAATCAAATTTTTGTATTCAGGTTCCAAAAACTCAGGATAGATTTTTATTTCTTTTTTTATGGCACGAGCGAGCAAAGCTAGCGGAATTTCATCTGCCCCTGTTTTAGTTTTTCCGCCTAATCGTTCTAATTCTTTTGCTTCTTCTACATTAAAACCCTTTTCAGCGCAATCATCTTTTGAAAAAATCAAGGTGTTGAATAAACCTTCTTTTTGCCAATTCAAATATGTTTTGTTGAGTGTAAAATTACGTTTTCTGGTAGATAAATAATCTTCTATGATTTCATCAGGAATGTCATCTCTATTCACGCCACCAGAAAAAGAATAATCAAAAATTTTCTTGCCGTATTCGCTCCAGTATTCTTTTTCTTCTTCATTGTAATTGTTGTTGGAAATTCGCATAATACTTGAAAATGCGTAAACATTTTTATTTCTGAGTAGAGGTTTAATACGCTCTAAACGGGTTTGAAGTTCTTCTAAAGTTTCTTTAGAACGTCTTGAAGGAATCAAACCTCCATAAACCAAAGTATCTAAAGACAAAATCAAACTATCAATTTGTGGTAAATTTTCCAACCAAGAAATTAAACCTTCAATATCGGCAACCCGTTTTAAATCACCTAACAATTTTCTAGGTGGTATAAAAAACTCAATTTCTCTATCAATTTCCGCAATATCTTTTGCTAACGTGTAACAAACAGGACGGTTATCTATCGGTAAGAATGCAATTTTCATGAATACATAATACAACGAAAACTAAACAATTGCACCATGACTTGCATCTTGAACAGTTCTTGAATATTTACCCAAATAACCTTTAGCTTTTGTGACAAACGGTTTTAGATTTTTTCTTCTTTCTTCCAATTCTTCATCAGGCACAAGCAAATTTAAAGTTCTGTTGTTAATATCAATTTTTATTTTATCACCGTCTTTAATCAATGCAATTACGCCACCATTAGCAGCTTCGGGACAAATATGTCCGATACAAATACCTCGTGTTCCACCGGAAAAACGTCCGTCCGTAATCAACGCAGCCTTTGTACCTAAACCTTTTCCTACAAGTAATGACGTAGGTGCTAGCATTTCACGCATGCCGGGACCGCCTTTTGGACCTTCATATCGAATAACTATTACATCACCTTCTTTGATTAAATCATTCTCTAAAGCCTTCATCGCGTCTTCTTCCGAATCAAAAGTTTTTGCTACACCTTCAAATTCGTAACAACTTTCATCAACAGCAGAAATCTTAATTACAGAACCTTCTGGCGCAATATTTCCTCGTAAAATTCCCAGCCCCGGTTTTGTTGTAAACGGTTCTGAATAAGGATGAATAATTGATTTATCAGAATAAACTCCTGCAAATTCTCTTGTAGCTTTAAATTCAGGAACGCTTTTTATAAGTTCATCCACTACGGCTGGAATTCCGCCGGCTTGATGAAATGCAGTCATTGTTATGCTTGATGAAGGTTCAAGTTTTACAAATTGATGGATTTTGTGAGAAAGTTCGTCAAAGTCACTCAAACTAACATTAACTCCTGAAGCCGATGCCAATGCTAAAATATGTAAGAATGAATTTGTTGAGCCTCCCATACCTAAATCAGCAATAATCATATTTCTCAAGCTATCTCTTGTAATTATATCTAAAGGCTTGATATCTTTTCTAACCCAATCAACAATTTGTATTCCGCTTTCAAATGCAATTCTGCGTTTTTGAGAAGAAACTGCTGCTGCTGTCGCGCAATAAGGAAGGCTCATTCCTAAAACTTCGGTTAAACAAGCCATTGTGTTTGCGGTATACAAACCTTGACAAGCACCTGCAGAAGGACAAGAAGCTTCTTCTAGCTCTAATAATCTTTGCTCTGTTATTTCGCCGTTTCTATATTTGCCGATAGCTTCAAATGCACCTTTAATCATTGTTAATTTTTCGCAACGGCTTTCACCATCAAGCATTGGACCTGCTGTTACAATGATTGTAGGAATATTTATCCTTGCAGCTGCTATAAGCATACCCGGAGTAATTTTATCACAATTTGAAAGCAATACTAAACCGTCTAATTGATGCGCATTTGCAACGGTTTCAACACAATCAGCGATTAAATCTCTTGAAGGAAGTGAATATTGCATGCCGGAATGTCCCATTGCTATTCCGTCACAAACCGCAGGCACACCAAATATAAATGCTTGACCGCCGTTTGAGTGAATACCTTTTTCAATTTGGCGTTCTAAATCACGCATTCCTATGTGTCCCGGAACTAAGTCCGAAAATGAACTTGCAATTCCTATAAATGGAGATTCCATATTTTTCTTAGAAACTCCTGTAGCCATCAAAAGACTTCTGTGCGGTGTTCTTGCAATACCTTTTTTTATATTATCACTTCTCATAATAAAAACCCTTTCGTATTGATTTTATCACGAAAGGGGAATGATTTTTAAGAAAATTTATAAGGTTAGATAATTAAAATAATTTTTTATTAAGCAACTGCATTGTATGAACTGATTACATTTTGCAAAGCTTGTTTAACTTTTGGATCAAGTTTCTTATCATCTTGAGCTTGTTGAGCTGTTAATTCAAGTAATTGAGCTTGACCTTCAGCTGTCTTTTTCATTTTGTCTACTTCAACTTTTGAGCCAACATCTTCGCCAACCAATTTCTTTGTTAATTTGCCCATTGCCCAAGTACCAATTGAACCGCCAACCAAACCTGCAACTGCACCGATTGCAGTACCTAAACCAGGACAGAATGTTGTTCCTACTGCTGCACCGATTTTAGCACCTGCTGCTGCGCCAACCGCTTCACCAACTGTCCAACCAATTATTGACCCTGCAGCTTTAACTGATGTTTGACCTAATTGTTTAGCACCTGTTGTGCTATCTTTAGAGAATGCTGTTCTGATTTTACCGAAATCCATTAAGAATTCCATAGCTGCGAAGAATCCGCCACCTTTAATACCTTGTGATTTGAAACCTTTTTTAATTGCTTCGCCATATCCGGTAACAGCTTTTTCTGCTAATTTTTTATCAACGGCAGATTTCACTGCTGTATCTGTTGTCATTTTAGCGATGTCAGGATTAGTTTTACCAATTAGACTTCTCCAAGCTTGTGGAATAACACCTGTCTTAGAGCCTGTTGCTACTCTGATTTTTTCAGTCGCTTTTGCAATTTGCTCTTTGTTGCCTGATTTTAGAGCGTTTTCCATTTCTTTTTTCAAAGCATCATAAGTTGTTTTATCTAATCTCTTTTTGAACAAAGGAGCAAAACGCCATTTTGAAGCACCTTCCAACTTGTGCATTTTATGATAAGCATCACGAACTACAGCGTTTGTTTCAGGATTGTTCCATAATTTACCTAAGTCAGATTTTTTGTCTTTTACTCCTGCAAACATTTTTTCTACTGCACCTAATGAACTTAGTGATGCAAACGGATGAGCAATAAATCTTGTGTTATTAACCAATGCAAATGCTGCACCACCACCTGCTGCACCTAACAAAGATTCGCTTGGTTCCATACCTTTTAAATAGTATTTACCAAGAGTATCTATATCTCTGCTAGAAGCACCAAAACCTGTTTGTGAAGCTTGTTGTGCATCTGAAGTTGTTGAAGCTCCACCTACATTTCCCAAACCATAATTTTGATTGTATTGGTTATTCCAAATTGATTGATTATTATAACCAAAAGGTGTTTGATAATTCCAAGAGGTATTGTTTGCCATATAGCCGTTTGAAAAGCTTGGGCAATTAGGATTAACGCCGGATGCTCCGCCGTATAGCATATATTCCATATTCGCAAGTGAATTAATTGGAGATACCATAACCTTTTCTACCTTTTTAAATCTAACCTTATATATATAAAGTTATTCTCTCTCCAAAAATTGCTTTTTTGTAACAAATTGTTAAGAAGTTTTAACTTGTTCCTTTCCTTGGGGGATGGTGCTGAAGTAGGTTGGGCTTTCAGCCCAACTGTGCATTTATACATACCCAATATAAGGCAAATTACGATAATATCCATCGTAATCCAAGCCATAACCTACAAGAAATTTATCATCAATTTCAAAACAGTAATAATCTGCGTCAATTTCGACTTCACGTTTAACTTTTTTATCTAATAACGAACAAAAATTCAAACTTTTTACTTTAAAGTTATGATTAATAAAATCTACTAAAAATTTTGCGGTATGACCTGTATCAATAATATCTTCCACGATTAAAACATTTTTACCGTTCAAATCAGGTAAAGAAATGTCAACTGCATTCACTCTTCCTGTTGACGTAAAACCTGAACCGTAGCTTGAAAGTCTTATAAATTCCATTCTAAGAGGCATTTTTAAATGTTTTGATAAATCTACCATAAACATCACAGAACCCTTTAAAACACAAATCAAATAAAGTTCTTCTTGTCCGTAAACTTTATTCAATTTAGCACCTAAATTCTTTATTCCGTTCTGAATTTCTTCTTCACTGAACAAAACTTTTAAATCATTCTCGGTTATCATTTTCATCTTAATTTACCTCTAAAACGTGTGTCGGATTGATTTTAACACCAATTTTATTGCTTATACCTACGCCAAAAACCCATAAAACTTCTTCTTCATTACATAAAAGCATGATTTTATCGCGGTTATGTCTTGGAACGCCTTTAGAATTCAAATATTTTTTTAACTTCATTGTACCTGACATTCCAAACGGGCTTATTATATCCCCATCTTTTCTATAACGCAGTGTGAGCGGGAATTTTACCTTTGATAAATCTACATAGGCAAAATTTGATGTTGATTCAGGAAACACAAAAAATTCCTTCTCTTCAAAATTCTTAATTGTTAAAGTTTTATCTCCAAATTGATATTCACCTTCACCATCAACGGAAATTTTTACATCTTTATTTTCTTCTTCTACTTGTTTTCTGCGAGGTATCGGTTCAACAATTTTATCATCCGCATAAAGCCAAAGAGCAGTTGCGAGTGATTTCGTTGTACCATTTTTTTGCATAATATTAGTTTCTAAAAACTCATAAAGTTCATTAATTTTTTTAAAATCATAATCTAAATCAAGCATTTGTACATATTCATGCAAAAATCTTAATTTTGCAGGCTTAATAAGTTTTCTATATTCGGAAGAAATAATTTTATCACCGTCAAAAACTTTACCTCTTAAAGGTTTTAAGTATTCTTCAATAATCTCATTGTCACTATTTGCATTTACAGCTAAAATATTCAGCGCATCTTTTACATTTTCGTTAATTTTTTCTAATGTCGGAATAACATTCAGTCTTAAATAATTACGTTTATAAGCTGTATTTGAGTTTGAAGAATCATTATTCGGAGAAAGATTGTGTTCATTGCAATAATCAACAATCTCAACCCTTTTTGTTTTTAATAATGGTCGATAAAAATATTTTCTTCTTTCTGAAATACCTTTTAAACCAACAATACCCGTGCCTTTAATAATGCGATATAAAACAGTTTCTGCGTTATCATCTTTGTTATGAGCAGTAAAAACAGCATCTGCGTCAAATTCATCAAACGCTTCTTCAAAAAATTCATAACGTGCAATTCTCGCATCATTTTCAGTTTTCTTTAAACCTTTTGGTGCTTCTTTTAGGTAAAACTCAAACCCTTTACTGCTTGCAAAGATTCTGCAGATTTCTTGTTCTCTTAAAGATTCTTCACCGCGCCAATTATGATTAAAATGCGCTGCAACAACAGTCATTTCTAAAAAATCAGGCAATTGCTTTAATTCTGATAAAATATTTAAAAGACACATGGAATCATAACCTCCCGAGAAACCAACAATAATTGTTTTGTCTTGAAGATTATATTTTGTAATAAAATCCGCAACCCTTTGGGTTACCGCATCCATACGTAATTACCCCATTCTTCTAATTTTTGCCTGAATACCATGTTTAATTTCAACCGCATCAACCCCTAATTGGTCAAGAACTTTCATTGCCAAAGAATCAGGTTCTTCCGTAATAGCGATAAGTAAATCAACGGCTTCAATTTTTTGTTTGTTAGATTTTTTAGCTAAAAGCCAAGCGCGTTCTAAAACTTTTTTTGCACGATTTGTAAAAACAATTTCTTTATCAAAATATTCGTTACCGTACCCTACAAGTCCTTCAACAACAAGTCTTGCATCTTTCATATTGATTTCTAAATCATTAAGAACTTCAAACGCAATGCTTGTGCCTTCTGCAATAAGACCAAGCAAAAACATTTCAGTCCCTACAACATTTCTGCCGATTCTTCTAGCTTCTTCTTTTGCTAATTTCATAATAGTAAGAACTTCCGGCATTTGTTTTTCTATTGGCTTCAATATATCTTCTGAAAGCTTTTCTGAATTTATACCGAGCGATTTAATAACATCATAAGCCAAGCCTTTTTTGTTCTTCAAAACACTTAAAACTATATGCTCAGGAGTGATAACTGAAGAGCCTAGTTCTTTTGCGGTTTGTAAAGCTGAATTCATCATAAAAAATGCATTCGGTGTAAATATAATTTTCTTATCTTCATATTCTGCTTGTCTTGATTGTTGTTCTGCAAGCTTTTGTTCAAAATTTTGCGCATTTAAACCAAACTTATTAATAGTTTGAATAAGTTCAGGACTCGCGTTTTCTAAAATCGACGCCATTATCTGTTCCGTACCCAAAATTTCATAACCGGCTGCAGATAATTTTGAAACAGCACCCTCTAAAACTCCTGATAAAGCTTCGCCTTCATAAACAGCTTCAAAACTGCTTTTCTTTTCATCTTCATCAATTGCCTCAGGATGTTCTAAACGCTTAATTTTCTTTTCTACAAGCTTTGCCAAAATATCTTTTGAGTTGTATGTATTGAAATCAAAACTCGATAAAATAGTCTGAATATTAGAGTTCTTGTCATTCAAAACTGACAAAAACAGATGTTCAAAAAGAATATTATTGTTTCCTGATTTGTTTGCCAAATCAAGAGTATGCTTCAAGATTTCTTTGAAAGAGTGGCTAAAAGGAATGTTTTCAACGTTTTTAGAAGTTTTGACAATATACTTATCAACTTCTTTTGCCATTGCTTCAGGCGTCACTCCATACATCCTAAAAAGCTTTAAAGATACGCCTTTTGCTTCATTCACAAGCGCAAGCAACAAGTGTTCGGGCTTAACTTCAGAACAACCCATTTCTTTTGCAAGTCTTTGCGCTTCGCTTACTACATTAACCGCTCTTTCAGTGAATCTTTCAAACAAAACTATTCTTCCTCGTCTTCTTCATCTTCTAATGATTCGATGTAGTTACAAACTCTGTTGAATTCATCTTCATCTTCTATGCTTTGGAAGTAACCTTCTTCGCCTTCGCCTTCTTCAACGTATTCCATGATGATAACTTCTGCATCTTCATTTTCAGCATCTTCTAGCGGAAGCAACAAAGCATAAGTTTTGTCTTCAAAATCAATTACATCATAAATTTCACATTTTGTTGAAACGCCGTCTTCATCGGTAATTTCTACGTAGTTTTCTAATTCTTCACTCATAATCATTTCCCTAAATATTGTTCTAGTATCACACAGGCACTTTCCATATCGACAAGTCCCTTATTTTTTCTGAAATCTATTTTCCTACTACGAAGCCTTTCTTCTGCTTCTTCGGAAGTTAGTCTTTCATCTTCTAATATTATATCAAAACCAATTAATTTTTGTGAAAAATCTTGGCAATCTTTTGCCTGCCCGCCAAAAGTCCCGTCCATATTGATAGGAACACCTACAACAATTTTTTCAACGCGATTTTCTTTAGCAATTTTTACAATTTCTTCAATCGCTTTTTCTTCCGGGACTCTTGAAATAAAAGAATGTGGAGTTGCTATAACCTGCAAATAATCACTCAGCGCAATTCCAATTCTTTTTGTTCCGACATCAAGCGCCATTACTTTATGCATTATTCAACCCACCTTGCTTCAATACTTGATATTATCATATCGAGTTGCAAAAGCTGTAAATCGTCAGTTTTTGGCAACATTCTCTTTTCAAAAACATTTGCGGTTTTTCTTTGGTTCTTCAAGATATAACGTTTTCCGACATAATATTCGTAAATACTTTTTCTTATAATATTTGTCAAAAATGCGTAATTAGAGCCTAAAGAATAGAAAACTTCAGCTAACTCTTTATCACCTTTTAACATTCTTAAATACGCTGCAATATTAAATGTTATCAACTTATAAGCAAGCTCTTTTGCCGTATAAATACTGTCAAAATTATCCGCAATATATTTATCTAAATCCA
>ERZ1034878.225-NODE-225-length-31738-cov-7.286084_pt1 | contig 31738 bp, 47 predicted proteins | sample MGYA00520593_ERZ1034878 | MGnify/ENA primary metagenome ERZ1034878 (study PRJEB33766, sample SAMN09781724) | gut metagenome | biome: gut microbiome | host: Homo sapiens | place: Madagascar | study: EMG produced TPA metagenomics assembly of the PRJNA485056 data set...
TTCATCCGTTTCATTTTGCGTTTCACGCGTTTCATCCGTTTCATTTTGCGTTTCACGCGTTTCATCCGTTTCATTTTGCGTTTCACGCGTTTCATCCGTTTCATTTTGCGTTTCACGCGTTTCATCCGTTTCATTTTGCGTTTCATCGGATTTTGACGACTTTTTGCCCCTGAAGCGGCGCACACGATCCGTTGACGTCCCGGATCTTCTGCCGGTGTCAGACGCATCCAGAGACTGCCGTTTATCCCATGCCGCAATCCGCCCATCGGGAGTGATTAAACCCCGCTTTGTCATTGCGTCCATGATTGTACCGATTGTGCCGTCTTCGAGACCATAAAAAACGTCAATGTCCTCCGGGCTGAAGTCTGACACGCTTCCCCGGTTGTCAGCCCGAGAAGCACAGTCCAGAAGAGCGAACCACACGGCAACGATAGTGGCGACGTTTTGTTTTGTGTCCCGGGCAAGCCTGGGCCACTTTGTGTCGTTAGTCGTCCCGTTATAGACGCGATACCAATTGTAGGCCGTCATCGATTACCCCCACTCTGAACGGAGCATGGCAAAGACGCATTCCGTAGCCTGATCCATCTCAGGCATTTCACACACGCCCTGGTTGGCGAAAATAGCCGTGAGAAGCGTGCCGCGCTGTCCCGGGTTAAGGGAGGCTATTTTCGGCCAATCGTCGGGAAACAGCGAGATAAAAGGCTTTCGGGTATGGCAGGAAGGAAAATCTGTCCAACTCATTTTTACGCCTCTTCTTCAAAATCATTCTCATCGAAATATGCGGTTTTGTTTTCAAAAGGATTCATGATTTGTCCCCGCGGGGGGTGATTGTCAGATGATAGCCGATACTCGACAGGATGCTGCGGGCTACGGCCAGCTTGATGTTCTTCCCCTGCATGGCTCTGTAGAGTGTCGCCCGGCTGACTTTAGCGCGCTTGGCGAGCGCACATACAGTTTCCCCGGAGCGGCTGATGTAGTCATGGATAAGTCTGTCGTATTTCATGGACGCATTGTCTCATATTGTAGACAATGTGGCAACCCCATAGTCTCATGATTCGTTGTTTCACTTATGAGACAAAAAAGGTAAGGAGTATCTATGAAAACCTACGATCAAATTGTTGCCTGTTTACGCCGTGCGGCTGATATCGCCGGCGGGAAGTCTGAACTTTTGCGCTTTTTAAACGCGAAGAAAGCTACATTTTACAGGGCTATGGATGACGCCAACCCCGCCCTGCCAAGCCCGGAAGTCCTGTGCGAGTGGCTTGACAGACTGCATATTTCCTTTGTTTCTCCCGGAGAGGAGATGAAACAGTTCGAGCTTGTGCCGCGCGTCAGGGCGGTAGCAGGGGCCGGCGAAAGTCTGGAGACGGACGATCATATAGATGGCTATTACGCTTTCCGTGACGATTTTTTCCGGAAAAACGGCATCCACCCCAAGAAGTGTGCTATACTATTAGTTCGCGGTGACAGCATGGAACCGCTCATCAGAGATGGCGATTTCATTCTGGTTGACCAGGGGGATAAAGACCCGCAAGATGGGTTGATTTATCTTTTGGGGGTGGCGGGGGCGCTGATGGTGAAGCGGCTGTTCCGGCTTCCCACCGGATGGCGCCTCCATTCAGAAAACAGGAGTTACTCACCTATAGATCTACAGGGGGATGAGCTAGATTCTTTCCGTGTCTTTGGCCGCGTGCGATGGTTCGGGCGGGTTCTTTAGCTGGAGGGTATAATAATGGTAAGGGGAATACTGTTCCTGTTCGCTGTGCTGTTTTTGTTTTGCGCGCCTGCCAGCGCGCAGCAACCCATACAAATAACTCTGCATTTGTCTAAACAGCTCCCCGGGGTAAGTCTGTACGGGGATCTGCTGGAGCAAAAACCTTCAGACAGTTTTGGCACCGTAAAAGTAAGTGTTGTGACAGATGGGCGTGCCGCACGTGTAGCCTGGAACGGCATTGAGTACCACGGAGTCGTAATCACGTCTGAGCGGGGAGAAGATCATATCGTTTTCACCGACGAGTACGGGCTTGACGTCATCACGCTTTATCCCAGTGGCATTTGTGGGGTGACGGCGCAGCGCGTTTCAGCAACAACGGGGAAGCCAAATATCGTAGCCGTGCCTTGCGTGTATAACTAGCAGGTTTTTGAGCCATTTTTTGAAGTCCGTCTTTTTAGGCGGACTTTTTTTATTTTTTTTGTCTCTGTTTTGAGAAAAACAAGTTGACGTATTGTCTCATAAGTGAGATTCTGTCTTTGCCAGCGGGGAGAAGAGCCGCAGAAAGGAACCTCCCGAGGTACCGAGTAAGCAGAGGCTCTACCCACCAAAGGCCCCGTCTGTCCGGCAGGGACGGCCAGAAATGTGAGGTAAGTCGGCATAGCCGCACACTGCCTTGTCAGTAAGGTGCGAAGAACGAGGGACGCGAAGACGGGTAAACACCGTGGAAAAATCAGAGGCATAAAATGTACACCGCAACCGAACGAATCCACGACGCATCCGCCCTGCTCTCTTCCATAGAGAGCCGCACAGTACGCGAGGGCCGCAGGGCCTTTGCATGGCAGATGGCTCAGCGCGCCAAGAGGACGCGCCGCGAGCGCATCATTGAGTACATCACCACATTCTTTGCCGCCGTGGCTTGGGTGGCCTGCGTGATGCTCACCAGCGGGATGCTGTTTATCGCCGCTACAGAGTAAATTTCCCGCCCCGGAGTGGCCGGAGCGGGGACGCGGTACGCCGAAAGCCGCGTAATGGAACTGGGGGCCGGAGCCGTCACAAGAGAAGAGATTGCCCGGCCCCCCGCACTAAAAATTTCCGGACGTACCGGAAACACCGGCAAAAGTGGATAGCGCAATGCGTAGCCGGTGTGGCGTCATGGCGGCGGCTCAAAACCTGTCTTTAACCTCCAAGGCGGGCCGCCGCCCTTTCAAGGAGAGGAACGATGAAAACAAGAAGAATATATAAGCTCCCGGATTATGAAGATTTTCAATGCCTAAAATTCACACGCCGTGAACTTAAAAAATTCCTTCACCGGCACAAAAATCTCTTTGATTCGTGGGGCGTTTCCTTTGACCGAAATGAAAATCCCTACTGGGTTAAGCTCCGAAATATAAGCCGCAAGCCCATAAGCGCCTCTGTCTGCAATGTAGCTCGATTTCCGTCCTTCTAGGGCACGGGGCGGGAAGTCATGCGGTTCCTCCCGCACAGGACAAAGGCGGGGTGATGAGCCCCGCCAATCAAGGAGAAAAAAATGATCGTAAATCTTACGCCCCATGACGTAGACATATACAACCCTCAGGACTGCTACCTGAAGGAGGGTCAGCTCTACCTCCGCGAGGAGGAGGACACGGGGGAGTATCCTCAGTCATTCATCACGTACCCGGCCGCCAAGGAACCGGCCCGCGTGACCTTCGTACAGAGAACCCCCGGCATGGTGGACGGGATTTTTATCCACCGGTGGGTACCCCGTGAGATCGCTGGCCTGCCGGAGCCGAAAAAGGACACGTACTACATAGTGTCCCAAATGCTCGCTCAGGCATGCCCCGAGCGGGAAGATCTAATATTCCCCGGCACCGTGGTACGCAATAAAAGCGGTGATGTCGTCGGGTGCGTCGATTTCTCCAGAGTGTAGGGAGGCGGCCATGTCCATTATCTATGATCAGCCGGCCTCCGAGTACTTCGCGGAAAAGGCGCTGAACAACACCTCCATCGGCTACCTTCTGGAATGTCCCGCGCTGTACAAGGCACATCAGACCATGGAGGAGACGCCGAGCAAGGCATTTCTTCTCGGCTCGCTCCTGCACGCCATGGTCCTCGAGCCGGACAAGGTGCCCGAGCGGTACGCCGCCTGCCAGCACCCCGGAACAACAAAGGCCGGGAAGGAAGAGCGCAAGGCCCTCTCCGAGAAAGGCATCACGGCTTTCTCGTCTGACGACTGGGGGCTCGCCCAGTCCATGGCCTCGGCCCTCTCGGAGACATGCCCGACCACGGCGAAGCTCCTCGCCCTTCCGGGGAAGAGTGAAGTGTCACTCTATTGGGAAGAGACCGTCGAGGACAAGCCCCTTCCATGCAAGGCGCGTGTCGACCGCCTCGCTCAGCTGTCTGACGGCTCATGGGTCGCCATCGACCTAAAGACCACAGCCGACACAGTGAAGCCCTCGGAGCTTGCCCGCAAGGCGTACAACTTCGGGTATCACCGGCAGGCGGCATGGTACACACGGGGCTTGAAGGCGTGCGGCATAGAGGCCCCCTTCATCTTCTGTTTCGTCTCAAAGCAGACGCCCTACATCGTGACGCCGCTGTCCTTCACGGCTGAAGCGCTGGCGCTCGGTGATGACCAGTGCATGCGGGCCTGCCGCACCCTGATCCACTGTCAGGAGGACGATGAATGGCCGGCCTACACGACCGGCATATACGAAGTGGATCTGCCGGAGTGGGCCTACTATCAGGCCTCAAAATAAGGAGAAAAACGTATGAGTACGATGAACAATAACTTACCTGATCTTATCGTGCGGTCCAAGCCCCAGTTCGCTCTCGCCATAGGCGGGAGCACCCCAGCCCAGAGGCAGGAGAGGGCCGAGCGCTTCACCAGAATCTGCCTCACGGCCATGAGACAGACACCCAAGCTCGCACAGTGCGAACCGGCCTCTATCCTCGGGGCCATGATGACCTGCGCGCAGCTCAATCTCGAGCCAAACACCCCGCAAGGCCTCGCCTACCTCATCCCCTACGGCAGGGAGTGTCAGTTCCAGGTGGGGTATAAAGGCCTTATGCAGCTCATGTATCGGAGCGGGGCTATCGCCTCCTTCAACGCCGATGTCGTCTACAGGCAGGAGGTCGAACAGGGGCTCTTTGAGTATGAGAGCGGTATCAGTCCCCGTATCAGCCACAAGATTGACCTGCTCAATCCCGAGGCCCGCACGGGTAAGCCCGAGGACGTCATAGCCGCATACGCCGCCGTCGTGCTCAAGACCGGTGAGCCGATTGTCAGGCTCGTCACCAAGATGGAGATTGACCAGGCACGCGCCCTTAACCGCGGCAGCTCCCCCGCTTGGCGCGACCACTACGCCGCCATGGCCATAAAGACGGCCATCAAGAGGCTTTCCGCGTGGCTCCCCGTGACCAAGGTCGCAGACGCCTTCGCCGCGGAAGAGACCCAGGTCCCCGCTTCCGAGGCTGTCGAGAAGGAGGAGAAGAAGCCTTCTCCCGCCACCACGGTTGACGCCCTGAATGCCATGCTTGCTCAATCCAACACTCCCGCCACGGAACAGGAAAAACCCGGTGAAACCGTGAAGGCCGTTACCGCCGCCGCTGAACAGCCCGCCGTCGCGCCTAAGCAGGAAGAACCGGCCGTCGAAGTTCCCACACAGGAACAGGCCCCCAAGGCCGCCACGGAACCGGAAAAGCCTGCCATGGCAGGCGAAAAGATTAAGTGCCCGGATAGCGGCAAGATGGTCGACGACGTTCTCGACTGTCCGAACTGCCCCCACCGTAAGGGGTGCCCCCAGTGGGACTAGATGGATGACGGCGGGGCCTCAGCGCCCCGCCAACACGAGGTGAACTTTACCATGGAAAAACTTTTCGAAAAAATCAAGAAGTACAAGGACAGTATAGATGGGCCCTTCTTCTGCATCATATCTGACGCTTCCGCCACGGCATCTCTGGCCAAAAATGTGAGCGCGGGCGTTATCCTCAAAGACTGCTTCGAGGCAGTCTGGGAAGCCCGAGAAGATAAAGCTGCTACGCCCGCCACATACATGGAATTCGTAATGTTTTGCGCCTTAGCTTTTTTGAAGGAACACGACGCAAAATTAACAGCAGAAGACGCCGCTATTTTCAATCATTTGAGCCGTGAACTGGCTGACTTCTCTAAAAGCCGGAAGGTCGAGTAAGGAGCGCAAGTAGATATGGGATTCCTTTCTTCTTCATGCAGTTTTACGCGCTTCCGCATCATCGATCCCGTTCCGGACGGGCTCTGGGCTGAGCTCCCCCAGCTGCTCAAAAATGGCGCCTTCCTCGACATCGATGAGAGCGCCGAGTCACAGGCCGACGGCTGGGTCAGCTTCGACGACTACCTGGACACCACCTGGCAGGCAGGCCCGCCGCAGAAAGGCGCCTACATTGCCTTCTCCCTGCGTGTTGACACCCGCCGCATTCCCGCGGGCGTTGCCCGCAAGCACCTCATGCTCGCGCTGAAGCGGGAAAAGGCGGAAAACGAAAAAAACGGGAAGAAATTCATTTCCCGCGAACGCCGCAAGGAGCTGAAGGAACTGGTGCAGATTTCCCTGCGCAGGCGTTTTCTGCCCGTTCCCAGCGAGTTCAACGTCATCTGGAGCACAACAAAAAACGAAATCTGGTTCGCCTCCACGCAGACAAAAATGCTCGAGCTCTTTGTCCAGCGCTTTCTCGCCACCTTCAAGCTGCACATTGAGCAGCTGACGCCCTCGGCGCTGGCTCTGTCCATGCTCGGCGATGCCGCGGAAGCGGACATCAGCAGCGTCGAACCCACCCAGTTCTCAATTGAAAATTAAAGGAATACATTAATTATGGCTAGCGATACTTCCGATACGCCGGACGCCATTCTGGGACAGGAATTTCTTACCTGGCTCTGGTTCCAGTCCGATGTCGCCCCTTCCTTTTTCCGCACTGAAGACGGCCAGCCCTTTCAGGTTTCCATGGAAAAACGCGTGACCGTGACCGGAGGCGAGGGCAGCGAACGTGAGACCACGTCCGTATCCGCCAATATCGACTCCTCCCTGAGCGAGGCCCGCCTCGGGCTCCACCGCGGCAAGAAGGTAGCCAGCGCCCTCATCTGCCTCATAAAGGATGACTTCGGGTTCGATGTTTCCGTGAAGGCCGCCGACTTTTCTCTCAACAGTCTGAAGACACCGAAAATTGACAAACCCGACCGTGATGATGATCCGGATTCTCTCTTTCTGGAAAAGGTCTTTCTCATCGAAACCGCCGTTACCCTCCTGGACAGCCTCTACCGTCAGTTCCTCGGCCTCCGGCTCGACAGTGACAAGTGGGATAAGACGACGGGTGAGATGATGAAGTGGATGGGGGAGGTGTGCTGATATGTCGGATAAGGATTACCACCCTCAACCCTATCTGGTGCGGGGGCATACGTGTATCGGATGCGGGACGGATCTGGAGGAGCATCCGGAGCTCATCCCCTACGAAGATATAAGGCGCAAGGTAAAAAGCGGGATGCTATCAGGGCGCAGCCTCGTCGTCCTCCTGAAGCGCTACGGCATGAGATGGTCGCAGCAGCAGGCCGAAGAGGCCATGGAGGAAAAGAGATGATGAGATGCCCAAGCAACTCCATCGCTCACCGCGACTGCTGCATAGGCGTGAGCTTCCCGCTGGTCGCGCTCGAGAAGTATCCCTCCTGGAAGAAGAAGCCCGCGCGGCTCATCGAGGTGCAGCAGGCCCTCATGGAGATACAGGGCCTGCTGGAGGTGGGAGCCCTCACCGCCGGAGAGCGCCGTGACTTGCAGGCCGCGTGCGAGGCGGCCGCCGACGCCATAGATGCCTACGACGCCGATCATAGCCAGACGAGGAATGACGCCTACTCCGCCTGGTGCGTGATGTGGTTTCTTGGGGATGAGGCGTTCGCCGACGCACTCTACTACGGCGGGAGCTGGAAGAAGCGGCCCGAGCTGTGGCTGAAAGTGAAGCACATCATCGGCCTCACCTCGGACAGACTCTACCTCCACCACCAGGCAGAGGCAGAAGAGGCGTCCCGCATATGGCACTGCCACGCCTCACCGCGGAAAAACCCGGAAATGGAGGACGACATATGGACTTCCCCACAGAAGCAAGCCTCTTGAGCGCAATCGGACGTCTGCGTGCCATCCGGAAGCGCCGGCTGGAGATACGGAAGGAGGACGCCGCGCTGGAGGCCGAAGAGAACGCCATTCTGGAGGTCGGCACCAGTAGACCCGTGACACGGAAGACGTTATCAGGGAAGGCAGCGGCGGACCTCATTCGAGGTCTACATGAGCATATGTCAGAGAAAGGACGGACGCTTCGTAGTCAAATACAAAGATGAAGCGGGCCGTTGGAGACAGAAAGGCTTCCGTGACCGTGAAGCCGCGGAAGCCTTCGAAGGAGAAAACCTTTATGACAATAGTGAGAATAAACGCCTTACCGTGGCGGAGTCAATTGTATTATTCCTTAAGAATACAAGGCACTGCCAGCAGGAGAAAGAATCCTACGCCTTAATCCTGCGCCGTATGGGAGACATGCTTGCGACGAAGTACGTCGACTCGCTCGACAGGCGCGACCTTGAGAACTTCCGCCTAATCCTGAAAGAGGAATACGGCGTCGCGGCGCCGGGGATAAACAGAGCCGTCAAAAAGCTGAAAGCGGCTTTCCGCTGGTGCGCCAGCGAGGACATGCTGTCTACAGTCCCATGGGACAAGTACCGGCCTCTTCCTGAGCCGCCTCACAGACACCATTGTGGCGATTTCTCAGGCTTCATGAAAGTGTATGCCGTCTGCAATCCGGCCCTGCAGTGGCTTATCCGCACCTGCCTCGCTCTGTGCCTCCGGCCGGGGAAAGAGGTATCGGGTCTGCGATGGGGGGACATCGATCTTCCCCACGGCAAAGCCCATATATGGATGCCGAAAGTCTCGCGGTGGAAGGACGTCATCGCCCCCGGCTGGTGGGTTGATGAAGCCCGCATCAGGAGCGATGGGAAAGCGCCCGAGGACTATGTCTGTCTCACACTACGGGGCCGGCCGTGGCATGCAAGCTTCACTACATGGTACGACACCTGCAGGCGTGTAGGCATAAAGCATATGCCTCTCTACACTGTCCGTCATATGGCGGCCTCTCTTATGCTGGAGGCAGGGGCGGACCCAGCGGCCGTAGCGGCTCAGCTCGGGCACGCTTCCGTCGCGACAACGGCGAGCTTTTACACCCACGCCGTAGCTGGGTCCCAGGAACGGGCCGCCGGGAAAATCCCGGCCCTCCCCCGCTGATTTTGGTGCGGAATGGTGCAGGAAAAACACATAAGTGTTTGAATTTAGGAGATAAATTTAAAAAAATCCCAGGCCTGCAAGGCCGAACAACAACTCAATTAATTCAATAACTTAACAATCATTCTGCACCACGTTGCACCACGCATCCGGTGCAGGGGGTCCGCCGCACAGCCCGGCAGAGGTCAAGCGCTTCTGCCGGGAAATTTTTTATAAAAATTGGGTAAACGCTCCTAAAAACAAAAAGGGCTGATACAATATCAGCCCTGACACTACTACCTAATGTGGTAACTATTTGTTGTTCATTGCCATATTGGGGTGCATATGACACAGCAGACGCCAGCAGTCAAGTAAGTCGTCAAGCTCCTGACTATACAAGCGTTCGGAGGAAGCATTATTCAGAATATAATCTATAGTCTTAAGTGCCTGCTTCTCTGTTTCTTCCGAAGCGTTCATGCGCCATTCCTTGTACTCCATAATCACTCCTGCACAAACTGCGATGCAATAGCCTGTAGTTTGTCCACATCGCTTTCATCAAAGATGATACCTAATACAGGTACAGTACCAGCCTTATGTACGGCGTCTTTAACTCGGGCGAAAATAACATCCGGTTTAACAGAACCATCAGCATTCAGACTGTCAAGAAAGCCAAGGATAGGAGTAAACTGTTCAAGCAATGCTTTAGCTTTTGTCTGTATAACCGGCATAGCCAGGTACAATCCTACTTTCTGCAAGCCGCTGCTTTGAGGTATCAGCTCTGACTCTATGTAGGTACAAACAGCCAGACTAAGATTTTCCGCCGTTATTCTGGACATGGCTAGCCTTCATTTGTAGCGGCTGCAGTGGGCGCCGTCCAGGAATTATACCTGCTCATAACTTCCGGACAGATGGCACTTTTGGGAATCACAGTCTGAGTAATAGCCCCAAGAGTGGTATTGATGGCAGCTACTGCATTATTAAGCTGCGAGATGCCACAGCCGCAAGTCTGTGCCACTCCATCTATTTTCGCCCCAAGCTCAGCCCTGACAAGTTTTTCCCGCAAAGCGGCTGCCTCAGCATCACAAGCCTGCTTAGCTTCCAGGACTGCCACGCGCTCACGATTGGAAGCGGCTTCCTGCGCAATAGGAGTAACATAGGCAAAGACCTCGTCCCGCAGGTTTTTGTTCTCAGCCCTTGTGGCCTGATACAAAACTGCATCCTGATTGTCAGAATACTTCTGCGCAGTCAGTTCCGCTATCTTCGCATCCTTTTCAGCAATGACACTGGCGCAGTTATTACCACCTAAAATGCCGCCAAGCCCCCCGCCGTTACCATTAAGAAGAGACAAAGCCGTACCAGCAATGCCAAGCCCAAGACCTGTTCCGGCTATGCCTTTGCTTGCAAATTCAGCCATAAATAATCCTCCTGTATGGTAGTAGTGGCCCCACTATACAGGAGGGAAGATCAGCGGGGAATATATCTGTGGACACAAGTACTACTTTTTGCCCAACTTGGTCAGACGTCCCGCAGGAGTAACAAGCATAAATCGTGAACCACAGCGTTTGCAGCGCCAGATGCTCGTCCTCGCATGTTCTAATGGATGCTGTCCAGTGGATTCATCAGGCATTGTACGCTGGCAATGCAAAGGCCCGTCAGAGCAAACAGGGCACGTATAAGAAGGAGTCGCCGCAACAGCACTGGGCAAATGTGGAAAAGCCAAAACCATAACAAGAAGGAGAAGACTTCTCAGCATAATATTACTCCTTTATTTAATTTTGCCGTATCCATGCGAAGTTTTATCGTGTGTGACATTATGAAATCCTCTTCCAAGCATAAACCGACACATAAGGCGGCATGTTGTTGTGTGCGGTACCTCCGCCGGCGTTATAAATGCTACTGTGAGTATTGGTAAAATGTATTCTATCGTATCCTCCTTTATAGGCCTTTTCTTTGGGGCTATTCGTCCGCGTCAAGCATTGCCTGCACGGCCGCTCTCCAGCGGGTGGGAACCTCGTCAATGGTCATGCGTCCGGTCTTAATCATTCTGTAGTAAATTTTAGCCATTTTTTGCCTCCAGTTTCGCAATACGCTGTTCAAGTTCAGCCGCGTAGGCGGCGAGGTCAAAGGCAGCTTCGTCCGACTCGTCTTTGTCGGAGGAGGTCGTAATGCCCAGTTCCGCCACAGCGGCCTCAAGGTCGGGCACTCGGGCCGCCTCTGCTTCTGCCTGTTTGTGCCGTTCTTCTTCAGCGGCCTTTTCTTCGTCGGTCTGCTCTGGGCGCGTCAGTGATGCGCCGACAGGAAGCGGCCCCAACTCCTTCATCTCCACGGGGGAGCTGTTGTACGGTGCCCCTTTCGGCCAATACTGGGCTCCCCGGTGATCTTCTGTCTCAATCCACCCCGACCCGTTCCAGATGGCAGTGTATCCGGTGCGTTTTGCCGGAGGCTCTGTGAATGTGGCGTTAGCGGGGAGAAGGTACACCTTACGCCCTTCCAGTCGTGACCTTACAGGGTCTGGGAAACATGGTACCGGTTCAAGGAACTCATGTGTAGTTATCGCATACATGTATGCTTGCATATATATAAAACCTCCTATTCATATCGAATACAGGGAAGAAGGCAGAGAGCGGGCGGCTGAACGGTGCCGGACTTGCCATAGATTGGATTGCACCAATTCGCATTAAACCTTAAATTACCACTTCCGGTTGATGCTGAAGGATTATTATTGTCAACACCCCCACCGTATGTTGACCACCTAAACACTCCATCGCTCATATCAGAATTTACGTGGTCATAAATATACATCCAAGGCCCGTTACCCCAAATATTCGGCAACCCAGCTTCCATTTCCGTGCCGACCTGAGAACTGGTGCCCCACGGGACCTTACCCATTAAGTTGGGCAGTAGGAATACTGTTGGATCACTGTATTCCGGGTTTTCTACGTCTGGGTCTGTACTTGTTAATCGTGGAGTAAAAGTCTTTCCGATGACGGCAAAAAGCGCGGCGTAATCGGACGTGGACACGGAAGCCCCGTTACATACTAACCACCCTTCCGGCGGTGTGGGCATAGCGAACCAGCGGATCTCACCAACGACAGCTCCACGCCGCAATGTGTTATCTGTGCTGTCGAGAGCGTCACACTTATTTTTAAGCGCGGCCATCACCGCCCGTAAGGCGTCGTTCATGTTTTTAGCCGGGCAGTGTTCGGCAATGTTAATTCCGTCAATGGACGTGTTTTCATCGGCGGTTGCCGACCAGTCTTTAACTGCCATTCATGCCCCCCCCCTATTTCTTCACGATTTCTGGTTTTGTGGGCCACGGTACAGTCTCATCCGTCCACGGTGCGCCGGGCTGGGAAGGCAGATCCCGAAGCGTCTGCCGATAACTCTTCACTGCGCCCAAGCTCTCAGAGGTAAGCGCCGGGTAATCAGGCGCAAAAACGTAATCCGTCTCTGCAAGGCGTTTGTTGCGCTCTTTCCGGAGCCTGCGCCAAAGCGCTTCAGGGGAATTGTACATAGCCCAAGCCGCCTCTTTAGCAATCTCGGCTTCTTTATCGGCGGCGGCTTTGGCATTCTGCCAAGCCAGATAGTGCGGGTACACGAGACGCCCGTAATCCTCCCGTGTCAGCTTAACCGGCTCAGTGCCGTCGTTCCTGTCGGCTTCACCCTTTTCTCCGTCCCAGACGATAGAATAAAAGGCTTCCGCTTCAGCCACGCCAGGCATGGCAACGGTATACCCTACGCCGTCCACTACTACAGTTTTATCGGGAATAACGACCGTGATTTTCACTTTTTCCCTCCAGTGACTACAAAATGGACTGAATCAAACCCCTCATCCTCTGTCGGGTACTCCTGCCGCGTGCATGCCTGATAGAAATTATCCCTGCTGATAGGCCACTTCCTGGCAATGTTGCGCTCGGCGGCTTCGTACATAGGACAGAGCAGGTAGACGCAATGGATATGGTCAATGCCCCGTTTTTTCAGCCCAGCAATGATAGCCTTGCGGCGTTCTTTATCTACGGCGCCGTCGTCAAGATAAAAATCAAAGTCTGCTACGCATTCCCAGGCTCTTGCTATAGCGTCAAGATACTCATCAAGCCCTTGCGGGTCTGTGATGAACATCCATCCGGCCTTCTCCACGTCAGCCTCTCCATAGTGACGGGACAACCAGGAATCGAATGAAAAAACCGCCGCATCCCGGCCTCCGCAGTACGTTGACTTGCCCGAGGCGGGAATTCCCGCAACAAACACGAATTTCATTTACACCACCTTTTGAATGAAACAGAGCGCATAGAAGGGCGGCCGGTTATCGAAGCTGCTGCCAGAGAAAGACCCCCATGCGCCGTGATTGTGTCCCCACGACGACCCCGAATTGGAGCTGTACACGTTGTAGTTGCCCCAATCGTGACTGCTGATTGTTGTCAGCCACCCACTGCCATTGTACCACGAGCCGCCATGGGCACCCTGCCGGCTAATCCAGTGATTATGGGACGGCATTTCGTCCCAGGACAGGACGTGAGAGCCTACGGACACAGATATTGAGCCAGAAGGCGTAACGCTTGCGTTGCCGCCGGTGTCGTCGGCTTTATAATCGTCTCCCGCGCCAACAACAAAACGATTACGCAGGTCTTTTGTCCCAGCCTGCCCATTGCAGAGGGCCCACCCAGTGGGAATATCCGCCGTTGTGCCGCTCCAGAGCGCGATCGTGCCCTTGGGAACCTTGTGTTTGTCGAGGGCCCCGGAAACGTCGGTTATCTGTTTAAGCGCTGATCCGATTTTCGCCGTTACATCGGCGTGCTCTTGTGCAATATCCGCCATCAGCTGCCTAATCGCGTTGTTGACGTTAGACGGAAGACACCCCTCCGCCACATTAATACCGCTGATGCTGGTGTTGTCGTCGGCCGTTGTGCTGTAGTCTGCTATGGGCATTCTACTTCTCCTTTTTCTTCTTTCTGTCCTGCCGCATGTATCCGAGGAGACCGCCGCCAGCGGCACCCCTTGCCGTGTTCTCCGTGGTTCTCCAGAGATAGGGCCCCGCGTCCGGGTATTCCAGTCTGTGGGGAGCGGCATTCCGCATAAGGTTCACGCCGTACATGGGTGACAGAAGCCCGCGCTCTACCTCATCGAAAACGGCCGTATTGTGGTTGTCAAGAAGACGGTCGAACGCGGGGCCGATAAGTGGAATTTTAGAGAAGGTCGGGGCAATTGTGTTCCCCAGGCGGCCCTGCCCGTACAGGTTGCGGGCGGTAGGAGAACCAACAGTTGCGCCGAGCTGGTCATTTCTGGCAACGCGGCTCATATCAGCCTGAAGGTTCCGCAGGCTGTCGTACTCTTCCGGCGTAAACGCAGAGGCCCCGTTCTCATACGGGTTGCGTTCCGGCGCCCCGAGGTCAACGCCTCTCTGGAGAGCGTAATTATCGCCGCTCTTCCTCAGCGTCTGTCTGAACGCGGCCTCACGGTCATTCAGGCCACGCCCGGCGGTCTCTATCGCCTGCAAATCTCTGTCCATTTCCGGCATATACCGGAGCGCGTCTTCATAGTCCTGACGGAAACGGGCAAGGTTATACGGGTTAAGGTTCCCGTTTTTGTCGATGGCGGCGTTGCGGGCAACGTTCTGTGCGTAGCCTGTAATCGCGTTCCTGGCTTCGGGATCGTCGTAAAATGCCCGGCCAAAAGCGTCCATAGCTTCACCTCCGGCAGGCCCTTTCCGGAAATAGTTCCCCGGGATTGCGGAAGTGTCAATTGCGCCGCCGTACAGCTTACTGCCTTTGCGGGACATGGGCAGATTGGCGCCCTGCTCGAAGTTCTCACCGAGCGCGCGCCGGTTATTGCGCGCCCTCCTGAGGTTCTGCGCCCCTTCAGGGGTAAGGCCGGGTGCAGAATTAAGCTCTCCCGGTTTACCACTCGCCTCCTCTATATAGTCGTCAATGTTGTGCTTCATCGCGTCGGCAATCCGGCCCGTCTTCCGGTCTCCGGATACGGAAGACTGGTAGCCAATGTCGCCTAATTCAGAGCGCATCGCCTGAAGGTCGCGCCACGTGGCGGGTGTGCCGGTTTGGGCGTAAGCTCCTACTGTATTGTAAAAATTCTTGGCCTGAGTAGGCATAAGGTCACGTTCGATAGGGGACGTCCCCAGCGAAGCATTGAACTTGTCAAGAAGGGGGCCAAGAGAGAAACGCGCCGTCCCCTCGGGGTCTACGGCCTGATAATCGCGGTTCACGCCTTCACGTGCCGCGCGGTATTTCTGGTCGTAGTGCTCGCGCAGTATAGGGCCTGCCTCACTGGCGCCCATACCCGCGGTCATTCTGTCCGCGAGCGCCTGTCTGTCAGCATCCAGACGGGCCGCGGCCGCATCGCCCACTTCATTCGCAAGGGCCTGTTGAGCCTCCCGCTGCTGTATCCTGCGGTCCGCGAATTTTCCGGAATTCACGCCGCGGCTTGCGGCGATTTTTTCAAGGGCGGAAATGCCGCCATTATTGGCAGCCTGCCCAAGTGTGGGGTCGCTTCCCGGAATGAGCGGTTCAAGCGCGGCGTTGTCCATGCCGGCAACCTGGCTGGCATGCGGGCCTGCGGCGTCATTGAGCACCCGTCCGGCAATCGCCCGGCGCCCATTCTCCGTGAAGCTGCGGAAAATATCGCGCACGTCTCCAAGGGACGCGGCGAGGGTGGTTGCCCCCAGACGGGCGGCTGGAGCGGCGAACGCGGGGAGAAGACCACCTGCCACGCCCCCGGCGAGAGCTCTCATACCGGGGGAGGCGTCATTCTGGTTCGCGAGTTCCGAGGCCGCCCCGGCACCGGCCCCGCTTGCCATCTGCATACGCGGGGCATCTGTCAGGAAGCGGGAAAGAGCGGGCGCGGCGTTGGACAGGGTCTTGCCCGCCTTAAACGCAGTGTTGAGCATGCCGGCGGGCGTGCCCATTTCTATTGCGCCGGAACCCACCGCATGGGCTATTTTCTCTTCATTGCTTTCAGGGCTGGGCAGCCCGAGAGCGTTCGCAACATCCACACCCGGGTTACGGAACCGCTCATAGTTGCCCGTAAGGAGGCCGCTGCCGAGATTGGCAAGGTAGTTAGGCAGGCCCGTAACGCCGCCGAGCAGGCCCTCAATACCCGTGCGTGCCGCCAGCCCGGCAGACCTTTTCAGGCCCGTTGCGGGCTGTTGGGCAGCAGAACCGGAAGCCCCCACGTGCTGTTGCACGACCTTCATTATAATGTCGTTAGGAGTGCCGTCGGGGAACTGAATAGTATCCCCGTTGGGGAGGTCAACAGTCGTCATTTAGTTCTCCAGCAGTTTTCCGGTTGCAGGATCATAGCGGTAATGGCGTCCGCCGGAAGGAGCGGCGGCGGGAGCAGAGGCGTTGGTTCTGGTGGCGCGTTCAGGGGCGGGGGGAACTACGGAGGGGAGTGCCTTTTTATGCGCATCCCACGCCCGCATAGCCGCGTACCGATCACCGCCATTCTTACGCATCTGATCAATCAGGAACATATCTTTCTCTTTTCCGCGGGTAGCGATGTTAAACATATACTGCGCCATCCACATATTGCCTTCGGGGGAGTTATTAATGCTGGCGAACGTTTTCTTGGCACGCTCGGCGTCGCCTTCTGTCTGTACGCCTTTCTGCTCCATAAGAACGTTCAATACGTTTTTGTTAATCAAATATTGAAGGGCGTCCGCATCCCGTACATCGTTCGCCTCGATAAGGGTGCCAGAAAGTCCTACCCTGTGCAGGAACTGATTTGCCAGGTCTAATTTATCCTGCAGCGGGCCGGATTTCAGATTGGCAAGTAAAGATTTTAGCGTTTCAACGTTGGTTATCATTTCGTCTTTAGCGGAAATGTCGTCGTTAAGGCTGTTGTAATAAGCAGCGGCGTCTTCCGCCAGTTTCTGATTGAACATGTAGCCCGGCGATGCCTTTTTCCGCTCAAAGTCAAATTTTGCCCTATCAAGATCGTTCTTTTCCTGCTGCTGCTGGAGCCCAGTAACACGCCCGGCCGCCGCGCCAAGATCACCGGGCAAAGCCGCGGCCGCCATGAGATTATTAAGCGGAATACCGCCCGATCCGCCGCTGTACGGTGTGCCGGTTCCGCTCTGTGCCTGCTGGCCCCCGCGATAGTCCACAGACCTATAGCCGGCCGGAACGGGTTTCAGGCCAACGGCCATGTCGAACTCATCTGCCGGAACATATTTGTACGACCCCTCATTCACGGTAATTGCCCGCATCAGCCCTTTCATTGTCTGCGGGTCATTGAGATTAAGCGGTTGGTTGGGATCAACTCCCATCATGGCCGCCGTGTCCTTAATGAGTGCGCTTGTGTCGTTCTCGTTGGAGGGGCTCCAGCGGGAGATGATAGCGGCCACTGTCGGATTTTTTGCATAGGCTGGAGAAAGGAGGTTAGCGCGCATGCCTTTGAGGCCGTCCAGTATGGTCGGGTACACGCGCACCTGATCGCCGAAGTTGCCCACGTTGCCGGGGTTGTTGGTCATGGCCGCCTTGTCGAGCGGCGCGCCGTCAGGACCCGCGGGGCGCTGGCTTTTAGGCGGGAGTGTGCTTGCGGGCATTGCCGGCCCGTCAGGGATACGGGGCATCTTCGTGGGGTCCATATCGACGCCCTGCCCGTTTCCGCCTGTAAGACCGGGAAGCCCCATCAATCTGCCAAACAGGTCTCTATCCGCGGCTTCGCGCTGAGCCTGCTGCTGGGCAATACCCAGTCTCTGCTGGTTAAGCTGAAGATTCCCAAGAGATATTGCGTTCGCAAGCCCCCTGTCTTCTCTGGACGCCTCCCACTGCGCACGGGCTAAAGCGTCCTGCGTGGCCACGCGGTCACGCTGGAGGCCGTACATCCCGGCATTCCCGAGAGCGCCTAAGGCGTCGAGCCCGCCGCGCCCGAGAAGCTGGCCGAAAGAACGCCGGCCGTTGTTGTTGGCAAGCATGGAAAGGGCTGTTACCCCGGCAAGAAAGCCGGGGTTGTCGGAAACAACATCTGCTATGGACATGTTTTTGGGGGCAGGCTGTCCGCCCCACATACCGAGAAGCCCGCCTGTAGCCTGCCCGTTATCGTATGGGTACGCCATTTTACTTGCCTCCTCCCTTGCCGCCGCCGCTGTCTGTCTCTGTTGTGCTTTCGCCCTGCCCGCCATAGGAGCCGCCGACAAGATTAAGGTAGTTTTGCAGGGCGAGCATGTCTTTTTGCTGGTTGTAGTTCCAGCGGTCAACGTCAGCGTCAACTTTACTCTGGTTGTAATCGTCGAGGGACGACCCGGCCTGAGCAAGTTGTGCCGCATCAGTGTAGGCCTGATTACTGAGGGATTGGGCAGGCGTAGCCGCGGCAATCTGGGAGTTCACGCCCTGGTTGTACGCGTTAGCGGCATTGCCCGCCGCGCTCACGGCCTGATTGTATGCGTTGGAATACATCTCATTTGCGAGGTCCTGGTCAGCATCCGCGACAGCGTTCGCCTGCGCGCCGGAACCGTACCGCCCGGCCTGAGAAAAATTCCCGTTGATTGCCGCGTTCGCTTTATCCGCCGCATGGCTGTAGAGGCTGTCTATGTACGGGTTCGTGGACTGCGCGTACTGGTTGAGCGCGTTCAGCCCCGTATTATTCGCCATAGCCGAGCCGTTCAGTATGTTAGCCATACTGGACGCCGCGTTATCGATATTCGCATCACCGCCCGTTGCGCGGGCGTTAATCATATTGCGGGCTGTAGTCGTGTACCCCGATTCATCCGCTACAGTAGAATTAGGGTAGTAATCACCTGCGAGGCCGCCCGACTCATAGAGCCGCGCTGCTTCGGGGAATACGCCTTTAACTTCTACGCCCTGAGAATTTTTGCCCCCGATAAGATAGGGGATCTGTGCCCCCCAGGGGGCCGCACTGCTGGTAGTGGTGGATTCTCCACCGCCGCCGCCTTTTCCGCCTCCGCCGCCGCCACCCATAGGTGACCTCCTTATAAGTCCAGTCCCGATACCGGGACGGTCATTCTTGTATGTTCTGTCACGATACCGTCAATATTTTGACGCCTGCTGTAGATGTAGCACGAACCGGGCAATCGCGCCACATCCCGCCCCCCTGCCAGATGAGCGACTTTGAGCGCCGGCTCATTCGTTGCGGCGACCGTGCCAAGAACACGGTCAATCGCGTATTCCCCGTTTTTACGGGCGTAAAGCCATTGCGCGAGCATCCCCACGGTTACAGCTATCTGTAAGGGCATCCCCTCATAACGCCGCACGCCGCAGGGGAGCGTACAGAAGTGCCCCCATGCCGTGCGCCCGCTGACATTGTTAAGGGCAAACATCGCCAGAAGTTCGCCGTTCAGCAGAATGAACCACGGCAGGTTATTACCGTTCCGGCACCACCGGATAAAGTCCGGCAGAGAGACTTCCGGCCGGTCGTAGAAGAACTTTTCAAGCCGGCCGGAGGACTTTGCTTTCTCCCAGAAGAAAGCAAGCCCCCGGTTGCTCACATCATCAATGAACTGATATTCTAATCCCATCAGAACCACTTCTTCAGATTATAGGCTGTACGTTCAAGCCATCCGGCATCAGGGCCGGGCATTTCCTGCCCGTTGCGGTCGTAATATGTAGGGTTCGTACCGGGCGGAACCGCGGCACCCGTGTAGGGCAGATAGACGGCCCTGTTAAGGTGCAGGCCGTATTCGGGGTGAAGGCCGGAACGTTCCATGGCCGCCTTGTCTTCCGGCGTCATTTGTGCGGCGCCTTCAGCGGCCTGTTGTGTCGTCCCCTGCCGCTGATACTGTGGGTCGGGGACGCTTACACTCATATACGCCGGCGTCCCCTGTCCCATGAAATAAAGAAGACCCCCGAGGCCCGCAAGGTCAACGGGTGGGTCCTGCGGAACGGATACGGCCGGAGCCTGCACACGGGGAATTGCGCCACCAGCCCCAGCGGCCGCTGTCGTTTTGCCCGCCGGAGATTTGTAAAGTCCGCCGTACTGAGGAGTATTGCTTCTGGAAAACCCGGAACCTGCCATTAGAACAGACCTCCAAGAAGACCGTTAAGGGCGCCCATGCCGGCGCCTACAGCGGCGCCAGTGGGGCCGAAGATAGAACCTATAGCGCCGCCCATACCGGCGTTGCCAAGCACCTGGCTTTGGCCGGACGTGAGCCTGCCGTTCCCGTTCATCATACCGAGAAGCCCGCCGAGGCTCCCCACCGTGCCCATAACACCGTTCAGGCCGCTGCCCTGCTGCGTGGCCATGCCTGGCGCCTGCATCTGCTGGAAACCAGCGCCGCCGCCCTGCTGAGTAACAGGGGGCGTGACTGTCCCGGCGGGGCGGGAATACTGCCCCGTAGTGGCCGCGCCTATCTGCCCCTGCTGGAGCCCGTTCTGCCTGAGAAAGGGATTGTTGTATTGCGTCATCATATTTCTGCCTCCTCTAGCTTCCAAAAATCAGCCACGCCCAGGAACCCGTACCGGTGCCGGAAATGGTGAAAGTCATTGTGCCGCGTGTCATCGTGGCAAGGAACCACGTCATACCCGCCGCGTCCGCGTTGAGCGGTACGAGCATCGCCACACGACCGGCACGGCACCGCGGATCCCTGATTGTCTTGTCTCCGGCTCCAGCCGTGAACGTACCCGTGTTGAGCGTTTCGCCTGCAATAGCGCCGTTAACCGCGAGCGCTAAGGCCGTCATCTGCTCGGGCGTAGCCTTAGGATAAATCGCGACCTGCCGCGCCATTACATGCCCCCTTCGGGCTCTATGAGCGCCTCAACTCCGTGAGCGTCACGCCATGCCGTACCGCCGCCCGGTATAACTACACGGGCCGACAGATAGTTGGTGCTGATGTGCTGATAGCAGACGCCATCCCTGCTCTGTGAACGGAGAGGCCCGTATTTCGGCTGTTCCATCTGTCTCGTTCTGTATATGGGGAGCGCTTTCGCGTCTCCCCTGTCCACAAGCGGGCGCAGACCGTGAACCATCATACGGTCACCGCCTATTTCCTGCGTCTCAATGACAGCCTCAAGGGGCTTCCCGTTGAGAACCCCCATGTACCCTTCGGAATCAAAGCACCCCATCAGGGAACGGCCTGTCATGAATGCCGGTACGTCCAGCGAACCAAAGGGAAGCGCGTCCAGTGTGCCGTATTTATCGAGGGTATCTAGCGTTTCGCCGCGGGCGTAATCCCCGAAGAGCGTCTGCACGGAAAGAATGCCGTATGACCACTTATCGAGGTCGTAGGAATAGATAAGAACTCTGTCCAATACGCCGGCTTCCGCCACTTTGGAGGGGAAAGCCCAGATGCAGATACGGTTTACGGGGTCATGCCAGCCGGTGATTTCGGGAATCCGCGTATGTTCAACCTGCGAAAAGAACCATGTATCGATGCGCTCAATCCCGAGGGCTTTAGTGGAAGACCCATCAGTGATGTACCAGCCATCATCTGACAGGTAAATGCACCCCCCGCCAAAATTAACGGGGCTCTTGGGCGCGAGCAGGCCGCGCACGGCGTCTATTTGGTGAAAATTGAAAATGTAGGGCGGCCCAACGTAGGTCATCCGCTGCACGCTCCGCTCCAGGAATACAACTCCGTCAGTCTGCCCAACGGCGCCCATGACGGCCATAACGCGGCCACCTTCGGGGAAATGCTGATAGTCTGACTGCTTGGCGGCGGCGTCATCCGTGCCAGGCTCCGGCCACGTGTCAGGGTCATCCATAGCCGACCAGCGGATACGCTGCCTGTTCCCAGTCAGATCCCCGAGAACAAGGAACTCCTTCACAATCGCCATGCATTGGGCGGTAGGCGCGTCCGAGACGGCGGAAAAATCACCGAACCCGCCCGAGACAGTGGATTTATACAGGCTCGTCCCGTAGAGCATATACAGAGACGGCCCCCAGTTCGCGAAAACGCGGTTGGTGCTTACTGTCTCGTCTGTGAGCTTGGCTACCCATTCGCCGCCCTGCAGGGCGTACACGGGGCCGGAGGAAGAGGCGGCAAGCGTAAGCAGGTCGCCGTTGACATCACGGAGCGTGCAGGCCGCGAGGCACCGCCCGCCCGGCAGCTGGGGGAAAGAGAGGCGGGACACACCCGGCATATACCTGTAGCCGCGTTTGCCGGGGATGACATTGCGGGCTTCCGGCGCCTGCTGGCCATTGAGAAGTACATCGTCCGGCTCCCATGCTCCGAATTGCAGGAGAACCTTTTTAGCATGACTACTACTCACTCAATACCCCCACCCGTCTGCTGAGAAAACGTTCCGGTGCGCACCCATACGCCTTCGGGGCTTTCGTCTTTCGTCCATACGCCCGCAGCGCGGTTTCCCGGAGACCATGCCCATCCGCGGAACGTGAAGCGCAGCTGCTGCCCCGTTCCCCAGTCATCAGGGCACACAAAAAAACGCACCCTGATATAACTGAAGGATTCGCCGCTTGTTGCGTCTGCCGTCGCCGTGTACACGGCGCCGCGCCTGTAGGTGAGATCGCCGCCTGACAGAATGGCGCACGGAGTGACACCATCACCCGACACCCATGCCCTGCGGGTGAAGAACGTCCCGTCAGACTGTGCATGACCCGTTGGGCTGTAACGCCTTGCGCGGACAAACTTTTCACCTTCTCCAGACACGGCATCGAATTCGGCGTCATATCCGGCGATATAGGGATCATCCAGAGAGACGGCCCCCATGCCGTCTATGTCGGCGCCGAAATGGCGGTCAAAATCTTCAAGCGTGAAGTCGCGCATTAGTCTATGGTAAGTTTCAGGTCGCCGGCGTGCACAATAATTGTGTCGTTAGCGGATAATTCTTTAGCCGTGGACAGGGCGCCGTACCATACGAGATTTCCGCCCGTAGCGGCGTCATACACGCCCCACGCGACCACGGTCCCCCATCCTGCCGTAGCCGTAGGAAATTCGATAGCGGCGGCGTTGGTCATACTGGAAGGGTCGCCGGATACCGGCGCCGCAAATGTAATCGCCTGTCTGGCATACGCGCCGCCGGTTACTTCCGTTCCGGCCGAGCTATCAGTGGGCGTAGCAGTCAGCACGCCGAGGTAGTACGTCTTGGCGCTCTTGATCAATCCGAGTACGTACGTTTCACCGTAATCTGTCAGGCTCATTTAGATCCTCCTCATGGGCCGCATGCTAATATCCTTGGGGTAGCGCGCCTGCGTCTCCTGCTGGCTGATGTCCCCTACTGCCTGCCTGTAATACTGTGCCCACATGTCAACGGGCACGCTCCCGCGGGTGAATACCGCGGATTCGACAAGTGAGCCGTAGAGGTACAGGTCAGGATGCCGCAGCAGAATCTCGTTGTCGGGCTGTTCATCCCCGAGCGGGGGAATTTCCGCGTAGTAGGTCAGCTGGAGCTTTCCCGCCTGGTCAGGCGTTGGCAAAACGAACAGGTCATTAGCTTCAATGGTGAAGCAGTACGGGCGCCCCGTCTTCTCCAGCAGAAGCGCGTATTCATCAGGGGACGCGTACCACAGATTGACGCTTCCGTTCCCGTCAGAAGGCGTCCAGACAATATCCCGCATTTCAAGAAAAACGTCCCACTGCCCGGGCACCCGCTTCATGGGGAGGGGCATTTGGCCCTGTCCTTTAGGCAGGGAAGCATGGGCCCTGTGCTCCATCGCGCGCAGGCGCAATGTCCGGTTCCCGCGCTGTTCCCACAGGCGGATGAATACAGGGATGCGGTCCGTCAGGTCCTCACGTCCGAGGTAGTCGGCAATTGCCGCCTTCAGGCCCTCATATGTGGTGAGGTCAGCCATTACACCACCTCATTCGTGGTCCTGAACGCTTTATTCATCGGGTCGTTCAGGAACTTCCTCATGTCGTCAGGGTCGTTGAGAATATCAAGGCCCTGCGCTTTGGCGATGTCCACGGCGGCTACAGGGATGCTCGCTACCTTCCTAAACGTGGGCGCAAGGCGGAACCCCTGAAAGCGGTCACGGTCACGCGCCGCCCTGTTCAGGCGCAGAATGTCCGTAACGTCCTGTTCCCGGAAGAGACGGAAGTCGTCCGTCACGTAGTCCGTCACACCGTCATCGCGGCGCTCAAGGACCTGTCCGGCCTTCCCCTGCTGAAGATTGACGCTCATGTATCCTCCAAAAGGGGCCCGCCCGGAGGCAGGCCCCGCAAAAACTAGGCAGCCTTAAGGTCGGCCAGCACTCCGGAAGAGGCCTCGTTACGGGCCTCAAGTGTGGCTTCAGCCACAATAAAGCCCTTTTCGGAATCGCCGGTCACGGCGAGGCGCTGTTCCTGGAACGGGCGCAGGTACGCCACCTTCCAATACTCGGGATCCAAAACGAAGGCGCAAGCCTTAGAGTAAGTAACATAAGCCTGTACTCTGTTCGGTACGAGCTTCAGCGAGCCGAAGTCGGACACGTAGACGTCGATGACGGCCGTAGCCTTCTTCATCTCCGCCTTTTCCATTTTGGTGCTTCCACCGGTCAGCACCTCAGACATTTTCACGCGAATGTCCGGGGCCATCATAATGTTTTTGGGGTTGCCGCCGGCGTTGTAAATGCTGGTGAGCAGGGCCTTCAGCATGGCCTCAGTCGGCACACGGGCCGTACCGGCTACACAGGCAGAAGAAGACGTTGCGGCCGTTCCGGAAGCTCCGCCCGCAAAGTTCGTCGTAAGCCAGCAGGGAAGGCCCGTCATCAGCCTTCCGCTTGTGCTTTCACCGGCGGCGAGCTGGTTGCTCAGCAGGGCAAACTCAAGGTCCTTTTTAATTTCTTTCATCCGAAGGGCCATCTGATGAGTGTACTGCTCGGCCGCACCGTTCTGCACGACGGCCTGCGCAGTACCGGAAACATTCACGGCTTTCATCAGGATCTGGGTCTTGTTGCTAAGCTCCGTCGTGTTGGAGCCGGCGAAAGTCGTAACGTCAATGCCTTCTTTCTGCGCGTTAGCGCCGGGGGCCGTCAGGGCGTCCGTCTGCCACTCGTGCAGGGTCTGGGACGCTGTAGTACGGTCGCACATAGTCAGGAAAGGCGTGTCCGTAGGGGACACATTGAAAATAAGTTTGGAAAGGTCGCGCGGTTTGCCATTGACGCTGGCATCCTTAATCTGTCCGTTAACAACAGCCATATGTTTTATCCTCCTCTAGTCCATGGCCGCGAGGGCGGCCGCAAGTGCATCTGTACTGTCCGGGTTTTTGTAAAATCTGGCGAACGCCTGTTTCTGGACGGAAGCGGTATCATCCTTCACGCCGGAGGGGGCCTGTACCTTGGGCGCTTCCGCAACTTTCTGCGCGGCGGCGGCGCGGGCTTTTGCCATTTTGTCGTAGAGCATGGCTTTAGTGACAAGCTCAAGCTCGTAACCCTTGGACAGGCTGTTGATAGCCTTGTCCGGAACGCCCGCGTCCCTCATGTACTGGTAGACCTCAGCCGTATACGTCTTGCCGTCGTAGCCGTCCCCGATAAGGGCGCGGATTTTTGGCTCAACGGTCTGGTACTCTGCGGCGAGGTTCTGCTGGTACTCCTGCGCGCGCTTGGCGGCTACCGCCTGCGCCGTCTGCCGGATACGGGCGCCGAGCGCCTGTACAGCGTCCGTGCGCTTCTGCATTTCACGAGCCATGCGGATGTACTCCGTAGGATTTTGCTCGCTCAGGGCCTGCCAATCGATACCGGAGTACTCAGCATTGACGATTGCCTCTATGAGCTGGTTGGCCTGTCCGAGCAGGGTTGCCGCGGCGTTAATCTGGTGGTCGCGGTCCGCGCGCTCATTAAGGACGGTCTGTCGCTCCTGCGCTATGGCCTGTGCATGGGCTTCCGCCATGGCATGCACGGCCGAACGGGCTTCAGGGGCGAGTTTGCCCCAGGTATCCGCGCTGAACCCTTCCGGCATGGGGACTTCGGCCGGTTCAGTCGGGGCGGCCGGCTGTCCCTGCCCTTCTCCTTCCCCGTTCTGCCCGTCGTCATCGGGGCGGTCATCCGGCTTAGGGGCGTTCTCTCCGGAGTTATCTCCGGCGGCGTTATCATCCTCATTCAGCGCGGAAACTATATCGTCCACGCTCTCAAGGGGTGACGGTTCAGCGGGAGCGGGGGAAGGGTTGTTGTCAATGGCCGTATCTACGGTCTGATCGTCATTCGCCATAACTAACCTCTACATAATTTTTTGATTTTATTCAACATTTGCAGGAATACGTTGTCTTTGGTGGAAAAAGCCACATCCTCAAGCGTTTGAAGAAGGCAGGCCTGCACCCTGTGGAGCGCCTGCAGGTCACGCCACAGAGCTTCACGCTCCCCGGGGGACTGTTCCCCCTTCCAGCGGGAGCATATGCCGTGCTCCACCTTTTTTACGGCACCAATGAAAACGGGGCTCGTAAGGATGCGGTACGCCATTTCGGCGTTCTCTCTGTCTTTCTGTGTGACGGTCATACGGACTGTTCCTTAATATCGGTAAGACCCGGCCCTTTTTGCCCCTGCAGAAGGCGGGCGTAGTCGAGCTGTTTTTCAAGCTCCATTTCCTGCGCTTTAAGGGCGGCGTTCGCCTGCACCTTAGCGGCCTGCACAGAAGCGTCAGACTGCACCTTGGCGGCCTTGCCCGAGGCGTCATTCTGTGTCTGCGCCTGCTTGATCTGCATACCGAGCTGAGCCTTCTGGAGCGCGGTTTGCGCCTTGACCTTCTCCACCTGGACTTTCGCCGCGGTGAGCGGGTCCATGCTTTGCCCGGCCTGCTTCTGCTGGAGGACAAGCTGTTCAGCCCGTTTCGCGTCTTCTTCCGTGCCGAAGAAGCGTTCCGGCGCTTCCAGACCGGCCGCCTCCACCATCTTATGGCAGGTGTAGATCACGTTGCTAAGACGCACGGGAGACGCCGTACTCAGCTGCGCAATAAAGGACTGCTGGATCTGGAGTATCTGCTGATAGGCGGCAAGCATTTTCTGCCGGCTTCCGGTGCCCAGCCCCACGGCTACAGATATATCCATATCCGGGTCCCACTTACGCGGGTCAAAGTCCATGAAGCGGCCCTTAAGGCGCACCTGCACTGCCTTGTCGTGGTAGCGGTGCAGGAGGTTCAGCACGTACCGGCCGAGCGGCTTGAAAAACATCTCTGCATAAACACGCGCTATCATCTCGAGGCGCTGATTGATCGCCTCTTCCATGATAGACGCTCCCGTGGCGGTCTGCTGGAGCGTGTCCGCGTCAAGGCTTTGCGTGCGGGACGTGACGCCTGAACGGCGCTCTACAAGCTGATCCGTGAGCTGGAGGCCCTGCACGGCTTCGTTCGCTGAACTGTTCACGGGAAGCGGGGTGATAGATGCGCCTCCACGCACACGGTGCAGGGCGCCGGGCTTGCGAGCCAGAAGCGAATCAATATCCACCCACCCAGTCTGGTTAGGGCCGTAGTCCACGACGAGTTCACCCGAGTTGGCAAAACTCAAAGCGTCCAGATATGAGCGTGTCAGGTCTGTACGCAGGTCCTGCACGTCGGCCACAAGGTCAGCCAGACAGAGCCCCACCACCTGATGCGGCATAGGCACGGAACAGGCCGCGAAAAGCGGGGCACGGTATAACGGCCACTCTTCGACGGAAAGGACCTTAGTATCCGAGCCATCGCCCACGTAGACGACCTTAGCCTTTTCGGCCATGCCGTCGCCGTTCAGGTCGATATCCAGCCACGCCTCGTAGACCTTGAAGCGCCGGTTCTCGAAACTTTCTGCCTCATCCGTTCCGTCCGTGGCGGAGTTGACGCTTTCCCCGATGCTCTTCTCCTCGGGGTCATCATCTGCGCCGTAGACGGGGAGATCTTCCAGCGTCTCACGGCTGTACCCTTCCTGCATGAGCTGCGTGGCCGTCCTGACCTCCCAGTGAGCTATGAAGCGCGCATGCTCCACGTCCTCAGCGTCCGAGGACACGATGACATTCTCCGAAGGTACAGGGTCAAGGCGCACGTCATGCGTAACGGTCTTGGTCCGCACGGTCACGGTGCAGGCCATACCGCCAGGCATAGACGGGTCGGGGTACTGCTCCACTTCGGCCATGCCCCCACGGGCTTCCGTATCGGCTATCATGGCCTGGGCTTCCTGCACGGAAAGGCCAGTGAAGCGTTCCATAGTCTGATGCTCTTCACGCGGCGCGTGCGCGAGGCACCACCCTACACGCTGATACAGGCCATCTTTTAGAGTGTCATGTATCAGCCGGAACATCGAGCGGCCGAAAACAACTTGGTTCACATAGAGCGTAGCATCAGCGGCGGCCTGCTCCTGCGCAGGCGTCCGAGGCTCAAAGCGAACAATCTCATCACCACCGGCGAAGACGCGCATAAGTCCGGGCATCGCCCATTCTACCGTTTCCATCACGGTACGGTCTACGTAGGTAGATAGGCAGCGCTTCTCCCGGTCCTCGTCTACACTGTAGCCGTAGCCGAGATAGCGCTTTTTGAGCCTCGCCCGTTCACTGGAGAGCTGCCCTCCCGGCGTGCCGAGCGCGGAAGTGCTCTCCCGGATGATAATTTTGCGTACTTTTTCTTCTACATCTGTCAGCATATGGATAGCCTTGCCCCCTGCCTCAGGGGCTCCATCGCCCCCGTGTCTGTACGGACGAAGCCCACAGCGGCGTATCGCATGGCGTCCGCCCCGTGTGATGTCCAGTCATGGAGGGGCTGAGTGCGGAAACACTGATGCTCCTCGTCATACTCTCTCTGGTAGCCCCACAGAGCTGAAAGCCCCTGTGCGCACTTATCCTTGTCTATGTAGGAGCACGCGAGTACCTGCCTGACGCTCTCTATGCCGTCCATGACTGGCAGCTGCGGCGCGGCGGTGAAGCCTATGCCCAGCCGGCGGGCCGTCTCGAGGCGGGTCACGCCCGTACCCAGCTCCCGCACGGCTATGTCGTGAGGCGCTATGTGCTGCCCGTAGCGGTAACCCTTCCTGGCGAGGACTTCGGCGTAGTGCGCCAAACCCTCGCCCGAGGCCTCGTAGTAGTCGACGAACCGGTACTGCCCGCGGGTAGTCCCATCACTCACCCACTGGAAGAACCAGATCGCGGTGCTGTCAGCCATACCCAGGTCCCATGCCGTATGCACAAGCAGGGTCGGGTCCACCGGCACCGAGCCGATACGGCCGGCGCTCTCCGCCTCCTGAAGAATCCTGCCGTAGTAGGAACCCTGGGCCACGAGCAGGGGGTTCCCCTCCCACACGCAGTCGTACTTGTCGGGGTCCGTCTTCTTGCAGTGCTCCATCTCAGCGCGGAGCACGTCAGGGAACCAGGGGTTATCACGCCACGTCACCTTGCGGACATACGAGCCGGGCGGCGGCGTATGGACGATGAAGCGCTGCCAGACGGGAGCGTGCACCCGGTTCGGGTTGAAGGAAATCCATATCTCAGATCCAGCCGTGCGCATGGTAGGGATGAGGAGGTCAAGCGACTTCTCCGATACCGTCTCGGCTTCTTCTATCCAGCAGTGCGTGAGGCCTTCGTATGACTTTATCTTTTCCGGTGAGGTCCGAAGGCCGGAAAAGATGAAAAGGCTCCCGTTGAGGCCGCGTATCTCCGCGTCAGTAGACCTGTAGAAGTCGTCCATCCCGAGGCGCTGTATCTCATCATCGAGCAGGCGCTTCACGCTGTCCCTGATGCTGTTCTGCACCTCTCGGGCGCAGAGGCACCGGATAGGACGGCGGCGCCCCTCTATCAGCAGAGCCGACGCGAAGGCGCGGCTTTTGCCTCCACCGCGGCCGCCGTAGAAGACCTTATACCGGTGCGGCTTGAAGAGCTCCTCGAAGGCTTCAGGGAAGAAGGCGTCCACCCGCTGGACTACTCTGTCTCTGTGCACTTTTTCGGCCTCCCGGCACGCTTATGCGGCCGCACAAAAGTAACTCTGATCGCCTGCTCGGTCTTTATCGGCTCCCCGTCGGGGCCGGAGCACTCTATGCGTGTCGTCTCACGGTAGCCGAGACGGGTTTTGAGGAGAAAGATCATCATCCGGACATCGCCGTCCATGGCCATCTGATAGGCCGTTTTCGCGAGGCCTTCCGCGGCCTCAGCCATGCCGGCATCAAGGTCGTCCCTGTAGTACTTGACCAGCGTCCCAGTCGTCACGCCGATCTGCACGGCGATGTCGTGCTGCCTTACGCCGTACTTCGCGAGCGCGCGGACTATCGCGCGCTTCTCGTCGGTGGGTACATGCTCATCTCTCATCTGTCATACATCCTTTTTATCAGCCGGAACCGCAGGGCGTCCAGCAGCATGCCGCCGCTGTTCCCGGCGATACCGCACAGGCCCACTAGGGCTATGTCGGGAACCTTATCGGCGAGGAGTGAGAAGGCCAGCACGCCGCAAAAAGCTGACACGACTATCTGTGTCAGCAGGTCGAGCCAGCCGCGCACACCCTTCCGCATGACGCGGACTATGCCGCCCACGAGACCGAAAGCGGCGCCGAGCGCACACAGCTTCATCAGCTCCCACCAACCTCCGAGATCATGCATCACGGCCGCCTCCCCGTATCTTTTTCAGGTATGCGTCTTTTGACGCCGAGCCTAAGCTGGAGCCGAGGTAGTACTGGACCACCGCCCCGAAGGCCGACGCCAGCGTACCTAGGAGCATCAGCCCGGCATCTCCGAGCTCAGCCTTTCCACAGTGGAGGACGGCCCAGAGCATCACAAAAAAGCCCACCGTGACGATACAAGCCACGACGGAGGTCGCCCAGCTGGCACCGTGGCCGGCCTTGGCCAGCTCTACCTCCCGGTCGCGGGCGCTCATCCTGTCGGTGAGCTCTGCCTGCACCTGGTCCCGCTGCCACTGGAGGAGCTGGGCCTGCTGCTGGATCTCCAGATCCTTCAGCTTGAGCAGCAGGTCGGGGGACTGCGCTATGGTGCGCTGCACGTCCGCCGGGTCAGGCTCACACCCGAGCGCGGACGCTATGAGTGAGCCGGCCGCACCGGCGATAGCGCCCACGGGGCCGCCGAGGACACTCCCCAGCACGGGCGCCGCCTTGGCTACGGCGCGGCCGACGTCTGCCCACTCCATCAGAGGAGCTCCTGCAGGAGGCGCCCTTCAGCGGCACGGCGTCCCAGGTACTCACCACCCCAGCCGTCACGGTCGAGGAGCGCGGCAGACGCCTTTGCCCAGTCGCCGCGCCGCAGAGCCGCCAGAGTGACGGGAGCACGGCGCTCAGCGCCACGGGCGCCGAGCTGGTAGACGAGAGAGAAGGCCACGGCCTGCACCTGCCACGGCAGGGAGGCGTAGGCCAGAGAGTGCCGGCCGCGGTCCCACCACGGCACCACTACGTCATCCATGTACCCGCGGTGCTCAGCGTCCGTGAGCTCGCGGGCCTGCTCTACCGTGAGAGTGAGCGGGCGGTTACGCAGAGCGCGGAGAGCGGCCCCGCGCTGGAGACCTATATATATAAGGATAGCATCCATCGTGCCATCGGACACACCCCAGCGTCTCAGCTGGCTGACTGTCTGCTGCCCGAGGTCTACACCCACGCCCACAGTGACGCCGGAAGCGCCCATAGCCTCATAGTCAGTCACGGGCTGATAGCCCGTGTAGTTCGCCGTCCCGCCGGACAGGCGGCGGCACGGGATATACCCCCTGCACGTCAGGGTCCCCTCTACCGTCTCCAGCCAGCGGAACACTTTCTCATACTGAATCGACATTTATGTAATTTCCTGCAATCGATTTTCTATATTTTTGTAACTTTTTATAGGAAACATGTCAAAAAATTGACACTTGCGCAAGAAAAAAGTTTTTTGAAAAAGTGTTGACACTTTTTCAGAGAAAGCGTACCTTGCTTTTTAAGGGAAGCGGGGAAAATACCGCTACAACAAAAAAAAGTTTGAAAAGTTGTTGACAAAAAGTCTGAAAAGCGTAAAGTACTTTTCAAGAG